>LNAP01006275.1_pt1 | contig 10300 bp, 11 predicted proteins | sample 602601 | NCBI WGS metagenome assembly LNAP01 (sample SAMN02440304, study PRJNA202911) | soil metagenome | biome: Subtropical and temperate rainforests or woodlands; isolation source: soil samples (1 kg each in a 20% v/v slurry with milli Q water) were... ...
GCGATGGATACCCCAGTTCTCGAATTACCGCCGCCGTACGTTTGCCATACTTGACGTATAGCTGCACAGCCCTCATCCGATCTTCGTACGAATACATGAGCTACCTCCAAAGTAGTCCAAGTTTTTGTCCGTACCCCCTAGTGGGTCAAAAGTAATGGCCATTGACACCATCGGAACTGAGAGAGTGCGGCATCAATACCGAGGTTAACCATCTTGAAGTTTGGATCAAGTGCAACCATTTCCTGCTGTGCTTGCACAATTTCTTTGTCTTCATCGAACGCGGTAAGAATACTTTGGTGGATCGAGTCGGTTACTTCTGGGCGATCAAGTGCAAAATTGTGCGGATGTGCAAAAAAATAATGTGTGGAGTTATCTCGTTCAGGTGTTAAAGCGTGGCAGCCGCGAAACTCGATTGCATCTACGCGGCGCCCTTCTGGGGCGCCAGTACCCGCAGGAGCGACTCCTGAATCCATCAGGAGGATGCCCGGAGCGATGAAATCGTAGATGTTCCAACGATCCACTTTGCTAGGGTATGGATGTACCTTCTGGAAAACAGGAGGGGGATCAATATTTAGGGCCCAGCGCGTGATCTTTACGCCCCGGTCTGTGCGTTCGACTTTCGGCTGAGATTTTGCATACTCCTCGGATCCGCCTAGAGTTGTGGGATGCACATAGGGCAAATGGGAAAAATCCAGCAAATTGTCGGCAATTAATAGATAGTTAACGTCATAGTGGATGTAGCCGTCTTTGCTTCGCCAAGCGGGGTCATTCAGCCAGTGGGTATCGGGAATCATTGAGTCATCGGCAGCTTCGGGATCGCCCATCCAGATCCAGATCCAACGGTCACGCTCGACTATAGGAAACACTCGCACTTTTGCTTGGGGTGGGATTCGACTTTGCGATGGTATTTCAATGCAGATCCCTTGTGAGTTAAATTTGAGTCCGTGGTACATGCAACGAATGCTATCGCCTTCCTTTCGTCCCTTGGACAGTGGAGCGCCACGATGACAGCATCGGTCTTCAAACGCTACAACTTTGCCGTTGCTATCCCGCCAAAATAGGAGAGGGACATTTGTAATAATTCGACTCATGAAGCCGTCTGCGGGAACTTCCATATCCCAACCGGCAACGTACCAACAATTTTTAATAAACATACGACGACCTCCAAGCGCTGTGCCATTCAAGAAGAAATACGAGATGTCTTTTTGGAAATGATAGGATGGGGTCCGTCATGTGTAAATTAGATAGGTTTCATAATCGTTATGCGTAAGTCTAATAATGGGTTGGATTTAAACCTGATTACGATCTTCGATGTTCTTATTCGAGAACAGAGCGTCAGCAAAGCAGCGGACCAACTGGGTCTCTCCCAGGGGGCTGTGAGTCATGCTCTGCGACGATTGCGCGAATTTTTTAACGATCCTTTATTTATAAAGACACGCGGTGGCATGAAGCCGACTCCACGCGCGGAGGATTTGGCACAGTCAGTTCTAGGGGTGATGGGGACAATACGTAGGGAACTGTTGGTGGCTACACGATTCGATCCAACTAAAGAACAGCGGGTATTTAATCTATGTATGACCGATATGGGTGAATTAGTCTTTCTTTCGCCATTAATTCAAAAGCTCCGTGTGACGGCGCCTAACTGTGCTCTTCGGTCAACTCAGCTCAATCCGAAAGATATACCTGCTGCACTCGAGTCCGGAGAATTGGACTTGGCAATTGGGTCGGTATATTCCGTTTCCAAAGGACTTTTTCAGCAGCAACTATTTACTCATCCGTTTGTAACTATCGTCAGCCGGGACAATAAGAAGATTGGAGAGAAGTTGTCGGTTGAGCAGTTTTTCGAACTGCAACATATAGTAGTTGCGCTTGCGGACCGGGCGGAAGGATATTATGACAGCGCGATTGATCGTTTTGGACTGAGTCGTCAGATTTATCTGACGACCCCCCACTTCTTAACAATTCCGTCGATAATTCAACACAATCCAGATCTAATTGCAACGGTGCCTAGGGAACTTGGAACCGTATTCGCAGAATACAACGCAATTCGGATTGTTCCCACGCCAATAGCACTTCCACCATTTTCTCTGCGACAGCATTGGCATCCTAGATATCACCATGATGAAGCTAACGCTTGGCTTAGACAGCTCGTTAAAAAAACTTTCGAATCTTATCCAGAATAAAGTTGTCAAACTAATTCTTCTTTCATCCACTTTGCGGGGGAGGCATCACTGCCTTTTTGATCACCGTTATTTCGACAGGCCCCGCCACAGCAAATCGAATACGCTTTGTGCTGCATCGTGACGCGCAAGTCGCCCGGAGCGGATCATGGTCGCTGCGCTGCTGAGTAAAGCCGACATGGACTCGACTAACCACGCAGCAGGATGATCTACCCGTAGCTCGCCCGGCACTACATTACGAGCGGGTGCCAGCAGTGTGCACAGTGCCCAGCAGCGCGATCAAGGCGAAGCTTAGGTTTTTCAGTTGATCAGCGGTGCGTTGCCGCGAGTAGCCCAATAGGTTCGAACGACTTCGATAAGGACCACCGCCATAAGGCCTTGGAAGATGGCAGAAGATAGGGATAAGAACAGGTCGTGACGCAAACGAGTTCTGTTCGTGCCCAGATCGGCCGTAATTACGGCTTTACCGTGACCGGGGCGGGCGGAATGGCAGAGTTCGTGGAGCAGGCTTGTATCGAGGGGCGGCCACCCAGAGCATGGTGGTGACAAGCAATTGGTGCAATTCGGCTTGTGGTCCTAGAAGAGTGTGGGATTGCATTCGATCGGTTGTGAGCACGAAAGCTGTCCAGCATAGTCTCAAGTCAGAGTTCGTGGACAAGCAGATTGTCCCGCATATTAAGCACCCGTTCTGGGCGTTTCTCGATTGTTTCACCGGGTGCAGGTGGGCTACGATCGCTGTGGTGAGTGCCACTCTTCTTGGGGCGATGGGCATTGCCGCCTCCGCCGCGGTGTCTCTGCTGGCCGCGATTGCTAGCCTGGGCATGTACACCTTTATTGCGCCATTGCTGGCGGCGCCCGAATACGGCTCCGTCAAATCCATCACGCCGTATTTATGGGTATGGGGCGTTGGCGGCATCGCAGGCAGTGTCTTGATTGGGCCGCTGGCCGACCGTGTTCGCGGGCCAGCATTGACCCTTGGTATTCTGTTGATTCTGACCGTGGCGTTGCTGGCCTTGCCTTTGGCCGCGAGCTGGCATGCCTGGCGATGGTGCCCATTGCTTTTTTTTGGGGGGCGGTTGGCTGGGCGTTGCAGGTGCAGCAGAACAATGAGTTGATTCGCACTCGTGAAACGCAGGGGAACGGCAATCTTGCTGTGGCCTTGAATGAATCCGCCCTGTACCTGGGCAGCGCCATCGGCGCGGCCAGCAGTATTGTTGCCGCTCATGAGCGTGTGCAAACGCACTCCCTAAACCCGCGAGAGACAGTAGAGGAGCGCTTTGGCACTCCGGTACCTTCGCTGCTTTCTAGTCGCGGCCGAAGAACTTCGCTCCGCCCGTGCGGCAGAAAGGGCTGCGTTCAATCCGGTCATTCGTTAGTTCCTATTGTTTACAGCCTGATTGTGCCTGCAACCCCACCATTACTCCATTGCTGATCTAACGAAGGGATGGGGCGATGGTGCTCTCGATTCGGTGTCGTGCCGCGCACAGCGGCGTGTCTCTCCTACTCACAGCGGTCTTGGCCGTGTCGCCCACAGTTCATGCCGATGTGTCGGCTCAGCGCCAAGACCTGGCTGCGGTGTTACGCCAACTGGACGCGCTCGAACGTTTCGTCGCGCGCAGTGCAGCGGCCACGCCCATTGTGCCAGGCGATCGTTACCACTTCGATTATCCACGCCTGCTGGCCGACCTGGCGCGCGTGCACACCGGCATCCAGTCGCATCTCACGCCATCTCGCGCGCAACCTCGGGATCTTACCGAGTTGGAGGGGGAGTATCGCAGTGAGCGTGCTGCCCAGCAGAATCCGTCGACTGAGGCCCAGCCATGACCGCCGCCCAGATCAGCGCCTTCCAAGCCAACAGCAGCATGACGCCGGCCATCGTGGCGACCGTCTTGGTCGGATTTGTGTTCGCGGTGCTGCTGCTGTGGGGCGCCTGGGCGATTCGCACGGCTTACGTCGGCTGGGCAGAAAACCGAATCAATCAACGTCAGTTTCTGGGTGTTGTCGTGCGGTTCCTGACGATGTACCTGGTACGGAGCTTCTTTCTCCTCTCCTGACCCGCAAGGAATTGACCATGAAGACCCATTTGCTTCGCACTCCTATCACGCATGCCTCACTGACTTGGGGCTTGGCCCTGCTACCTACGCTGTCGTTTGCACAAGGGCTCCCGACCATGGAAGACCCCTCGCGCGGCACCGGCGGGGGCATCATGGAGACCATTCGCAATTACGGCTATGACATTGTGCTGCTCGTGGCGCTGCTGGTGGTGGCGTCCATGTTTATCGGTGTCTGCTACCACGCCTACGGTACCTACGCCGAAATTCACACGGGCAAAAAGACCTGGGGCCAGTTTGGCCTAACGGTGGCGATTGGCGCGGTGCTGCTGGTGATCGGCATTTGGCTGCTGACCGAAGCGACTACCATTTTGTAGGGGAACGATCCGATGTCCGAGCATCAGCATGTCCGGGCCGATGGCACCGTGTCGTTCCTGCCGAATCGGCTTAATCGCCATCCTGTCGTGGTGCGGGGGTTGACGGCGGATGAGCTGTGGATTTGCTGCGGCCTGTCGGGCGCAACCGGGCTGTTGGTCGGTATACCACTGTCATGGTTGTTTTCGACCATTGCGCTGGCGCCCACCTTCATCGTCCTGGGCATCGCCTTGGGCGTGTTCGTCGGTGGTGGCATTCTGCGCCGCAAGAAGCGTGGCCGGCCCGACACGTGGCTGTACCGCCAATTGCAATGGCGCATCACAATTTCCTATCCGTTGCTGGCCGGTTGGGTGCGCGGCCAGACGCTTATCACGCGTTCCGGTTGTTGGACGACCCGAAGGGACGTGCCATGAGTCGGTTCAAAAACGAAGTCGCTCATCTGCAAGCGCACATCAAAACCCTGCGCATCGGTGTGGTCGCGCTGCTGCTGGTGGCGCTGGTTATGGGTGGCGGCTGGTGGAGCGCGCCGCGCGATTTAACCATCCACGTGCCGCCTGACCTGCGCTCGGGCAGTACGCGTAAGTGGTGGGAGGTGCCGCCCGAATCGGTCTATGCCTTCACCTTTTATGTGTTCCAGCAGCTTAACCGCTGGCCGACCAATGGCGAAGAGGACTACGCCCGCAACCTGCATGCCCTGTCATCTTATCTGACGCCATCCTGCCGAGCGTTTTTACAAGCCGACTTCGAGTACCGACGCAATACGGGTGAACTGCGCCAGCGGGTGCGCGGCGTCTATGAAATTCCGGGCCGTGGCTATGGTGAGAACCCCAGCACCCGTGTGCGGGTGGTGTCCGACGATGACTGGATCGTGACGCTGGATCTGAGCGCGGACGAATACCACGGTTCCGAGCAGGTTAAACGAGCGATGGTGCGTTACCCCATCAAAGTCACACGCGCCGACGTTGATCCGGTGCGCAACCCGTTCGGCATGATGCTGGACTGTTACGACGGCGCGCCGCAGCGAATTACCGTACCAGCGCCAGAAACACCAGCGCGTAGCGGCCTGGGATTGCAAGGAGGTTCCCAATGAGCTTCACACACCGAGTTTTGGCCGGGCTGGGCGTTCTGGCCTGGATGATGGCGATCCCTGCCCAGGCGGTGGAAATACTGCGCTGGGAACGGCTGCCGCTGGCCGTGCCGTTGGTCGTCGGCCAGGAGCGCATTGTGTTTATCGACCGCAACGTGCGCGTTGGCATTCCGGCCAGCGTGGGGGAACGTCTTCGCGTGCAAAGTGCCGGCGGTGCGGTCTACCTGCGGGCCAATGAACCCATTGAGCCTATCCGTTTGCAGTTGCAAGACGCGGACACGGGGGAACTGATTCTGCTGGACATCGCCGCGCACCCGGCCAATGACGGTGAGCCTGCGCAGGAGCCAGTGCGGATTGTTGAGGGAAGCGCTGCACCGCAGCGCTACGGCCAGCAGCAAGCGGCGGGCGATGACACGGGCGAACCGACAGCCCTGGCCAAGCCCGTGCGGCGCGACAGTCCGGTGCCTGTGGTGCTCACGCGCTACGCCGCGCAGAGTCTGTACGCACCGCTGCGTACCGTGGAGGCCGTGCCGGGCGTCATGCGCGTGAACCTGCGCGGCGACCTGAACCTTGAAACGTTACTGCCGACCCTGCCGGTGCGCGCGCTCGCCGTGGCGTCCTGGCGGCTGGAAGATCAGTGGGTGACAGCAGTCCGGCTGACCAACATTAGCAGCGGTTGGCTTGAACTCGACCCCCGTGCATTGCAGGGCGATTTTCTGACCGCAACGTTTCAGCACCAAACCCTGGGGCCACACGGTACACCCGAGGACACGACGGTTGTGTACGTGGTGACCCGTGGGAACGGCCTGGCGCCATCGCTGCTGCCCGCCATTCAGCGCTTTGATCCGGCCGCGCTCGTCCTGCCTGCCGCCAGCCCGATGCAAGGAGGTGAGTATGCGCAGTAATGGACTACTCAAGTGGCTGATGATTCCGGTGGCGCTATTGGTGCTTTTTGCAGGAATCCGCTTGCTATCCGGTGGCGACACGACCCGTTCAGGTGCTGCGGATTCTGGCAGTCAGCTCACACCTGAAGAAATGCACGCGCTGGGCATTGAAGGCGATACCCCGCACGATACCGTGGCAACACTCGTGGCTCAGGTCAGGCAGATGCGCGCCGAATTGCAACGTGCGCAGGCGGACAACACAACTCAACGCAGCGAGAACGTGCGATTGCGTCAACGTGAGACAGCTATTGACCAGCGCATCACGTCGGCACTGGAATCCGAACGCGTCAACCTGCGACGCGATCAGACCCAGCTTGCCAACGAACGCCAGCAGACCGAGGGCTTGTTGCAGGATCTGCAGCGTCGTCTGGAAAGCTTGGGTAATGCCGATCTGCCCGTCGGTCTGGGTCTGCGCGAGGGGGATGCGGAAGGCTTTGGGGCCAACGACGGTATCCGCTGGGTGGAGCCGGATGATGCCCAGCAGGACGAGGGTCGACATCGCAACAACAGCGTGAGTTTTCCAACGAGTTTCGGTCCCGCACAGAAGACACTGGAAACCACCGGTGGCCGCGTGGCCGACACCGGGGCCAAGGCCACAGGGGTTAGCACCGCCAAGGCCGTCTACACGGTGCCCACCAATTCCACCCTGATGGGGTCGGTAGCGATGACCGCGCTCATTGGCCGTGTGCCCATCGACGGCACGGTCAATGACCCGTATCCCTTCAAAGTCGTTGTCGGCTCGGATAACCTTACGGCCAACGGCATCGACATTCCCGATGTGGCGGGTGCTGTCTTTAGCGGGACGGCCTCGGGTGACTGGACGTTATCGTGCGTCCGCGGGCAAGTGCGCTCCATCACCTTTGTTTTTCATGATGGGACTATCCGCACCATTCCCGAAGATAGCGAGCGCAATAATCAGCGCACCAACCAGGAGGATGGTTTGGGGTGGATTAGCGATCCCTACGGCATTCCCTGCGTATCGGGCGCTCGGCGCAGTAACGCCCAGCAGTATTTGGGTACGCAGGCGCTGATTACCGCCGCCGGTGCGGGTGCCGCATCGCTCATCGACTCGGACAGCGGGCAAATGTCCTACGTGGGTGCAGATGGGTCGATGGGCACCGTGGGCATCAGCGGAAACGAAGCCATGGGTCAGATTCTGGCCGGTGGCGTGCGGGATATGTCGCAGTGGGTCAACAAACTCTACGGCCAGGCCTTCGCCGCTGTGTACGTACAGCCTGGCGCCAAGGTCGCCGTCCATCTGGAAAAACCCCTGGCTATTGACTACGAGCCTGATGGCCGCCGAGTCGATCACCGTGTAGGAGAAGCGCATGCGCTTGAATTGGATTAAACCCCTGGTGCTGGTTATCGCCACAGCGGCGCTTGCCGGGTGCGCTACCCACAAGGATGAGATGCTGCCGCATGGTGGCCGAACCATGCAGGACATCTGGCACCAGGAAGCGGGTGAGGGCGGCAGCGGCCAAGTGGCCCACCGCCAGTTGCTCGATGCGCGTCAAAGTCTTCGTAGACCACTGACCACAGCCGATCTGTACGCCGCCCCGACGGAACAGGCCAGCTACACCCGCATCGCCGCCAATGAAATACAACGTCAGTTCCATCGCCTGCCCAATCCTGACCTTGTGATGTACGTGTTCCCGCACCTGGCGGGCACCGACCCGGTTCCGGTACCAGGCTATAGCACCGTCTTTCCGCTGTATCAGCGAGTGCAGTACGCCATGCCGGGCGAGCGCATAGAGGCTTATTAATGACCTTCGCGTTTCCCTGGCGCAAGCGCACTGAAACGCCTTCAGATGCTGCCGCCAATCAATCGGATAGCTGGCGGCGCCATGTCAACGCCTTGAAAGAGACGGGACTTCCAGAACCGGGTGCAGCCGTTCACCGCAACAGGCCTGCCACCCAGGCGGACGAAGGGGCGTTGTATGACGTAGCCCCGTCCTTTGTCGAACTGCTGCCCTGGGTGGAATACCTGCCCGACAGCCGCTGCATGTTGTTGGAAGACGGCCAATCGGTAGCTGCCTTCTTTGAATTGATTCCGCTGGGTACTGAAGGCCGGGAAGCCACCTGGCTGGCGCAGGCGCGCGACTCGCTGGAGAACGCGCTGCAGGACAGTTTTGATGAGCTGGATGAAAACCCGTGGGTGCTGCAACTCTACGCCCAGGACGAAAGCAACTTCGACCAGTATTTGACGACCTTGAAAGGCTACGTACAGTCGCGTGCGCAAGGCACGCCTTTTACCGAATTTTATTTGCGTTTTTTTGCGCATCACTTGCGAGCGGTGGCCAAGCCCGGTGGGTTGTTCGACGATATGGTGGTTACACGTCTGCCGTGGCGTGGACAAAGCCGCCGGGTCCGGATGGTGGTTTATCGGCGCGTCACCGGACAAACCGCACGGCGCGGCCAGACGCCCGAACATGCACTCAATATCGTGTGTGATCGGCTGATTGGCGGCTTGAGCAATGCGGGCATTCAGGCCCACCGCCTGGATGCGCCGCAGATCCACGACTGGCTGCTGCGCTGGTTCAATCCCCAGCCCCAGCTATTGGGGGCATCGGTCGAAGACCGTGAGCGCTTTTACCAACTGACCGCCTACCCGCCAACGCCAGAACCCGACGAGATCGAGTTGGCCAGCGGTCGGGACTTCAGCCAGCGACTGTTCTTCGACCAGCCACGCTCGGATGTGGTGCAAGGGCTGTGGCACTTTGACGGTATCCCGCACCGGGTCATGGTTACCGACCGACTGCGCACGTCGCCAACGACGGGACATCTGACAGGCGAGACCCGTAAAGGGGATGCCATCAACACGCTGTTCGATCAGATGCCTGAAGACACCGTGATGTGTTTGACGCTGGTTGCCACGCCCCAGGACATACTGGAGAGCCATCTTAATCATTTGGCCAAGAAGGCGGTGGGAGAGACTTTGGCTTCGGAACAGACGCTGCGGGACGTGCAAGAGGCGCGATCGTTGATTGGCAGCGCCCACAAACTCTACCGAGGCAGTCTGGCATTTTACCTGCGTGGCCGTAATGAGGCAGAGTTGGATCACCGTGGCCTGCAACTGGCGAACGTCATGCTCAACGCGGGATTGCAGCCTGTGCGGGAAGAAGATGAGGTGGCGCCGCTAAACACTTACCTGCGCTGGTTGCCGTGCGTTTACAACCCTTCGCAAGATCGCAAGCAGTGGTACACGCAATTGATGTTTGCCCAGCACGCGGCCAATCTCGCGCCGGTGTGGGGGCGCAGCCAGGGCACCGGACACCCTGGCATCACGTTCTTTAACCGGGGCGGCGGCCCCATCACTTTCGACCCTTTGAACCGGCTCGATCGGCAGATGAATGCTCACCTGTTCCTGTTCGGACCGACGGGATCGGGCAAGTCGGCCACGTTGAACAACCTGCTCAATCAGGTCACGGCGATCTACCGGCCCAGGCTGTTCATCGTGGAGGCCGGCAACTCCTTCGGCTTGTTCAGCGATTTCGCCAAGAGGCTGGGTCTCACGGTCCATCGCGTCAAACTCTCGCCCGGTGCTGGTATTAGCCTGGCACCGTTCGCGGACGCCCGGCGCCTGATTGAGACGCCCAGCGACGTACAGACGCTGGATGCTGATGCTCTGGACGAAGAACAGCCCCAAGAGGCCACCGAGACCGA
>LNAP01006276.1_pt1 | contig 10300 bp, 12 predicted proteins | sample 602601 | NCBI WGS metagenome assembly LNAP01 (sample SAMN02440304, study PRJNA202911) | soil metagenome | biome: Subtropical and temperate rainforests or woodlands; isolation source: soil samples (1 kg each in a 20% v/v slurry with milli Q water) were... ...
GATGCCGGGCAGTGGGACGCGCTTCAAGCTGCGCGCCAGGCCATGCTGCCAAACTACCGGAACGCACTTCCCGCCGAGCGATACCGCACGGTCGTCTGATCGTGTCGTCAGAAACCCAGAGAGCAGACCATCATGAAGGCCTTCATCCTCGATAAGTACAAGAAGCGTAGCGCCCTGCGCTTCGGCGACATGCCGGAGCCCGCTCTGGGGGATGAGGATGTCCTGGTCGACATCCACGCTGCCGGGCTCAATCCCTTGGACTCCAAAATCCGCGATGGAGCCTTCAAACCCATTCTTCCATATCGCCCGCCTTTGATCCTGGGGCACGACATGGCCGGAACAGTCGCCCTGGTCGGGTCCAGGGTCCGTCGCTTCAAGGTGGGAGACGAGGTCTATGCCCGTCCGCAAGATGGCCGCATCGGCACGTTCGCGGAGCGGATTTCCGTCTATGAGGCCGACCTCGCGTTGAAGCCGAAGAACCTGACCATGGAACAGGCGGCGTCCATCCCTCTGGTCGGGCTCACCGCCTGGCAGGCCCTAGTCGAGCGCGCGGACCTTCGGGAAGGTCAGAAGGTCCTCATCCACGCGGGCTCCGGTGGTGTCGGGACATTCGCCATTCAACTGGCCAAGCACCTCTCGGCGCGACGGTCGCGACGACGACGAGTACCGCCAATGTCGATCTGGTCAGAGGTCTCGGCGCCGATGTTGTGATCGACTACAAGAAGCAGGACTTCGAGACGGTCCTGTCGGGTTACGATGTCGTATTGAACAGCCTGGACGGCGACACGCTCCAGAAGTCCCTGAGCGTGCTAAAGCCGGGTGGCAAACTGATTTCCCTCTCCGGTCCGCCGGATCCCGATTTCGCCCGGCAACAAGGGCTTAACTGGTTCCTGCGTCAGGTTCTGCGCCTCCTGAGCTTCAGTATTCGAGCGAAGGCCAAATGCCGGGGTGTCCGCTATTCATTCCTGTTCATGCGGGCGGACGGCGGGCAGTTGAGCCAGATCACATCGCTGATCGAAGCCGGAATCATTCGCCCGATCATTGATCGGGTCTTCCCGTTCGAAGCGACCAATGAAGCGTTGGCCTACACCGAAACCGGGCGGTCGAAAGGCAAGGTCGTCGTCACGCTGAGGTGACGGTGGTCTCGCCCTTAACCTGAAGCACGTTGGCGCTACGGCCCGTGTCGGCTGCTCATATCCAAAGAAACATCGTGAACATACCCCATATTCAGCAAACCGGATCGACAGCGATGCCCTCAAATTCCCAAAAGACTGCGCTCGTGACGGGCGCATCGTCCGGCATTGGTTATGCGAGCGCCGAGGCTCTGGCGCGGGCCGGCTTCACCGTCTTCGGCACCTGCCGTAAGACGAGCGGAAATAGCCCGAGCCATGTTTCGATGCTGGCGTGCGAGGCGTAAAACGGTCAGCGAATGAACCAGCGCTTTTCGGATGAAGCCAGCGCATCAGGCTTTCAGCGCCTGCGCGGCAGGCTGACGGCGCAGAGTCTGCTGATGTCGTCGGTGGCTCCTGACCTGAGACCCTATTCTCCTCCGGGTTGAGGGAGAGACCGGGGTTTCGTTTCTGGCCTTATGCGGCCTTCTTTTCCAGGGTGGATTTCATTGCGAACTCGGCCGGCCAGAGCGGCGCGAGCCCAATGGCCCAACCTTTTTGTCGCCCGAGGACGAGGGCAATTCAAGAATTTGCCACGCGTTCGCGACGGGACATGAAAATGCACTTCAACTGGCAAAAGCCTATCGATCAGCTTTAGCCTCGACACTTCTGACACAAACGCCGGTCACCGTTACCGATATGCCCGTAGCGGGTCATCCTCGCCCCTTCTCAAAGCGCGGCGCTTTACACAAAAGGGCTTCGTCTAACGTGCGCTCCTGGGCGATTGGCCAACATCCGTTCCGGGCGCATCCTGCAGGTTCGACGGGATGCCTCGCCTAGGGCGACCGAAACAGCCCGAACAGTTGCGTCACATGCCGCCAGCTCACGACTTTACAGCCGTTCCCGGCAGGTTCAGGTGATAGCGCGTGTATCGCCGCTCGCCGGTGCGCGTCAGGGTGCCTTTCTCGACCAGATCGTGCAGGTCGCGCGTCGCCGTGGGACGTGAGGTGCCGGTGATCGCGATGTAATTCTCCGCGCTCAGGCCGCCCTTGAAGCCGCCGGGCCCCTCGCGGAACAGGCGGGCAATCACCTTCTCCTGCCGTTCGTTCATTCTGTCCCGGAAACGATCATAGAAATGCGCCTTGGCGATGTGGAAGGCGACGCGGTCGAGCGTCGTCCGTTGGGCCTCGATGATCGTCTCGGCGAAATAGACCAGCCACCCGGTGATATCGAGCGTCCGCTGGTGGACTTCGAGCTGGTCGTAGTAGGCCTTGCGGTGCTGCTCGATGGTATGCGCCAGCGCGATGAGCGTCGGCTGGCCAATGTTCTGCGCCAGACATTTCTCCGCGAGCGTCCGGCCTATGCGGCCATTGCCATCCTCGAAGGGGTGGATGCTCTCGAAATAAAGATGTCCGATCCCGGCCCGGGTAAGCGCAGGCAACGGCGCATCGCCATCCGGTGCCGAGCTGTTGAACCAGCCGAGATAGGCGGCCATCTCTTCAGGAACCCGAGAGGATGGCGGCGCTTCGAAATGCACGGTGGGCCAATCCTGGCGGCCGGACACGATCTGCATTGCGTCTTCATGGCGGCGATAGCCGCCAATCGTCTCCAGATGCCGGCTGTCTGCCATCAGCATGCGGTGCCAGCGGAACAGTGTGTCGGCGTCGAGAGAATCCGCCCAGCTCCGGTAGAGATCGACCATCATCTCCGCGATGCCGCGTTCCTTCGGCTTTACATTGCGATTGTCAGTGTCGAGGCCGAGCTGACGGCGCAGGGAGGATTGCACGCTGAGGCGATCCAGCGTCTCCCCTTCGATCGCGCTGGTCTTGACGGCCTCGTCGCTGAGGAGTTCGATCCGCAACAGGTCGCGCTCGCCGTCGCTTACATGTCGGACCGCGCCGATCACCTCGCCGGTGAGCAGCAGAAACCGCCGTTCCAGCGGTTCAAGGGTGACCGGATCATAGGCAAAGTGCGGCCAGCCGTGCTGCGTCCAGTTCCACACCATGAGCGATAGAACTCCTCTCGATAGCTCACATAATAGCGGATGTGTGATTGATAGATAGCTGTCCTATCACTCATGAGCAAAAGAGGGGGACACTGAAAGCCTGGTGCCGGGCCGATGGTGCACCTACGCGCGACCGAGGATGAATGGTCCCCCTTCTGCTGAACGCCCCCCGATGTGCGATATCGAGCAAGGACCAGGGATGGCACATGGGATTCGGCGTCTTCATTCACCGGTCGGACTCGATCTACGACGACAGCCCGGCTGAGCGGTATCAGTTCCCGCGTCCGTATCTAAGGCGGGTCGAGGCCTGCATCGGAGACTGGATCGTTTATTACGAATCGCGGAAGGTTACGGAGACCCGCGGCTATTTCGCAATCGCCAGAGTCGAGCGCGTCGTTCCTGATCCCACCGCTGCCGGAATGTATCTCGCCCTTATGAACCAGGCAGCTATCTCGATTTCACGAACCTGGTGCCGTTCAGCGATGCGGACGGCGTTATCGAGCGCGGTGTGCTGAACGAGGACGGGCGCATTTCTGGGCGCGCCCAAGCCGCTGTGCGTCCGCTCTCGTCGGACGATTTCAGCCGGATCGTCGCGCTCGGGCTGAATGACAGCGAGCCGCTGCTTCCGCGCGTCGATGAGGGCGCGTCCGTCGCCGGTTTCCGTGAAGAGCAGGTGCCATTCGCGTTCGAGCAGACCCGCGAGCGCGTCGGCACTTTGTCCTCCCGGCTCGTACGTGATCGCATCTTTCGGCGGGTCGTACTGCGGGCCTATGACGAGCGCTGTACGATCAGCGGGCTCAAGCTGATCAATGGTGGCGGGCGTGCCGAGGTGGCAGCGGCACATATCCGGCCGGTGGAAGCAAACGGCCCCGACATCGTCAGCAACGGGCTGGCGCTGTCGGGTACGGCGCACTGGATGTTCGATCGCGGGCTAATCAGCCTCTCGGATGATCTGGAGATTCTCATCTCCCGGCAGACCAACGATCCCGACGGCGTGCGCGCTTTCATCAACAGGGACGGCCGCGCCATCGCGCCCCGAAGGCTGATCGAGCGACCCCATCCCCATTTCTTGTGCTGGCACAGGGAGCATTGTTTCAAGCCGTGAGGCGAAGGCTCCTTTTGCCGCCTCCCATAACCGTACAGCACTTTCGCCGTTCGCCTGTCATTGCACGCCAGGCTGCGACGCTTATGGAATCCTGTTGAACCGGCCCGATATCGGGCTCTTTTAATCATCCCCGCCCGGGATGAGATGGTCATGACCCCGGCATGGTCGGGGTTGGGATGGCAGCATCACATCATCAGGGTCACGCGCGCGGCGCACGGATGCTGCGCACGGCGCTGGGGCCGGTGATCGCTCGGCATCTGGAAGATCCGTCCGTCGTCGAGGTGATGCTGAACCCTGATGGGCGGCTGTGGGTCGACCGGCTCTTGGAAGGGCTGTCTGACACGGGTGAACAGCTGTCGCCGACGACAAGCGAGCGCATCGTGCGTCTGGTCGCGCACCATGTCGGCGCAGAGGTTCATGCGGGAGCCCCGCGCGTTTCGGCCGAACTGCCCGAGACGGGAGAACGTTTCGAGGGCCTGCTGCCGCCGGTGGTCGCGGCACCGACCTTCGCAATCCGCAAGCCCGCCGTCGCGGTGTTCACGCTCGACGATTATGTCCGTGCCGGAATCATGTCGGCCCCACAGGCTAAGGCCCTGCGCCAGGCTGTTCTGTCCCGCGCCAACATCCTCGTCGCGGGCGGCACGTCAACCGGCAAGACCACGCTCACCAACGCGCTGCTCGCCGAGGTGGCAAAAACCTCCGATCGCGTCGTTCTCATCGAGGATACGCGCGAACTGCAATGCGTGGCGCTGAACCTTGTTGCCATGCGCACGAAGGACGGTGTCGCCTCGCTCTCGGACCTTGTGCGTTCGGCGCTGCGCCTGCGCCCCGATCGCATCCCCATCGGCGAGGTGCGTGGCACTGAGGCGCTGGACCTGCTGAAGGCCTGGGGCACCGGCCATCCCGGCGGCCTAGGCACGATCCACGCCGGGAGCGCTCTCGGCGCGCTGCGGCGGATGGAACAGCTCATCCAGGAAGCGGTCGTCACCGTTCCGCGCGCGCTGATCGCCGAGACCATCGATCTCGTGGCCGTGCTCTCGGGGCGCGGCTCAGCGCGCCGGCTCATCGAACTCGCCCATGTCGGCGGCCTCGGCTCCGACGGCGACTACCGCCTCACCCCTGTCCTTTCCGGAGATCCTTCATGATCCGATCGCTCAACCGCGCCCGCAGCGCGGCCCGTCTGGCCGCGTCGGCCACCTGCATCAGCCTGATGGCCACGGCCAGCGCTCATGCCGCCGGCTCCTCCATGCCGTGGGAGGCGCCGCTGCAATCCATCCTTCAGTCGATCGAGGGGCCGGTCGCCAAAATCATCGCCGTCATCGTCATCATCTCGACCGGGCTGGCGCTGGCCTTCGGCGACACGTCGGGCGGCTTCCGCCGGCTGATCCAGATCGTCTTCGGCCTGTCGATCGCCTTCGCCGCCTCGAGTTTCTTCCTGTCCTTCTTCTCCTTCGGCGGCGGAGCGCTGGTCTGATGGCCGAGCTGATTGAGGTCCCCGGCTTCAGCGTGCCGGTCCATCGGGCGCTTACCGAACCGATCCTGCTCGGCGGCGCGCCGCGCGCCATCGCCATCATGAATGGCACGCTCGCCGGGGCCGTGGGTCTCGGCCTGCGGCTATGGTTGGTCGGTCTCGCCATCGGGTTGATTGGCCATCTCGCAGCGGTGTGGGCGGCGAAACGCGACCCGCTCTTCGTTGATGTGGTGCGCCGGCATCTGCGTATTGCCGCGCATCTCACGGTCTGAGGGAGGTGGCCAATGATGAACCTCGCCGAGTATCGCAGCCGTAACCACCGCCTCGCAGACTATCTGCCCTGGGCAGCACTGGTTGGGCCGGGCATCGTGCTGAACAAGGACGGCTCGTTTCAGCGCACGGCGCGTTTTCGTGGGCCGGACCTCGACAGCGCCGTGCCCGCCGAGCTCGTCGCGGTCGCCGGGCGGCTGAACAATGCCTTTCGTCGCCTCGGCTCGGGATGGGCGATCTTCGTGGAGGCGCAGCGCCATGCGGCGTCCAGCTACCCCTCGAGCATGTTTCCCGATGCCGCCTCCGCGCTGGTCGATGCCGAGCGTAGGGCTGATTTCGAAGAGGCCGGCATCCATTTCGAGTCGAGCTACTTCCTGACCTTCACCTTCTTAGCCCCGGCCGAGGACGCTGCGCGCACGGAAAGCTGGCTCTTTGAGGGGCGGGACAAGGCGGGCATCGATCCGCACGAGGTGATGCGGGGCTTTGCTGATCGGACAGATCGTCTCATCAACCTCATCGACGCCTTCATGCCGGAATGCCGCTGGCTCGATGACGAAGCGACGCTGACCTATCTGCATGGCTGCGTCTCGACGCACCGCCAACGCGTCCGCGTGCCGGAGACGCCCATCTATCTCGACGTCCTGCTTGCCGATCAGCCGCTGACCGGTGGGCTGGAACCGCGCCTTGGCGACCAGCATCTGCGGGTGCTAACCATCACCGGCTTTCCGACCGCGACCACCCCGGGCCTGCTCGACGAGCTCAACCGGCTGGCCTTCCCCTATCGCTGGTCCACCCGGGCGATCCTGCTCGATAAGACGGATGCGGTTCGGCTGCTCACCAGGATCCGCCGCCAGTGGTTTGCCAAGCGCAAATCCATCGCCGCGATCCTGAAGGAGGTGATGACCAACGAGGCCTCTGTGCTGGTCGATACGGATGCCGCGAACAAGGCGGCCGATGCCGATCTCGCTCTGCAGGAACTCGGCGCCGACCATGCCGGCATCGCCTATGTCACCGCGACGGTGACGGTGTGGGACGCGGATACGCGCGTCGCCGACGAGAAGTTGCGGCGGGTCGAGAAGGTGATCCAGAGTCGCGATTTCACGGCGATGACCGAGTCCATCAACGCCGTCGACGCCTGGCTCGGATCTTTGCCCGGCCACGTCTATGCCAATGTCCGCCAGCCGCCGATCTCCACGCTCAATCTCGCCCATATGATCCCGTTGTCGGCGGTGTGGGCTGGCGAGGCGCGCGATGAGCATTTCGACGCACCGCCGCTGCTGTTCGGCAAGACCGAGGGCTCGACCCCCTTTCGGTTCTCCCTCCATGTCGGCGATGTCGGCCATACACTCGTCGTCGGACCCACCGGCGCGGGCAAGTCGGTGCTGCTGGCGCTGACGGCGCTGCAGTTCCGCCGACATACCGGCGCGCAGGTCTTCGCCTTCGATTTCGGCGGCTCGATCCGCGCCGCAGCGCTCGCCATGGGCGGAGACTGGCACGATCTCGGCGGCGGACTCAGCGAGGGAAGCGCGGAGAGCGTTTCGCTCCAGCCGCTTGCGCGCATCGATGAGGCCGCGGAACGCGCCTGGGCCGCCGACTGGCTCAATGCCATTCTCATCCGCGAAGGCGTCCCCATCACGCCGCAGTTGAAGGAGCACATCTGGACGGCGCTGACCTCGCTCGCCTCGGCGCCTGTCGAAGAGCGCACCCTCACAGGCCTCTGCGTCCTCCTGCAGTCGAACGACCTGAAGCAGGCACTGCGTCCCTATTGCCTTGGCGGAGCCTGGGGGCGGCTGCTGGATGCGGAGAGCGAGCATCTGGGCTCGTCCACCGTCCAGGCGTTCGAGACCGAAGGACTGATCGGCACTGAGGCCGCGCCCGCGGTGCTGGCCTATCTGTTCCACCGCATCGAGGACCGGCTCGATGGATCACCGACTCTCATTATCATTGATGAAGGTTGGCTGGCGCTCGATGATGACGCCTTCGCCGGCCAGCTGCGCGAATGGCTGAAGACGCTGCGCAAGAAGAACGCGAGCGTCATCTTCGCCACGCAGTCGCTCTCCGACATCGACGGCTCGGCGATCGCGCCCGCCATCATCGAGAGCTGTCCGACACGTCTTCTGCTCCCCAATGAGCGGGCCATCGAGCCGCAAATCACCGCCATCTACCACCGCTTCGGCCTGAACGACCGCCAGATCGAGATCCTCGCGCGGGCCGTGCCGAAGCGCGACTACTATTGCCAGTCGCGGCGCGGCAACCGGCTGTTTGAGCTCGGCCTGTCCGACGTGGCGTTAGCGCTGTGCGCTGCGTCCTCGAAGACGGACCAGCAGACCATCGACAAGGTCTTCGCCGAGCATGGCCGCGACGGCTTCCTGGAAGCCTGGCTGCGTCATCGCGGCCTCGGCTGGGCCGCCGACCTCATTCCTAACCTCACGAATCTGGAGACGCAGCCATGACGCTGTCCCGTCCGCGCGTATCCGCGTTCGCCGTCGCGCTGCTGACCGCGCCGCTCGCCCTGGCACCCGTGCTGTCCCCGCCCGCGCAGGCTCTCACCGTCTATGACCCGTGGAACTACGCGCAGAACATGATGTCGGCGGCGCGGGCGCTGGAGCAGATCAACAACCAGATCACCTCCCTGCAGAACGAAGCGCAGATGCTGATCAACCAGGCGCGCAATCTCGCCAGCCTGCCACATTCCTCGCTGCAGCAGATCCAGCAATCGGTCCAGCGCACCCAGCAGTTGCTCGGACAGGCGCAGAGCATCGCCTTCGATGTCAGCCAGATCGACCAGGCCTTCCAGCAGCGCTACGGCAACATCCCGCTCTCGGCCTCCGATGCCGACCTCGTCGCCGGTGCCCGCTCGCGCTGGCAGACCACGGTCGGCGGTCTGCAGGACGCGCTGCGGGTGCAGGCCGGCGTCGTCGGCAATGTCGACGCCAGCCGGGCCGAGATGGCGACCCTCATCGGCCAGAGCCAGGGCGCCACGGGTGCGCTTCAGGCCACGCAGGCCGGCAACCAGTTGCTCGCCCTGCAGTCGCAGCAGCTGTCCGACCTGATCGCGGTGATGTCCGCCAATGGGCGCGCCGAGGCGCTCTCAGAGGCGGAACGCGCGACCGCCGCCGAGCAGGGCCGCGAGCAGCGCCGGCGCTTCCTCACTCCCGGCGCCGGCTACCAGGCCGGCAATGCCCGCATGTTCAGCAACTGACAGGAGGTGAACATGGACGGAGCCATGCTGGCCCGGCTCGGCGCGGTGATCTTCGTGGCCATCGCCGGCACGGCTGCGGTCGTGGAGATGAGCCGAGAGGAGAAGGCGCCGGAGCCTTCGCCCGTCCAGATGCTTGAGACTGCGCGCGATCCCCTGCGCGACGAGCAGCGCCGCTGCCAGCAATTGGGAGAGGCGGCCGCGCTGGACACCGCCTGCCTGAAGGTCTGGGCGCAGACACGGGATCGGTTCCTCGGGCGTCCCGCGCCGAATGAGGGTCGCTGAGATGGGCGGCACCGGCGTCATCGACACTTTCCTGGGTGTCTTCACCTCCTATATCGACAGCGGCTTCGGCCTGCTCGGCGGCGAGGTCGCCTTCATCGCGACCACGCTGATCGTCATCGACGTCACCTTGGCCGCGCTGTTCTGGAGCTGGGGCGCCGACGACGACATCATGGCGCGGCTGATCAAGAAGACGCTGTTCGTCGGCGTCTTCGCCTACATCATCGGCAACTGGAACAGCCTCGCGCGCATCGTCTTCGAGAGCTTCGCCGGGCTTGGCCTGAAGGCCTCAGGTACGGGGTTCACCGTCGAAGACCTCATGCGCCCAGGCCGCGTCGCGCAGACCGGTCTCGACGCCGGCCGGCCGCTGCTCGATTCCATCTCCAGCCTGATGGGCTGGATCGCTTTCTTCGAGAACTTCATCCAGATCGCCTGCCTGCTGTTCGCCTGGGCGCTGATCCTGCTCGCCTTCTTCATCCTCGCCGTCCAGCTCTTCATCACGCTGATCGAGTTCAAGCTGACGACGCTCGCCGGCTTCGTGCTGATCCCGTTAGGCCTGTTCGGCAAATCCGCGTTCATGGCCGAGCGCGTGCTCGGCAACGTCATCTCCAGCGGCATCAAGGTGCTGGTGCTGGCCGTCATCATCGGCATCGGCTCGACCCTGTTCTCCCAGTTCACCGCCGGATTCGCCGGACGGACCCCGACGATCGATGAGGCGATGGCGATCGTGCTCGCCGCGCTGTCGCTGCTGGGTCTCGGCATCTTCGGTCCCGGCATCGCCAACGGCCTCGTCTCCGGCGGGCCGCAGCTCGGCGCAGGTGCTGCGGTCGGGACCGGGCTCGCGGCGGGCGGGGCTCTG
>LNAP01015483.1_pt1 | contig 10300 bp, 10 predicted proteins | sample 602601 | NCBI WGS metagenome assembly LNAP01 (sample SAMN02440304, study PRJNA202911) | soil metagenome | biome: Subtropical and temperate rainforests or woodlands; isolation source: soil samples (1 kg each in a 20% v/v slurry with milli Q water) were... ...
CGCGCTGCCGCCCGAGGTGCCACCCGATCCCCAGCGCTTTCGGCCGCAGTAGCCCGCTGGGTGGGCGTGGACATCTTCTTCGTGCTCAGCGGCTTCCTGGGGGCCGGTGAGAGAATGTTCGAAAACGTACGCTAAGCATCCCGACCGTTCCGATGGAGGCGGAGCGGCCTGAACCGCTCGCGGGGCTTGTCCATCTCGCTCCACAGATAGTCGCCAGTGAGGCCGATATGCTCCCAGCCCAATGGCGCGACATGGGCAAGCAGTTCGTCCAGCACCTCGACACCGCTGGCGCGCAAATGCCGGACGGCGCGGTCGAGATAGACGGTGTTCCAGAGCGTGACGGCCGCGGTGAGCAGGGTCAGGCCAGAGGCACGATGGCGCTGGTTCTCGAAGGTGCGGTCGCGCAGTTCGCCGAGGCGGTTGAAGAAGATGGCGCGGGCGAGCGCGTTGCGGGCCTCACCCTTGTTGAGGATGCTGCCGGTGCGACGCCGCTGTTCGGGATCGTCGAACCAGTCGAGCATGAACAGTGTGCGCTCAATCCGCCCGATCTCACGCAGCGCGCGGGCGACGGGGTTTTGACGCGGGAAACCCGCCAGCTTGCGCAGCATGACCGAGGCACTGACGGTGCCGGCGCGGATCGAGGCGGCGAGCCGCAGCGTCTCGTCCCAATCCTCTTCGATCGCGCGCACGTTGACCGGGCCCGCGACAAGTTGGCGCAGCGTCGGCCAAGGATCGAGCGACGACAGGCTATACAGGCGGCGTTCGTTGAGGTCGCGAATACGCGGTGCGAAGCGGAAGCCGAGCAGATGGCACAAGCCGAAGACATGATCGACCGCCCCGGCGGTATCGGTCGCATGTTCGCGGATCACCAGTTCACTCTCATGATCGAGCAGGCCGTCGAGGACATGCGCGGCCTCGCCAGCATTGGCGGCTATGACCTTGGTATGGAACGGCGTGAAGCGGTCGGTGACGTGGGTGTAGAACAGCACGCCGGGTTCGCTGCCGTAGCGGGCGTTGCGATCGGCGCGCGCCTCGCCCTGACCGCCGGCGCGGAAGAACTGCCCGTCCGAGGACGATGTGTCGCCCGGTCCCCAGACCTGGGCGAGCGGATGCGCGGTGTGGCAGTCTACGATCGCCGCCAGCGCCGACAGGTACGTTTCATCGCGCACATGCCATTCCGCAGTCCAGCGCAGGCGTGACAATGTCAGCCCACGCGAGCTTTCCGCCATGCGCCCGAGGCCGAGATTGGTCGCATCGGCGAGGATCGACCCCATCAGCGCGGACTGGTCAGAGGCCGGCTCGCCACTGCGGGCATGAACGAAACGGTCGGCAAAGCCCGACCACGCGGCGACCTCAACCAGCAGGTCCGTAATGCGGACACGCGGCAGCATCGCGTAGAGCCGGGCCTTCAGCGCCTCGGCATCGTCGGACGGAGATCGCCGGATCGGCGAGATCAACAACTGCCCGCGCTCGATCGTTACGTCGACCAGTTCGCCGGCCGCGGCTGCGCGCTCCACCTCGGTCATGCGCTGGGTCAGCATCGCGCGCCGTTCCTCATACCATTGAGAAAAACGGGACGGCACGGCGAGGCGCAGATCGCTATCGGTGCGCATCGTCTCAAAGGCGGGCACCGGCAGCAGGTAATCGTCCAGCGTGCGATAGGCGCGGCTGCCATCTACCCAGATGCTGCCTGATCCGAGCCGTTCGCGCAGGTGGACGATCACCGCGATCTCATAGGCGCGGCGGTCGATTGTCCCTTCGGCCGGCTGCACGACCTTGTGCCAGCGTGGCTTGATGAAGCTGGTCGGCACACGCTTCGGCAGGACCGATCGGCCGTCGCGGTACATCGTTCGCAGCGCCTCGATCGCGCCGAGCAGCGGATCGCCCGATCTCGCGGTCCGGAAGGTGAAGGCGGCGAGGAAGGTCGGGGCGAACCGCCGCACGGCAGGGTAGCGTTCGACCACTTCCTCCAGACCGTCATCGGCCGCACGCGTCAGATCCTCGGCGAAGCGGATGCTGCGTTCGAGCTGATCCCAGCCCACCCGGTCATCGATCGTGCGAAAGGCGTCGCGTCCGCTCGCGCGTGCATCGACCAGCAAGCGGCCGAGCCGGACATGAAAGCGCGCCGTGTCTTTCAGCATCCGTGCCTGCCCGAGCAGCCGGTCGGACCGGGTACGGTCGGCGCGGCGGAACAGCGCCCCCACCATCTTCTCGACCATGACCAAGGCGGCATCGGTCAGCGCCGCCTCCATCTCGATCATGGAGGCGACCAGCATCGCGAGTCGGCGCGGGCGTTCGAGACGCCGGAGGTGTTGCGCAGTGACGATGCCGGCGGTCCGGGCGATGACGGCATAGCGGGCGGCATGGATACGTCGTGCCCGATCGGTTGCGATCCCGATGCCGCGCACCGCGTCGAGCCGTTCGACGATCCCCTTCAGGTTCGACGCCGATGGCGCTTCCGGCCATTCGCGTAGCCATCCCAGACGGGTGCGACCATTGTCATCGGATGCGATCAGGCGTTCGAGTGCCGCTTCCTGATCGGCCGAGCAATCGCGGATCAGTCCGGCATGGGCGGCCTTGCGTGCATGGGCCCGCACGATGAGGGCGAGCCGTTCCAGCGTCGATGCCGCAGGCAGAACAATCCGGTCGAGCCGCAGGCGATTGACCATGCCGGCGACGATCGCCTCGCCCCGATCGGTCGAGGTGGCGATCTCTGATCCCAGTGCCAGCGTCGATCGTACGTCGATCCGGTCAAAGGCGCGCAGACCAAGATACGCTTCGATCTCGGCGCGATGCTCGCGCAGCGTCGTCGCACGGGCAGAATAGTCGGCGAAGTCGTCGATCCGGCAACCGATCTGGTCGGCGAGCAGCGACAGCATGAGGGCGGGCACTGCTTCACTCGGCAGCAGCGCACGCCCCGGATGACGCAGGTAGCAGAGCTGCACGGCATAGCCGAGCCGGTTCGCTCTGCGCCGACGACGCGCTACCTGCGCGAGGTCATCGGGGCCGAGAGTGAAGAGCCGCTCGATCGTCGCGCTGTCAGAAGGCGGATCGAAGATCACAGCGCGCTGCGCAGGCGATAATATTGTTCTGGACGGCATCGGCTTCCTGTTTGTCACGCAACAGGGATGTGGCCCTGTTCATGGAGCATAGACGAGGAGACGGGTTATGTGACATTATGCAGATTGATCGACGGGCAATGCCGCTCCGTCACGCAGACGGACGTATATGTGACAACGCAGCTCGGTTACGCGCGAGTGTCCAAGGCGGATGGCAGCCAGGTTCACGACCTTCAGCACGACGCGCTGGTCGCGGCCGGCGTCGATCCCGAGCATATCTATGAGGATGCCGCGTCGGGCCGGCTCGACAAGCGGCCGGGGCTGGATGCCTGCCTGAAGGCACTGCGCCGTGATGACACGCTGGTCATATGGAAGCTCGACCGCCTCGGTCGCGACCTGCGCCACCTCGTTAACACAGTCGGCGACCTGACCAAGCGTGGCATCGGCCTCAAGGTGCTGGCCGGCGAAGGCGCGTCGATCGACACCACCACCGCCAACGGTCGGTTGATCTTTGCGATTTTTGCCGGCCTCGCCGAGTTTGAGCGCGAGTTGATCGTCGAGCGCACCCGCGCCGGTCTGGAATCGGCACGTGCGCGCGGCCGACATGGCGGTCGCCCGTTCAAGATGACGCCCGCCAAACTGCGGCTTGCCCAGGCGGCTATGGGCAAACCCGAAACCAAGGTCGCCGAGCTGTGCGCCGAGCTGGGCATCACGCGTCAGACGCTCTACCGGCATGTTACGCCGAACGGAGAGATCAGGACGGACGGACAGAAGCTTCTCGCTCGAAAAGCGCGCCCATCGATCAAGGCATGACGAATTTGAACAATCTCACGTTCGTATTCATCGGAGGGGAGCATCAGGTCCTGCATCTCGCGCCGGTCGCCGCAGAACTTAGCCTGAGCCATCCGGATATCACGGTCCGCTGCATCTGCGCCGACGACCGCACCGCCGCCGCCTTGCGCGCAGTGGCTGCGGCGATGAGAGCCAGCACGATGACCGTGACGCAGATCGCCTGGCCTTGGGCGGGCAGGATTGTAGCGCGCATAACGGGCAGCCGCTCGGCGGCGAAGGGGCCCCTGCTGGCGCGGATCCGATGGCAGGCCCGCAAGACCCAGGCCATCATCGTTCCCGAGCGCACCTCTGCGGCGTTGCGATGGCTCGGATGGAAGCGTCCGCTGGTACATTTCCGCCACGGCGCTGGCGACCGTGCACCATCCTCCGAAGCCAAGCAGAGAGCCTTCGATGCCATCTTCGTTCCCGGACAGAAAGACATCGAGCGTGCCGTCGCGCAAGGCCTCAGCCGTAAGCGGCTTTCGGCCGTGGGCTATATAAAGATCGACTATTTGCAGGCCTTGCCCACCGGACCGCGATTGTTCGACAACGATCGCCCGACCGTCTTCTACAACCTCATTTTGATCCTGCGCTGTCCTCGATCGGGATCGCTCGCGATGTCATCGCCCGTTTCCGCCAACAGGAGCGGTACAACTTGGTCTTCGCCCCTCATGTCCGCGCGTTCGAAAACCTCGATCCGATCGCGCGAGCGCGGTGGCTGGAACTTGCCGTGCCAGAGCACATCGCGGTCGATCTGGATTCTCCCAAGCTGTTCGACATGAGCTATGCGCGGGCCGCCGACATCTATCTGGGCGACATGTCGAGCCAGCTTTACGAATTCCTCGCTAAGCCGCGGCCCGTCGCTTTCGTGAATGCGCATGGCGCTAACTGGCAGGACGATCCAAGGTACGCTGGTTGGCATCTGGGAGAGGTCGCATCAGGTGCTGACGATGTGCTTGCTGCAGTAGATCGAGCCTTCGAACGGCATCCCGACATGATCCAAAGACAGGCGAAAGCGACAGCGTTCGCGTTCGGCCGCTACGATGGCGCAATCAAACGGGCCTCATACCAACTGCTCCACACCCTGCAATCGCTCTGATCCCTTAGCGTACGTTTTCGAACATTCTCTCACCGGACCCCTGAAAGCCGAGATTGATATGCCGACATCCTGCGTGGATTGAGCCCGCTTTTGAGCGGTCACGACTATATCGCCAAAAACGTCGCCTTGATTATCTTGAGAATTAGCCGGCGGACTAGCTTCATCGACTGCTGTTGTGGACTGAGCCGATGCAACGTCACAATTGAATGCTAGGTTCATTACTGAACCTGAAAGCAACAGTGCGCGGACGCACGCCCTCTTATATTGGAATTCCATGATACCCCTCTCCCTTTTTCATTTATGACGGCGCCATATATTAGATATTATATTTGACGGTCACGTCGCTGTGGTACCTGACTCTGTCTTCTGACCTCCACTGCTGTAATAGCGTTGCGAAGAAGGCTGGCAGTCACAGTGAATGGCTCATTTTGCATGAAAGGCATTGAGCATGCCGCGTCGACTATTGTGTCGAGGGCTTCGCTACCATCTCTCACTTCAACTCCGAGATCCGAAAGCGCCCGCGGCAGGCCCAGACGAGCCAACAGTTCCTCAACACGCTCGAGTTCCACCAGATCGTTTTCTAGTTGCAAATGGATCATTGTTCCGACGGCGACCATCTCGCCATGCAAAAATCCGTGTTCGATGGACGGCACAAGTGTAAGCGCCGATGCGACGGAATGGGCGGCAGCAAGACCACCGCTTTCGAACCCTGTGCCACTCAGCAGCGTATTGGCCTCCACGACCTGCTCGAAGGCATGATCCGGTATTCCGGCTTTTGCCGCAGCGACTGCGTCGTCCGCATAGGTAAAAATCGTTTCCGAACAAATATTCGCGAGGGTCGAAGCTGCAATTGAGATACGCCCGCCGACCATCGACCGCGCCTTGGTGTTCTGAATACAAGTCCGTGCTTCGTATCCCGTTGCCAGGGCGTCGGCCATTCCGGCGAGCAAAAAGCGCAGCGGCGCCTTCGCAATAATCGCCGTGTCAACAACAACGAGATCGGGGTTGCCGGGAAAGAATTCGACGTCTTTGAATACCCCCTCGGCGGTGTAAACGACTGCCGCTGCCGAGCATGGCGCATCAGTCGAAGCCAATGTCGGACACACGATCAGGGCCACACCCAGGCGATGGGCGACACATTTCGCGGCGTCGATCACCTTGCCCCCGCCGATTGCAATCAGTGAATCCACAGACAGCGGTCGAAGAGCCGCAACCTGCCTGTCAATTTCCTCATGAGAGCATTGGCCACCAAACTCCGCCCAGTGAAGCGAAGTCGAGGAGCCCTCAAATGCCAACTTGACTGTATACAGAATCGATTCTGGCAGGTCCACTGGATAAAGTATTGCTGGCTTGATGCTCTTGACCAGAGGCAAGTACCGGCAAAGACGACCAAGAACCCCGGGGCCCTGTACATATCTGTGTGCTGCAAAAAATACACGCGGTGCACTTATTGCATGATCGTCACCAAATATTTGAATTGGCACTTCGGCCATTAATCCCTCCCATTTATTGTTTTGTAGCTTTGGCGACTTAAAAGATTAGATCTCTATTCACCTTGAGATTATTTCCCTCACAATACCGAATGTACATATCGAGGAAGGAGAAGACGTCCATGATGTTCTCGAGATTGTCGTTCTCGTCGTAAAACTCGAGCGATCCGCCGACCGAGAACAAAGTCTTCGTGCCCGTGTCACTCGTCAGCGTATGGATAACGCCGGGATTTTCCTGAACGAAATCGCCCGGCTTCGCGACCCAGTCGTATTCCTCGTACCGCCAGCTGCCCTCCAGCGTCAGTGCAGTCACCTGCCCGCGATGGCGATGCCGTCCAAGACCGCCGGGACCCTTTGCCCACAGGATGTTCACATAGACGTTGTTCCGTACGTCAAAACGCAATGGCTTCAACCAGACGTCCCCGACCCACGGATGAAACAAGGATGATTCACCATCGATATAGCGGTCCGTGATGCCGAACTCGTTATGTCGAGCCAGAATGCGACGTTCGTCGTCGCTCATGCCACCGACCGGGCCGTTTACGAGATCTTGCATCTTCAATCCTCTCTTGTTTTGCGGTCTGATCCTGGCGTTAAGACGCAGCATCGAACATTATCGGCCAATCATCTTCCGATTTGGAAAGGCCGTCTATCGCGAGCATTCGCTATTCCGCGAAGACAGATCAGGCGCGCATGGCCAGTTTTAGAGCCCGATCGGAAATTAAGTTGAGTGGTATCAGCAGGTTAGCTTGACGGCCTGGCCTGTCGCTGATTCATGGGTTTCGCCAAAAACTACCATGGATTCAACGATGTGGACCGATACCACTCGCGCCCTTCATGCGCGAAGCGGACTGGCTTTGCCAAGCGATATGACTGATGCCGAGTGGGCGGTTCTGGAACCACTGCTGCCACCAGCGTCGCATGTCGGGCGGCCTCGCAAATGGCCGCTACGGCGCATTGTCGAGGCTATCCTATACCTGCTGCGCGGCGGCTTGCCCTGGCGGATGCTGCCGCCTTGCTTTCCGCCCGTTTCGACTGTGCGGCACTGGTTCTACCTTTGGCGCGACAACGGGCTGTGGTTGACGATCAATCACACTTTGCTGATGGTTGCACGCGCGGCGCACGGCCGGGAGGCTTCGCCGAGCGCCGGCGTGATCGACAGCCAGAGCGTGAAAACCACGGAAAGCGGCGGGCCTCGTGGCTATGACGCGGGCAAGAAGGTGAAGGGACGCAAGCGCCATATCCTTACCGACACCGAGGGTAATCTCGTTCATGCCGTGATCCACACTGCCGACATTCAGGACCGCGACGGCGCGCCGCTGGTGCTGGCTGAAATCATCCGGCGCTTCCCTTGGCTGCGCCATGTCTTCGCCGATGGAGGCTACGCCGGAGACAAGCTCAAGGACACCCTGCGCCGCTTTGGTAAATGGACCATCGCGATCATCAAGAGGTCCGATACGGCGAAAGGCTTCGAGGTGCTGCCCCGGCGCTGGGTCGTCGAGCGGACGCTGGCATGGCTGAACCGCAACCGGCGGCTCGCCAAGGACTTCGAACAAACCATCGCCTCCGCAGCCGCATGGCTCTTCATCGCCTCGATCCAGCTCTTCGCCCGCCGCATCGCAAGATCATGAAATCCCGTCCAAAAATTTTGAATCAGACACTGAGAGCGGATCAATACCTGTTAAGTATCTTGCCTAGATCACAATGATATTTGTCGAGCGTCACGGTCCATCCTAGATTACCCTTTTAAGTAATCGGAATGAAAACGGACCGGGCAATGATGAGCGCAGGAGAACTCCATGCTGCAAGTTGCGGCGCGGTCGTTCGCGAAAGGACGCAAACTTCGCTCCTTGACGCGCTTTGGCCAACGCTCGTGATAAAGGGGACCGGTATTCCGCAAAATCGCTATTTATTTGAAAATCATGCGCGGAACATATGCTCGCTGCCGCTCTTTGCATCGTCAATGCGGCGCATCTTTACAGTCGAACGAGCCTAGGTTACAGTCGAACGAGCCTAGGAACTTAGCATTTAGGTTATAGAGTTTCTGAGAAAAAATAAAGGAGAGGTTCGATGAGCGAAACCCGTGAGGAGAAGATCTATAAGTATCAGCGGACCTTGCGTCAGTCGATGCTGGATCAAAAACGGACGATCACACATGGGCCGGCACGGTCTTTAGCCAGCCAACTCCTGTTATACCTTGACGATATGACGGCGTGTTGGTCGATCGGAACCGAATGGCTTCGGATTTCGCTAGAGACCGAGCGTGTGGACGGCGGATATGCCATCCCCAGCGACCCGGCTTACTATCCTGGGCAAGGAGAAAGCCTGAGCGACGTTGAAGAGATTCCATCGCTGAAAGGCATTGCCGTCGATAACGCAGACTCGGGTGTCAGGCTGCTGTGGAAGTCCATGAAGCCAGTCGTCTTCGCGTCGATCAGCGAGGAGCGCAGATTTGGGGCCAAGCTTCGGTCTGACCTTATCAATGCTGGCATAACTACAAAAATGGCTACTGCATTGCGCAGCGAGACTGGACCATTCGCCTTGCTATGCGCCGATCGTGTAAAATGCGGACCACGAGACTGGAGCCTCAGTCAGTATGAAACCTTCCGCAGCGTTTCCGACGAGGTGCTCCGACCAGTGTTAGGCGCGGCGCTGGAACTTCGCCGCAATGCCAAGGACCCAGCAGCCATCCTTCGGGAGCAGCTATCTGACGCGGAATTGCGAGTTGCCCAACTGACCGCGCTAGGTCTCAGCTACAAGCAAATAGCAAGGGAACTCGATCGATCATTCCACACGATCGATCATCAACTTCGTAGTATCCGCATCAAATTAGGCATAGAATCCCATTTAAAGCTCGCGCGGTATCTCAGCCACCAACTTCGTGACTGCGATAATCTTGTCATGGTTCAGTGACAAACTCAGACTCATGGTCCGCAATAAAATTCGTTCGTTACGTCGAGGAGACTGTCGGCGTCAAACCGTCAGATATCCTCCATCGACGGGCAAAGTTGCACCTGTAATGAAGGAAGCGTCGTTGCTGCACAAAAACATGATGGCTTTCGCCAGCTCCGACGGATCGCCAAACCGTGCCAGAGGGGTACGACCAAGAATGATTTCAGAGACTTGCTCGTCAGCCTTCAAAGGAGCGAGGAGTGGCGTATCAATCCATCCCGGCGCAACAGCATTCACACGGATGCCTGCACTGGCATAGCTCTGCGCCAGCGACTTCGTCAGCTGGACAATTGCGCCCTTGCTCGCTGCATAAGCCGGACGCTGCGACGAGCCGAAAGTGCTGTACATCGAAGCGATCAAGACGATGGCCCCGCCCGTCATCTTTGCCCGACCCAATGTGCAGCACCGCATTACGGCCGTCAGATTAACCGCCATGACTTTGTCGAATATATCGGGCTCATGCTCTTTGTCTGCGACACTGATTCCTGCTGCCGGAACCATGTAATCGACCCGATTCAGGCCGGCAAAAAAGTTCGATAGCGCCTTATCGTCGGTGACATCCATCTCGACTACACGGACAGACGGGTTGGCGGATAACGGCGAAGCCTTTGCGTTCAGTCCAAGCGCGTAAACCTCGGCTCCCTCAGCAGCAAATTCGCGGGCACATGCTTCGCCGATGCCCGACGTGCCCCCGGTCACGACAACCACTTTAAGCGCAAATTTCGTTCCGATACCGTTCGCCATCAGTTCCTCACCATCAATCGCCTCGAGAATGCTAGGTTCATTACTGAACCTGAAAGCAACAGTGCGCGGACGCACGCCCTCTTATATTGGAATTCCATGATACCCCTCTCCCTTTTTCATTTATG
>LNAP01010733.1_pt3 | contig 10299 bp, 10 predicted proteins | sample 602601 | NCBI WGS metagenome assembly LNAP01 (sample SAMN02440304, study PRJNA202911) | soil metagenome | biome: Subtropical and temperate rainforests or woodlands; isolation source: soil samples (1 kg each in a 20% v/v slurry with milli Q water) were... ...
ACCGTGCCGACTTGCAGTTTGATGGCGATCCAGGTGGTGCCCCAGATCAGCACGGTGAGCAGATACAGCGAGAGGTTCATGGCATAGCTCCTGAGCGATGCCAGCAGTCTGCGTGGCCGGCCGTCTGGGCGCTTGCGTAAACTTGCGCTTATTTAGCCGCAGCGGCTGGCAGCAGGGCTCGCGCGCGTTAGCATAGGCTCCACGTTCCAGCAGGCGCACATGGCCATGGCCCTACTCCCGCACATTCAGGTGTTTCAATCGCTCAACAGCTCGCCCCACGCGCAGCTGGAGCATTGTGCCGAGTTGGGCGACGGGCTCACCGCCGCGATGTGGAGCAATTACCACGACGCGCGCGAATACGACGGCCCCAGTCATCACACGCTGTCCTGCTACCTGGCCGGTGGCACCGGCACCTTCCGCCGCGATAACCCCAGCGCCAAAGGCGCGCCCGGCAAGCTCTGTGTGATGCCAGCCGGCGCCGATTCGGCGTGGGTGATCAATGGCGATATCCGCCTGGCACACCTGTATATCAGCCCTGAGCGCTTCGCCCTCAGCGCGGTCAGCCTGCTCGACCGCGAGCCGCGGGAACTGGAGTTGCGCGAAAGTACCTTTGTCGATGACCCGCAGCAGGCGGCGCTGTTTCGCCAGTTAGCGGCGCTGAATTGGAATGAGCCCGGCGAGCGTTTGCTGACCAGCAGCCTGGCGCATGAAATGGTCAGCCACGCCCTGCTCCACCAAGTGGGTCAGCGGCAGAATGTGCGACTGAAAGGCGGCTTGGCGCCCGCGTTGCGCCGGCAGTTGCGCGACTATATCGAAGCGCATTTGAGCGAAGCGATCAGCCTGGGGCAATTGGCCGGGTTGGCGGCGTTGTCGGAATACCACTTTGCGCGGATGTTCCGCGAAAGCTTCGGCGTACCCCCGCACCGTTATGTGTTGGCGCGGCGGTTGGTGCGGGCGCAGCAGCTATTAAAGGAAACGCTGTTGCCGTTGGGTGAAGTGGCATTGGCCTGTGGCTTTGCCAGCGCCAGCCATTTCAGCAATACCTTTCGCAGTGCCTTGGGCGCAACGCCTGGGGAATATCGACTGGCGTTAACACCGTAACCTCCCCGTCCTCCCCGTCCTCCCCGTGCAGGCGGGAACCAGATAAGACGATGGAGCGGCAATCGCGCATGTCTTGCGATTCTGGATTCCCGCCTGCGCGGGAATGACGGGGCTCTATAACCAACACCGTCGTCCCAGCACCAGAGTTTTGGATAAGACAGTGATCTGCTGTGCACTGCCACGCGCGCGTGGAGACTCTGGGTCCCGATTCGTTGGACCGCCGCCTGTGCGGGGACGACGGAAGTCTCTATAACGAACACCGTCCTCCCCGCGAAGGCGGGGATCCAGTGTTTCGAATAGGACGGTGATCTGCCGCGCACCGCCCCGCGCTCGCCTGGAGATTCTGGGGCCCGTTCGTCGGACCGCCGCCTGCGCGGCAATGACGGAGGGCCGGGTTAGGCCAACAGCGCCAACAACCCACCCAGCGGCAGCAAGCCACTAAGCGGCAGCACCCAGTGGCTGCGCCAGGCCATCACCAGGCCCAGCGTCAGCCCAGCGAGCATCAGTTGCAGCAGGCCGGTGATGATGCCGAGTTCCACGGTCAGCGCGACCATATTCAGGGTAAAGGCCAAGCTCAGTAGCAGCAGCGCAATCAGGCGCAAAACGCGGGTTCGCGCTACCGAAGGCGCGCCGCTAAGCAGCACTTTATGGTGCCGTGACATGGCCAAGCTCAAGGCTGTCATGCCCAGGTAGTTGAGGCCGAACGCCAGTAGCAACATCAGACGCTCTCCTCTACCAGCTCTTCACGACGGGCACGTTTGTTCCGCGCCGGTGCTTTTTCTTTGGCCTTGGCCGGCCACCAGGCCAGTTTGGCGCAGAGCAGGCCGACGGCAAAAATCGTCAGGTCAATACTCGCCAAACGCCAGTCGCCACGTGCAATGGCGGCGCTAAGGGCGCCCGCAGGACCGGTCAACACGTCTAGCGCCGGCAACCCCATGGCCAACACCGCAGCAACGGCAAACAGATCGCGGCCAACCTTGCCGCTGTTGCGTCGGGCAATGGCCCACAGCGCGACCGCCACCCACACGCCAATAAACACATAGGCCTCCCAATGCGAGCGCAGGTTCACCGTGGCCGGAATCAACCGGTTGCCGTACAGCAGGCCCAGGCTGGCAATCGGCAAACCACCGATCACCGCGCCGTTCATGGCGCGGACAAAACCGATGCCCCACCCGCCTTTGGCTTCACGCTTGCGCAACCATACTTGCAGGCCGCCAGCCACCATGGCGCAACCCATCAGACCCAGGCCCAAGTACAGCCAACGAACAATGGCGCCACCGAACTGGGCCATGTGCACATTGGTCAGCCAGGCGTAGGCGGTGTAGCCGGGTTTGTACGGTTTTTGTTCATGCAGAAAGGCGCCGGTGGTGGCGTCATAGGACATGATCCATTGGAAGTCGACCACGCGGGAGCGGTCGTAACGCCGAATATCCACCACAGCGCCTTTGTCGCCGGGGTGATGCACGCTGATCCAGCCGGTTTCGCCGCCTCCCCAACGGGTTTTGGCGTCTGCAATCAAACGGTCGATGGACACCGCATGGTCGGTACGGCGCTTGAGTTCCTCACGGCCAAACTGGCCCTGCACTTCGGAGAACATCTTTTCGATGTCGCCTTTGTAGCCAACCTTGAGCCCCGCCGGCATATAGAAGGTGACGAAAATCGCCAGGCCGGTGTAGGCAATCAGCAGGTGGAACGGCAGGCCGACCACGCCAAACAGGTTGTGCGCATCCAGCCAGGCGCGCTGGCCGTTGGCGTCGGGGCGCAGGGTAAAGAAGTCTTTAAAGATACGGCGGTGAATGATGATGCCGCTGACCAGCGCCACCAGCATAAACATGCCGGCAATGGCGACGATGTACATGCCGAGCATGCCGCCAAACAGGTTGTAGTGCAGGGTGAACCAGAAGGTGCCGCCGAGGGTTTCCGGCAGGGCCTCACCGGTTTGCGGGTCGAGGGCGAAGCTGACGAAGGGCTCAAGCTCGTTGGCAGGCTCGTAACCGGCATGCCAGTAGGGTTGGCGCTCGTCAGGCGGACGCATCCAGATGGCGTGCGGGGTTTTCGGCGCTTTGGCCAGCAACCAGGCACTGACCTGATCGGCACTCAGCTTGGTTTCGCCGACCTCGTGCAGGCCAGGGCGCATCCACACTTCCAGCTCTTTATCGAAACAGGCAATGCTGCCGCCAAACAGGATGACAAACAGCAACCAGGACGGCAGCAAGCCGCCCCAGGTGTGCAGCCCGGCCATCGCTTGGCGCAGGCTTTTGCTTTTTTCCGTACTCATCGCCGCGCTCCAAAATCACCGGCGACATAAGCCGCCACGCCCAACACCAGGCTTAGCGCCACCAACACCAACCACGCCCGCGTCGCCGAACGCGCGGCAAAGGTGTAGATGATGGCGGCCAGGTAGACGAAAAAACTCGCCAGGCTGGCAAACACCACGCGGTCACTGCGCACCAACGGCAGGTAAACCGTGAGGAACATCGTGCTGGTGTAAGCCAGGCCATAGCCGGCGAATAGGGCCGCGATAATGCGCGACGCCGTGGCCAGGCCCGGCGCTGAACGCCAGGGCTTGGCAGCGGTTTTGGAAGAGATAGCGTTGCTCACGGGACTCCTTTATTGCCCAGCGTTACCAGTTATAGGTAGCGCTCGCCGTTACCGTGCGCCCGTAGCCGTAGTAGCAGGCCTGTTCGGTGCACGAGCTGTAGTATTCCTTGTCAGCCAGGTTGCTGGCGTTTACCGCCAGCTTCAGGCCGTCGAGTTGGTAATGCACGCTGGCGTCAAACAGCGTGTAGCCGCCAGTTTCCACGGTGATGATGCGCGGGCCATACAAACCAAACAGGGCGTTGCGGCCGGTGTACGAACTTTCGCCGGTGTAGCGCGCACCAAAGCCTGCGCCCAAACCCGCCAGCACGCCGCTGGGCTGGGTGTAGTCCAACCAGGCGCCGGCCGAATCACGCGGTACGTATTGCAGGCGCGCGTCTTGCTCCCAAGCGTTAACGCTCTTCTGAATGCGCGCGTCGGTACGGCTGTAGTTGGCGGTCAGGTCCAGGCCTTCGGCGAGGCTGGCCAGCGCTTCAATCTCAAACCCTTTGCTGCGCACCTCGCCGATTTGACGGATGTCAGTGGGGTTGTTGGGGTTGGTGCTGACCACGTTCTGCTTGGTGATATCGAAGTACGCCAGGGTGATAAAGCTGCGCCCACCGTCTGGCTGGTACTTGATGCCGGCTTCGTACTGCTTGCCGGTTTCCGGCTCGAACGGCTTGCCGGTTACCGGGTCGCTGGAGCTGGTGGGGTTAAACGACTCGCTGTAGCTGACGTAGGGCGCCAGGCCGTTATCGGCGACGTATACCAGGCCGACGCGGCCGGTAAAGGCTTCGTCATCACGGGCACTACTACTGCCGTTTAGGTTGTTATCGCTGTCACTTTTGGCGATGTCGTAGCGACCACCGAGCAGCAGGTTCCAGTGCTCGTCGAACTTGACCTGGTCTTGCGCATAGAAGCCGGTTTGCCGGCGCATGATGTCGTTGTCAGCGTCTTTGCCTGGCATCGGCACGTTGAGGCCGTAGTGCGGGTTGTACAGATCCAGCGTTGGACCGGTGCCCAGACGGCTGATTTCGTGGTTGTCCAGGCGGCGCCAGTCGGTGCCCAGCAGCAGGTCGTGGCTCAGCGGGCCGGTGGTGAAATTGGCTTCGGCTTGGTTATCCAGCGACCAGGCGTTGAACTGCTCGTCTTTGACGTTGGAGGTGCGCGTCAGGGTGCGGCCGGTTGTTGTTCAGGTAGCGGTAGTCGTAATTCATGTTTTCGTAGCGCAGGTTCTGGCGCAGCGACCACACGTCGTTGAGGCGATGGGACAGCTCGTAGCCAAGCGAGGCATGGGTGCGTTCGAACTTGTTGAAGTTCGGGTCGCCTTCGTAGAACTCGCGGTCACGGTTGCCGCGCAGGCGGAAGGCTTGTACCAGCTCGGGGGCGAAAGCGCGGCTGAAAGCGAAGTCGCCGTCGTCCTTCTGGTAGGTGGCCAGCACGGTTAGCTCGGTGTCGTCGTTGGGCCGCCAGGTCAGGGTCGGGGCGAAGGCTTGGCGGCGGTTGTCGGTCTTGTCGACCTGGCCGTTCATATCGTTGCCGAGCAGGGTCACGCGATAAGCCAAGGTGCCTTGGTCGTCCAGCGGGCCGCCGAAATCGGCAGCCAGTTCGCCAAGGTCATGGCTGCCGGCGCGCACGCTGACTTCATGCAAGGGGGTATCGGGCGCCCGTTTGCTCACCAGGTTGATCACCCCGCCCGGCTCGCTTTGGCCGTACAGCACCGAGGCCGGGCCGCGCAGCACTTCAACGCGTTCAAGCAAGTAGGTGTCGGGGCGCATGATGCCGTAGGTGCTGCGCGCTAGCGGCAAGCCGTTGACGAAGGTGGAGCTCTTGGAGTCGAAGCCACGCAGGCTCATCCAGTCGTAACGCGGGTCGTAACCGTAAGGCACGCTGACGTTAGGGGTGTAACGCAGGGCTTGTTCTACGGTGGTCACGCCGCGAGCGTCCATCTGTTCGCGGCTGACCACGGAAATGGATTGCGGGGTTTCCAGAATCGAGGCGTCAGTTTTGGTGCCGACACGAGTGCGTTTGGCGACATAACTGCCCACTGGGCCGACGGCGGAGTCGACCTGGCTGCTGTAGATGTTGACCTCGCCCAATTCCACCTGACCGTCCTTTAATACCGGTGCCTGTTCAATACGAAAACTGCCATCCGCCGACTGCACCGCACGTAAACCCGAACCGACCAGCAACTGGGCAAAACCCTGCTGCACCGGGTACTGGCCCTTGAGGCCGGCACTGCTGCGCCCGGCAGTGAGCTGCGGGTCGAAGCTGAGCAACACGCCGGCACGCTGGGCGAACGTGTTCAAAGCACTGTCCAGCGAGCCCGCCGCAATCTGGTAGTCCTGAGTGGCAGGCGCGGCGCTGACCAAAGCGGGCAACACCGCCAGCGGCAGGCTGGCGCTAAGCAATGCCACGCGCACGGCGCGGGCCAGAGAATGGGTCGTGCTGAAAACGGCCATGAACAAATCCTTCGGCTAGAAAAAGTGGTTAGCGGAAGGGAGGCCGTGCGAATCCGAAAAACCTGCAAAACTTTTTGCGGCGAAGAAATTGCAATAAAACCTTGAGCAAATGCGCAGTTACAGTTGTAACAGACGTGTTCACTGAGGCCCTCGCACCCTACGCGGGGGCCAGCGTTACCCACCAACGGGTGCGATACACCACCTGCACGGGCAGGGTTCTGACTAGCGCTTGCAAGGCCCGCTCGCTGTCGTCCAAGGGAAATACGCCGGAAATACGCAGGTCGGCCACCGCGGGGTCACAACGCAACACACCTTGGCGCTGGCGATTAAGCTCGGCGGTGAAATCGCCCAGGCGCATCTCGCGGGCCACCAGCACGCCGTCGATCCAACTGCTGCGTTCGTTATTGGCAGTTTGCAGCGGCTGCACACTGGTAGCGCTAAAACGCGTTTGAAAGCCCTGGTTGACCACACTGGCATTGGCGCCATTGCCGGGGTGCACTTCCACCGCGCCGGCGTACACCGCCAAGTCGCACAGCTCGCCCTGCTCGCGCACCAGAAAGCGCGTGCCGAGGGCGCGCAAACGGCCTTGCGCGGTGCTAACCCAGAACAGCCGGCGCTGCGGGTCGGCGGCGGTTTCGATAAATATTTCGCCTTGGTACAGACGGACCAGGCGTTGCTCAGCGCTGTACTGAATATCCACCGCGGTACTGGCGTTCAGGTGCAGGCGGCCGCCGTCGGGCAAGGTGATTTTGCGCCGCTCGCCAACACCGGTGCGCAGGTCGGCCAGCCAGGGTTGCAGGCCAGTGCCTTGGGTGGCGATCACGCCAGTGCCGCCGGCAGCGATAAGCAGCGCCAAGGCTTTCAAGGCCCGGCGGCGTTGTGGATCGTGGCGCGCACCGTCAAGGGTGGCGTGACCAATACCAGGGGTAATCGCGGCAAAGCGGCCGCCTAGGGCATCAAGCCGCTGCCAGGCCAGTTCGTTATCCGGATGCTGCGCACGCCAGTGCTGGCAGGCACTGATTTCCTGCGCCGCACAAGTGCCAGAGGCCAAGCGCACCCGCCAGGCAATGGCTTGCTCAACCACGGTCATATTCAGCGCTGTCATGGGTACAGCGCCTTGTAGCAATGGCTGAAGGCCTGGGTCATATATTGCTGGATGGAGCTGATGGACAGGCCCATACGCTCGGCAATCTGTGGATAAGTCAGGCCATCTAGTTGCGACAACAGAAACGCCTCACGCACCCGCGGCTTAAGGCCGTCGAGCAAGCGGTCGATTTCGATCAGGGTTTCCAACACCAGCGCGCGGGTTTCCGGCGATGGCACTTCCTGTTCCGGCAGATTGGCCAGGGCCTCAAGGTAGGAACGTTCCAGGCTGGCGCGGCGGTAGTGATCAATCAGCAAGCCGCGGGCAATGGTCGCCAAAAAAGCGCGCGGCTCGCGTAGCGCTTTGCTTTCGCGCTGCATTAGCACGCGCACAAAGGTGTCCTGCGCCAGATCTGCGGCATTGTGCGGGCAGTCAGTGCGTTGCCGCAGCCAGCCGTTTAGCCACCGGTGATGGTCGTGATAAAGCGCAGAAAGAAAGGAGGAAAACGCAGATTGAGCCGGCACAGCATTTACCTGAATGGGCGACAGGTTCTTAAATGCGAATATATGTCATCTAAGATACAGAGTCACGAACCCCATTCAGGGCATTGCACTATTTTTGCTAAAAAGCGCCGCGATCAGACGCGCTGCTCGCCTTCCAGCATGTCGTTAGCCGCCGGGCTGAGCTTGCCCAGGCACGATAAACCGCGCCCTTGATCAATCGCTAAACCGAAGCGAATGCTGGTGATCACTTGCTCAAGCTTCTCGACATTCGCCAACTGATCGCTGCTGAGCATGCGTTGCGCCACGCGGCCTTGATCATTGGACAGTGAAAGCATCGCGCTGCCATCCGGGCTGCCAATGCTAAAACGCACCAGAAACTCATCCTTAAAGGAGTCGCTGACGTATTTGAAGGGATTAACCATGGCCTCATACCTCGGTTTGTTCGGTTTCTGGCTAAACCCTTCGCAAGTCAGGGGCCAACTTTGTATCCAATACGACAAGCGGTCGTGAATGAAAGGCTAAGTGTCGTTATCCATCCGACTGAGCAGTTCTGGTTTGGGTTCAGCCATCTTTTCACTAGTGATTTCACACAGCCGTTTAAGCGAAAAGTGCACCGCAAACAACCACTTGCCCCGTTAACGGGCAATAAAATCAGGGGCCATTAATGGGCCAGCAAGGGCTGCTGAAACAATTGCAGAAGGCACGCTGGAGGTTTTTTGCTGGGCGACTACGCTGATTAGCTGTGTCGCAAAACTTCTTGTCCGAAGGCTAGAACTTTGTACAAGCGCGACCGGTCAACAACCAAGACTTGAATAACAAGACTTGCCGAACTGGTGTGCAAAACCAGGCTGTTTTAACTACCTGCCACTGCCAAGTTGTATTCAGCCCCTTTAGCAAACAGGTAATGGACTATGCACAATCCCTTTCAGTTACTGACCGAAGCGTTTCACCCGCAATACCGCGTCAACCTGAGCATCGAGCGGCTCGATGGCAGCATCATGTTGACCCTTTCCGAAGAGCAGACAGTGGTGGCCAAACGGCTGATCAGCCCGGCCCAGCGCAATGACGAAACGCGGCTACGCAACCTGATTCGTTCCTTGCAACAACGCATCGAACTGGAACACGCCGCGGTTTAGCTCGCCACATCAACCCAACGCACAGCGCCTAGTCGGTGTCCGCAGCCTCGGCCTCGGTCGAGCGTGAGGACGAAGCGCTTCTGCTCTCGGTTTGGTGATTACTCAGGCTGGCAAAAACCAACCCACGAGTGAGACGGGGGTAAATTCTCACCGCGCGAAAAACAGGTTTTAAACACCCATTTTTAAACATCGCCTCAATCACTCCGCTCCTTCACGGACGGGTATTTCGAAGACGAATACCTAACAACCAAAATCGACAAAGCCAGAAGCAGCACGCCGCCACACACATACAGAATCCCTTGGTCTGGCGCTTTGTGATGAGATACATCGCTGATTAAAAGGCGAATCAACGCCGTCACGCCGATATAAAGCAGAAACCTCAAGGGCATATGGTTAGTTTTAAAATAGATGCCCGACATTGCCAGTAATTCGAGGTAGATGAACAGCAGCAAGATGTCATCGACGCTGATTTTCTCTTGGCCCAACATGTCAACGAAGGCGGCAATGCCCGCCCATACGGTGATTGCACCAATGGCGAACAACGCCAGGTAGTGAAAAAGCTCGACACTTAAGTTCCCTAAGCTGTTAGCCCCAGCGTGAAGCTGTACCCGCATCCGATCTGCCCACTTCATAACGTTTAATTCCCCATTGCACGCCAAACTGGCAAAAAAAGATCAAGCCTTGCGCTTACTGCACAACTCATGTCGCCCCGCACTCGAGGCTACAGCGTAACAAGCTGACTGTGCGGCGTTTGTTCCGCAAACAGGCCAGCGTTAAACATGTTAATTAACCACGTTGACCTTCGTTCTGAAGTAAGTGCCACCCCTGGTTTCTGCCCATTGAATTTTCAATGCATGCGTCCTTGGTAGATCGCGGCCAAGGCTATGACCGCGAGATGACAATCTGGCCTATGCAGATTAAAGGCCATGGATGCTGCGACGAAACATCACGTCACAGCAGTTTCACTGGACAGCCCGACAATTTCCCAGCGATAACCTGTGCCCTGCCCAAGCCCGTCTATCTTGGTTAGGGACTCATTTTTCGCTGGGAGCCTGTCGATGAAAAACCCTCTGTGCCTCTGTCGCGCACACCAAGCCCTGCTATTGGTGGTGCTGGCGCTGATGTGCGCGTTCAGCCTGCTGCACCCAGGCCTGGCGATCGCCGCGCCGGTGGCCAAGCAGAACACTCAAGTGCCGGGTTACTACCGCATGGCGTTGGGCGACTTTGAAGTCACTGCGCTGTATGACGGTTTTAACCTGATCAACAACAAGCTGCTCAAGGGCGCCAGCGCCGAGACCATTCAGAGCTCGCAGGCCAGGCAATTTCTCGACTCAACTAACGGTGTGCAGACGGCGGTCAACGCCTTTTTGATTAACACCGGCGAGCATTTAGTGCTGGTCGACAGCGGCGCCGGCAAATGCCTGACCGACAACCTC
>LNAP01006277.1_pt1 | contig 10298 bp, 8 predicted proteins | sample 602601 | NCBI WGS metagenome assembly LNAP01 (sample SAMN02440304, study PRJNA202911) | soil metagenome | biome: Subtropical and temperate rainforests or woodlands; isolation source: soil samples (1 kg each in a 20% v/v slurry with milli Q water) were... ...
CGACGACTGCCTGTTTTGATCTTGGGGTAGCGGGCCTGTAGGTAGGGTTTATCCTTGAGCATCTGTTCGACATCGAGCATGGTGCTGTCCTTGGACTTCTTCCAGCTGATATAGCCCTCGGTAAAATCGACACGAGCGGCTGCGCCCATGGCCTGCTGCAGGACTTGCTTGAGCTGCGCCTCGCGCGTCTCTTGCTGAGCAATGCTCTGGCGCACAGACTTGAGCTCCAAGTAAGTGCTGGCCAGCTCTGTGTGTTGACTGAAATCCAGAGTCTGGCCGTTATCCTCGGGATAGAGGCAGTGCAACGCGGCTTCTGCTGAGTCCGTACCATCGGCCGGTGGCGGGGTATCACTGACCACGTAATCCCAGAACAGCCGCTCAAGGTCGACCAGCCGATCAATCATCGATTCGTCCCGTTCGATGCGATGGATCTCTAGTTGCTGGCCACCCAGCAGTACCGCCACATCCGCCGCCTGCTTACCGGTCACGGCCAACTGGTGCATCACTTGCAACTGCACGTACTCGGGCACGCCCTCTTCCCAGAGGCGTGCGCCATTGATACCAGCAGTTTTGCATTCAAGGATCTGTACATCGTCGGCGCCGATGACCTCGCGGTCGATGTTGGCCAACATCCAGGGCAGTTTAGGATCAGGATGCTGCAATACAGCATTGATACGTCGTACCCGGTGACCACTACGCTTGGTGTAATGCGATGCGACAATCGGTTCGAGGATGTTGCCCCAATAAGCAGGGCTCTCTTCATCATTGGGATCGAGCTTGGGCAGTGAGCTATCACGCCCGGTTTTCTCCAGCCACAGCTCCAACTGGGATTTGTAAGGGTTAAGGCCAACGGCCGCGGCGGCATCCGAGCTGCCGATGCCTTGTTTACGCACGGCCAGCCAGTCCTCGCGCGGCAGTTGTTTGGTGTCCACCAGACGCAGCGGGGGGCGGGATTTGTTGCTGGGTTGTTGCAGAGTTTTTGTGCCCATGTTGTTTTCCTGTGCGGCATAAAAACGCCCGGCCAGCAGAAGCTAACCAGGCGCATTTAGTTGAGCTGGTGGGGTGGGCTAGGCGGCAAGTTGCAACGCGGCGTTCAGTGCGCGCTCTTTGAGGGCTGCGCCGTTACCGAACCACGCAGAGTCCATACGATATTCAGTACTGCGTGCACGGCGCTCGTGATCGACATACTCCGTTACGGCGTTGAGCAAGCCCCACGCAGTTCCTTGGACTGATTCAAGCGTAGCTCCACGACCTTGGCCTTCGTACAGGCTTTGCACCTTACGCAGTGCTCGCTCATTTGGAAGCACTTCCGGTATGGGGCTGTTCGGGTTGACATCGCAAAGCACATTCATAAAGAAGCCCATGGCTTCATGCCATTGCACCTTGCGTTCAGCCAGTGCGCGCATGCGGTACATAAACTCATTCCACTGGGAGACGGCGATGCCGAGTTGCTTTTTCACCGCCAGTGGATCAAAGCGAGTGTTGTGCGGCACCTTGATCGCGTGGGTAGCGCCGTTCAGGGAGATGGTCAGGGTATTGTTGCAGACCACGCGAACTGTGGTCGGGGTGGCGGTGGTGGCCAAGGTTCCGTCGCAGGAGGTTGCCAGTAGAAGATAGCCATTCACCTGATCATTACCCTTCAGCGCGGTTGTCTGCCCTGTCCTTGCCAGAGCCCAGAACTTGCGGCCACCTTTGAGTATCCCGGCTGTTTCCAACTCGTAGCCAGAGACCTCAGTCAGATCTCGGTAGAACTCCAGCACCTCACGAGGCTGCACAACCTGGTAGCGGTTGGAAACCACTGACAAGGGGGCCTTGGTATCGGAGCGGTACAGCACCTTCTGTTCCGGAAAGGAATGGATCGTGCCTAGGTTGCCGATGGTGTCGGCCTTGAAGTGAACTGGACTTTCCTGAATCTGCCAGTTCATACCGGCTTCGCACTGCCAGATTTCCAGCGGTTGTTTGGGAGAGAGCTGACTTCCCAGACCATGCCAGGGAGTAGCGCCAACGTAAGCCATTTGCTCAATGAGGTGGGCCATGGTGATTCCTGCTGAATAATGGATAACGGCGCCGTTCTGGTGCGAAACAACGCCGGGTAATTTATTTAGTTTTTGGTGCTGAACGTGTAACCGCAGTGCAGGCACTGGTAGTTGTCCAAGATCTTTTCATCAACTTGTTCGCCAATCGCCGCCCCAGCAATGCCGCCTGCGGCTCCGCCAAACAGTCCGCCGAAAATGGCTCCAGCAATGCTTCCGATGGCGATGCCAACGGGCCCACCGGCGATACCAAGGACCGCGCCTACTTCTGCGCCTGATAAGGCTCCAGCGGCTCCACTAGCTGCGCCACTCACAGAGCCGATGACTCCCCCTGCTTTTCTTCCAATATTTTTTGTGACCACTCGGTCGGAGTCGCAGTTAGGGCATAGGGTCGACATATAGGAATTCCTCTTTTATATACGCGTAAACGATGAATGATTCGTTCATGATTGAACGTTCATGTAGGTGATATAGGTCTGAAAATATTTTGAATGGCTTTGTATGGTAAAGTTTAAGTGGCGCTATCGAGCTCGCGAGGAAGTTGCGCAGAATTACTCTGTCGAGGTTATAATAAGTATTTGGCGTTGAAATGTGATGCTTGATGAAGTTTAGTATTCGCCGTTGTTATGTATGAACGGCATAAAGCGGGAGCGTTTTTGCTCCCGTAGATGAGGCGGTATGGTGGCGGTAGGAGAGTATTTCAGATTGTGGGCGGTCAAAGTACCCTGCTATTTCCGCTACGAATAGCAAAAATAGCCGTTAGCGGTGATCTCCTGTCACCGTTTTCGCACCGTTAGCTTCAATTCTGTCAGATGAGGGCGATAGCTCCCCTAAAGTCCCTAAACGATGTCGAAAGGTCCACAGTACTGGGACGTTCGTCAAGGTTGAGCCTGTAGCCAGCCCCTAACGTTAGCAACCGTTACGCTAACGGAGTTCAGTTTTTGAAATATGTCTCCTAGGATAAGCGCCAGTCCATCCCAAGGAGTACAAACCGATGCTTACTCAAACTCCCCCCGTCCTGATTATGCTTCGCTTAAAACAAGTAATCGAGCGTACAGGGCTGTCCCGTTCCACCATCTACGGCAAACTTGATTCGAAATCGACACAATACGATCCAAATTTTCCCACTCAAATTTCCCTTGGAAATGGGGCTGTGCGTTGGGTGGATGCAGAAGTAAACGCCTGGCTTGAACAATGTGTGAACTCATCTCGTTCCAATAACCCTGACCTGTTCGCGAAAGTTGGCCGCAAGGTCCGCAACCGCAATGTCTCGACGGTATAGAACGTCATGATGAACTTTACCAATCACCATAACTATCCCTCGGCTATAACTGTGTCGCCTCAGTCTTTTTCGCTTTCCTTACCCTTACTGGATGCCGCAGTTAACGAAGCACAAAACAATATAATGGCTCCTCGTCCGCTAATTTTTACGAGTGCGCTAACAGCAATTGCTCTCGTGTCGCAAGGACTGATGAATGTCCGTAAACCCAGTGGCCAAGTTGTGCCAACATCATTGATGTTACTGGCTATCGCCAACTCGGGGGAGCGCAAATCTACTGCGGAAAATATCTTTCTGAAACCAGTGCGCGATTTCCAACAACAGCAAGCTCAGATTTACGAAAGCCAAGAGCAAGTGTGGCAGGCTGAGCACGCTATCTGGGAGGCTTCACGCAAGGCGATTCTGAAAGGTATAACGAGCCCGTCCCCCCTCACCCTGGACGAAAAGCAACAGTTATTGGCGCTTCAAAAGAAGCAGCCTGCCAAGCCTAAGGAGTTCAAACTCCTTTATGAGGACTCGACTTCCGAAGCGCTGTTTCAAGGCTTGCACAAAAACCTGCCAACGGCGGGACTGACATCCAGTGAGGGCATAGGGTTGTTGGCTGGCCGGGCATTTAATGATCTATCAAAGATGAATGCCATCTGGAGTGGTGATCCGATCACCGTCGACCGTAAGACGGCCAAGAGTTTTGTACTGAACGAGGCACGCCTAACTGTCTCAATCATGGCGCAAGAGAGTGCTGTCAGCGACTACATGGCACGTCGTGGCGAAAAGTCCCGTGGTTCGGGATTGTGGGCGCGCTTCTTGGTCTGTCACCCCCAGTCGACACAGGGTTACCGCGTACACCTCAAAGAAGCGCCGTCATGGGAGCATTGTGATCAATTCGCGGTGCGCCTGACCGAGCTGCTTCAGCAAAATACCGTTTTGCTGGAGGAATCCACACAAAAAAAACAGGTTGTCGAATTCACCGCCGAAGCTGCTGACCGCTGGCATGAAATTGTAAATGCCATTGAGGTGGCGATTCAACCGGGCGGGAGCTTTGAAGCTGCCGGTGATCACGCATCAAAGCTGGCCGACAACATCGCCCGGCTGGCCGCTTTGCTCCATTTCTTCGAAAAGTTCGACGGGGATATTGCATTAAGCACGCTGAATAACGCCATTGAATTCTGTGGCTCCTGTTCGGATGACTTTCTCAAACTCTTTGTGCCGCCTCCACAAGAGCAACTGGATGCGGGTGAATTGGATAACTGGCTGAACCGCTTCCGGAACACTGAAAATCGCTTCGTTCGTAAAAACCATATCCTTCAGCATGGCCCGAATAAACTACGAAAGCAGGATCGCTTGGATCGTGCTTTAGAGTTGCTTTGTTGTGGTGGGCGTATATCGCCAGCCATTATAAATTGTACTGTATACGTGGATCTTACGCCGTGGCTCCAACACCACCAGTCTCTGCCAAATATGCCGGCAGTGAATGTGGCGCAGTTTGGTATGATTTAGGATTGATCATCGTCAGCGATTTTGAATACTAACTTATTTTAAATGCCTCTTTTTATTTGGCGGTATTTTCCATCGGAGACTGGCGGTATTTCATATTTCTTGGCGTGGGCAGTTATGGAGTATTATTTAATTATAAGTGACAAATAATTATTATAAGAAATGGGAGATTAACTGTAGAGGAGTCAAAGCACTTAAGTTCATGCAGCTAATTGAGGTTTGGCGATGTATTCAGATGACTCAGATGAATACTCTCCAGATTCATCTGGAGAGATTGTATACGAGGTGTTGACAGAAGAGGACGCGTTACTCGAAAAGCTAAAGCAGGTTGAACCAGTTATGGTAGAGGTATTGAGTAGCAAGGGACAGCTGTTCTCTGCCATTGTAAATAAGCGCGGCAGTCTTACGCTTCAGGCAACACCATTGGGTAAGCGACTGATGGTGGCGTTAAAAAATGGAACAGCAGAGTTTTCTTGTTATTTTCCGTTGTATGATTTAAATCCTTATGTAGCGCTACTTTTTGAGTGTGCTGAAAAGATTGATAATCCCTTATTGCTTTCATCAGTTATTGGGATTTCACCTTCTGAAGTTAAGAAGGCAGTGGTGGTTATGAACAGCTTGGTTGATGATCTTAGAAAAGAGGCTATCGGTAATAAATTCAAAAAAATAATAAAGAAATTTGAAGCCGCTAAAAATAAACGTGCTAGGAGTCTTGGGCAATATATTGACTCTATTTTTGAAAAGCATTCCAGGATGGTGGTTGTCCGTTTGGACCTGGCGTACGAGACCGGTTTTTTTAGTGATCGTAAGTATTTGCAAAGTTATCTGGAGCACGTGAAGGCTGACTGGGCGAAATTACAGAGAGACTTGCATCAAGGCATACCGATACCGGGACTCTTAGGGTTTTCTTGCAAGTTGGAGTATGGGCACCTCAAGGGGTTTCACTTGCACCTGTTAGTTTTTTACAGCGGAGCGGATTATCGCGAGGATGTCACTTTAGCCAAGTTGATTGGTGAACATTGGTGGCGGGAAGTAACCAAGGGGAAAGGGCGGTATTACAACTGCAACAAGAAAAAGGTGATATATCGGTTTCTAGGCATCGGAATGATAAATTGGTTTGATACCGAACTTGTTTCAAATTTGAAAGCTAAGGTTGCGGCGTATCTAGTGAAGACTGATTACTGGTTGAGATTTTCGTCGAAGTGTGGAAGGTCTTTCTTCAGAGGGAATATGCCGAAATTTGAGGGCGTTAAGCAAGGTAGGCCTCGCAATCAGTTACTGGCGGACCGCTCGCCTAAGTAGTATGCTGTTTGCTATTGAAATCAGCGCACTTTAATTGTCAGGCCTTCTTCGAGCGAACAGGGCCTTTTTATTTCTTATCATCAGGACGGATGATTGTTGCTGCGGCGCCTGCAAGCTTGGTCGACATTCCCTGGTTTTCAACAAGGTCGTCTTTTATGGTTTCGTTTTTAGCGAATGCGTGATACTTGCTAAGCTTCATTTCTTTCCAGTATTTTTTTGCTACTTCGTTGATTATTATCAAAGACGTCGATGCGTAGTCGTTGTATTCATGCCTTAACGCTTCATCGACTAATGTTCTTACTGGTGCTTTTGGATAGAGTTCGTCGGGTAATATTGCATTCGCGGCTTGTTCTAATACGTCCTTCCCTCTTACCCATTTGCGACTAAGCAGTTTTGTGATTTCGTTACGCAGTTGTGTTTTATCAATGTTGTTCGACTCACCTGAGAAGAAATGAGTGGAGGCTTCGTTCAGTTGCGCGAGCATCGTTGATGCCCATTCCTCTTTCTTGAATTTTCCGCAAAAAGGTTTTTTGTTGTTAAGCTCTTTCCTGACTTTTTGAAGCTCTTCGTTGCTTATGAGTAGTTCGTCAAAGCGGATAGAGATTGATTTTTCCAGTGCTGGTGGTATCTGCTTGTTAATGTTGGTCATATTTTGTGGTTGGCACGATAAGAAATAACCGCACATATAAGCGGTGCTGTTTTTGTCCGTCAAATAGCGCCGTGCGTAGTGAATGGGATTTATGCATGTTATCCCCATACTTTTGTTTGATAGGGCGACAGATGTAAATTCCTTTTTTCGAAACTCATCTCTTTGAAGGATTAATTCGCAATCAGATGCGGTGAGGCACAAAAACTCTATCTCTGGGCTGATTATTACAGACTCGTCGTCGGCACGGCGGGAGGTGCATCCCGGTGGCTCAAAGAAATCAGCCGGGAGAACCTTTTTTTTAGGCCAAGCCAAAAGGACTTCAGTGTTGTCTGGGATGTTTATTAAGAAGGTACATTTCAGCTTCGCGGCAAGATCAACCATCTCCTGTGGGGCAATGCCAAGCTCATCGACGACTTGTGTGACAGAGTGAATTTTTCGGTTGTTATCGTTAATAGCTACCATGCGAAAGGTTGGCTCGTTCTGTTGTATTACTTTCCGTAATTGGATGCTGCGAGGCATTTTTCTGCAGCTCACCACAGCGATAGAGAATTGATCTAGCCCAGCTCACAGGTGGTTCATTGGCTTATCCCCCGGTCTGGACGGCAAGCTCGCGCCATTCGTAGCCATTGTACTTTTCCCACACACATCCATTCTCGAAGTGCAGATACACCCTCCATTCCTCTGCATCAACCAGGATCTCGCCCCCAATACGCGCGTGACTACCGATCCGTGCACGCAGATGCGATTCAAGTTGCGAGAAAAAACCATCAGGTAGTTTCGAACTACCAGCCAGGTAGCATGAAGTCCCGTTATTGTACAACGCGCAAGGTTGAACGCTCGACCAAAGCGTAGCGGTATCCTGCTGCGGATGGGCCGCGCTCCAATTATGTGCAAACTCATGGATAAGGCCGTGCCAATTCCCATCGGCATATTCCCCCTCGATCCCCCACATATCGATGGCTAAAAACAGGGATGGTTTTTTTGACCGTTTTGCAGTTGGGTAGAAAGAATTGTCCATATGTCTGTATCTCCTTAATGAGCCAAAGGGCCTGCAGCCCTCTCGATAGGTCTAGATGATGGCATTTGGCTTCTGCCTCGTAAACTGTCAACAAAGCGCACGTAACGGTTGCCATTTTCCGTGTCTGGCGCACCTTTTTCAGGTTTTATCATCTTTACCTGCTCCAAAACTTGACCTGTACATCCGCCCACTATTCCCATGTCGTATTTAGCGACATATCGTCTGCCAATACGCACATATGGCTTTTCCTGTAGGACGCCCTGTATCAAGATTTTGATTCAGACAGGCCATTGCCGTTGGTCATCGCTACGCGTCGTTTCGGCGCATCAACCAGCGTGCGCCCAACAGCGGGATTTGGGCAAGTTCAGGTTCTGAAGTCACAGATCACGAAGCTGTTATCCCTGAAGTATTCGACTTACAGTACTGGCATTTTGGCATTCAGCGCCTTTGGCGCGGCATTTCTAAATTTGAAGGAGTGATTTCATGCAGGACGCTGACGTGTTGAAGCCCGGCTTCATGATTATCCACAGTAACCGACTTGATGATTTGCGTGCCCTAGCCGTGAGCTGGATGCAACGTTATCCACTGGCTCCCCTGGAAAACGAGGTGGTGCTGGTACATAGCAACGGCATCGCGCAATGGCTCAAGCTGGCCTTAGCCGAAGACACTCAAGCGGGCGGTTGCGGAATTGCTGCTGCGCTGGATGTGCAGTTGCCGGCAAGCTTTTTGTGGCAAGCCTATCGTTCAGTGCTGGGCGCTGATTCCACACCCGAGAACTCTCCGCTCGACAAGACACCGCTGAATTGGCGTCTGATGCGGTTGCTGCCTCATCTGCTAGCCAAGCCAAACTTCCAAAGCCTGCAGCGTTTCCTGGAGCAGGACGATGACCTGCGCAAGCGTCATCAACTGGCGGAGCGTCTGGCCGATCTGTTCGATCAATATCAGGTCTACCGCGCCGACTGGTTGGAGGACTGGGCGGCCGGTCGTGATCAGCTCCGGCAGATCAATGGTGCGCCACGCCCTCTGAATGCCGACAACCTCTGGCAGGCCGAACTATGGCGGGAGTTACTGGCTGACGTGGGCGAGGGGGCTCTCGAACAAAGCCGCGCGGGAGTGCACAAACGCTTTATTTCCCGTTTGCAGGTCGTTGGGCAAGCCCCTGTGGGATTACCGCGTAGGGTAGTGATATTCGGTATTTCGTCGATGCCCGCACAAGTCCTTGAAGCCTTGGCCATGCTCTCGCGCTTCAGCCAGGTCTTGCTCTGCGTCCACAACCCTTGTCGTCATCACTGGATCGATATCGTCGCGGACAAGGACTTGTTAGTTCACCAGTACAAGCGTCAGCAGCACAAGGTCTCCGGCTCTGTCTCGGGTACCGATCCGCTTCATCAGCAGAGTCAGCCTTTATTAGCGGCCTGGGGCAAGCAGGGGCGTGACTATATTAACCTGCTCGACAGCTACGATGACCCCTCCAGCTACAGGTACCTGTTTGACGATGTTAACGGTGGGCGAATCGATCTGTTCAGTGAAGAGGAAGCGCCCACTCTGCTGGCGCAGCTGCAAGACGACATTCTCGAGCTTCGTTCCCTCGGTGAATCCCGGGAGAATTGGGCACAGGTGCTGCCCGAAACCGATCGCTCCATCCGGTTCCATGTCGCCCACAGCGCTCAGCGTGAAGTGGAAATTCTCCATGATCAGCTCCTCGCGCGCTTCAGTGCCAACCCAGAGCTCAGCCCGCGTGACGTGATTATCATGGTGCCGGACATCAATGCCTATGCGCCGCATATCGAAGCAGTGTTTGGCCAGGTGCCGTACCAGGATCCACGCTATATTCCGTTCACGTTGGCCGACCAGGGACAGCGCGGTCGCGAGCCGCTGCTGATTGCCTTGGAGCATCTGCTCAAGCTGCCGCAAAGCCGTTTTGCCGTCAGCGATATTCTCGATTTGCTGGATGTCCCGGCGCTTCGGGCTCGTTTCGGGGTGGCCGAGGCCGATCTGCCGATTTTGCATCGCTGGATTGACGGCTCCGGCATCCGCTGGGGATTGGACGGCGCTCAGCGCGAAAGTCTCGCGTATCAGATTGAGCAATGGCGCCAGGCTGGTGATGGGCGCGCGAAGGTTGGCGGCGATCAAGAGGATGCCGAGTATCAACAGCGCCTTGCGGACTGTCTTGGGCTGCGAAATGGCTGGCGGGAGAATATTCATGGGTTTTGGACTGGACAATGTTTCTATGGAACCATCCATGGTAGAGAGATTGGACTGAAAAATATTTAGTTATAATGACAAAAAATCGCTAAAAACGGACAATCATCGACATGTCTCTGCAGGCCTCTTATTGCGACTATGATCCCGATGTGGTCGACCTTCCGGCCCTGGCCTTGAATGTGGACGTCGCGGCCAAGGAAAGTGAAATGCCGGTCCACCGGCACCGCAAAGGGCAATTGGTGGTGGCCCTGCGCGGCAGCAAATCCACCGTGGGCGTTGTGGCTTATCGGCGCGGGCGGGGCAGATCCGCGAAATTGA
>LNAP01006278.1_pt1 | contig 10298 bp, 7 predicted proteins | sample 602601 | NCBI WGS metagenome assembly LNAP01 (sample SAMN02440304, study PRJNA202911) | soil metagenome | biome: Subtropical and temperate rainforests or woodlands; isolation source: soil samples (1 kg each in a 20% v/v slurry with milli Q water) were... ...
GTCCTCCTCGGTCAGGGTCAGGGCCATGGCGGCGGCGGCCAGGGCGGGCTCGGTCGGGTCCGGTCGAGCGGCCAGAGCCTCGATCCGCGCCTCGATGAAGCCGGTGTCCACCTCGCCGGCGATGAAGTCGGGATGGTCCAGGCAGCGGGCGAGGAAGCCGGCGTTGGTCCTGACGGGCCAGACCTCGACCTCGCTGCATGCCTGGGCCAGCAGGTCTGAGGCGCCCTCGCGCGTGGGCGCATGGGCGATCAGCTTGGCGATCATCGGATCGTAGAAAGGGGTGATCTCGCCGCCCTCCTCGACGCCGGAATCGATGCGAACGAGGTCTTCGGGCAGGCGGAAGTGCTCCAGCACCCCGATGGAGGGCAGGAAGCCGCCGGCCGGGTTCTCCGCATAGAGCCGCGCCTCGAGGGCATGGCCGGAAAGCTCGATCTGGTGCTGGCCGAGCGGCAACGGTTCGCCGGCCGCCACGCGGATCTGCCATTCCACCAGATCGACGCCGGTCACCGCTTCGGTGACCGGATGCTCCACCTGCAGCCGGGTGTTCATTTCCATGAACCAGATCCGGTCGGGGCGCAGGCCCTCGCTGGCGTCGGCGATGAACTCCACCGTGCCGGCGCCGACATAGCCGACCGCCTTGGCGGCGTTGACTGCGGCCTGCGTGACGGCAGCGCGGGCGACCTCGCTCATGCCGGGGGCCGGGGCCTCCTCGATCACCTTCTGGTGCCGGCGCTGCAGCGAGCAGTCCCGCTCATAGAGGTGAACGACATTGCCGTGGGCATCGCCGAACACCTGCACCTCGATGTGGCGCGGGCGCTGGACATAGGTCTCCAGCAGCACGCGGTCGTCGTTGAACGACGCCAGCGCTTCCCGCTGGCAGGATGTGAGGGCGGCAGCAAAGTCCTGCGCATGCTCGACCTTGCGCATTCCCTTGCCGCCGCCGCCGGCCACCGCCTTGATGAGGACGGGATAGCCGATCTTGTCAGCCTCGGCCTTCAGCCGCTCGGCGGACTGGTCTTCGCCGAGATAGCCCGGGGTGACCGGCACCTCCGCTGCCGCCATCAGCGCTTTGGCAGCGTCCTTGAAGCCCATGGCGCGGATCGCCTCGGGCGGCGGGCCGACCCAGGTCAGGCCCGCGGCGACCACCGCCTCGGCGAAGTCGGCGTTCTCGGAGAGGAAGCCATAGCCCGGATGGATGGCGTCGGCGCCCGCGGCCAGGGCCGCGTCGATGATCTTCTCGCCGTCGAGATAGCTTTCGCGCGCCGCCGCCGGGCCGATCAGCACGGCCTCGTCGGCCATGGCCACATGCGGCGCGTCGGCGTCGGCCTCGGAATAGACGGCGACGGTGGCGAGGCCCATCGCCCGGGCGGTGCGGAAGACGCGGCAGGCGATCTCGCCGCGATTGGCGACCAGAATGCTCTTGATCATGGTCACATCCGGAAGACGCCGAACCGGGTCTCCGGGATCGGCGCGTTGAGGGCGGCGGAGATGGAGAGGCCGAGGACGTCGCGGGTCTGGACCGGATCGATGATCCCGTCGTCCCACAGGCGGGCGGTGGCGAAGTAGGGCGAGCCCTCCTCCTCGTACCTGGCGCGGATCGGGGCCTTGAAGGCCTCCGCCTCGGCTGGCGTCCACTTGTCGGCGTCGCGGTGGACGGTGGCCAGGACGCTGGCGGCCTGCTCGCCGCCCATGACGGAGATGCGGCTGTTGGGCCAGGTCCAGAGGAAGCGCGGGGAATAGGCGCGGCCGCACATGCCGTAGTTGCCGGCCCCGAAGGAGCCGCCGATCAGGACGGTGAACTTGGGAACCTCGGCGCTGGCGACGGCGGTGACCAGCTTGGCTCCGTCCTTGGCGATGCCGCCGGCCTCGTACTTCCCGCCGACCATGAAGCCGGAGATGTTCTGCAGGAAGACCAGCGGGATCTTCCGCTTGCAGGCCAGCTCGATGAAGTGCGCGCCCTTCAGTGCGCTCTCGGAGAACAGCACGCCGTTGTTGGCGAGGATCGCCACCGGATGGCCCCAGATACGGGCGAAGCCGCAGACCAGGGTCGTGCCGTAAAGCGCCTTGAACTCGTCGAAGTCGGAGCCGTCGACGACGCGGGCGATCACCTCGCGGACGTCATAGGGCGCGCGGACGTCGGTGGGGACGATGCCGTAGAGTTCCTCCGGATCGTAGGCCGGCGGGCGCGGCGCGCGCAGGTCCTGGTCGACCGTCTTGGTCGAGTTCAGGTTGGCGACGATGGAGCGGACGATGGTCAGGGCATGCTCGTCGTCCTCGGCCACATAGTCCACGACACCGGAGCGCCGGCCGTGTGTGTCGGCGCCGCCGAGTTCCTCGGCCGAGATCACCTCGCCGGTGGCGGCCTTCACCAGCGGCGGGCCGCCCAAGAAGATGGTGCCCTGGCCGCGGACGATCACCGTCTCGTCGGACATCGCCGGCACATAGGCGCCGCCGGCGGTGCAAGAGCCCATGACGCAGGCGATCTGCGCGACGCCCTCGGCGCTCATCCGCGCCTGATTGTAGAAGATGCGGCCAAAGTGGTCGCGGTCCGGGAAGACCTCGGCCTGGTGCGGCAGGTTCGCGCCGCCGGAGTCCACCAGGTAGACGCACGGCAGGCGGTTCTGCATCGCCACTTCCTGGGCGCGCAGGTGTTTCTTAACCGTGATCGGGAAATAGGCCCCGCCTTTCACCGTCGCGTCGTTGGCGACGATCATCACCTCGCGCCCAGCGACGCGACCTATGCCGGTGATGATCCCGGCGCCCGGCGCCTCGTCGCGATAGAGCCCGTGGGCGGCGAGCGCCGCCACCTCCAGGAACGGTGAGCCAGGATCGAGCAGGCGTTCGACCCGCTGGCGCGGCAGCAGCTTGCCACGCGAGGCGTGCCGATGGCGCGAGGCCTCCGAGCCGCCCAGCGCCGTCTGCGCGGTGTGCCTGGCGAGTTCCTCGGCCAGGGCGCGGTTGTGTGCGGCGTTGGCCTTGAAGGTCTCGCCGGCCTTGTCGATCGAGGTCGTGAGCCTGGTCATGCGCCCAGCAGCTCCCGCCCGATCAGGAAACGGCGAATCTCGTTGGTCCCGGCGCCGATGTCATAGAGCTTGGCGTCGCGGACCAGACGCTCGACCGGGAACTCCTTGGTGTAGCCCGCTCCGCCCAAGGCCTGCACCGCCTCCAGGCTGACGCGGACGGCGTTCTCGGAAGCCAGCAGGATCGCGCCGGCAGCGTCGAAGCGAGTGGTGAGGCCAGCGTCGCAGGCCTTGGCCACGGAGTAGACATAGGCCCGGGCCGAGTTCAGGGCCACGTACATGTCGGCGACCTTGCCCTGCATGAGTTGGAAAGAGCCGATCGGTTTGCCGAACTGCTGGCGCTCGCGGACATAGGGCAGCACCACGTCGAGGCAGGCCTGCATGATCCCCAGCGGCCCGGCGGCCAGCACCGCGCGTTCGTAGTCGAGGCCGCTCATCAGCACGCCCGCGCCGCCGTTCAGCGGCCCCAGGACGTTCTCCTCAGGGACTTCGCAGTCCTCGAACACCAGTTCGGCGGTGTCGGAGCCGCGCATGCCCATCTTGTCGAGCTTGGGCGAGACCGAGAAACCCTTCATCCCTTTCTCGATGAGGAAGGCGGTGATGCCGCGGCTCGCCTCGTCCGGCGAGGTCTTAGCGTAGACCACCAGAGTATCGGCGTGCGGCGCGTTGGTGATCCAGAACTTCGTGCCGTTCAGCACGTAGTGGTCGCCGCGATGGTCGGCGCGGAGCTTCATCGAGACCACGTCCGAGCCGGATCCCGCCTCGCTCATGGCCAGCGAGCCGACGTGCTCGCCGCTGATCAGCTTGGGCAGGTAGCGGCGCTTCTGCACGTCGGTCCCCCAGCGACGGATCTGGTTCACGCAAAGGTTGGAGTGCGCGCCGTAGGAGAGGCCGACCGAGGCCGAGGCGCGGCTGACCTCCTCCATGGCCACCACGTGTTCGAGGTAGCCGAGGCCAAGCCCGCCATACTCCTCCTCCACCGTGATCCCGTGCAGGCCAAGCTCGCCCATCTCGGGCCAGAGCTCGCGAGGGAAGGTGTTGGTGGCGTCCACCTGGGCGGCGATCGGCGCGATGCGGTCGGCGGCGAAGCGGGCGGTGGTCTCGCGGATGGCGTCGGCGGTCTCGCCGAGGCCGAACTGGAAGCTGGGACCGGTCATGGGCTCGGACTTCTCTGATGGGAGAGGCAGGTTCGCAAACCTAGGCCCGGAAGAACAATCCACAAAATTGAACGATCATGATGCATATGATAGGTCTCATCTATTATGGATCGGTACCTGCTCCGCTATTTCCTGGCCATCGTGGAGACGGGCAACTTCAGCCGCGCCGCCGCGCGCGAGAACGTGGCCCAGCCCACCCTGTCGGCCGGCATCGCCAAGCTGGAGGCCGAACTGAAGGCGCGGCTGTTCGACCGCACCAATCGCCGGGTCCACCTGACCGAGGCCGGCGCCCGCCTGCTGGTCCACGCCCGGCGGATCGAACATGAGTACAATCTCGCCCTGGCCGCGGTTTCGGGCGCACCGCAGAGTCGGCTGCTGCGCGTGGCTGTGCTGGCGACGATCCCGACGGCGCTCGTCGAGGAGATCCTGATCCGCCAGGCCGGCGGCGAGGAACGGATCGAACTGCTTGACGGCTCCGAGCGTGAGGTCGCCGCGCTGCTGGACCGCCGCCGCGTCGACCTGGCCCTGACCACCATCAGTCCGTCCACGGACCGGCTTCGCAGCGAGCGGCTGTTCGAGGAGGGCTATGGCCTGGCCCTTCCCGCCGGTCACCGGCTGGCCGGCGAGATTTCGGTGCCCGGCGAGGCCCTGGCCGACGAAGTGATGATGGTGCGCCGCCATTGCGAAGTCCTGGCCCAGACCAGTCGCTACTTCACCGGCCTGAACGTGCGGCCCTTCTTCAGCTATCGGGGAACCAGCGACGACAAGGTGCTGGCCCTGGTTCGCGCCGGGCTGGGGATCACCGTCATGCCCGACAGCCACCAGGCTGACGGCGTGGCCCGCGTGAAGCTGGACGGCTTCACGCCCAGGCGTACGATCGGGCTCGTCTATGCAGAGGAGACGGCGGGCCAAGGTGGGGACTTCGCCCAGGCGGCCAGAGAGGTGTTGAGTCCCGAGACCTAGGCGCGCAAGGAAACTCCTTCTAGTAGCGCTTTTGCATAATACCCCCATAGGTAAATATCCGATCAAGCCGCTGGAAAGACCTGATGGCTCCTTGATCGCCCTTCCTTCGATCCTGCGACCGATCCGGGCGCCGCCTTTTCGGGGCCGGCCTTCGACCCTGGTCGAATGGAGGGAACCCAATGCGCAGGCATCTCAAGGGACAGGGCCCGAAGCCGCCCCACCGCCGCGGTCGCCAGTATGCGGGCCCCCTCGGCTGGTTGCTGCTTCCAGGGCTGGCGCTGGCGGCGAGCCAGGCGAGCGCGCAGACGACAATCGCCCCCGGCGGCGCCGTGCCAGGTTCCATCGGGGCGGGGGCCACGCTGGTCTTCCAGGGCGATGCGACGCTGACCGGCGACTCGGCCCTGCCCACGAGCGCGACCACCGTGAACTTCCAGGCTGCATCCGGCTCGACGATCATCTCGATGGTCAGCAACGGCCATTTCACCAGCAATGGGGGCACAGGCGGACTAACCCTCAACCTGACCGGCGGCGACTTCGTGCTTCGGAACGGGGCCCGGCCGGCAGGATCGGGCGGCGCCATCCAGAAGATGCCGGCAGGAGCCGGAGGGCTGACCATCAATACCGACGCGACCCTTTCCCTCATCGGGAACACTGCGGGCGTGTTCGGCGGCGCGATCTATTCCGACCGAACCCTGACGATCAACGGGAGCCTGATCGCCCAGGGCAATACGGCGTTGGCCGAAGCTGGTGGAGCGATCCACGTGCAGAACGGCGACCTGACCATCATCGACGACTCCGGGGCCGGCGTGATCACCATCGACAACAATGTCGGCCGCGGCCCGGTGGTGGAGACGGACGCAGGCGGCGGCCTGTCGGACGATGATGGCATCCTGCGCGTGGGCGACGCCGACGACACGATCCAGATCACCAACAACTATTCCGGCTATCTACGCCCCGGCGGCGTCATCACCGTCGACAACACCAATTCGAACGGCGGCGGAATTCGCGCCAACAACGGAAGCGCCACCACCGCGAACGTCATCCTGACGGGCCAGTCGATCGCCCTTTCGAACAATCACGCCACACGGCACGGAGGCGCGATCTACACCAACAACGGCGCGGAGATCACCGGGCCGCTGGTCATGTCGAACAACGAGGGCTTCGGCGACGGCGGTGCGATCAAGACCCACCTCGGGTCGTTGCTGATCAACACGACCGGGACCGGCGCCACGACCATCACCGGCAACCGCGCGCTGGGAACCAGCGCAGGCACGTCGGGCGACGGCGGCGCCCTCGATGTCGGCGACAACAATCCATCGGACATCCGCATCGGCAATCCGGCCGGCGCGGTCGTCATCAGCGGCAATCAGGCCGCCGGGCGAGGCGGGGCGCTGAGCAGCTATCGGGACAACGAGATCACCGGCAGCGCCATCACCCTCAGCGGCAACCAGGCGGCCCAGGCGGGCGGCGCCATCTACACCGCCCGCAACACCACGATCGCCGGCGGGCTGACGGCCGAGGACAACAGCGCCGGAGGCCTGGGCGGCGCGATCTACAGCAACGGCGGCAATGTCACCTTGCAGGCGGTCGGCGCGGACATGAGCTTCAGCGGCAACCGGCACCAGACCGCGACGACCGCGCGGGCGAACGCCATCTATCTCGCCAGCACAGGCACGACGGCGGTCCTTACCCTCGACGCCGACACCGACCGGGCCATCACCTTCTTCGATCCGGTCGCGAGCGGGGCGATACGAACCAGCGTGATCAAGACCGGCGCCGGACGCGCCGGCTTCGACGGCTCGGAATACGTCGACGCCGCCGATCGCCACTCCACGATCTATGCCGTCACCGAGGTGAACGCCGGCGCGTTCGAGGTCGCCAACAACGCGGTCTATGGAGTGCGCGCCGCGGACGTGGGGGCGGCGGCGCCAAGCTCCTTCACGGTGGCGGGGGGCGCCACGCTGCAGGGCGGCCTGGCGGGGACGATCATCGCCAACCAGTTCGAACTGCAGGACGGCGCTACGCTTTCGGTGGCCGGCCGCCAGCCGAACGTGCGCGGGGTATTCACGATCGACGCCGACGCCGCGAACCTGGAAACCGGCAGCAACGTCCTCTTCAACACGGTGCTGAACAGCGGCGCGACCCAGGACACCGACTTGCTGGTCTTCAGCGGAGCGACGGTCACTGGCGTGGGCGCCAACGTCTTCGTCACTCGCGCGGGCGGCGCCGGCGCGGTGACCGTCGGCAACGGTATCCGGCTGGTGGACGCCCTGAACGGCGCGACGACGCCGGACGGGTTGTTCGTGCTGGGCGCCCCGGTGGCCGCCGGCCCGTACGAGTACAAGCTCTATCACGGCGGACCGGTCGCCGGCTCCGACAACGACTGGTTCCTGCGCTCGGAACTGAACTGCGCCTTGCCGGGCGCGCCCTCGCCCCCCTGCCCGGGCCCTGGACCCGGACCTGGGCCTGGGCCTGGGCCTGATCCGGGGCCTGATCCTGGTCCCGATCCCGGACCCGATCCCGGACCTGACCCAGGCCCCGACCCTGGCCCGGATCCGGGGCCTGGCCCAGCGCCGGATATTCCCGACTATCGGATCGAGACCTCGCTCTATACCGCCCTGCCAGCTCTGGCGGCGTTCTATGGCCGGGCGCTGCTCGACAACCTGCACGACCGGGTCGGCGAGGAGGAGCAGTTGCGCGGCCGCCCGGAGAGCCGCCGGAACTTCAACGGCGCCTGGGTGCGCGGGGTCATGTGGGACGGCCATCACGACGGCGGACCCTTGGGCATCTACAGCAACGAGGGGCCTGATTTCGACTACCGCCTGGCCGCGCTGCAGCTTGGCCTGGACCTCTACCGGCACGAGCACGACAACGGCCAACGGGATCACCTGGGCGCATATCTCGCCTATGGCGAGGCCAGGGCGGACGTCGACCACATCAACCACATCCGGGCCGGCACCGCGGGCATCGAAGCCTTCTCCATCGGCGGCTACTGGACCCACTATTGGGCCCGGGGCGCCTATCTGGACGCGGTTGCGCAGTACACTTGGTACGACGCCTGGGCCCGTTCCCCGCGCATGGCCGAACTGACCGGCGACGGCGACGGCTGGGCCCTGTCGCTGGAAGGCGGCTATCCCTTCCGGGTGCGTGAACACTGGGTGGTCGAACCCCAGGCACAGATCGTCTACCAGACCTTCGATGGCGGCGACGCCAACGACATCGCCGCCCACGTGACCTTCGACAGCACGAACTCCCTGGTCGGACGGCTGGGCCTGAGGGTGGCGCGGACCTGGCAGAACGACGACCCGCAGGAGCCGCTGCTGACCACCGGGTGGCTGCGCCTCAACTATCTCCACGAGTTCCTGGACGACCCCAGCACCACCTTCGACGCCGAGGACGGGCCGGTCACCTTCGAGTCCGACCTGGGCGCCAACTGGATGGAGCTCAACGGCGGCGTGACCAAGCAGATGTCGAAGAACGCTGCCCTGCTGATCAACGGCGGCTATCAGTGGAATCTCGATCAGGACAGCGAGGCCTGGACCGCGAAGGTCGGCGTGCGGTTCAACTGGTGAGGGCCTTGTGAGCCTAGTCCTTGCGGAACCTGAGCGGTCCCTGGGCGGTCCCGACCACTAGCGCGCCGTCAGGCGTGAAGGCGTAGTCGGCCGCGGTTTCCAGGGCGCGGAGGAACCTATCCTCCTGGTCCATCAGCGCGGGCGCGCAGGCCATCCGGCTGGAGCCCATCTGGCTGAGTGTGAGCTTGCCGGCGGACGGCCTGGCCCAGCTCCCGAAATAGCGGTTGCAGCCGCCAGATCCAGCCGCCGAGCCGCCCTCGGCCAGGGTCATGGTCACGTGCGAGTTGTCGATAATCCCGCCGCCGAGCAGGTCTTCGAGGCGCCATTCGGCCCCGATCAGGGCGTCGTTCCCTCCGCTGGGAGGGGCGCCCGGTGTGTTGGCGCAGGCCGACAGGACGATCGCGGCCAGGATCGGAAGAGCGTGTCGCATTCAGTTCCACTTCGAGCAAAGGACATCGGCCAAGAAGATGCGGCCGCCGACAGTTTCAGCGGCGCTGTTCCGGGCCCGGACATAGCCGATGGAGCGGCAGAAGGTATCGGCCTCGCGGGCGATGCAGGCCGCCGTTCCGCCCTCGCGCGCGCAAGCCTCGACCCGCTGTCCACGAACGTGGGGCGCAGGGAAGAACTCCGCCGCCATACCTCTCAGTGAGACGCCGTGACCCGATTGCGGAGGGAGCGGCGGAACCGGCCTGGCCGGAGCCGGGCGCACCGAACCGACGCCGCTGACGCCCAACTGGGCCTGCAGGTTGGAACTGGCGCCGCTGATCACCGTGCAGCGGCCACGGAAGGCGCGCTGTTCACAGACTTCCCAGGCGCTGCCGCCGCCGACCCGCACGCTGCGCGGCGCCCAGGTGGCCAGAAAGATCGGCATGGAGCCGGTCACGGTAAGGGTGCGGCCGGTGAAGTTGGTTCCGGAGAAGAATTGAGCGTTCGCCGCCATGCGGTCCTGGGCCAGCGACGGCCCGGCCGCGGCCGCAAGCGCGCCGCAGGCCATCAGGATTCCCAACCTCATCGCGTCCTCCCGGAATTCGCGCGTTCCAGGTGTAAATGGTCAAGCGCGGCCGTAGTTCCGTGGAAGGCGCGATCAGGCCCAGGCGGAAGGCGGCTTGCCCCGCTTGCTAACGGAGGCGAGCTTGACGTCGTCCAGCCAGATCTCGACGACGTCGCAGCTTGGATGATTGTCGAGGAAGCAGCGCGCCTCCTCCATCACTTGGGCGACATCGTCGCCCTCGGTGAACTCGGCGGTGGGCGATACACCGTCGCGGCGGCGGCCCATAAGAACGAAGCCCTGCATCTTCTTCGACCCGTCCCTTGATCTGAAAAGAGCTCCGTCACTCTGCACCCGGAAGACGAACGGGCAAGTTCACGTTTACGGGACTGTACGACCTCGCAGGTCGATGGTCATGTAGCGGGCATCATCCCCATAGCCCGCGACCTTGGCCGCGAGCGCCGCCGGCACGACGGCGGGGACGCGATAGCCCATCTTTTCCCAGAAGGCCCAGGCCCCCTGTACCGCCACAAGGTCGCCGCGTACGAGCCCCGCCGCCCTCGCCCGCTCGGCGGCGACGTCGACGAGCCGACGTCCG
>LNAP01006279.1_pt1 | contig 10297 bp, 22 predicted proteins | sample 602601 | NCBI WGS metagenome assembly LNAP01 (sample SAMN02440304, study PRJNA202911) | soil metagenome | biome: Subtropical and temperate rainforests or woodlands; isolation source: soil samples (1 kg each in a 20% v/v slurry with milli Q water) were... ...
TTAGCACCTCAAGCGTCAAACCGAAAAGACAGAAAACCGTGGTCAGATTTTTGTTCTCGCGCTCATGGATGCGTGATTGCAAGACCTGACCCCTTTTTCCTGTTTCTTCTTCTGAGTCAGGCTTGGGCGCGGTGTTGCCCGCGGTGTTGCCCGTGGTGATTCAGCGGCTGGATCGCCAGTCGCATACCCATGGCCTTGAGGATCGCCGACAGGGTCTTGAGTTCCGGATTGCCCTTCTCGGAGAGGGTCCGGTACAGGGTGTGGGCATTGATGTCGGCCTGACGGGCCACCTCCTGCACACCGCCGAACGTCTTGCTCAGGGTACGCAGAGCCAGCATCAGGTCGGTCTCGTCGCCGTCCTCCAGCACAGAGTTGAGGTACTCAGCGGCCAGTTCCGGGTCCTTGCGGAACATCTCGACTGTCGCTTCCTCGTGGGTTCGATGTGTCTTAGCCATTTCGCTTCTCCCAGTCCTTCAACAACTTCACAGCACGCTCGATGTCGCGGCTCTGCGACTTCTTGTCGCCGCCGCTGGTCAGCATGATCACCATGTTGCCCATGTGCGCGTAGTACACACGGTACCCTGCACCGACATCCACCTTGAGTTCCCAGACACCATCGCGTAGGGGCTTGCAGTCGCCAAACAGGCCCATCTCCATGCGCTTTGTCGTCAGGCCACTGCCAAGCTCAGGCCCGACACTGCACCCAGGCTGTCCACCGCTTCCAGCAACGTCGCCTGTGACAGGTGCGCGTAACGCTGCGTGGTCTTGAGCTGGGTGCGCCCCAGGATCTTCTGCACCTCGTAGGGGATGTAATGGGGTCTGACCCCTTTTATTTACTCATGGGTGCTTGATTGCAAGACCTGACCCCTTTTTCACCCGCAAGACCTGACCCCATGTTCACCTGATGACGACAAAGATCATCAAGCAGACCGCCACCATAGGGGTGACATCAATAGGTGTTGACCTGCCGGGCTTAAGCCGCAGTGCCATTTTTTCAACCAAGTGCCATGAGGCAAACGCCAGGCACCAGGTGATCGCCGACACCAACCCCAAAAGCACGGGCCATGACAGCTTGTCTTTGTACAACCAAAAAAGTGTTTGCTGCACAGGAAACGCGTACAGATACAAGCCGTAAGAAACATCGCCATACCTTCCGGTGTGCCTGATGTAGGCCGTGCTGGCTGTTCCAAAAAGCAAAGTGGTCATTGGCACAGCCAGCCACAGTGACAGTAATGGCCTATGCAGCGCATTAGCAATCAATGCTGCGCACAAACACAGCGCCAAGGCCCATCGTTGCCTCTTGACGCTTGCCTGCACATCAAGCTGATGAAAGAGCACGCCCGCAAAGAAAAAAAGGCTGAACTCCAACGCAAAACGCTGCTCGGGTCGCCATTTCAGCACGGCCATCAGGCTGTCGCCACGCGGCTCAACGACCGCATAAGCGATGACCACGAGGGCAGTCAAAGTGGCTATAACCCAGCGGGATCTGAGCAAACCGGTGACGCCAAGCAGCCCGAGGAGGGCATAACATTTCACCTCAATTGGAATCGTCCATATTGAGCCGTTGATCGCCGTTGGCAAGGTATTGCCGTCAAACGCAAGGGGCAGTTCATCACGCAAATTGAACTGCAGATTCTTCAGGTATTCCCCGATCAAGGGATGAAAATAATAATCATGCAGTGAAAGCTTGGAAACCAGCGGGCCAAGAACCAACGCCGCCAAAAGCACAACCACCGCCAAGCCCGGCCAAATACGAAGAAAGCGCTTCAATAAAAAGCGAAAGGCGTTCGGGTCTGCCTCCCAACTCTTTGAAACCAGGTAACCACTGATCGAAAAAAACACCAAGACACCAAAACCGCCAATTGAATGCACGTCCAGAACCGAAGGTTCCCGCAACCCGGCCAGCGCAAACTGGTGCGACACAATGACACAGAACGCCGCGACCACCCTGATGAAATCAAAATTGTTTTGTTGATGTTCGGTGGGCGGCATATTTTTCTTCAATTTGAGCTCACATTTCGAGCTCAATTTTGCTTATTTTTGGGGTCAGCTGCGATCTCTGTGTTTGGAATGTGCACGTGTCCATTTTTGTTGAAGTGGACACGATAGTTCTGCAAAATTTGACCTCAGTTATGTTAACTGGCGCCGGTGCCCCCCATCTTGACGAAAACCGTGGTCTGTCCCCCTTTTTTAAGGATGTTTTCAATCTTTCCCATAGGCCCTCAGTTTGTTTAGCAGCGCTTGATGGTACTGTACAAGCCACAATAAGCCAGAAATACAAATGGATGCGATCAGTGCGCTGATACAGCGAACTTCAGTCCGGTTGCCTTTAGAACAGCCGACAATGTTTTAATTGTCGGATTGCCACGCGTCGAGAGTGTCCGGTAGAGCGTCTCACGGGAAAGTTCCGCTTTTCCAGCCACATCAGCCATGCCACCTCTGGCCTCAACGACCTTTCGAAGTGCGGTGAGATAGGACTTGGGATCGTCATCTTCACTGGCAGCGTTTAGGTACTCAGCTGCAAAGTCTGCATCGGCCAACTTCGTCATTAGCCAATCATCGTGTCGAGCGCTAGTTTTCATTCTTACTCCTTTGTTGCCATTCATTCCAGCGGCCAATGGCACGGCCAATATCCTGCTCCTGAGTGCGCTTGTCGCCGCCCTCACACAGCAAGACAACACGCTTACTTTCTATCGCGTAATAAACGCGGTAGCCCGGACCCCAGTCCACGCGCAGCTCCCAAACCCCATCTCCCACGGGCTTGCAGTCGCCAAAATTTCCATTCTGTAGACGAATTAACCGTGCTGCAACCCTGGCTTGCGCTTGCCGATCCCTTAGCTTGTCAAGCCAACGCAAAAACAGGTCTTGTCCCTCGGGGTCAACATAATGACGTAATTCATACATGTGTAAATTGTAGCCCAAAAGCTACTTTTGATGAAGAAAGCAACCCAACCCAACAGGCCAGTCCCATTGGGCAGGGTATGGCGGTTCGCTTTTCTACGCCTCCACCGATGCCAAATTGTCAGCGGCGATGGCCTTCTCTGCGGTTTTGGCGGCGTTGCAAGACCTGACCCCATGTTTCCTGCTTGGCGGAAAACCGTGGTCTGTCCCCTATTATTCCGGGGTCACTGACGTGCAGGTAAGCGCCTTCCCCCAGCGGCTGCCAGCCATTGGATTCGGCCTGGATGGCGAGGTCAGGCAGATCTCAATTCGTCGAGCAAATCTGGATGGCGGTCGAGCAGTTTGAACAGCTTGACCAAGGCCAGCGGCGGCTTGGTCTTGCCGTTTTCGTAGCGTGAGAACGCATTCACACCACCACCGAACAACTCGGCTGCCTGACGCTGATCGAGATCGAGTTTTCTGCGCACCCGGGTGATGTAATTCGGATCGACGAAGGCTGCATTTACCTGTCGCTGGAATGCGCCAACCAATTCGCTGTAACGATCACCGTGCTCGCGGTTGAGGACAACTTCGTCACAAGCCGGGCAAAACTCCCCCGTCACTGCTGGAATGAGGGTGGATTCGCCCTTGTAGGCATAGGGAATGTCGCGCGTATCGTGGATCAGTTCGGCCGCGCCGCAAACAGGACATTTCATGGTCACAGCTCCTTGAACGAAACAATCAGCAAATCATCAATGACCGTCAGTTTCAGGTACACCTCGACGCCGTCGGCTGTCCGGGTACGGTACACGTCTTGCCAAATACGATGATCAGCATGGGTTGTCATGCTTTTGTAGAAATCGGCCGGGGTCAGCGCCATGACTACCGCACACATCCCTGCCAGGTCATTGATGCCTAGCCCACGCGCACCGCCAAAGGCACTGGCGGTAGCCTGACCTGACCGGCTTCGATCATTGCCTTGACCACGGGCAGCTTGCTGTGCGGTGTGCCTTTTTCCATGGGCTCACTATAACCTATCTGGTTTATTTTGCAAATAGGTTAATTTCCTGTGGTTCAATGGTAATGGGGTCTGACCCCTTTGATTTATACGGTGGTCAGATTTTTGTTCTCGCGCTCATGGATGCGTGATTGCAAGACCTGACCCCTTTTCCCTAAGCAGCCAAGGGCAGTGCCACCTGAAATCGCCCCAGCGCCGCACCTGTTACGGTAATGTCTTCGTCCAGCGCCTCCCACCGTAGCGCTGTGCCCCCCAAACGCAGAGTGACATGGGCTAGTTCGTCATCGGTTGCATTCGCTAAACGCCTAAACCGGGCTGCCGGGAATCCAATTTCACGCCCGTCTGTCAGCTCCATAAAAACAACGCGATTTTTGACCCACACCCGCATCGCCACAAACTCAAATTCATTCTGATTGAAAAACATTGTATTTCTCCACAAGAAATTTCTGGTGCTCGTAAACAAGCCGCTCTACCTTGCGAACGTCCGTTGGACTCATGCCACGATTACTGGCTAGCGCAACCGGCATCAGCCAGAACTTGCACTCACCGTCAGCAGACTCAATGTGAATGTGTGGAGGCTCTGTACCTTCATCTGAATAAAAATGAAAGCGGTAACCCAAGATTCGTAGAACGGTTGGCATCTTGAAGGTTGGCATCTTGAAAAGCTAAGTGTGCGACAGATTCGTTTGCCATGCTAGCGTTTCAAAGTCTAACACGTATGGACGTTATGTAAATAAAATTGGTTGTCCTTTAAATACTACCCAGGTTCCCGCAGAATGTGATAATGCAAGACCTGACCCCATGTTCGCTTTTCCCACTGGCAACTTGACCATGTGCGCACAAATGGCGCACAATAAGCAAGGTAATCATCAGGAGCCCGTCATGCCAACCCTTGCCAAAGACACCCGTTTGCACATCCGCTGCGATCAGGAGATGCGCCGCTTGCTCGACAAAGCCGCTGCTTATGCCCATATGAGCGTGTCCGAATTTGTGCTCCGGAACGCGGTTGAACAAGCTCAGTCGGTGGTGCAGGCGCATGAAGCCATCACCCTGTCTCAGGATGATTTCGCAGCCTTCCTGGACGCACTGGATACACCGGCCCCAGCTAATCTGGCGTTGCAGCGCGCGTTCCAGCGCCACGCCAAGCACGTGCAGTAAATGACTTATTCCATTCGTCCGCTTGACGCCGACGCGCAGACGGCTGATTTCAAGTGTGGCGAGAAAGCGCTCGACGAATACCTGCAGCGCTATGCATCTCAGGACATCAAGCGTGGCGTGGCGCGGGTATTCGTGGCCTCACCTGCCAAACAGCCACAGGTCGTGGCGGGTTTCTACACGCTCAGCGCAGCCAGCGTCGCTGCAGAGACGCTGCCCGAGAAGTGGCGCAAGAAACTACCTCGCTACCCGGTGCCGGTCGCGTTGCTCGGCCGTTTGGCCGTGGGCCAGCAGTCCCATGGACAGGGCCTGGGCTCGATCCTTCTTGTGGATGCGTGCAAGCGCGTTGCTGCCGCCAGTGAAACGCTGGCGGTCGCTGCCATCGTGGTAGATGCCAAATCCCCGAAAGCGGCCGCGTTCTACCAGCACTTTGGTTTTATCGAACTGCCCGGCCAACCCGGCCGCTGGATACTGCCACGCTCACACTTTGCGGGTTTGGCTTAAACAACTTAATGGGGTCTGACCCCTTTTATCCCTTAAGAAAAAAACCCCACCCCTCTTGCGAAGGATGGGGTTTGAAGATTAGCACCTCAAGCGTCAAACCGAAAAGACAGGAAACCGTGGTCAGACTTTTGTTCTCGCGCTCATGGGTGCTTGATTGCAAGACCTGACCCCTTTTTCTTGACCCTAAAATGGCTCCTGTCTTAAAGAGGATTCAGCCATGTCCATCAATGTGAAGCTGTCAGAAACACTGGTCGATCAGGCCCGCCGCTATGCGGTCATCGAGCACCGCTCGGTGCCTAAGCAGATCGAGTACTGGTCGCAGATCGGCAAGATCGCCGAAGAAAATCCAGACCTGCCTTTCTCGATGATCCGTGACATCCTTGTTGCTGATCAGGAAGAGGCTGTCGGTGAGTACCAGTTCGGCTGATGCGGATTCTTGTCACCCCGACGTTCGAGCGGGCCGTCAAGAAGCTGCACCGGCAGCAGAAGGCCGAGCTCGACGCAGCCGTGAAAGCTGTCGCGAACGATGCCGAGATTGGCGAAGCCAAGGTAGGCGACTTGGCGGGCATTCGCGTGTTCAAGTTCAGACTGGCTAACCAGTTGTGCCTGTTGTCCTACCGTGTCATCGACGAGGGAACAATCAAGCTGCTGACCGTTGGTCCTCACGAAAACTTCTACCGTGACCTGAAGCGGCTGGACCACCGAGGCGATGCCTGGCCGCTAACCGGCCGGGTTCGCCCATCCTGCCGGGGAATTCCGGTGGCTGGGTGGGCACTGGCACCTCTGGCAACGACACCTACTGGGGTAGCAGGCTGGCGCTCGGCGCATGCCTCGGTATGAAGAACATCGGAAAGCCGTGCGTTAATAGCGCATGCACGGTTTGATGAGGGAGGGCAGGTAAATTGGATTATGGTAAAGCTACTGAGGCACCGCCAGACGAAAGGGGCGGAAACTGCTAGGCTAAACCTAATGTCTTATGCGCCTGTTCTCTACTCTACCCTTTTCCTTTGCTTGGGTGCTTGATTGCAAGACCTGACCCCTTTTCCGCTACAGAATGGCCGCGCAGGTAGAGTGTGTCTGGCGACAGATCAATATCTTCTGACCACACCACTGTGCCATGCTTGGCATGGGCGCGCAAGAACACACCTGGCTCTTTGAGCTTGGCAAACGCAGGGTATTCAAGATACGGACGCATATCGAAACGGCGCAACTCACCATTCGCAAATTCGACATCAATGAAAAAATCAGGCTTTGCAACAACCTTGATGACATCTGGTGTCATGGTTAGCTCCTTAGCGTAGTGGTTCAATTTTAAAGGGCGTTTCACCAGTGCTGGCCAAGTGCCAATCAGCCATCAAATCATCCTGATGCAATTCAACCCAGGCTTGCACCAGTTTCATTTGCCGCCTAGGCAAGTCTCCCTCCAGCACCTCGCCATCCGGGATTCTTAAAACCGATTTGAACTCGTTATAGCGAACGTGAATATGTGGTAGTGGTGCTTATCGGGATCCAGAACATACATGGCGACCAATATCCCGTAAAACATGCTGATGGTAGGCAAGGTGAACCTCCTGAGTGAGTGCAAAGAGTGTGCGACACGAATGGGTCTTATGTTTACTAACGTGGGTGTCCTTTATATTGGAAAGTCTATCAGGGTATTAATAAACATGGGTGTCCTTTATATTCTCTCCTCCAAACCGTGGTCAGACTTTTGTTCTTGCGCTCATGGATGCTTGATTGCAAGACCTGACCCCTTTTTCTTGACCCCTTTTTCTAACAGGCTACCGTTACCTCGATGTGCCGTCCAAGCACAATAGCCGCTGCCTCGATCTGATCCAGTTTGGAGGCATGGCGCAAATCAAAGAGCCGATCCACCTGCGGCATATGCCAGCCCAAGCGACGTGCCAGTTCGGCTTTTTTAATACCCTGCTCGGTCATCGCCTGATACACGCCCAGCTTGGCGCATTCCAGCGCCGAAGGGCGCACTGTCTTTTGTCCGGCGGAGGGCTGGCTGACAGCGGGCAACAATTTACGCGCATCCACATAGAACGACAAGCCGGTTTCCAGCGCATCAACAGCGTTGAGCAAGGCTTCGTCTTCGTCCGCGCCGAAGGTGATGGCCTCGGGAACATCGGCAAACGTCACCAACACGGTGTCGTCATCGGGGGTCAGGGTCACAGGGTAGTCAAACATATTTTCCTCATTTCAAACCAAGCTGGCGTTTAATGGTGGCTTCAAGTCCCTTGCCGAGCTCCGTTGTGCCGTGCATTGGCAAGGCAGACTGCTTGCCGTTCAGGAAGACTTTCAAGTGAGAGCCTTTGCCGGGCTGAAAGGTAGCGCCTTGTTGTTCCAGCCACTTCTTCATTTGCTTCGAGTTCACATGTTAAATGTTAACAGATGTGTTGCGTTTGTCAAGGCTAAGCACAATACCGAACGGCAGGAAGTCGCTGTTGAAGGGTCGATACAAGATGGAAAAACCTCGCCTCCATGTGAGTGACGGGGTTTGAATTTATTGCATCAGCAGTGGGCTGAGGGCTAGGGGGCTTGGTCGATTAACCGTGGTCTGTCCCCTATTATTTCTGCCCATAGCCATTCTTCGCCAGCGGTGCGGCTAGCTTTTGAATCTGCGCCGCATCAATCCATTTCTGGGCAAAGGCAATCTCTTCCGGGCAGCACACCTGCAGGCCCTGGCGCTTTTGCAGGGTTGCAGATGAAGCTGGCGGCGTCCAGCAGGCTGTCGTGGGTGCCGGTGTCCAGCCAGGCTTGTCATACACCGGCATGAGCTGCTTGGAGATCGCTTGCGTGACCGGGTAGAGCCGGGTGCCGGAGCCACCGGCCAGGATGATGCCTTTATGGTGAGTCATGTTTGTTCTTCCCTGTTGACCAGATTGCTTAGATTTTGATAGCTTCTTGCGCAAGCTGCGCCTGGGCTGGAACGTGTTTACTTTTCAAAAAGACGGCTCAACGCGGCCCGGTAAACCGCGCTGTCTTCGCGTTTGTCCACGGCCATCACCATGACCACGAGCGCATCATCTTCAACGCCATACACCAAGCGGTAGCCTTGTTTGCGCAATTTGATCTTGTAGAACCCTGCCAGTTCGCCGTGCAGTGCAGCACCGGGCATATGGGGGTTGTTCAGCCGCTTCTTCAGCAGTTTGCGCAAGGTTTCTTTAACTGATCCGTCTAGCGCTTGCCACTCGGCCCAAGCGGAGGGCACAAACTTCAAGCGGTAGGTATAAGGACCACTTGGCGCTTCAGATTTGGTCAATGTCCACCTCTATCGCGTGGGCCTTTTCAGCCAAGCGGGCCAGTACCGTTTGGCGTAATTCATGGTCAGAAATTTCTTCCAGCATGGCCTCAAACAACTTTGGCTCCACCATGTAAAACGCTGGCTTGTTGTGGCTCATCACCGCAACCGGATGTTGATCGGCCGCCCTAAGGACAGATGCCGGGTTTTTTTTGAAATCCGAAATGCTGACAGTACGGTCTGTAAACATGATTTGCATAATAAGCTCCAAATAAAACTCTTTAATAAGATTTTTATTTTACGCTCCGATCTGTTCCGTAGTGCTTTCCAACCCACTCCCGATAGGCCCCACTCTGCACATTTGCCACCCACTCCGGGTTGGCCAGGTACCACTGCACGGTCTTGCGGATGCCGGACTCGAAGGTCTCGGCGGGCTTCCCAGCCCAGCTCGTTTTCGAGTTTGCGCGCATCAATGGCATAGCGCCGGTCGTGACCACAGACTGCCTCCAACACGCGGCGGATGGCGCTGCAGTGGTCTTTGACGTAGAGCCAGTCACGCACCTGCATGCCGTCGCCATAGATGGGTAAAGGCTTGCCCGCCAGGGCGTTGACGATCATCAGCGGGATCAGCTTTTCGGGAAAGTGATAAGGCCCGTAGTTGTTGCTGCAGTTGGTGGTGATCACCGGCAGGTGGTCAGACTTTTGTTCTCGCGCTCATGGATGCTTGATTGCAAGACCTGACCCCTTTTTCCTCCCGATTAACCGTGGTCTGTCCCCTATTATTTACATGCTTGCTATGGGAACCGAACGGTCGTAGAGCGTTTCGGGGTCTATATCTATATTGCCAGGCCATACCACCGTACCGTAGTCGATGTGTGCTGCCAAAAAAGCGTTTGATTCTTTCAAGCGAATGAACGGCTTTTTGTCCATGATGGATGACATATCGAAGAGCCGATGCTCCCCGTTTTCGAATTCCAACTCAAGCAGATAACCTACCCGAGCTTTGACCCTGACCACATCGAGAAGTAAATTCATATGTAACTCCTACTGCAAAGGCGCAATCCGGAAAGGCTCCTCGCCATTGGCCGCGAGATACCAGTCGGCGAACAGATCGTCCCGGTGCAGCTCAACCCCAGGCCTGGACCAGCCGCAACTGTTTGGGTGGAAGATCACCTGCCAACACCCTGCCGTCTTCTATGGCAATGGATGCCTTGAAGTTCTGATAGCGCACATGAAAGTGCGGCAGATGATGGCGTTCACCGCTTTCGAACAGGATCGTTACAAGAATCCCGTAAAACATGCTGATGGTTGGCAAGGCAAGTGCTCCTTATAAATGCAATTGCAAGAATGATTTACGCGGACAGTATACGATACGAATGGACGTTATGTTTACTAACGTGGGTGTCCTTTATATTCGTTTTCGAAAGTGGGTGTCCTTTAAATACTACCCAGGTTCCCGCAGAATGTGATAATGCAAGACCTGACCCCATGTT
>LNAP01006281.1_pt1 | contig 10297 bp, 12 predicted proteins | sample 602601 | NCBI WGS metagenome assembly LNAP01 (sample SAMN02440304, study PRJNA202911) | soil metagenome | biome: Subtropical and temperate rainforests or woodlands; isolation source: soil samples (1 kg each in a 20% v/v slurry with milli Q water) were... ...
TATTAGCAAATACACCGGGTCATCGTCTTTTACCTCCAGGCCGAAAAGCACGATAGCGGTAACGTCAGGCCGGAAATCACTGACTGTCCTTACATAAGCGAACAGATGGCTTGTGGGCTGAGGCATGGCGTCGGCTGCATTTAATTGATGATGGGTTACGGCATTCTATATTACCGCTTCTGGCCGATTCTCGCCTGTGATGGTGGGCAGAAATCGGCCAAGGGCTGCCTTTCACCTGTCCACAGAAAGACACTCAATGTACCCTGCTGAAGAGACAACATTGAAAAGGACACAGACTTAAAAACTACTTACCTATCTGGAACGTACTCTTGCCTTTCAACTAATTTTAGCGCACCCAACATATCTCCCAAGAAGTGAGTTAGCTCCTCTTTAGATTCACAAACTGTTAGAGAAGCTATTTCCGAATCACAAAGGCGTTCTTTGATAATGCGCATGCAATCTGCATAAACCATTAGTTCCCCTTCAGACAGGCGCAAATCAAACAACGTTACACTGGCAATACACTCTTTTTTCAGAATATCCATTACTCACCATTTAACAGAGTCAGAAAATTTAGATTGAAATGCCTTAAGCCCGCCTGAATCGCCCCTGATTTCCTGGAGGCATCCGACTGGCTCCTTTTGGCCGGTTTCTGCCCCAGCTAACCGACTGCTATGGGGTCGGATAGCGACCACCAGCCATTGTGACTGATCCACCCTTGTCCTCCCCTCACGTGGAGGACGAGCCATGAACACTATTGCTAGATATCAACATCAGCCTTGGAACAAGGGAAAGCTTGTCGGGCAGAAAGCTCCGCTTCGAGTCAGAGATATCTGGGCTATCCGCGTAAGACTTCAGCTTGCTGAGAAGACGCGTGATTTGGCGCTCTTCAACTTGGCCATCGATAGCAAGCTGCGTGCCTGTGACTTAACCAAATTGCGGGTCCGAGACATCGCCCATGGGGTGCATGTGTCGTCACGGGCCATCGTGATGCAGCAGAAAACTCAACACCCAGTGCAATTTGAAATCACTGAACAGACCCGAACGGTTCTGGAAGCGTGGATGCGCCAGGCGCGTCTCCGCAGTGAGGACTTCTTGTTCCCGAGCCGGCTGCACGCTTCAGAGCATTTATCCACCAGGCAATACGCTCGAATAGTCAAAGCGTGGGTGACAGCCATCGGCCTTGACCCAACCATGTACGGACCCACACGCTACGGAGAACTATGGCCTCGTTGATCGATCGCAGGACGAAGAACCTGAGAGCCATACAACTCCTGCTTGGTCATACGAAGCTTGAAAGCACTGTTAGATACCTGGGCATCGAGGTCGATGATGCCTTGGAAATGGCGGAGCAGACGGAAGTCTGACCATTCACTGCGACGGTCGATGCTAGACCGTCGCCATCCTTCTCATAGCGGCCAGTCAATTGTGTCTACAAAATCGGGGGGCATTCAAATCAGAGGGCAGTCTTGCGCTGAGTAATTTATGACTGGCGTATCCTCAAAATGGAATTTGTGATGGCTTGAGCATTAGTGTCCAGCGTTGCCATGGCCGACATCTCATTAGCGGCGACACTTCCTTCCCCATTTTCTGAGAGCCACTTGGTTATTTCTTCTATAGCTGCACTTAAGGCGTGCTGGTTGTGGAGGAGCAATGTCAGAGTGTCTGCTGTGGCGATGCTGCAGTCTGAGTTATTTGGCATGACGGTCGTCCATGAATAATGATGCCGGAAGCCTAGCTCATCTCGCCGGCTTAGACTGGGCGTTGATTACCCAGACCTAGCCGACCGTTGGCATTCGACCTGATAGCTCCTTGGGCCGAATCTGAACAACACGCTCCGGGTTATGGCTGGCAGAGATCGACACAAAGCGGTCTCCGCTAGTCAGACGTGGATGGGTGGGTACACGCAGGGGATTCGTTTTCGTCGCCATAATAGCCTTCTCGTTTAGCACGCTCATTCTTCCAATACTGAAGAAGCTCGTCGATGCTCTCACCGTTGTGGGATTCGAGCTCCCAAAAATCGGATTGTCGCCAATCATCGAAGGTTTGTTCGTGGAGTGCGGTAGCAACCTCCTGATAGGCCATGTGAGGGTCAATCAACTCCTGGTGAACCCGGCTGCCATTAAGCCATTCGTTAGAACTGTACCCTTTGGGCAGATTGCAAAAGCGCCACCATCCGCGGTATGTCTCGACAGATCGACGAATGCAATCGGCGCGAAAGTCTTTCTCATTCTTTTCCAACCAAATGCCTTTTTCAATCATGGAGTCGCGGTCTGCGTCGCGGTCCAAGAAAAACATTTGGTGCATTTGAGGATCATGTTCAGCCCATTCATAGAACTCGCAGTCGATTCCAGACTGTCCCCACCGCAGAACCGTGCGAACCACTGCTGCCTTTGTAGAGCTAAACACCCATTCATACTCGCGTAAAAAGCTCGGATTGCTGGAGCTTTTCCCCTCACAGGCGTAGAAAAACCTATGCCGATGGTTACTCCAAAATGCATCCAGTTCATCCAGCGTTCGCAAGCGGACAAAAAAAGTACTGCCTTCAAGCAACGTGCGCTCCGGCAAATCGATGCAGATGGGCATGCATGATGATTTCGTATCCATAGACGTATAAATCTCGCAGTCTCTGTAGAAAATAACGCCCAGTCCGGTCAAAAATCACCATAAGACGCCAAATTATACTGTGAAGAGTATAGAACAAAACTGCTTTGACCGGTTTTATCGTTCCTTTTGCGGGAAGTACTCATGCGACTGGAACTCAAACGGGCTATTGGCACCTCCGTTAAGGCATATCGACTTAAGAAAAACATTCCACAGGAAAGCTTAGGCCCAAGCCAGCCTTACATCAGCAACTTGGAAGCAGGAAGAGGCAGCGCCTCAATAGATAAAATCGAGCAGATGGCAGATGTTCTCGGGATTCATCCATTGAGCATAATCTTCGCTGGATATCTCACATCAAATGGGGATTCCACCAAGGAGCATCTGTTTGAAAGGATCCGAATGGAGCTTGCTGAAATAGGGTTCTAGCCGATGTTTGCTTTCCGGCGATAACAAAAATTTGTAGGTGGTCGGCAAGTTACGCCGATGCTTTCGATAAAGTCCTACGGGAGTGCTCGGTCTGATCAAGTGCTATCGGACAGTCCAATACCACGGAGTAGGCGAACCGGAGGCGAAAAAAGGGCTCTAAAAAAGCTGAAAAGAATTCCTTCATATAACTTATTGAATACGCTTAGGAATTCTGCAGGTAACAGTTAAGAAGGATCCAGAACAGCAGTATTCACTCCCTGTTGAATCGTTTCGTCTACTGCTCAGAGACATCTTGACCAGTAATGTGTCGTCGGCCAAGCCGAGGAAACCGCCATAAACCGGGCAAAGCCGATCAATCGCAGAGGCCATTGCTCGCAGGTTTCGCAAAGCCGCGGCGATTGACCACGGGGCCTGGCTGACTCGGACGTGACTCGCCATTGCGAGATCGACGGTGCGTACATGAGGCGAGCGCTAGTATATGCGGGTTGACCGCCGGTTCCTGCCCTTGAGAAACCATTGGTGGTGATAGTTCCTGAGTGAAATTTCGCTATTTGCCTGCGACTAATGATCGATGCCCGATAACGTGGGAAATCGGCTACTCAAGCTGGCGCAACGACTGGCAAGCATTTCCCGTAAAAGGTTCACCGGCTTACTCAATTGTGCGCGATGGGCGCACAACAAATTCAGCGGTGCGCGCTCACACAGCAGTTCCGGCATGAGCACTTGCAACCGACCGGCCAGCACATCAGCGGCGACATCGAGCCAGGATTTGTAGGCGATCCCGGCACCTGCCACGGCCCACAGACGCACGACATCGGCATCATCGCTGAAACGATCGCCGCTGACGGTCAGGCTGATCTCGCGTTTGCCGTCGTGGAAACTCCAATGATCGTGGACCCGGCTGCCGAGCATGAACAGCAGGCAGTTGTGCTGAGCCAGTTGCTCCAGTTGCCGTGGCTCGCCGTGCCGGGCCAGGTAACTCGGGGCGGCACAAAGGACGCGGCGGTTCTGCGGGGCGATGGGCAGCGCCACCAGGCTTGAGTCTTCCGGCTCGCCGTAACGCAGGGCAATGTCCACCGGTTGGCGGAACAGGTCGGCGATACGATCGCCCAGCAGCAAACGCACCGTAAGCTTGGGATGCTCTCGCTGGAACTCGTCCAGCCAGGGCAGCAGCAGGTTGCGGCCAAAGTCCGAAGGCGCCGACAGCTGCAAAATCCCACTGACCTGGTCCTGACCGCTGGCCAATAAGCGACGACCCTCATCCAGATTGCTCAAGGCTGCCCGAGCGTATTCGAGAAACCCCTCGCCTTCGGCGGTCAGGCGCAGGCTGCGGGTAGAACGGGCGAGCAACCGGGCGCCGAGTTGCTGTTCGATGCGTTTCAAAGCCGCACTGGCTACCGCCGCCGACATGTCCATCCCGCGCGCCGCCGCTGACAGACTGCCCAGGTCCGCCGCCCGGACAAATAACTGCAGGTCATCGAAACGCAGCATTGTTTAGCCTCGATTATCAAAAAATTATTGAAAGAGACTGCTCTTTTAGCGGGTTTTATCTTGCAGAGAAATAGCTAATCATCCCACCCATCCATTCATCCCGTTCCCGGAGTCGAACATGTCCCAACCTTTTACCGCCATCGCCACCCTCATCGCCAAACCCGGCCAGCAGGACGCCCTCGAACAGCACCTGCGGGCGCTGCTGGAACCGACCCGCGCCGAGGCCGGTTGCGGTCAATACGACTTGCACCAGGACCTCGCCAATCCTCTTGCCTTCTACATGATCGAAAAATGGAGCAGTGACGAAGCCCTGCAAGCCCATGACGACAGCGCGCACATCCAGAACTTCCGCGCCAAGGCTGGCGACTTTCTCGAACACTTCGACCTCAAGCGCCTGCGCTCCATCGTCTGACCCGACTTCTTTATGACTTCTCAGGAGCCAGTATGAAAGCCATTGCCTACTACGCCTCGTTGCCCATCAGCGACTCAAACTCTCTGCAAGACATCGACCTGCCAGAACCGGTTGCCGGCCCGCGTGACCTGTTGGTGGAAGTCAAAGCCATTTCGGTGAACCCGGTGGACACCAAGGTCCGCCAGAACGTACAGCCCGAAGCGGGCACGGCGAAAGTGCTGGGCTGGGACGTGGCCGGTGTGGTCAAGGCCGTCGGCAGTGAAGTGACGCTGTTCAAGGCCGGCGACAAAGTTTTCTACGCCGGCTCCATCGCCCGCGCGGGCGGCAACAGCGAACTGCACGTGGTCGATGAGCGGATCGTCGGCCATATGCCGAAAACCCTCGGTTTCGCCGAAGCTGCCGCGCTGCCGCTGACGGCTATCACCGCTTGGGAATTGCTCTTCGAACGCCTGCAGGTGCGTGAAGGCAAAACCGATGAAGGCCAGAGCCTTTTGATCGTCGGTGCCGCTGGCGGTGTGGGGTCGATTCTTACGCAACTGGCCAGCCAGCTGACCGGGCTGAAAGTCATCGGCACCGCTTCCCGCCCACAAACCCAGAGCTGGGTTCGTGAGCTGGGTGCCGACCTGGTGATCGATCACAGCCAGCCGTTGAGCGAAGAGCTCAAACGCGCGGGTGTCGATCAGGTGACCCACGTCGCCAGCCTGACCCAGACCGATCACCACCTGGACCAGTTGGTCGAGGCACTGGCGCCGCAAGGCAAACTGGCCCTGATCGATGACCCGAAGGCGCTGGATGTGACCAAACTCAAGCGCAAGAGCCTGTCCCTGCACTGGGAGTTCATGTACACCCGCTCGCTGTTTGAAACCGCGGACATGATCGAGCAGCACAAATTACTCAACCGCGTGGCAGAGCTGATCGACGCCGGGACGCTGAAGACCACGGTCGGCGAGCATTTCGGAACCATCAACGCGGCGAACCTGCGTCGCGCCCATGAGCTGCTGGAAAGCGGCAAATCCAAGGGCAAGATTGTGCTCGAAGGGTTCTGAAACAAACTGACACAGTTGTCGCCCTGATGGGCGACACCGTCAGTCAGAGAGTTGACCGTTGTCACAATTGCGATCGTATTCGGGTCTACAATCGAAGCCTCTGCGGCACAATCTTTTACGTAACGTGTTTTACGAGAGGAGAGATCAGCAATGAAGATCCTGATAAAAGAATTGGCAAAATCCCAGTGGCAAGTCCGTCTTGACCAACACACCGTGACGTTCCGCAGCGAAGCCGAAGCCCGCGCCTTCACTCGTACCCTCGAAGCGCGACTACAAGCGCCTCATCAAATTATTGACCACCAGCAGCGTGCCGCTGGCTGAGTCCGCCCTCAGGCCTGGGCTTGCGCCAGCGCCCGGGTATTTTGCAAACGCCGGGTGAGCATTGCCACGCTCACCACCAGAACTCCGCACAGGCTGATGACCATGGCCATCGGCACGGCACTGCCATCGTGTAAAACGCCCACCAATGCTGCCGCCCCGGCGGCGACACTGAATTGCAGGCAACCGAGCATCGCCGACGCACTGCCGGCCCTTGCGCCCTGCCCGTTCATGGCGCAGGCCGAGGCGTTGGGGAGGATGCAACCCAGGCTGGCAATGCAGACAAACAGCGGAATCAGCAACGGCCATAGCTGCGCGGTGTGCAACGAACTGACGGCCAGCAGCGCCAGCCCGGCGCCGACGTAGATCCACACGGTGCGCGCCAGCAGAAACGCCGGACCACGCTTGGCCAGCAATCGCGCGTTGAGCTGCGCCACCAGAATGAAGCCCGCCGCGTTGGTACCGAACAGCCAGCCGAAATGCTCGGGTGGCACGCCATACAGTTTGATGAAGACGAACGGCGAACCGGCGATGTAGGCAAACATCCCGGCGATGGCGATGCCACCGGTCAGGGCGTGGCCGAGGAACACCCGGTCCGACAACAGTCGACCGTACTGACGCAACGCCCCGGACAACGGTTGACGCGGCACATGGGCCGGCAGGCTTTCCGGCAGCCCGAGGGCAACGGCCAACCCTGCCAGCGCACTGAAACCGCTCAGCACCAGAAAGATCGACTGCCAGCCCGTGGTGTTGACCAACAGCCCGCCCAGCATCGGCGCAAGAATCGGCGCCAGGCCCATCACCAGCATCAACTGCGAAAAGACCTTCGCCGAACCCACCGCATCGCATTTATCGCTGACAACCGCCCGCGCAATCACCATCCCCGCGCAGCCGCCCAACGCCTGGATGAAACGTGCGCCCATCAACCATTCGAGGCTCGGCGCATAAGCGCAGGCCAGGGAGGCGGCGGTGAACAAGCCGACGCCGGTCAGCAAGGGAATACGTCGCCCAAATCGATCCGCTACCGGGCCATATGCCAGTTGACCGATGGACAGGCCAAGGAAATAGGCGGCCAAGGTCAGCTGAACGTGTTTTTCATCGGTGCCGAAGGCGAGCGCCATCGCCGGGAAGGCCGGCAGATAGAAATCGATCGCCAGCGGACCGAAGGCGCTCAAGGCGCCAAGAATCAAAATGGTACGGAGGTTCATCAGGCATCCAGTCGGGCATGGGTCGGCAGGCCGACAGTCTAGCCCCGCAGGGACGCCTTGAACATTCCGTTAGGTCGCTAACTATTAAAAACCACTGAATGAATGCAATCCCCTGTGGGAGCGAGCCTGCTCGCGAAAACGGAGTGTCAGTCGACATCACTGCTGAATGACACACCGCTTTCGCGAGCAGGCTCGCTCACACAGGGAGGATTGCGCTTTGTTCTCAGGCAACCTTGGCGGCGTAGCCCTCTTCGGTTATCACCGCGATCACCTGATCCGCCGACAAAGCACTCTCGACGCCGACTTCTTTCGCGGCCAGATCGACACGCACGCTGGCCGCAGGATCCTTGGCTTGCAGCGCCTGGGTGATGGCTTTGACGCAGTGACCACAGGACATGCCTTGAACGTTGAACACTTGCATGGGATGACTCCTTGAGTGAGGTTGCGTGCAGTCTCGAGCTTGCCATCATGGCAAGGTCAAGTTCTGAAGTGAGCTGCCGGGCTGGCAATCAACGCCGCGCTCGGCCAAGCTGCGTCCATCAATGACTCGACATCAGGAGATTCAGCCATGCGCTGGTCAGCTCTCAGCCTGTTTGGCTTTCTCAGCCTTTTTGCCGCGACACCTTCGGTTCAAGCCGCCGGGGAGGACTATGGCGTACTGATCATTTCCCGCGAGCGCCTGGAAGTCGCGACCTCCTGCGAGATCGGCGTGTACATCCAGGATCAGTTGTCGGCGCGGCTGTTCCAGGAGCAAAGCACCTCGTTCAACCTGCCACCGGGCAATGTGTCCTTGCGCCTGAAGCTGCTGCCGGGCCAGGCGTCGGGGTGCAACCCGGGCATGCTCGCCCCGGGTTCGCAGAACATCACGCTCAAGGCCGGCGACGTGCTGAAGTTCCGGATTGCGATGACGCAGGAAGGGATGTACCTGAAACCCACTGCCCTGGACTATTGATCGCCAGACCGATCGTTCCCACGCTCTGCGTGGGAATGCCTCAACGGACGCTCTGCGTTCGGCTTTTAAAGGGGACGCAGAGCGTCCCGGGCTGCATTCCCACGCAGAGCGTGGGAACGATCAGGTGCCAGTCTTTTGATCTGAGACATGGCGCTTGACCTTGCCAGCATGGCAAGGTTGATCCTGTGGGTATCTTCTACAGGGAGCGTGACCGATGTCCGAATCCACCACTTTCAATCTGCCGATTGCCGGCATGACCTGCGCCAGTTGCGCCGGGCGTGTCGAGCGTGCCTTGAGCAAAGTCATCGGCGCCTCTGCCGTCAGCGTCAACCTGGCCACCGAACAAGCCCGCGTGCAAGCGCCCAGAGACAGCCTGCCGGCCTTGATGGAGGCGGTGCAGCAGGCGGGTTACAGCGTGCCGCAACAGAGCCTGGAATTGAGCATCGACGGCATGACCTGCGCCTCCTGCGTCGGTCGGGTCGAGCGAGCGCTGGCCAAAGTGCCCGGAGTCAAAAGCGTCAGCGTCAACTTGGCCAATGAACGCGCCCACCTTGAGCTGCTCGGCCAGATCGATCCGCAAACCCTGATCGCTGCCGTGACCAAGGCGGGCTACAGCGCCAGCATCTGGGAAGTCGAACTCCCGCAAACCGATAATCAGCAACAACGCCTGCGCCGCGAGCGCTGGGCCTTGATCATGGCGATCATCCTCGCCGCGCCATTGGTGCTACCGATGTTGCTGCAACCGTTCGGCGTGCACTGGATGCTCCCGGCCTGGGTGCAATTCGCGTTGGCTACGCCAGTGCAATTCATCTTCGGTGCACGCTTTTACGTCGCGGCCTGGAAAGCCGTGCGCGCCGGTGCCGGCAACATGGATTTGCTGGTCGCGTTGGGCACCAGCGCCGGTTATGGCTTGAGTCTTTATGAATGGGCCACCGCCGCCGGGCGCATGCCGCACCTGTATTTCGAGGCCTCGGCGGTGGTGATTGCCCTGGTGCTGCTGGGCAAATACCTGGAAAGCCGCGCCAAGCGCCAGACCGCCAGTGCCATTCGCGCGCTCGAAGCCTTGCGTCCGGAGCGGGCGATTCAGGTGATCGATGGCCGCGAGCAGGACGTCGCGATCAGCGCCTTGCGCCTCAATGATCTGGTGATGGTCAAACCCGGCGAACGCTTCCCGGTGGACGGTGAAGTGGTCGAAGGCCAGAGCCACGCCGACGAAGCGCTGATCAGCGGCGAAAGCCTGCCAGTGCCCAAACAACCCGGCGACAAGGTCACCGGCGGCGCGATCAATGGCGAAGGCCGGTTGCTCGTTCGCACCCTGGCCTTGGGTGCGGAAACCGTACTCGCCCGCATCATCCGCCTGGTGGAAGACGCTCAAGCGGCGAAGGCTCCGATCCAGAAACTGGTGGACAAAGTCAGCCAGGTGTTCGTGCCAACGGTTCTGCTGATTGCGCTGGCAACCTTGATCGGTTGGTGGTTGTACGGCGCGCCAATGGAAACCGCGCTGATCAATGCCGTGGCGGTATTGGTGATCGCTTGCCCGTGCGCCCTGGGGTTGGCCACACCAACGGCAATCATGGCCGGGACCGGGGTGGCGGCGCGTTACGGGATTCTGATCAAGGACGCCGAAGCGTTGGAGCGTGCCCACGAAGTCAGTGCGGTGGTCTTCGACAAGACCGGCACCCTGACTTCGGGTACTCCGCGCATCGCTCATCTAAGCGCAATCAACCATGACGAAGAGGCTCTGCTGCAAATGGCCGGCGCCCTGCAACGCGGCAGTGAACACCCACTGGCCAAGGCAGTTCTGGACGCTTGCGCCGAACGCGGCTTGACGGTGGCCGAT
>LNAP01006282.1_pt1 | contig 10297 bp, 9 predicted proteins | sample 602601 | NCBI WGS metagenome assembly LNAP01 (sample SAMN02440304, study PRJNA202911) | soil metagenome | biome: Subtropical and temperate rainforests or woodlands; isolation source: soil samples (1 kg each in a 20% v/v slurry with milli Q water) were... ...
GGCGCCATTGCGTCGATGTCCAGCGGTCTGCGATACGGATTCTGGCGCGGTTACTGGAACGCCCTGGGCCTGCAACTGGGTCTGGCGTTGCAGATTGCGATTGTCGCCGCCGGTGTCGGTGCGATCCTCGCGGCTTCGGCCACTGCTTTCTACGCGATCAAATGGTTTGGCGTGGCTTATCTGGTTTACCTGGCGGTCAAGCAATGGCGCGCGCTGCCCAATGACATGAGCGACGATGCGGCAGTCCGGCAAATCGGCAAGCCGATGGCGCTGGTGTTCCGCGGTTTCCTGGTGAACGTCAGCAATCCCAAGGCGTTGGTGTTCATGCTCGCGGTGCTGCCGCAATTCATCGATCCACATGCACCGCTGGTGGCGCAGTACCTGATCCTCGGTATCACCATGATCTGCGTCGACCTGATCGTCATGGCCGGTTACACCGGGCTGGCAGCGAAGGTGCTGCGGATGTTGCGCACGCCCAAGCAGCAGAGACGCATGAACCGCACGTTTGCCGGGCTATTCATAGGCGCGGCGGCGTTCATGGCGACGCTTCGCAAAGCGGCGGCATAAAACCGTCAGGCACAAAAAAGGCGACCCTTGGGGTCGCCTTTTCAGTTTCAGGGTTCAGCGCAGAATGACCGGCGCTATGTCCGCTGGCAGGTTGTTACGCCGCGGCGCTTGCTCCGGCTGCTCGTAACCACCGCCGCCGAGCTGTTGGCTCAGTTGCCCTGCCACGTCCTCTCCCAAGGACTTGGACACGTCACGCACCACCCGCGGACGGTTCAGCGAGACACGGATGTCCCGATGGTTCATCAGTTTGGTGTCCTGACCTTCGCCCATCGCCGTGAAGGCCGAGGTGATTTCGAAGGTCTTGGTGTTGATCAGGCTGAAATCCGCCACCAGGGTCAACGCCAGCACCGCCGAATAGCTGTTGGTGTTGGCGAGCTCGTTGATGTCCTTGTTGAAGTCGATGTCCGACACGGTGCCGAACAACACGTAGTCGGCGCCTTTGAAGTTGCCGGCCTTGATTCGCTTGATCACGTCATAGACGTCACCCTTGGACGCCGAAGTGTAAGGCGTGCCCTGGACCAGCTGGAACATGCCGGTACGAAGAATCTCGCCCTTGATGTCGCCGGTGAATTTGCGCAATTCACCCTGTTCGATGTAGCTGCTGGTGGCTTCGATTTCGTTGTAGCTCGAAGAGCCGCTGGCGCCGTAGTAACTCTGGCTGTGGTTGCTCTGTGCCGAAACGATGTGGATGTATTGCTCCACTCGCTCCTGATACGCGAGGTCCGTCACCGCGACTTTCGGGGCCGCTTGCACGCTGAATGCGCAAGTCAGGGCCATCATGCCAATCCATGCGCGCATTGATTAACGCTCCGTGGTCTTGCGGATCTCTTTCTCGTCCATCCACTCGGCCAGACCGCTTTCAACGTCAATCAATTGCAGGCTGAATTTGTAGAAGACGTCCTTGTAATCGCTGCTGCGCTTGACGATCGAGCTGATCGAACCTTCGATACGGTATTTGGCGGCGATCATGTTGCCGGTCTTGGCTACCGTGCTCTTCTTGTACAGGCCGCTCTGGTTTTGCAGCTTGAGCTGGTCAACCTGGCTCTGCATTGCGTTGTTATCGCTGGCGAAGCGCGCGACACCGGTTTTCATCAGCTGGGTCTTGATGCTGGTGGTGATTTCACGGGTGTCGATGTACTCGCTGGTCTTGTTCTTCACGTCGTAGACCTGAACCACCGGACGACCCTGCATGATGCCGGACTGGGCCAGGGAACGGGTCATGGACTCGGCGATCATCTGCAGGTCGGTGGAACCGAACTCGTTGGTCACGGTTTCCACAGCCTTGGTGTCGCCGTAGCTGATGCTTTTACTGCCCAGGGTCGGCGAAGTGTTGGCGCAGCCGCTGGCCAGGAGGGCGAAGACGGCGATGAACGAAAAACGTGCAAACATGGGAATGCTCTCTGGAACTGAACGAATAGGGTGTCGGGCTTAAGGCGTTTTGATTTCGAGACGGAAATCCACGGCCTTGGCGGTTGGCGCGATCGCTTGGATGAAGCTGGTCTGCTCGCCGTACATCATCTGGCTTTTCCAGGTTTCTTCTTCGGCGACGGGGAAGCCTTCAGGGCCGAGCCAGGCAAAACGGTAGTAGAAAGTCTTGTTGTTGAAGCTGGTGTTGCTCAGCTGCGCATTGACCGTCATGAAGCCGTTTTCCCGGGCGACGCGCATGGCACCGACCACGATGTTCTTGAGCTTGCCCATGGCCACGACCTTGCTGGCGGCGCTGCCAGGTTCCGGCGGTGGCGGGGTGGCGCACCCGGCCAGCAAGGCCAGGGCGACAACAGCGATGAATTTGAAACGCATGCAAAGACTCCGTTCTTAAGGTTTGAGGCTGGCCATGGCGGTCGGGTTGGCTTTCGGGATCACCTGCGCGGCCAGGCCGCTGGCGAACACCTGATTGCCCACGGCGCGCAGGCTGATGACCTGGTAGCGCTGATCGACGGTGACCTTGACCACCGAACCGCCCACGGCGTTCGGCAGGGTGACTTGGTGCTCACCTTTCTTCAGGCGCAGACGCACCACTTGCGTGTAGTCCGGCAGGGTGCGCCACGTACGGGTATCGGCACCTTCGAGCACGGCTGAAGAAATACCCACCGCCAGGCCCGCCAGCGGGTTGGTTTCGTTGATCTGCTTCTGCGCCACGCCTTTGGTCACGGCACGCACGGTGGTGCGCAGGATGATGCCCGGCATGTCGTCACGCAGGGCGCGACGGGACATGGCAGTGGTGCTGTTGAGTTGCGTCAGGTTCAGTTGCTGTCCGTCCACACCAATCTGGCTGAGCGTGGCGGTGGAGGTGTCCGCCTTGATGATTGGGAACGACAGTGGCGTGATCACCAATTGGTTGCTGATCGGCAAGGGCAACGGGATGCGGATCGAATCGCGCGACGGCGCCAGGCCGCTTTGCACGACGATCAGGATGTCACTGTCATCGTTCTTGCCGCCTGGCTTGTCGAGATTGACCAGCGCCTGTTCGAGCAGCGGGGTGTTCGGACGCAGTTCGGCGGCTTTGCGGTAGCCCGGCGCAGCCAGGTCTTTTTCACCCAGGGCTTCGTAGACGAAGCCGGCCAGGTAATGGCTGAACGCACTCTGGTAGCTGTTTTTCAAGCTGACCACTTCCGGTGCGTCGAGGCTGGCGACCGGGTAACCCTGCAAGTCCTTGTACTGGGTCTTGACGCCTTCTTTCTCGGCTTCCTCTTCGCTCTTGAGGTATTCCTTGTCGCGCAGATCGGCGATTACGGCTTCGCGTTCGTGGGTCTTTTTGATCGACATGCGCGCGCCGTCGAAGTCGTTGACTGCCAGCAGGTTGAGGGCCATCTGCGTGGTCAGCATGACTTTTTCGTAGTCGTAGCCTTCGTAGCGACGGACCTTGTCGTTCACCACGAAACTGCCGAACTGGGCCAGGTATTTGCCGGTATCAAGCTTGACCGAGTCTTCCCACTTGCCCACCACTTGATCGGCGCTGGACCAGGCGTTCTGGCTGCCGGACAAGTCGCCCTTGGCACGCAGCAGTTCACCTTTCTCGAAGTAATAGAGCAGGTCTTTGTCTTTGCTGGTGTTGTTCTTTTCCAACAGGGTCAAGGCGGCATCGACGTTGCCGGAGGCCAGTTGCTGGTTGGTTTGTGCAAGTTCCGAATCGTAGTTACGAAAGGCCGAGCAGCCGCCAAGCAAGGTGACAGCGCTGAGCGCGATCGAGGTAAGGGCGCGGGATGCCATGGGGTACTTCTTCCCTGAATGTAAGCAGCCGCAAATGCTGGCCGGGCTGATGGGACCTATTGGCGGGAAGGTTGGCATCCTGCCAATTCCTCATAAAAAGAGGAGCTTAAATGCCGTTTAGCAATAACGACGGCGCGGCATTATAAGCAAGGATGCTGGCTATGTAATGGCTTTTTAATTTCATATTTCCGAAATGTGCCATTAGTTATTTCAGGCCGCACGCCCTATGGCTGTCTCAGGAAACTCCAACAAAGCTTGAGTGAAACTCATTGAGAGTGAACAATGTGTTACTTCGTATTTCCATTTGAGAGTTATTCATGATTGCCTCCTCTCGTTTTCTGGCGTGGCTCGTGCTGCCAATGATCGCGTTCTGCAGCTTCAATGCGCTGGCCGAAACCGCGGAAGGTGCGCCCAAGGCCCTGCATCTGCTCGATTACATCGGCGCCGATTACCCGGCGACGGTGGAGGCGGGCAACGTCATCGATGAGTCTGAATACCGCGAACAGCAGGAATTTTTGAAAGTACTGCAAGGTTTGATCGCCGATTTGCCGGCCAGACCCGAACGCGCAGAGCTGGAGCAGGGCGTCGACAGCCTTGGCGCTGCCATCGCCGCCCGCAAGAATGGCGCGGATGTTGCCCGTCAGGCACGTCAGCTGGGGGCCAGACTGGCGGTGACCTATGAAGTCAGCCAGGCTCCGGTCATTACGCCGGACCCGACTCGCGGCGCACCGCTGTATGCCCAGCAATGTTCGGTGTGTCATGGCGATACGGGCGCCGGTGACGGCCCGGCGGGTGTCGGCATGACGCCGCCGCCAGCCAATCTGCGCGATGCTGTGCGACTGGACCGACTGAGCCTCTACGCGATCTACAACACCTTGGGAATGGGTGTCGAAGGCACCGACATGCCAGCCTTCGCCGATCAACTGGATGATCGTCAACGTTGGGATCTGGCGACCTACATCGCAAGCTTCAGTGCCGACCCGACCGCGGCAAAGTCCGAGAAAACCTACAACATCGCCGACCTCGCCCGTCAGACGCCAGCCGAAGTGCAGGCTGCTGAAGGTCCTCAGGCGGCTGCCACCTTCCGTGCCCAGCGAGCGCAACCGCCGCTGGTCAAGCGTGGTCCGGGGCAGTTGCTTGATTACACGGCGGCCACCCTGGACAAGAGCATCGCCGCCTACCGCGCTGGCGATCACGATCAGGCTTATGACTTATCGGTAGCGGCGTACCTGGAAGGCTTTGAGTTGGTCGAAAGCTCGCTGGACAACGTCGACGCCAACGTGCGTAAAGACACCGAAAAATCCCTGATGGCGTACCGTCAGTCGTTGCAGGACGGTTTGCCGGTGGCTCAGGTCCAGCAGCGTCTGGACGCAGCCAAGGCCAAATTGAAGGAAGCTGCCGGCCTGTTGGGCAGCGATGGCTTGAGCTGGTCCCTGAGCTACATCTCCGGTTTGTTGATTCTGTTGCGCGAAGGCCTGGAAGCGATTCTGGTGCTGGCGGCGATCCTCGCGTTCCTGCGCAATACCGGCCAGCAATCGGCGGTGCGCAGCGTCAACGTCGGTTGGGGCTTGGCGTTGCTGGCAGGTCTGGCGACCTGGGCGCTGGCGGCGTATGTGATCGATGTCAGCGGCTCGCAACGCGAACTGCTGGAAGGTGCCACGGCGTTGTTCGCCGCTGTCATGGTGCTTTGGCTTGGCGTGTGGATGCACGACCGTCGTCACGCGGCGGCCTGGCAGGATTACATCAAGAGCAGCCTGGTGGGCGGCGGTGGGCGTTTCGGGTTTGCGACGCTGGCGTTCTTCTCGGTGTATCGCGAACTGTTTGAAGTGATTCTGTTCTACGAGACCCTTTGGTTGCAGGCAGGTCCGGCGGGCCATAACGCGGTCCTGGCGGGTGGTGCGACGGCGTTGGTTTTGTTGGTGGGGCTGGCCTGGGTGATCCTGCGCGGTTCGGCGAAACTGCCGCTGTCGTTGTTCTTCAGCATCAACGCCGGTCTGTTGTGCGCGTTGTCGGTGGTGTTTGCCGGGCATGGCGTGAAGGCATTGCAGGAAGCCGGGATTTTCGGCACCCGGCCGGTGCCGTTCTTTGACTTCGACTGGCTGGGGATCCACGCTGACGCGTATTCGCTGAGTGCGCAGGCGGTGGCGATTATCGCGATCATCGTGCTGTATAGCCGTAGTCGGATAGCCGAGAAGCGGCGGGTGCAGGTTTCTTAACAACAGCATTCGCTGCGCTCACAATCGCGAGCAGGCTCGCTCCCACAGGAATTGCGTATAACCTGTGGGAGCGAGCCTGCTCGCGATTTTTTTTGGAAGAGGAAAACACAATGCGCGTGTGGATCGATGCCGACGCCTGCCCCCGGGCGGCCAAGGATCTGGTGGTGAAGTTCGCCCTCAAGCGCCAGTTCGAAGTGGTGCTGGTGGCCGGACAGCCGCAGATCAAGCCGGGCTTGGCGCTGGTGAAGTTGATCGTAGTGCCCAGCGGCCCGGATGCGGCCGACGACTATCTGGTGGAGCACGCGGTCCCTGGCGAATTGGTGATCTGCAGCGATGTGCCGCTGGCCGACCGTCTGGTGAAAAAGGGCGTTGCGGCGCTGGATCCACGGGGCAAAGAGTTCGATACGCAGAACATGGGCGACCGGTTGGCGGTGCGGAACCTGTTTACCGATCTACGTGAACAAGGGCAAATGAGCGGCGGGCCAGCACCCTTTGGCGAGCGCGAGAAGCAGGCGTTTGCCAATGCGCTGGACCGGATCCTCACGCGGCTATCGCGCAAGTCTTGAGCATGACGGTGGTCCTTGTGGGAGCGAGCCTGCTCGCGATGGGGTCGGCGCATTCAACATTGATGTCGACGGTTAGACCGCTATCGCGAGTAGGCTCGCTCCCACATTTAAACCGTGTTACTCGTCGTTTTCGTGGGTCAGTTCGAGCACGCGGTCGACCAGTTTGTTGATGCCCGACGCCGCTTCGCTGATGCTCTGCGCCAGCATGTACGCCGGGGTGCTGACCAGTTTGCGCGCCTTGTCTTCGACGATGTCAGTCACTGCGCAGTCGGCGTGGGTGGCGCCCATCTTGTTCATGGCGGCGGCGGTATCGGCGTCATTGCCGATGGTGCAGGTCACGCCCGGTCCATAGATTTTCGCCGCGAGCGCCGGCGAGATGCAGATCAGCCCGACCGGCTTGCCGGCCTCGGCGAACGCTTCGGTCAACGCCAGGACGTCAGGCTGAACGCTGCATCCGGCGCCTTCGACGGCAAAGTTCGACAGGTTCTTGGCCGATCCAAATCCGCCGGGAACGATCAGCGCATCGAAGTCTTCGACGCTGGCTTCGCGGATATCCTTGATGTTGCCCCGGGCGATCCGCGCCGATTCCACCAGCACATTGCGCGACTCGGGCATTTCTTCGCCGGTCAGGTGATTGATCACGTGCAACTGCGCGATGTTCGGCGCGAAACACTGCACCTGAGCCCCCCGCTGGTCCAGACGCAGCAGGGTGATCACACTTTCGTGGATCTCGGCGCCGTCGTATACGCCACAGCCGGACAGGATCACTGCAATTTTTTTGCTCATGGGCTTTTCTCCAGATTCATGGCGTTAAATGTCCACTAATTTGTCACTCGTTGCCATAGGGTTAATTCGCGGCTACACCTAGGATCTGTCCTCAAGATTCCGATCAGGGCGCGTCATGGACTTCATTCTGTATGCGGTGCCGTTTTTCTTTGTGCTGATTGCCGTCGAACTGCTGGCCGACCGTTGGCGCGGGGTGAGCAATTATCGCGTGGCGGATGCGATCAACAGCATAAGCACCGGCGTGCTGTCGACCACCACCGGCCTGTTGACCAAAGGCGTCGGCTTGGTGACGTATGCGTTTGCCCTCAAGCACCTGGCGCTGTTCGAACTCTCGGCCGACAGCGTTTGGGTCTGGGTATTCGCCTTCGTCCTCTACGACTTCTGCTACTACTGGCTGCATCGCATGGGCCACGAACGCAACATTCTCTGGGCGGCGCATTCGGTGCATCACCAGAGCGAGGACTACAACCTGTCCACGGCGTTGCGCCAGACCAGTACCGGCTTCCTGTTGAGCTGGATTTTCTACCTGCCGATGGCTGTGCTCGGCGTGCCGCTGCTGGTGTTCATCAGTGTCGCCTCGCTGAACTTGCTGTACCAATTCTGGGTGCATACCAAACACATTCCCAAGCTCGGCTGGTTCGAGTGGTTCTTCGTCACGCCGTCCAATCATCGGGCCCACCATGCACAGAACGCTCTCTACATGGATCGCAACTACGGCGGGGTGTTCATTATTTGGGACCGTCTATTTGGCTCGTTCCAGGAAGAGGACGATAACGAACCGGTGATTTTCGGCGTGACCACGCCACTGGCGAGCTGGAACCCGTTGTGGGCGAACGTGCAGTTCTACGCGCAGCTGTGGGATGACGCGCGGCGTGCGCAAAGCAAATGGGACAAGGTGCGCATCTGGTTCATGCGCACCGGTTGGCGGCCGGCGGATGTGGCGGCCAGATACCCGATGAACAAGCCTGACCTGAGTCAGTTCCGTAAATTCGAGGTGCCGCTTGACGGGCGTCAGCAGCTGTACGTCGTGTTGCAGTTCTGCGTCTACATCGCGCTGGGCAGCTACTTGATGAACCTGGAGCAGGGTTTGCCAACCGCCGCGCTGGTGCTCGGCTGGAGTGCCGTGGCGCTGGGGTTGTTTACGTTGGGCGTGGCCCTGGAGAATCGCCCGTGGGCGCTGAAGCTGGAGCTGCTGCGCCTGGCGTCGAATGTGCCGCTGGTGTGGCTGGCGCCGGTCGTTGGGCTGTGGCCGGCCAGCGCGGCAGGCTGGGTCGGCCTGCTGAGCTACAGCCTGCTCAGTGGTATCGGTCTCTACTGTTGCAGAAACCGTTTCACTCGGCTGGCGTCTTAGTCTCGGCAGATTTGGCCAGTGCGGCTTGCTCGTCGGCGTAGATCTTCTTCGCCAGACGGGCGTTCTTGAGGCGTCGGCGCAACCACAGGCAAAAGCCCAATACCAGCAGGGCGCCAAGCACCCACAGCTCGTACTTCTTGACGCTGCCGAGCATGCCTTCGAGTACCGCGCCGAAGTGATAGGCGGCGGCAGCCAGCGCGGTGGCCCAGATCGCGGCACCAATCCCGTTTAGCAGCAGATAACGTCCTGGCGGATAGCCCGACAGGCCGATCGCCACCGGCATCACCGTGCGCAGGCCATAGACAAAGCGGAAGCTCAGTACCCAGATGTCCGGGTGCCGGCGGATGTGTTCCAGTGCCCGGTCGCCCATCAATTGCCAGCGCGGTTTGCGTGCCAGCAACTTGCGGCCGTGCTTGCGCCCCAGGAAATACCACAGCTGATCACCGGCATAACTGCCGAGGAACGCCACGATCATCACCACTTTGAGGTCCATGTATCCGCGGAACGCAAGGAAGCCGGCGAGCACCAGAATGGTTTCGCCTTCGAAAAACGTGCCGAGAAAGAGGGCGAAGTAGCCGAATTCCTGAAGAAATTGTTGGAGCATTGTCTGGATGCTGGCGAAATGAACGCGCAGCCTAACCCTTCGGCAACATTCATGAAAGTGTCCAAATGTGTCTCGACGTGAACATTTCCTACAAGGACAATGGAATGCGGCTACGTGTCACAGGGCTAAGCACAACTGTCATGTGTTCGTCATAATGGCCGCTTATAACTGTCACGCTCGCCCGCCAGCGCGGGCTCAGGAGTCTGCCGTGAGCTTTACCCCCGCCAACCGTTTGTTCCCAGCAACCCGCCTGCGTCGCAATCGCCGTGATGATTTCTCGCGTCGACTGGTCCGTGAAAACGTTTTGACCGTCGATGATTTGATCCTGCCGGTGTTCGTGCTGGACGGTGAAAACCGTCGCGAAGCGGTGGCGTCGATGCCGGGCGTCGAGCGCCTGACCATCGATCTGTTGCTTGAAGAAGCGGCCAAGTGGGTCGAGCTGGGGATTCCGGCACTGGCGCTGTTCCCGGTGACGCCACCAGAGCTCAAGTCTCTGGACGCCGCCGAAGCCTGGAACCCCAACGGCATCGCCCAGCGCGCCACCCGCGCCCTGCGTGACCGGTTCCCGGAGTTGGGTGTGATCACTGACGTCGCCCTGGACCCGTTCACCACTCATGGCCAGGACGGCATCCTCGACGAAGAAGGCTACGTGCAAAACGACATCACCGTCGACGCACTGGTCAAGCAGGCGCTGTCCCACGCCGAAGCCGGCGCTCAGGTGGTGGCCCCGTCGGACATGATGGACGGTCGCATCCAGGCGATCCGCGAAGCGCTGGAGCTGGCCGATCACGTCAACGTGCGGATCATGGCCTACTCGGCGAAGTACGCCAGTGCCTATTACGGCCCGTTCCGCGATGCGGTCGGTTCGGCGCTGAACCTGGGCAAGGCCAACAAGGCTTCCTATCAGATGGACCCGGCCAACAGCAACGAAGCCCTGCACGAAGTGGCGGCGGACTTGTCAGAAGGCGCGGACATGGTCATGGTCAAGCCAGGCATG
>LNAP01006284.1_pt1 | contig 10296 bp, 16 predicted proteins | sample 602601 | NCBI WGS metagenome assembly LNAP01 (sample SAMN02440304, study PRJNA202911) | soil metagenome | biome: Subtropical and temperate rainforests or woodlands; isolation source: soil samples (1 kg each in a 20% v/v slurry with milli Q water) were... ...
ACACCCTCACCCGTTACGCCATCCGGCTGCTGGTACTGACAGCCGTGCGACCTGGTGAGCTGCGCGCGGCGCCCTGGTCCGAGTTCGATCTGGACGCTGCCACCTGGACAATCCCGAAGGAGCGGATGAAGGCTCGCCGGCCGCACGTCGTCCCGCTGCCGAGCCAGGCCGTTGAGATCCTGCGCCAGATCAAGCCGATCACCGGGGAATACCCGCTCGTCTTCGCCGGTCAGCAAAACCCAGATCGTCCAATGAGCGAGAACACCGTGAACAAGGCGCTGCGCATCATGGGCTACGAGAACCGCCAGACCGGCCACGGGTTCCGGCACCTGCTCTCCACCGAGCTGAACGGGCGTGGCTACAACAAGGATTGGATCGAGCGGCAGTTGGCCCACGGAGACAGCGACGGCATCCGCGACACCTACAACCACGCCAACTACCTGGAGCAGCGCCGCGGGATGATGCAGGCATGGGCCGACTCAATCGACGCGCTGTGTTCCGGCGCGAATGTGGTTTCTATTCGGAGTGCGGCCAAGTGAGCAAGCTCAGCAAATTCAAGACCTATTTACCAATAGCTCAGTCGGCAAAACTGCTATCAGACTTAATTGGTGAGACTGTGGATGTAGGCCGCGTACTGTCTTTATATGAAGATGGGTGGTTGAGGTTATTCCGCCCGTGCCATGGGGAGTTAATAAAACTTAAGCCTGCTCTCGATGACGAACTTTTCGAGTTACATGCAAGTGATGGGCGTTATTTTATGGAAAGCGATGAAGTTGCTGGAGTTTGCCTTGGAATACATCTTCCTTGTGATACGGCTTACATATCGTCGCGTGCTTGTTACGCTTTGCGTGATGAAAACGGAGGGCTGTATGCAATAAGGGATAGTGAAACAGATGAATACCTATCCCCTTTTGATGAGTTTGACGAAGAAAACACAAAGGTCCTAGCAGTCACTGCCGACATATACACACTTGCAAAACAAGCCAACACGGACTCAATACCAGAGAAACCCCCAATTGAAGTAATGGTAAATTAACACTGCATAGCCGTTGAGCACATCATTTACAACTTCGCGCCAAATGAAACACCTTCAATTACAAAACCCACAATAGATATTGCCAAAGAAACACTACCACCATCACTAAGAATAACAGTTGCTGCACTCCTAGAGGCCGCCACAAGCCAGCGAAAAGTCCACACCCAGTCATCCCTTATAGAGTCGATACTTGAACGAAATAAGGGGGTTCGCGGGCTTAGCGAGAGCTCACTGCAAAAGCACTTCAGTGACTCGAACTCCGAGCTTTCCAAGCTGCGTGCCGCATCTCAAGACTGAGCCAATAAATTGCAATTGCAAAACCGCTATTTTCATTTGCAATGACTCTCTGCCCTCTCCCCTACAGCATTGCCATCGTCAGTTACCCATACCGCCCCAGGAGGCGCAGACGATGGCAAACGCTACCAACACCACCGCACCAGTCCGCCGGTTTATCAAGCGCCAGGAAGTAGAGTCGATCACCGGCCTCTCCTGCACCGAGATTTACCGCCGTGTCGCCGCAGGGAAATTCCCAAAGCAGGTAACTCTCGGCCCCAAAAGCGTCGTCTGGATCGAATCTGAGGTGCTTACCTGGTGCGACGAGCGCATTGCCGAATGCCGCTCTGAGGTTGCGTGATGGATGCCATTTCATCCATTCGTGCCCTTTTTTCCCATTCGTGCCCTAGTTTTTTCTCCGGCACGAATGGGGCGCGAATGGGCACGAATGAAAAAAACGCCCTCAAGATTGGCGACAGACGGTCGATAGATTCGGTTGCAAGCAATCATGGTCCTCGGTATGGTTTGCCCGTCGCTGCAAATTCAGTGACCGGGTTTGACGGCCCGATGAAATCGAGGCGCACAGGCGCCCCCATCAAGATTGCAGGCGCTTTTTTTGTGCCCGCACATCCTGTTTATGGTGGCTGTGCGCGGGAGACCTTCGGGTCTGCCGGGTTCCTTGATTCCCGGTCCGTCAACCTGCGTACAGCTGCCACCCTAAATTCGTTTGACGGCGAACCGTGGCAGCTCCCCAAATCAAGGAGCTCGACCATGACCAACATTGTCACGTCCAAAATCCGCGCACTTGCTCACCGCCGCATGGCGCTGAGCGCCCTCCGCGCGAACTCGTCCCTATCCGTCCGCTTGAAACGCTACAACCACCACATGGCCCAGGCCCGCACCCTTGAATGCTCAGGGGGTGCCCAATGAAAGCTCGCACTATCCCTGCTCTCAGGGTCGCCCACGATGCGCTCCTGGGCCTCGAAACCGCTAAAGGAGCGCTTGGACAGATTGAGTCGCTGATCTTCTTTCTCGCAATTGGCGGAGAGCTTCCGGGGTCTTCGGCTCACACCAAAAACCTGATCGACATTGCTTGGAGTTTGGCAGCAGACGCTGCCAATGCCGCCTCCTCCAACTACGAGCGCGTCAGTGATGGCCTTGATTCCCTCGCGCCACAAACCGCGCAATCCGAAAACGTGGCACGGGAAATTGGGGGTGCCCAATGAATAACCTCCCGGCTATTTTGCTGCTTGAAGGCGACGTAGTACGCGAAGTACTCATCAGCCCCGAAGATATGGCTCGAATGAATGATGCTCGCGCCACATTCAAAGAGCTTTACTCAATCCTCATGGGTCACGTTATTCCGGAACTTGGAGGGTTCAATAACCCGGTTGCGACCGAAATTGAGCGTCGTCTTGAATCTATCATGTTCGACAGTCTTAACTTCCTTTGGCCACACCGTTACACGGGTGCTGCTCATGCTGCCGTAAACGTAGGGGGTGCCCAGTGAGTGCCCAAACTAAGCCAAGTGATGTTTCGCAAGTTGCCGAAGATGCTGAATTCCAGCTACTTGTAGTTCGGGGATATTCCGAGTGGATAGAAGCCTTGGCAATGTCGATTGAAGCATCTCTCACAAACGAAGGCGGAATCAAACCCGACATTCTAACCCTGGCCAATCCTATAAGGCATCTAAGTAACGAATCCGCCGAAAGCGCAGATGAAGCTCGCCGTCGATTCAAATCCGTAGCAGAACAACCCATCGTTAAAAGGGGCTGATTATGAATATTCAAAACGGCGCACTTGCGCCGGCGGGATCGGCTTGCCTGGATAAAGTGCTTAGTTGCCTCGACAAAGTTAAACCGGCTGGCGCCAGCAAGTGGAAAGCGTGCTGTCCGGCGCATGACGACAAGAGCCCGAGCTTGGCAATTACCGAAACTTCGAAGGGAACAGTTCTACTCAAGTGCTGGGCCGGCTGCACCACACAAAGCATTTTGACGGCCATCGGCCTGGAGTTCAGGGATCTGTTTCCAGGCTCGTCCACCGCCCGCCGCGGGCCCAGTGCCGCCGCCGTTAAGCATGAGCGGGCCGTCTACCTGATCGGAAAGGCCCTGCTCGTTAAGGGAACGCTGGAAGGCGACGACCTGCAGCGCTTCAACCTCGCCAAGCAGCGCCTGGGGGTCAAATGAACAAGGATCGATTTGCAGAGCAGTGGACCGACGCCACGGATCCACTCCAGGCGCTTGGGCTGAAAGCGGTGCCCACCACCCCGTCGGTTTGGAAGGTGAACGCTGTAAGCGCCGCAGACATCAAACCTCTGGCCATTCGTTGGCTGTGGCCTGGCTGGTTGGCGAAAGGAAAGCTGCACATCCTCGCTGGCGCTGGCGGTACCGGGAAAACCACGCTACTCCTCAGCCTTATCGCAACCATCACCACCGGCGGGCGGTGGCCAGACGGCGAACTCTGCCAGGAGCGCGGCAATGCGCTCATCTGGTCGAGCGAGGACGATCCAGCGGACACACTGGTACCGCGCCTGATCGCCGCCGGCGCCGATCTGTCCCGCGTCCACATCATCCAGGGTCGTATCAATTCCCAGGGCGAGGCCGATCCTTTCGACCCGTCAAACGATATTGGGTTGCTGCGCGACACGGTGCGCGAGCTGGGCGGCGTTTCGCTGTTGATGCTCGACCCCGTGGTCAGCGCTGTGAAAGGGGATATGCACAAGGCCAATGATGTTCGGCGCGGCCTGCAGGGCGTGGTGGACTTTGCCGAGGCCAATCTCTGCGCCGTGGTCGGCATAAGCCACTTCGCCAAGGGCGGTGCCGGTTCGTCGCCGGCTGATCGGGTGATCGGCTCGCAAGCGTTCTCAGCACTGGCGCGGACGGTACTGGTTGCCGCCAAACAGCAAGATTCTGATGCCCGGGTGCTGGCGCGGGCCAAGTCCAACATCGGCACCGACGAAGGCGGCGTCTCGTACACGATCGAGCCCTGCAGCATTCCTGGAGAGATCGAGACGACGCATGTTGCCTGGGGCGATCTGATCGAGGGCTCAGCGCGAGAGATCCTGGGCGACGTGGAAGGCTCGGACGATGACACGCGCATGGATGACGATGATCCGTCAGAGGCCCTGAAGCGAATCCTCAAGGACGGGCCGATGACCGGCAAGCAAGTAAAAAGCTTGATGGTGGAAAACGGATACAGCGCGAAGCAGACCCGGACAGCTCGAGAAAAACTGTCAGTAGTGACAGCACGAGAGGGTTTCGGAAAGGAGATTAAAACCCTCTGGTCTCTGCCACAGGCCGCCGGCCCTTACTCGGCATTTCCTCCACTCGTGCCCTCGTGCCCTGACTCGTGCCCAGCCTTGGACGTGGGCACGAATGAGGAAAAAGGGCACGAATGGAGCCAATACCTCAAAGGCACGCTACCAGACGGCACCTCTCTTCCCTTCTTGGACGATGATGCGGAGGAAGTCTGATGGCCGCCCTCGCCTACCTGCTCAACCTTGGGTTTGTGGCGAAATTGAGCGGAAAGCGTGTCCGGGTGTCGCCGGCCAGCAAGCTCAACGACCAGGTGCGGGCCTACATCAAAAACCACCGCCTCGAGCTGCTGGCGGAGCTGGCCTCGAATGACGGCATAGAGCGGCGCTGCCACTGGCAGGTGATGCTCGACAGCAAGCCTCTCTGCACGATGATCGGGGAGCCGATGACGCGTGCCGAGGCACTGGAGGTGGCGCGGTGGCGATGGCCTACCGCTGACCTGTCGTGAAGGCTCAGATCTGAGCCAGGTACGGGGTGCAGATCCTGCGGGGGTGGATGCATCCAAAGTTGGATATATCCCGCTTCCGGTGCCTGGTAACGGACAAGTAACGCTCGCACCGTTACTTCTTTGTTAGCTCGCCACTTACGCGACTTGATCGTAAAAGCCTCGGTTGGAGGATGGAGCAGATCTGCGCCATTGCTGGATTGACCCGCTTTTGATGGGCGTGCAAGCGCTTATCGCTACAGGCCACGGGGTGCAAGGCGCGCAGGCCGGGTAAGGATCCACCAGCCGCGAGGACTAGAAGTTAGATAGGAATGCCGTTTGACCAGATCCCGATCAGACGGGAGTTAGATTCCAAGATTCACATATTCCGCTACAGGCCACGGGGTGCGGGGGCTGCACCCCGCATCCACAAATAGTGTTTATGGAGGTTTGAAACCATTGCCGAGCCATTACACGAAATCTATGACATCGCGCTGAAAGCCCTAACCAGTGCGGCGCGCAGCGTTTGACCGAAAGAACCATACGCGAGGTTTGATATGACACAGAACGACTACAGCCGCCCAAAGCGTGCGCCCTTCCCTAGGACGCTCGCGGCCCGGATTGCGCTCAAGGCTTCGATCATGGCGGACAGGTTTGAAGACCAAGCCATCCGCTCTATGGTGCGAGACGCACAGCGCGCCCTGGACAGAGGCGTTCGGGAGGACGTGATAGCCACCGAGATGGCGTTGCCCAGCCCAGCAAACAGAAAACTCTGAAAAAACAGCCCGGATCGGACGAATGAGAGAGGTTCGCATCGATAGGGAGGGGGGAGGTCGAAAGTCTGGGCGCCGTGGTAGCTAGACCGTCCCCTTGGCCTTTTTCACACGCCCGCGTAATTAAAAGTTCAGGAGTTGGCTGACAACACCGAAACATCAAGACAAAAGCAGCGGAGATTTAACGAAGACTGAGCGAAGATATGTATTTGCGTCGGCGTGCGCCGTGTGCTTTGATACTCGCACCAACGAAGGAATCCAGCCCATGAAAGACAAATTGACCGTAGGCCGCGAAGGCAAGAACCTGATGCCCTCCAAGGCTGACCAGCGTGCATACCTGAAGAAAATCCGCGATGCAGCAGACGGCGGGGACGTTATGGCGATGGCCGCCATCTTGGGCCTGGCTCGCCTGGATGATCTGCTGAAGGCCGAACGACCACCTGCTGCAAGTGGCTGGGTTGGCGATGCTGCCGACCCCGGCGACCAGATCCGCGCAACCATTCGGGCAAATGACCCCAGCTCCAAGCAACTGCCGGAAAACCAGTAATGAGCAGCCCCCGCGAATCCATCAAATCGGTGCGCGACTACGAGAAGTTTTTGCGCTCACGGGGTTTCAGTTTGAGCGAGGCCAAGCGCCTTGCCGGGGCTTACAAAGCGCTTGAGAACAACGGTGGTGCGGGAATGATTGCCGGGCGCTAAGGCCGTCCGAAAGCTGTTCGCTGGCCCGCACCGGGTGAGTACTGGCATACAGCAAGCCCAGGAATGACGACATTGGTTCGAGTCGCCGAAGATTGATCGAGCCAGGCCATTGGGGTGTCAGCGAGACGTTGTGGCCTAAACCCCTTTTCGACGGATGTGCAGCGGCGAGAGGTCGCGAATCACCGGCCCGCTGGCGGCGAGATGCCAACACCAGCACCGGTACGTCAAGCACCCATCAATTTCGAAAAGGGATACAACCATGGCTGTTGAGAAGAAAGACGTAGAAGAATTGGCCGAAGAGATCGGCACCAAATTTGACCAGTTCAAGGCGAACCATGAGGAGCGCTACGATCTGATCGAGAAGGAACTGCTATCGCTGACCCACCTCAAGCGCCCGGGCGGCGGTGCTGGTGGTGACACCGTGACTGACACAAAGGGCAAGGCGGCCATGGGAGCGTACATCAAGAGCGGCGACGACAGCGGGCTTATCGAGCTGCAAGGTAAGTCCATGTCTGTCGGCTCCGATCCTGACGGCGGTTTCGCGGTGCCGGAATACCTCGACCGTGAAGTTGAAAATCTGGAGCTGGAGGCATCGGCCATCTTGCGCCTGGCCCGCACAGTTACCACCACCGGTCCGAGCTACAAGAAGATCACTAATCTGCGCGGCACCACCTCTGGCTGGGTTGGTGAAACCGACGAACGCCCAGAGACCAATACTCCTAAGTTGGCCAGCATCGAGATTCATGTCGGTGAGCTGTATGCCAACCCCAAGCTGACCCAGGGCATGATCGATGACGCCATGTTCGACGCAGAGGGCTTCATCACCACCGAGGTGGGCGAGGAGTTCTCTGACCAGTTGGCCACCGCCCTATTCACTGGCAATGGCGTCAACAAGCCCAAGGGTATCCTGTCCAAGACCATCACTGCTGAGCCAGACAGCGCGCGCGAATTCGGTAGCCTCCAGTTCGTGGAGACCGGCGCCGCCGCGATCACCTTCGATGACCTGAAGAACCTCAAGGCTTCACTCCGCGCCAAGTACCGCACTGGTGCTGCCTGGATCATGAATGACACCACTGCCCTGGTACTGAGCAAGATCAAGGATGCAGACGGCCGCTACATCTGGCGTGACGCAGTGACCGAAGGCGACCCTGACACGCTGCTGGGCTACCGAGTGGAGATCGACGAGAACGCCCCGGACATCGCCCCGGGTGCTTACCCTGTCCTGTTCGGTAACTTCATGCGCGGTTACTACATCGTCCGTCGCACTGCTCGCCGGCTGCTGCGTGATCCGTACACCAGCAAGCCTTACGTCAACTTCTACACAACTGAACGTGTCGGCGGTGACGTGGTGAACAGCCAGTGCATCAAGCTGCTGAAGGTCAAGGCGGCGTAACAGGAAGGAAAACCGACAAGCCCCGAGCCGAGCAATCAGCCGGGGCTTTTTGTTGGATCGGAGACGAGTGCCAGGGGGAGGTCGAAAGTCAGGGAATCGTCCAAGTAGGACCGCCCTCGACCCTCTTTACGCATAAAGCCATATTTGGAAACTTTTTTAACCGTCAAATATCACCAGAAATCCTCGGTATTTGAAATTCAGAATCAGGAGATCCACCCAATGACTATTCGAACAATCAAGCTAGGCGGTGTTCTCGGTAAAAAGTTCGGTCGAATCTACAAATTGGATGTATACGGCGTTCGAGACGCTGTGAGCGCGCTGTGCATGATGAAGCCTGGCTTCGAGCAGTTCCTGCGCGGCGCTGAAGAGAGAGGGTTGGTATTTGCTGTATTCGAAGACGGTCGTAACATCTCCAAGGATGAGCTCGACTTACGATCGAAAAGTAGCGGTGATATTCGAATCATGCCAATCGTGCAGGGAAGCAAGCAGGCGGGCATGTTTCAAACCTTGCTTGGCGTAGTGCTCATTGTTGCCGGGATGTTCTCGGGTGGCACTACTGCCGGCCCGGGCATGGCCTTGATTGCCGCCGGCGCCGCTGTCGGCTTGGGCGGTGTTGTGCAGATGCTGTCGCCGACTACCAAGGCCACTGCCGATGGCCAGAACGATGATGGTAACAACCCGAGCTACGGCTTCGGCGCGGCGGTGACGACTATTGCCCAGGGCAACCCATACCCACTGCTTTACGGCGAGCGCGAGATCGGCGGAGCGGTCGAGTCTGGCGGGATCTACACTCAGGACAACCTCTGACTCTGGTCGGCGATCACCGCCGGTAGCAATCCCTGCGCCGCTATCTACACCGAAGACCAGATGTAGGGAAGAAATTACCGGAGGTCGATATGAAAATGATCACTCTAAAGGCATGGGCATCATTAAATTTCGACCCGGTACCTAGCGTAAACACGGTGAGGAGGTGGGCAAGGGATGGCCTGCTATTCCCTGCGCCAACTAAGCACGGACGTAGCTATTACATAAACCCTGACGCTCGATACGTACCAGTGGGTCAAAGCCCTGTGCCGCGTGGCAATCTCCTCGCAAGAGTTAATGCGGCGAGAGGTATTTCCCCGGGCGGTAAATAGGGACACTGGTTTTTGGGGGCAGATTTGGGGGCATATTCACAAATCAAACCAACAACCACCATACAAATAAGGTCCTGTAGCGGCAGGTTCGATTCCGTCTCTGGCACCACTCATTAGTTTCAGGTGGTGCTGAAATCACAAAAAACCAGATTTTCGAAAACACCTCTTGGAGCCGCCCGCTATGGATGCGTGAACGCTCAAAGGGATGAAATCACCTAGATGGGCCCATCTCCAAGCTGATAGCCTCAAGCCACTAATAACGCAGGGGTGGATCTGGGAATGGAAGGATTAAAGGATATTTTTGAGCTGCTGGGCAAGGCGAAGGATATGAGGCTCAACATTGCCATATTTGCGGTTTCCCTCAGCCTTCTCTGGATGGAGCGAGCCTTCGAAATCCCGCTTTCCACGCTGCTTTCCGGGATTCTTCAAGTGCTGGCGTTCATTACAGCAGTAGTGATCGTGGCACGAATGATCGGATGGATTTACGAAAAAATTGAAACGAGCAACGCTCATAAAAGGGATTTTGTAAAGAAAAATATGGCCCAAGAGATGGCAGAAGCCGCCGCTATCGCCAAAGGCGCGCAACTCAAGCGAGACCTTCAATCGTTAGATATTTTCCAGCTTCTCATAATCCAGGAACTGAGGAAGGCAAATACCTATTCAGCCCAAAAAGGGGCGCACCTATTCACGCTGAAAAATCTCGGAATCGTCCGTGCTGTTGCGATCGGAGAGCGTCGGGAATCAGTTCAGTTTACCGACCTGGCACGTAATAGGTGCGATGAGGAATTTTGGGCCGCCTTCAGTGAGACGAAGAGAAAAGCAGCGCACAGATTCTTTAGCGGCTTAGAACCAAAGGAGCTCGCAGCATTTGCGGATTTTTTGGAAAAAGATCTGGTGAACACCACGATTTATAACGGGCGCTCGAATGCATATACCTCTGCTGAGGCAGTGCTCAACAAGTATGCAGCTTCGGTGATCTTCCAGCAGCCGCAATCCGGATACAAATACGAAATCGACCCGTCTGCGAAGGAAGCGCTGGTGGAACTGCATCGGCGTGCCCGGCAAGCGTGATCAAATAACTGGTGCTGGTAGCCTGCTGGTACAGAATAGGGCGCGAATCATGAAATGCAGATAAAAGCGCCTAAATAGTGGTGTCCCAGGGCCGGTTCGAACGGCCAACCTTCCCCTTAGGAGGGGGATGCTCTATCCAATTGAGCTACTGGGACAAATGACAACCATCGGGCCAAC
>LNAP01006285.1_pt1 | contig 10295 bp, 7 predicted proteins | sample 602601 | NCBI WGS metagenome assembly LNAP01 (sample SAMN02440304, study PRJNA202911) | soil metagenome | biome: Subtropical and temperate rainforests or woodlands; isolation source: soil samples (1 kg each in a 20% v/v slurry with milli Q water) were... ...
GCAACCGCAGCCGGGGCCGCAGCTGCGGGCGCTGCGGGTGCGGCGGCGGGAGCGGCAGCCGCTTCCTTCTTGTCGCCTTCCGCGGCCGGAGCGGCGGGGTCGGGCAAGGAAGCGCCGGACTTGTTGGCCATGTACACCACGGCACGCGCGACTTCGTAGTCGGACAGCGTGGGGTTGCCGCCCTTGGCGGGCATGCCGCCCTTGCCGTGCAGGGCCACGTTCATCATGGCGTCGTAGCCCGCGGTGATGAAGGGCGCCCAGGCGGCGTTATCGCCCACCTTGGGTGCGCCAGCCACGCCGGCGGTATGACAGGCCGTACAGACGGCGGCGAAGACCTGTTCGCCGGTCTTGAAGACCTTGGGGGCATTCGCATCGACCAGCTGAAAACCCGCGACCGGGGCAATGCGCTTGGCGACGGCTTCTTGGGACAGCGTGTCCGAACCTGCTCCTGTCTTGTTGCCCGAGACCACCATGTTCACCAATAGGATGATGATGGCGATCGGGATCACGAAAGACAGGACGATCGTGACGATCAGTTGTTTCGGGGTCTTGATGGGGGAGGAGTGCTCTTCTATGTGTTCCTGCTCGTTGCTCATGACCAAATCCTGCTAACGGGTACCGGGGGCGCCTGGCGGCGGCAACAGAAAATCAGTACTGCACAAGTCGGCGGCATGGACGGCCCGCCTTGCAAGCAAACGCTGGATTATATAACGGTGTCATAGACACGCGTCCAATGCATCTGACCGGGTTTTCGCTGAGTTTGACCGTAGATTTGATCCTGTTCATGCAACTCCCGGAAAACTGGGTACAATACCGCCTCCTTGCGCTGCGCCCGTAGTTCAATGGATAGAATGAGAGTTTCCGAAGCTCTTGATACAGGTTCGATTCCTGTCGGGCGCGCCACCAAATCCAAGACTTACGTTTTTGGGTCCGTTTTGGGTCCAGAACGCGCGAATTTACGCGAGTACTTTGGACTTCCAATTACGGCTCCCGGGTAGGCAAATGCTCGGCATATAGGGCCGCCATCTTCGCCTTTTCCCGTTGGTTCGATTCCCCGTCAATCCACTTGGAATAGACGCCGAAGAACATCTACGCGTTCTTGTGACCCATCGTCCCGATCCCGGATGCCCAGCGCGGATAGCGTCTCTTCAATGCGTGGGCACGCGTCCAAAGTTCATCGCGTCGACTGACGAACTCAAAGCCCTGAACCTCCCCGGTGATGGTGGTGGGGCAAGCCTGCCTGAAACGCATGTCGAGCTTCTTCGCGCTGGGAAGGAGCAGGCGCGGGCAACACCGCTGGGCCTTTCAGGCGGGGCGCTTTGGCGCGATCAGCACTAATCGGCAGGCATTGCGATAGTCTCTTGGGGATGCGCCGTACATGCGCCGGAAGGCTCGCGAGAAATTTGAGAGATCGCCGAATCCGCTTCGGTAGGCAATTTCGGAAATGGCGATATGGCCGGGTGCATTCGCGAGTTCTTTGCCGCACCGGACCAGCCGCAAATGGATAACCGTCTGGGCAAACGATTTTCCACTCGGCTCGAACAACTTGTGTAGATAGCGCGGGGAGATGCGAAAGTGCTTCGCCACCGTCAGCGCGCTCATGTCGGGGTCGGGCAGGTGCTTCTCGATGTGACGGCAGACGGCCAGGTGCTGCTCGTGGCGAACCGCATGCGCTCCCAGCGCTTGAGCGTCGGTCGTAGCACCCGCGGCCGCGGCGATCAGCGCGACGAGGTGATTAGCAACGAGGTCCTTGGCCGTGGCGTCAAATTGTTCGCGGTAGGCAACGACGTTCCGAATCATTCCGGCAGCAATATTGCCTATGCCGTTCCCGCCACCGGTCAGCTCGAACAGTGTCTGTCGCCTTGACGGCAACAGCAACGGGGCAAGCCGCTGTCTCGGTATATGCACAGTAATCTGGCTGGTGTGGCCGGCAATCGACGCGGTCAATGGATCGCAATTGTCCAGCAGATAGAGGCTGCCGAGCCGCGTCACATGCACATCTCTTCCGTATTGCATCTGCTGCGCGGAGGAACTGAGCACCACCGTATACATATCGAATCTGTCGCGTGACATCTCCGCCGAGCCGCGGGCCAGGTTCTGCGGGCTGAGTGTGCTGTGGCTTATGAACAGGTCGTCAAACCGCTCCATCTCCAAGACGCAGGGAAATGGCTGCGCCCATCGTGACCGCTGGATGGCGGGTGAAAACGCCACGATGCCAGCCAGGATGCGATCCCGCCAGGCATCAAATTGCTCGGAAGGAGGCAGTTTCGCGTTCGACCAATTGATCCAGCGCGGTTGGACAGATTTGGTTGCCATGTCTACCCCTGGCCGGTCAGTACGACTTGACTCTTGACCCGCGACAGCCAAGCGCCGGGTCTCACTTTCAAGCCGTTGCTCAGATTTCGTTGAAATCCTACACCGTCTTCCGCCTGGAAAACTAAGGCCGGAACTCGCCTGGCGGACGTGTTGCCCGACCGCCACAGTCGGTGCGGTCCAGGGTGAAACCCGCTGCTTGGAGTGTCCTCCGAGGCGTGCGCAAAACCCCTGAACGCGATGCGCAAAAAGCAAGTTTTGCCTTGCCGGGATGCCAGACACTTGCTTGCCGCCCTGTGCAGTCAATGGGCACTTTTCGCGTTGTCCATGACTTGTGGGGCAACGCATGCGATGTGATTCATGGTTGATATTTTGAATAATTCCGGCCAGTACGGCCCGCCGCCAGCGGTAGGTAACGGTCGCCTTGCCATGCGCGCAACGCGCAAGTCAGCGGTCCCTCCCACGCACTTCCTGATCGAGCTCTACAACCGCGACCATCTTGCGACTGTGTATGGCGAGGAGTTCGCTGTGGCTGCTTTGTGCGCACTGCAACGTCGCGTGGGCGGGTGGGGCGGTTTGGTGGTCGCGGCGGATGCCTGGCGGTTCCTCGTGACCCTGCCCCGGCGGACGGAACGGGGCGATGACAATGCGCCGGCCGCCGACACGCAACCCCTGGTCGAGCGTTGGCAATTGGCGCTGAACGCAGCGCCGTTCATGCACGCTGCCCGACGTGCCTTGCTTGTCGTGGGCGTAGATCGCGTGGCTCTTGGCGTCGGGCGGAATGAGGCCGGCGAGGGGCTGTGTCCACTCCGGCAAATCGAATGTCGAAGCGGCGCCGTGCCCGAGTTGGCGCCGCCGCAGTGCGGATGGGCGTGGCGCTTTGACTATCAGTCCGACATGGCGGCGGCACTGGCGTTCCATCGGGCGCTCTCGCAGCGGCGCGCGAGCCTGGTTTTTCAGCCCATCGTCTGCGCCCGGCGTCTCGCCGCCAAGCCGAAGGGCGCGTCTGAACGAACTTCCTTGTCGGGGCAGCTCTATCAGGAAGCGCTGCTACGACTGTCTATGCTGCGTGACGAACCGGACCTGTCGCCGGGAGGACTTGTTGCCGCTCTCGAGCGCCTGGGTCTGGTGTGCCTGCTCGACCGGGCGGTGTTGTCGGCGGTCATCCGCCGTCTTGAAACCCATCCCGGCTTGCGTCTCGGATGCAACCTCTCCGCCATGAGCCTCGCCCCGGATCAGGGCTGGTGGAGCGGCCTGCTGGACCGCTTGCGGACACAGCCCACCGTGGCCGCCCGCCTTACCCTGGAGATCACCGAGACCGCGGCGCTACCCGATTTCGAGCGGGCGGTGGCTTTCGTCCGGCAGCTGAAGTCGCTGGGGTGCCAGATCGCCGTCGACGACTTCGGCAGCGGTCACACCCGCCTGGATTTCGTGCGCGCGATAGAACCCACGATCATCAAGATCAGTGGCGAATGGGTGGAGGCCGCCACGGTCAGCCGGGCCGCCACAGACCAATTGCAGCGATTGGGCGGCCTGGCCGCCGCGCTGTCGTCGCATGTCGTCGCCGAAGGCATCGGCTCGCAAGAACATGTGGCGGCCGCCTATGTCGCTGGCGTCGACTGGATGCAGGGCGTCGTTGCTGCGGCACCGGTCCCTGCTCGTCCGCGGGTCGTGCTGGCCTTGCCACGCGAGGCAGCTGCAGATGATGCCTCGCAAGTCCCGACACATCCGGATGCGCTGCCGAGGATGAGGCGGGAACCCGCCGGCATCGGCTGACGTAACCGGACCATTTCAGATCATTCCCGGCATCGGCATCTTCGAGGTATCCATGTATCGTGTTTTCTTCCACCCGTCGCTTTCGGCGCTGGCCGTGTCCGTCGCTGCTTCCCTGTTTTCCCAGAACGGCATGGCGCAATCCCTGCCGTCGGTTACCGCGACCACCCTCGGCACTTTTGCCCCCAACAACGCTGGCAATTCCACAGCCAATGCCGTATCCGCCGGCGGCAGCGTGGCGGTGGGCGACGCCAGCTTGCGTTCTGGCCTTGGCACTCACGCCTTCCGTTGGACCTCGGCTGGCATGACTGATCTTGGCACGCTGGCCAAAGGCAACGCCGGCAGCTCCACCGCCTATGGGGTATCGGCCGATGGCAACATCGTGGTGGGTAGCGCATCGACCGACGGAGGTGACACCCGCGCGTTCCGCTGGACGCCGCAAGGCATGGTCAGTCTTGGCACGCTGGCCCCGGGCAACGCGGGTAGCTCCGCCGCCCGTGCCATCTCGGCCGGTGGCGGGGTGGTGGCGGGGAGTGCCTCCACCGGCAATGGTGGTAGCCGCGCGTTCCGCTGGACATCGAAAGGTATGACTGATCTTGGCACGTTGGCCAAAGGCAATGCCGGTACCTCTACCGCCTATGGAGTGTCGAGTGACGGCAACATCGTGGTGGGCAGCGCATCCAGCGATAGCGCAGTCGAACGCGCGTTCCGCTGGACGTCGGAGGGCATGACCGACCTTGGGGCGCTGGCCATAGGCAAGGTCAATAACTCCGTTGCCGCCGCCGTATCCGCCAATGGCGGCGTGATCGCGGGATACTCATACAACAATGATGGCGTTACCACCATGCGCGCGGTCCGCTGGGATTCCGGTGGTATGGCCGATCTTGGCACGCTGAAGGGAAATGTCGGTACCAGTCAAGCCCTGGCCATATCCGCGGATGGCGGCACTATCGGAGGCACCGCTTCATCCAGCGCGGGTAAGTTGCATGCATTTCTCTGGCGCGCCGAGACAGGAATGATCGATCTGACGCCGGCACTCCTGCAAAGGTCATCCACGGTGATGGGCATCAATGCCGATGGCACGGTGGCTGCGGGGGTGACACAGGCGACCAACATAGGCCCATGGTGGGGCAAGGCCGCACTCTGGAAAATCACCTGGAAGCAGGCCCCCGTCGTAACTCCGTCCGACATCACCTCGCCGCCCGTCGTAACTCCGCCCGACGTCACCTCGCCGCCCGTCGTGGCACCACCCGAGGTGAGGATGGTGTATGTGGACAATGCCCGGTCGAGCCGCTGGCGGCTTGCCGGTGAAACCTTCAACGTGATGGAGCTGGTGCGCGGCGGGCTCGACGCGCGGCGCAATCCCTGCGACGTGGACGCCAAAGGCGTCATCTGCGTGCGCGGCGGGACTACCTATCAGGCGATCAAGCATGCGGATGACCAGTCTGCATCCCTGTCCATGGGTTACGGCCTGACTGACAAAGTATCCGCGGGCATTCTTCTGTCGACCTCCCTGACGGGGAACTTGCCCGAAAGCTATCGCCACAGCGGCAATAACATCAGCGTGGGCGCCTGGACCCGCTGGCGTCAGGCGGACGCGCGGGGCGCATGGTTTGCCACCCTGTCGGGCGCGGCGGCACAATCGCGCACCGATATCAGAATGAAGGACAGGGACTACTCTGATCCGGGGAATGCGAGACCCGATATCCGCGGGTGGAGCGCCTCTCTGGAAGCCGGTCGTGAAATGGTCCTCGGTCCGTCGGTGACGGGAAGGCTGTCGGGTGGCTTCAGCCATGACGAGGTGACACGCCAGCGCTACACGGACAAGGGCAGCGCCTTTCCGTTCACCTATGACGCGGCACGTTACCGCTTGAACTACCTCTTCGTATCAGTGGGTACGGATGTCGCGGTTACGCAAAAATTGCGCTGGGTCAGCCGTGCGCATGGCGAGCAGGACGTGACCGGCGGCGAGGTGGCGTTCCGCGCCAGTTCGCTGTATCTCGGCGACGTGAGCCGCACCGCGAAGATCACGCATACCCGCTGGAATATCGGTTCGGGCCTGGTGTACGCCCTGACGCCGGTCGTCAGCGTGTCGGTCATTCCTTGGGCGGGAAATTCCGCATTGGGCGACATGAGTTACGGCGGCAACGCATCCCTGACGGCCCGCTTCTGAGTCGTTGCTGTTCATGGGGCCAGGCGGCGGCGTGGCGGCCGTCGCGAGGACGGCCGCGAGGGCAGAGCTGTGCATGGGGGAGATTCCGGGGGCAGGGAATGTCCGGGGGATAGAGGGAAACGCCTCGTAAGCGCGATAGCGTTGAAGATGCTGGTGCTTAGGCCGATTCTGGCGACCAGGGTGTCAGACCTTGGCGCTCGAGTTCGTGGTGGACGGCTCGCCGCTCACCTGGGCTGCTACCTCGGCGAGCCAGCTCATCCACTTCCAGACGCAAGCCGCCGACTTTCGGACGTTACGCTCGCCCGGGGAATCATGCTTCCCCTGGCAGTGATCGCGGAAGTGCTTATCGCGAAACTGAGCCAGCGAGAGGGGTGTCGGCTCGTCGAACCACAGCCTGGCTGCATGGCGCCCGGGCCTGGCCGTGGATGGATATTCAAAAGTCGCGTCATGGCTGCGGAGCGTGCGCGTGCCCGCGAGGGTAGTTGACCTCATGCGGATCATCCCTAGGGGAGACCCTCGATATGCGAGGGGGATGGAGGGGCGAACAGCCAGCCATGAGCGGGATGGGTCTTCCGCGAATTCCTGACCCTTCCCTCCCGATCACCAAATCTGCAAGCGTCCTGCCGCCTCAGGTAGTGGTCTGCACATGCAGCCGGCTGGACTTGCAGCGGTGCAAGGCGCGATAGTGTTCCAGCGGACGTCCGTTGGCGCCATAGGCGATCGACTCGATGCGCAGCAAGGGTTCGGGTTCCTTCATCCCCAGCAATTCGCAGGTTTCGGCGTCCGGCTGCACGGCGTCTATCCAACGTTCCGCACGCACGATGCGCAGGCCGTACTGCCTGCGCAGCACGTCATAGAGCGAACGGTTTTCCAGGCGAGTGCGCTGCAGGCCCGGCACCAGGTCCGCGGGCACGGCGGTTTCCACCAGCAATTGCAGTTCGCCATCGACGCTGCGCAGCCGCTTCAGCGCCACCACCTGGCCGTCTTCGGTCAGTCCCAGCGAACTGGCCTCGTGCGCCGTCGGCGCACGCAGTTCCTGCCGCAGCACCTGGGTGCGCACCGTGCGGCCCTTGCGTTCCATTTCGTCCGAAAATCCCAGCACGGTGGAAACGAAGTCTTCGTCGCGCTCGCGCGCCGATACGAACGCGCCTTGGCCGCGTATCTTGTAGATCAGTCCGTTGCGGACCAGGTCCGCCAGCGCCTCGCGCACGACGATGCGCGAAATGCCATATTGCTCGCCGAACTCCGCCTCGGTGGGCAGCTTGTCGCCCACGGCCAGTTCGCCTTGCAGGATCTTGCCGCGCACCACGTCGCGGAACTGCGTCCAGAGCGGCGCGCCGGCGCTGCGGTCCAATATGGCTTCGGTGGAGATGGGGCTGCTCATGTCGTCAAGGAGGTGGAAATCGAACCTGCGGCCAGGGCGGCATTGGCGGGCTTTGCCCAGGACGCCTCGTCCGGAGGAAGTTGAACACAATGCCGGTCCCGCAGCGTTGCGGTGCAGGCCCGTAACTCGGTCTGCCGGCGCTCGGCGCTCCAGCCCAGCTCGGCTGCGGCGATATCGGCCAATTCGGCCAGCAGCGCCGGGGTGACATGGCCGCGGATGGCCAGCAGGGTGCGCCGTATTACCAGGTCGGTCAGGTGCTGCACGGCCGTTTCGCGGCAAAGATAGCGGATCTCGGCGGCGGAATGGTCCGGCGCGTGGCGCAAGGGCTTATCGCCCGCAGCCGCGAAATCCGCCGCCACGGCGCCCGCCCGTGAACCATAGCGCATGAACAGTTCGGTGACGCGCCCACGGTCCAAGGCGGTGGCTGCCTGGATGCTGTCCAGAAAGCGTTGCCGCCCCGACGCATCGGCGGGCATGCCCGCCCCGCCGCCGATGGCCACCTGCTCGGTTGACTGCCGCCGCGCGCGGCCCAACTGCTGCAGCACCGCGTCGGTTGCCAGTTGCGCCAGCGAACGGAAGGTGGTCCATTTTCCGCCCACCAGGCACACCATGGGGACCTCGCGCCGTGCGTTGGGCGGGTCGATCACCACCGCGTGATCGCGCGATATCTGTCCAGGCTTGTCGGCATCCGACTGGGCCAGCGGCCGGACTCCCACATAAGTGTAGACCACGTCATTGCGGCTGAAATCCAGGCGAGGAAACACCTCGCGCAAAACGCCGAGCAGGTAGTCGATCTCCGCTGGCTCGGTTGCGGCGAGGTCCGGGTCATCCACCGGTATGTCGGTGGAGCCCACCAGCACCCGGTCCAGGAACGGGTACACGATGCACACCCGGCCGTCGGAGGCCTCGAAGTAAGCCATGCGGCCTTGAAGCGCCGAGCGCAGTGCGGGATGGTCCAGGATCAGATGCGACCCTTTGGTGCCCATGACGCGTGAACCGGCGCCTTGCAGCGCGCCGGCCGCGCGGTCCAGCCAGGCGCCCGTTGCGTTGACCACCGTGTCGGCGGTCACTTGCACGGATTCTCCCGTCAGCGCGTCGCGCAGCGTAATGGCGCGGCCCTGGCATGCCGTCACGCTGCAATAGTTCGACGCGACCGAGGTCGGATGGCCGCGATGGGCATCGTCGATCAACTCCAGCACCAGCCATTCCGGATGCCGTATCCAGGCATCGTAGTACGTGGCTGTCCAGCGCACGTCCGCGCCGAACAGCGCGCCGTCCGCCGCTGGCACGCGCTCGATGCGATGTTCCGGCATGACGCGCTGGCTGCGGCCCAGCCGGTCGTAGAGACGCAAGCCCAGCCCCACTACGCACAGTCCCCGCGCGCCGGGCGAGGCGCTCAGGCCGGCAAAGCGCAACATGCTGCCCCACAAGCCGCCGAAGCGGCTGGATAGCGGCACCACGGTTTCCAGCGGATGTACCAGGTGCGCCGCGTTGCGCAGCAGCAGATTGCGTTCGCGCGTGGCTTCGGCCACCAGGGAAAATGCGCCGCTTTCCAGGTAGCGCAAACCGCCGTGGATCATGCGCGATGGCGCGCTGCTGGCGCCAGCGGCGATATCGTCCTTGTCCACGATCAGGCAGTCCACGCCCTGCAGGGACAGGTCGCGGAATACGCCCGCGCCGTTGATGCCCGCGCCGACGATCACCGTCGAAAAATGACGGCCCGCCAACGAGGCCGGACGCGCGAAGGGCGGTGTGCGCGGGGTCATCGGGCCGATCCCGCAAGATGGCCGAAGGCGGGAGCCATGCTGTCCACCAAGCCATGGAAGCCGGCGTAGAAATCGGCATGCGCCTGCGCCTCGGCGGCTTGCGGTTCGACCGCTTCGCAGGGGGCGGGCAGCAAGCCGTCGCCACCGGGGCTTTGCGATAGCGCGGCATACAAGGCGGCGCCACGCGCGCCGGTTTCGTCGTCGCCGCAGCGTTCCACGGCATGGCCCAGAAAGCCCGCCAGGAGGCGCGTCAGCCGCAAGTCCCGAGCGCCGCCGCCCAGGGCAGCGACCCTGCCTGGCACGCCCAGCCCAAGCGCCGCCAGGCGTTTCAGATGCCACGCATGCAGCGCCACCACCGCGTCGATCACGGCGCGAGCCATGTGCGCGCGGGTGTGATGTCCTTGCAGGCCGACATAGCCCGCGCAGGCTCCGGCCGGCCAGCTTCCGCCATTGATGAACGGCAAGAAGCGCAGGCCGTCGGCGCCCAAGGGCACGCCCATCGCGCATTCCACCGCAGCGGCGGCATCCGGGAACTGCAAGGTGCGCGCCAGCCAAGCCACGTTCGCCATCGACGAGGGGCTGTTTTCCAGATAGAGCCTGCGGCCCGGATCGCCGAAGCTGACGATGGCGCCCCCCTCCGGTTTCGGTTCGCGAGCCGGCGCCACTACGGCATTCACGCACCAGGTGCCGAGCACGGCCACGGCATGGCCTTCGCGCTCCGCGTTCACTGCCTTCAGTGATGCGAGCAGATCGATCGCGCCCAGTGCCACGGGCAGGCCGGCGGGCAAACCGAAGGCGCTCTTCATCTCGCTCGGACTGTACGGCCCACTCGCCTATCGGGGCATGGGCCGCACGGAGTTCTGCGCATCATGCTGCGCGTAGCCGA
>LNAP01010175.1_pt1 | contig 10295 bp, 3 predicted proteins | sample 602601 | NCBI WGS metagenome assembly LNAP01 (sample SAMN02440304, study PRJNA202911) | soil metagenome | biome: Subtropical and temperate rainforests or woodlands; isolation source: soil samples (1 kg each in a 20% v/v slurry with milli Q water) were... ...
CAATGCTGGCCAGACGGTAACCGAAGTGTTCACGGTTGCCACCACAGACGGCGGCAGCGCCAGCGTCACCGTCAACATCACCGGGACGAATGACGTCGCAGTCATCACTGGCACCTCAACGGCCAATCTTACAGAGACTAATGCAGCCCAAAGTACCGGCGGCACCCTGGTTGTTACCGATGTTGACAGCGCACAAACTCTGGTTGCGCAAACCAATGTGAATGGCAACAACGGTTACGGCAAATTCACAGTTGGTACGAACGGTGTATGGACCTACACCATGAACTCGGCACAAGACCAATTCGTGGCTGGACAGAATTACACTGACAGTATCACGGTGACCAGTGCAGACGGCACTGCTACACAAGTGATCACGGTGACCATCGCCGGTACCAATGACGCAGCAATTATCAGCGGTACCTCGACGGGCAGTGTGACGGAAGCTGGAGGCGTAGCCAACGGTACATTAGGTACTCCAACTGCGACCGGCACCCTGACCTCTACCGACGTAGATGGCACAGCCAATAGCTTTACACCAGTCGCAGCAGGTAGCTCAACATACGGTACTTACACCATGACTGCAGGCGGTGTATGGACTTACACGCTGAATAACAGCAATGCAGCAGTGCAAGCGTTGAATGTAAGCGGTACGTTGACGGACACTTTTAACGTTACTGCGGCTGATGGTACGGTCAAGGCCATCAATGTCACTATCAGCGGAGCCAACGATGCGCCAGTTGTAAGTGGCACTCATGTCTATACGTTGACTGATACTTCTGCGATAGACAGTTTTGCAGATATTACGGGCACTCTTGTCGCATCTGATATTGATAACATGACTTCAAGTCTGGTATGGAGCGTTGCAAATGGAGTTGGTAACTTCGGTACTCTGACAGTCAACGCTAACGGTACTTACACTTATGTTGTGAATGATCTTGCGGCGAATGCTGTGCAGGGCGGGGCTACTCCAAGTGATACGTTTACAGTGACTGTTACAGACCCTAATGGAGCAACTGCTACACAAACTGTAACTGTTAATGTGACGGGAGCAAATGATGATCTTACGGCTGCCAATACTAGCTTAATGGTAGAGAGAAACGGTAATTACGTTTTATCAGAGTCTGATTTTGGCTATAACGACGCAGATGACCCAATGGTATCGGTGAGAATTACTTCAGTGCCTGCTAATGGTGTAGCAGGTGGTGGTGAGTTGCTGTATTTTAATGGTGCAGCTTGGGTAAGTGTGGTTGCTAATCAGGTGATTTCTGCAGCTGATGTTGAAAATGGTTACCTTGTATTTAAGCCAGATGCCAACACAGCTGGACAGAATTACGCAACATTTAATTTCCAGGTGTACAACGGCGCAAGCTGGACAGCTGGCAACACGGTTACCATTAACGTAGGTATTGTATTAACAGTTTCTGATCCATTACCGATAGATGAAGGTAGTGCTGGGGTGTTTGTGGTTGAGTTAAGCGACCCTCGTGCTGTTCCAACGCTCATTAATCTGACGGCTGGAGGAGATGCTACGTCAGGTACGGATTATTCAGCAACGCTACAATATCGGGTTCAGGATCCTGTTACCAAAACTTATAGCGCATGGACCAATGTTACAGGTGGCATTACTCTGACAGGTAATCAAACTCGTATCGAAGTTAAAGTGATTACAACAGCAGATGCTGTAGCGAATGAATCTGAATCGCTCACACTAACGGCAACTATTGGTAATTATGCGCAGGCCGATATGACCAATATTACCGCTATCGGTCAAACTGTGATTACTGATTCACCGTCACTGCTTGTGAGCGGCCCATCGTATGTAAGCGAAGGCGGGGTTGCTGTTTTCGATCTTAGTCTCAGTGCTGCCAAGGCAACTAATACGCTAGTTAGTTTGCGTTTTGAAGGTACGGCGACACTAGGTGCAGCCAATGACTTTGAGTACAGTGTTGATGGAGGTGTTACCTGGATCAGTTTAGCTAACGCGACGATTACGATTGCCGGTGATGCTGTTTCTGACCCTACAGCAACGGTGATGGTGCGTACACGTGCCGACGCCACAGCTGAAATCGACGAAATTTTAAGGCTGATTGCAACCACTGCTGATACTGGTATTGCAAACCGTAACACAGATGTTTCGGCGTCTACCTACATTGTTGACCCAATGCTGGCTAGTGTTAATGAGGATGCGCCTATCACTATCAGCTCGCCTGCAGGCTACACAATTTCAGGCTTAGGGCAAGGTGCGCATGGTGCAGTGGTTGATAACGGCAACGGTACGCTTACTTACACGCCAAGTAATAACTACTCGGGCGCTGATAGCTTTACCATCACCAAGACAGATGCGGCTGGCAACAGCGTTACTTCTGTCGTAAATGTGACGGTTGCTCCAGTGGCGGATGCGCCAACTGTAGCCATTAGCATCAGCAGTCAGCCGGTAAATGGTACGACTGGTACAGGTGATGTGGTGGTGAATGGTACTTTCGCAAGTACTCTTGGCTGGACTACCGGCGTTACTAATGGTGGCGGTGGTGCTGCTGGGGGGGTCATTAGTGGTGGCGTGCTGCAATTGAGTACAAGCAATGGTAATGGCCAAACAAATATTAATGGTTATGCAACTCAGGCAATTACTGGGTTAGCTAATGGGACAACCTACAGCATTACTGCATCTGTTACCGGCGGTACTGCTGTAGTCACTTTTGGTGGAGTTGTTGTATCAGGTACCACATCGGGCGGTATTACCACGTATTCAGTAGTTGGCGGACAAGGTGATGGTTCAAATGTCTTGATGTTCAAATCTGCAGCATCAAAGGGTGCAACGGTAAGCATTGATAATGTTAGTTTAATGACTACAACAGTGCTGGATTACACCTATACAGTAGATGTTACTGCGGCATTAATAGATACCGATGGTAGCGAAACTTTAGGTAACAACATCACGATTACCAGCAGCAGCCTGCCTGCCGGTGCGGTGCTTAAATTAAGCAATGGCACAGTGCTGACAGACAATGATGCATCCGGCGCATACAGCTGGACGATGACCCGTGCTCAGGCCGCAGGACTGCAGCTTACTGTAAATAAATCAACTGGTACGCAATTTACACTGAGCGCTTCCGCTACAAGCACTGAAACTGCGAATGGTAGTGTAGCAACCGGCACTGCTACAACGGCAACCGTGACGATGCCTGCCAGTGGTATCAGCAGTAATGATGTGCCTGTAATTGGAGATTCAAGCTTGTCATTGAGTAACGAAGCTGGATTTGTTGGTACGATGACTGGCACGATTTCTACTGATTTATCAACTGATGGCGGTAACACCTTTACCTGGAATCCGACAGCTTCAACTATTCCGCCTATTTATGTAAATGGTCAGCTTGTGACTGTTACTTATAATAATGTGAATGGCACGGTTACTGGCACCATTAATGGTGGAGCTACTACTGTATTTACGCTTGATGTGAACTTGATTGATGGCGGTTCTGATGTTATTTACACACAGGCAGTAAGCTTGCTAGGCACTACGGTTGAAGCGAGTGGTGGGCTTGTGTTGCCAGGTGGTGGCAATGGATCAAATCTTGTTTTAGGGTTTAAGGATGCATCCGGTAATATTACTTATGACGCTTTGGTTACGTCTCAAAATGTACTTGATGGCACCAGTGTTACAGTGAATACCAGCAGCACATACATTGGCGCAGCAAACAATCTGATGAATGCTGGCGAGAAACTGACTATGGATTTTGCTGCTGCAGGCATTACTTATAGTGGTGGTACTACCAAGGTAGATCAGGTCGCTTCAATGACGATTTCGCTATTCAATTTTGATAGCGCGTCCAGATCAGCACCTGATGAGTTGACCATTACCTACCATACGCTTGCTGGTGCAACAATTACAAAATATATTACCAATGCTGATCTGGATGTGAATGGTAACTATACAATCTCAGCGCCAGGCGGTGCTTTGATTGACACCATTAGCTTTGAATCCGGCAGTCAAAGCTCATTCAAGTTAGGTATTACATCAATCAGTGCGGTGCAGTACAGCACTGATTTCAATATGCAGCTGAGTTATAACGTTACCGATACCAACGGCGATGCGGACACTGGCCTGATTAATATTAGCCTTGATGGTAATAACATCATGACAGGAACTACTGCTGCTGATTCTCTGTTTGGCGGTGCGGGTAATGATACGATTGACGGCGGTGCTGGTAATGATGTAATGAGTAGCGGTGCCGGTAATGATGTCATTATTGGCGGGGCAGGTAATGATACGCTGACCGGTGGTTTGGGTTCAGATGTATTCCGCTGGTCATTGGCAGATGCCGGTGCAGCAGGTACACCAGCTCGTGATGTCATCACTGACTTTAATACCGCAGCAGCTACTGATCAGCTTGATTTGCGTGACTTATTAACTGGTGAGGTGCATTCGGCAACATCACTGGATAATTTCCTGCATTTTGAGGTAACTGGCGGTAATACTATCGTACACATTAGTTCTACCGGCGGTTTTGGTGACAACAATTCGGTGAGTGTTGGTAGTGCTGGTGTCTCAGGCGCGACTGAAACGCAGCAGATTGTTTTGGTTGGGGTTGATTTAAGCGCAGGCAACTTAACAACTGATCAGCAAATTATTCAAAGTTTGATTAACAACCAGAAGCTGATTACAGACTAGCCGCTATAGATTGTAGCTGTTGGAAACAAGGCCCTTAACTTTTGAGTTAAGGGCCTTGTTGTTTGTGCTGTCCCATTTAAGAGTTGACGTAATTTTTATGACAAGTGTTGAAATAATGACACATCCCTAAGGTGTATTTGCGTTGAATATTTCATTACATGAAATATTGATTAAGCGGATTGCGAATGGGCGCCTACCTATTGCATAATTAAATGTAAACTTTTGTTAATATCTTTATATATTTGATAAGAATAAACATTTAAGTAATTGATAAAGATAGAATTACGAGCGATTAATTATTGAGACGTGTGTTAGTGGTATGCTAACAATAAGTGAGAACTCTCATAAGCTAATTCATATGCTTTACTGCGGGTATAGATTTTGCATGCAGATGGCAAGCATTCATCGAGTCTGCATTAGTTTTTATTGGAGTGGATTGCGATACTATAAAAAATACAGTAATCATGATAAGCAATCACGTATTAGAATGGATCAAGCTCCAATGACATCATATTAATTTACCGAGCTTTCAGGAAGTAACCTTTTGAATAATAAATATAAATTGACCGCAAAATTAATACTGCTTTGCATGACCGCAATGACAGTTGAAATTTGCTACGCCGCAATGCCTCTGGTTTCATTAAAGGATATGGTTGAAAAAACCATTACCTCTAACCCTGAAGTTCAGGCGCGCTATCACAAGTTTTTAGAAGCAGGTTATGAGCAGGATGTCGCTCGCGGTAATTTTTTACCTGATGCTAATATTGTTTCTACCTACAGAAATCAGGAGGAGAAGATTCAGCTGAATAACGGCACAGCGACTCCTCGTATGAACAACGAGCTTGTATTGCGTCAGATGATATTCGATGGTTTTGCGACAAGTAATGATGTAAAGCGCTTGGGGCACAATAGTCGTCTTAGGTATTATGAATTGCAAAGTGCAATGCAAAACACCACGCTGGAATTTCTGCGTGCGTATATTGATTCCATGCGTTATCGCGAGTTGATTCAGTTTGCTAAAGATAATTATGTAGTTCATAAGCAGCTTTTCGATCGCATTCAAGAGCGCGTAACTGCCGGTGTTGCAAGAAAAGTTGATCTGGAGCAGGCCAGCGGGCGTTTGGCATTGGCAGAAGCCAATCTGTTGACGGAGATGACGAATCTGCATGATGTTACTGCACGTATACAGCGTTTATACGGTGATTTGCCACCAGACACCTTGGAAGCACCGACGTTTTTTAATGCTGGTGTTCAACCTAATGCAGCCGAGGCATTAAAGTTAGCCTACCTGCAAAATCCTGATTTGCTTTCAACGATTGAAGACATACAGGCTAAGGAACGCGAAATTAATACCAATCAGGCGCGTTATATGCCCAGGTTGGATTTGCAAGCACGTAAAAACCTAGGCACTAGCTCAGACGGCGCAAATAGTAATGCAGCAGCTGATGTGCTTGAATTAACAATGAACTTTAACCTGTTTAATGGTTTTTCAGATCGCAGCCTGATCAAGCAAACAGCCGAGAAACTGAATAGCTCACGCGATATGCGTGATAAAGCTTGCGTTGATACGCGGCAGATTGTTTCTATTGCTTATAACGATATTAATCAGTTGCAAGTACAGCGTAGCTATCGTGAAAAGCACACATTAGCTATTGAAAATGCACGCGAGGCTTACCGTAAACAATTCGATATTGGTCAACGTACTTTGCTCGATTTGCTGGATACTGAAAATGAATATTTCCAGTCCAAAAGAAGTTTAGCCAATACGCAATATGATATGCAGATTGCTTATGCGCGGGTTTACGCAGGGCAGGGCGAGTTGCTGAGGAAAGTCGGCGCGGCGCGCGGCGGCTTGCCTGAGTATTCCAGAGAAGAGTATATGGATGCAGAGAATATCTGTCAGGCAATGGCGCCAGTGCAGATTATTGTGGATAAAGAGGCGTTATTAGCTAATGCAAAGCCATTAAGTAGTACTTATGCCTCCCTGGCAAAACCTGTTGCAGGCAATAAAATCGAAGAAACTTCGTCTGGCGTAGCATCAGTTTGCAATGTGGATGATGTGACTTCACAGGTGAACGATTGGGCCACTGCTTTGCGTGAAAAAGATGCAGAGGCGCATTTAAAGTTTTATGCTGATAAATTTACACCCGAAGCGCCATCAGATAAAGCTATGTGGGTAAAGCAGCGCAAACAAACATTGGCTACAAGTGGCCAGATTGCACTTAAATTGGATGCATTGCAAGTCACTTGTGACGGCAATAAAGCGACTGCAAAATTTAAGCAGGATTTAAAATTTACTGGCTATCAGGCCAGAAAAGCGCGAAGCAGTAGTACTTGTGAAGATTGTAATGGCAACAAGCAATTGCAATTTGAGCGCATAAACAACCGCTGGCAAATCGTGCGCGAGCTGACTACTCAATAGATTTTTTGAGTGACGCACATTAAAAGCATATCTTTTTGGTATGCTTTTTTTGTTTGTGATGATTGATGCAAGGTTGATGGATAAGTATTTCTAGATTATCTAAAAAAATATCAAAATTTGTATGAAATATAGGTGAAAAAATCTCAGTAAGTGTTAGAATACGCACCGCAATTTGATGAACACCTTCCATCCGCCCGGGTGGTGAAATTGGTAGACACAAGAGACTTAAAATCTCTCGCCTTATCGGCCCCGGGCACCAAATTTAAAGCCCCTTCGTACACGAAGGGGCTTTTTCATTAATGCGGCTTCATAAGCTATAGCCACAAGATAAAAAAAAGGTAGCCGAAGCTACCTTAAAGGGGCCTCGCATGAAGCGAGGATTCTAGGGCCTATGACCAGACCATAAAATTCAGCATTAATTTTTTCTTCTTAATATTCCTTTAGTATTTTTAACTGTATGTTGCAATATGCCTGCTTGAATTCGTTATTAATAGATTGCTGTTCTCTGTTATGTGTGTTTAGCCGCATACAGTGATTACATTATTACACAAAAAAATAAAAAATGTAAATATTTCCCATTTAAATTAATTGGGCGTGTTTATTATATTAATATCCATAGCGCTTGGCAGGTTCCAGATGTGCAAGTTCATCATCAGAATATAAGCGACCTTTTGTAATAAACGCTTGGCCAGTCCCGCATTCCAGTGAAAAAGAACCGCCAGAGCCCGCAACAGCGTCGAGAATGGTATGCGTGCTTTCACTGAATGAGAAGTGACTATCACCCATGTAAAAGATGGCACCGGCAATCTCTCCCAAAATAACGTCTGAAGGGCTAGGCTTGAACTCCTTCGCAGGCATGCACAGTGGGCCGCTGCCTTCACAGCAGCCTCCGGATTGCAGAAATATAAGTGGTCCATACTGTGCGGTAAGCTTTTGTATTAGTTCAACCGCTGCCGGGGTTGCGGAAATGCGTTCAGTCATAACGATATACTCAGTATTAAATAAAAAAAGAGGCGGTTTAACCGCCTCTTTTATATTGTGTATCGCCACCGGGAAACCTTGGTAGCGATAGTAACAATGCAACTATCTTAGAAGAAGCCTAGTTTTTTGGGGCTGTAGCTTACCAGCAAGTTTTTGGTTTGCTGGTAGTGGTCTAACATCATTTTGTGTGTTTCACGGCCAATGCCAGACTCTTTGTAACCGCCGAATGCTGAGTGGGCAGGGTAGGCATGGTAGCAGTTTGTCCATACACGGCCAGCCTTGATGCCACGACCCATGCGGTAGGCTTGGCTGCCGTCACGTGTCCAGACACCTGAACCCAAACCAAACACCGTATCGTTGGCGATTGCTAAAGCTTCTGCTTCATCTTTAAAGGTGGTTACTGCGAGTACCGGGCCAAAAATTTCTTCCTGGAATACACGCATCTTGTTGTGACCTTTAAGTAGCGTTGGCTGTACATAATAACCATCAGCAAATGAGCCGCTGATTAAATTACGTTCACCGCCGATCAATACTTTAGCGCCTTCTTCTCTGCCAATATCAATGTAAGCCATGATCTTGTTCATTTGATCTTGTGATGCCTGTGCGCCGATCATGGTATTAGGATCTAACGGGTTGCCCTGTTTGATTGCTGCAACACGCGGCAGTACACGTTCAATGAATTTTTCATAGATTGATTCCTGAATCAATGCACGTGTTGGGCTGGTACAAACTTCGCCCTGGTTAAATGCAAATAGCACCAGACCTTCAACTGCTTTATCCAAAAAGTCATCATCAGCGTCCATGATGTTTTCAAAGAAGATGTTAGGTGATTTACCACCGAGTTCCAGTGTTGCCGGAATCAGATTGCTGGCAGCAGCTTGTGCAATGATGCGGCCAGTTGCGGTAGAGCCGGTAAAGGCAATTTTTGCAATACGTTTGCTGTTTGCTAAAGGAGCGCCTACATCGCGGCCGTAACCGTTCACAATGTTAATCACGCCTGGAGGTAGAATGTCCGCAATCACTTCCATCAGAATCAGGATGCTGATTGGTGTGAATTCTGCTGGTTTCATCACTACACAATTGCCTGCTGCAACTGCCGGGGCTAATTTCCATGCTGCCATCAGGATTGGGAAATTCCATGGAATGATTTGGCCAACAACACCTAGTGGCTCATGGAAATGATAGGCTACCGTAGTTTCATCAAGTTCGCTGATGGTGCCTTCTTGTGAGCGAAGACAACCGGCAAAGTAGCGGAAATGGTCAATCGCCAATGGAATATCGGCATTGATTGTTTCGCGGATCGGTTTGCCGTTATCGATGGTTTCAGCAGTTGCTAATAACTCAAGGTTAGCTTCCAGACGGTCTGCGATCTTAAGCAGCAGGTTAGAACGCTGTGCAGGAGGAGTTTTAGCCCAGCTATCAGCTGCTGCGTGTGCTGCGTCTAATGCAAGTTCAATATCCTCAGCACCTGACTTGGCTGCCTGAGTGTAAGGCTTACCGGTGATTGGTGTAATAACATCAAAATATTCGCCCTTAACAGGGGCTACCCATTTACCGCCGATAAAATTATCGTATTTAGCTTTGTAAGGTATTTTTACGCCAAGACCTTTTAGTAAATCTAAACTCATGCTAACTCCTCTAGGTTTCTATTAATAACTACAGTATTGCTATGCTGCTTGAATGTTATACGCTAATGCATTTTAAAATAGGCAATAAGCTACTTAACCCCTTTAAATATAAGGATTAAATACGCACGCGTATTCGTTTAGAAACAATAAACATAAGTCTAGTTCAAATCAAGTAATAGATATCATTTTACTTAAATTAAGTATTTTACTTAGTCATATATAGTATCTATACATCTTATATAAGATATCTATTATCTTATTGATTTGTAAGGACTTTACTCATCACGCATTGCGCTGGGCGCTTACGACACTAAAATCTTGCCGGAAATATTGCTTAATCATTATTAATGCTTATGCGTATTTTTAGGTATAAAGCTTATGGGTATCATCAATGTGATTTTGTTCGACAGTTATAATTCAAGTTAATTGAGAATAAATATCTCAGCAATTTAAGCGGATAGGGTAAGATTTTTGTAATAATATGGACTATAATGCGCGCGTCTTCGGAAGAGTGGATGAGTGGTTTAAGTCACCACCCTGGAAAGGTGGCATAGGGGTAACCTTATCGCGAGTTCGAATCTCGCCTCTTCCGCCA
>LNAP01006286.1_pt1 | contig 10294 bp, 8 predicted proteins | sample 602601 | NCBI WGS metagenome assembly LNAP01 (sample SAMN02440304, study PRJNA202911) | soil metagenome | biome: Subtropical and temperate rainforests or woodlands; isolation source: soil samples (1 kg each in a 20% v/v slurry with milli Q water) were... ...
AGCCAGGATGGCGGCAATGCCGACGCGCTGGCCAACCACCTCGGCCTGACCGGCATCCCGTTCGTCAACGTGGCCAACGGCTGCGCCACCGGCGGCAGCGCCCTGGCCAGCGTGATTGCCGCGCTGCGCAGCGGCATGGCCGAGATCGGCGTGGCGGTGGGCTTCGACAAGCACCCGCGCGGCGCCTTCAACCCGAAGCCGGCCGACTGGGGCCTGGAGGACTGGTACGGCGAAACCGGCCTGATGCTGACCACCCAGTTCTTCGCCCTCAAGACCCAGCGCTACCTGCACGAGCACGGCATCGCCGAGGAGGCGCTGGTCCACGTCGCCCAGCGCGCGTTCCGCAACGGCGCCCTGACTCCCCATGCCTGGCGCCAGCGCGAGCTGAGCTTCGCCGAGATCGCCGAGTCGATGCCGGTCAACCTGCCGCTGCGCAAGTACATGTTCTGCAATCCGGCCGAGGGCGGTGCGGCGCTGGTGCTGTGCCGGGCGAGCGAGGCGCACAAGTACAGCCGCAACCCGGTGCTGGTGCGCGCGGCGGTGATGCGTACCCGTCATCACGGCTCCTTCGAGGTATTCAGTCCGGGCCTGGCGGCCGAGCAGTCGCCGGCGCCGACGGTCACCGCTTCGCGGGCGGCCTTCGAGCTGGCAGGCGTCGGTCCGTCCGACATCGACGTGATCCAGCTGCAGGACACCGACAGCGGCTCGGAGATCATCCATCTCGCCGAAAACGGCTTCTGCGAGCACGGCGAGCAGGGCCATCTGCTGTGCCGCGGCGAAACCGATATCGGCGGCCGCCTGCCGGTGAATACCGACGGTGGCTGCCTGGCCAATGGCGAGCCGGTGGGCGCCTCCGGCCTGCGCCAGGTCATCGAAGTCTGCACCCAGCTGCGCCAGCAGGCCGGCGCCCGGCAGGTGCCGGGCCGGCCGCGACTTGGCTACACCCATGTCTACGGTGCGCCGGGTGTCAGCGCCGTGACCATTCTCGAAGCGCCGTAACCATCCGCTCGACCAGCTCAATAAAAATAACGAGGGCACTAGCATGAACAATCCGAAGCACGCCAAGTTCACCGTATTGCCGCCGGAGGAGGTGGGCGATCCCAACCTGTTCCAGCAGTTGTTGAAGCTGGAAACCGTGCCGGTTCCGGAGCATCTGCAGCCGAATCACCCCGGCTTCAGCGACGAGGACCTGTCGGTCGAGCGCTACAGCTCGCGCGCCTTCCACGAGCTGGAAGCCGAGAAGCTGTGGACCAAGGCCTGGCAGATGGTGTGCCGCGAGGAGGACATCCAGAAGCCGGGCGACCATGTGGTGTACGACATCGTCAACACCTCGATCATCGTCATGCGTGGCCAGGACCACGAGATCCGCGGCTTCCACAACTCCTGCCTGCACCGCGGCCGTGCCCTGCGCATGAGCAGCGGCGCGGTCAACCAGTTGCGCTGCCCGTACCACGGCTTCGCCTGGGACCTGCAGGGCGAGCTGAAGACCATGCCCACCACCTGGGACTTCAAGCACCTCAAGCCGTGCGATCAGAAGCTGCCGCAGGTGAAGGTGGAAACCTGGGCCGGCTTCGTGTTCATCAACCCGGACCTGGATGCGCCCTCGCTGCGCGAACACCTCGACGTGCTGCCGGAGCACTTCAAGGACTACAACTTCGAGCACTCGGTGTCCATCGCCCACGTGCAGCGGCGCATGGCGTGCAACTGGAAGGTCGCCCAGGAAGCCTTCATGGAGTCCATGCACACCCGGGCCACCCATCCGCAGATCATGACCTTCACCGGCGATATCGACAGCCAGTACGACATGTACGGCGACAACATCAGCCGCAGCGTCACGCCGATGGCGGTGACCAGCTCCAACCTCAAGGATGTCGAGGAAGCCCTGATCCTGCAGGACATCCTCGACGAGTCCGGGCGCATGGCCGAGTCGGACAGCAGCAAGCACGTGCTGCCCGAGGGCATGACCACCCGCCAGTACATCGGCGAGCTGAACCGCAAGATCTTCGCCGAAGCCGCTGGGGTCGACCTGTCCCATGCCACGTTGGCCGAGCTGCAGGACGCCATCCTCTATTCGATCTTCCCCAACACCCAGGTGTGGGCCGGCTACTTCGGCAACATCGTCTACCGCGCCATTCCCGACGGCGACAACCACGAGGCCTGCCTGTTCGATGTCTGGCTGCTCGGTCGCTACCCGGCCGGCACACAGTGCCCGCCCGGCGCCAAGCTCAACCGCCTGCCCGATGACCTGGAGTTCTCCGCCGCGGCCGAGCTGGGTGCGCTGGGCCCGGTCTTCGACCAAGACATGAGCAACCTCGACGCCATGACCAAGGGCCTCAAGGCCTCGAAGAAGGGCGCCGTCAGCCTGGCCAGCTACCAGGAAAGCCGCATTCGCCATCACCACCTGACCCTCGACAAGTACCTAGGCCTGGCGAAGTAGACGCCCGTTGCCCGGGGTGGCCGCTGCGGCGCGCCACCCACAGCGGCGCGGACATAGAACAAGGGAAGCGAGATGAACAAGACGCTACGCGATCGGGCGCAACGCCTGCGAGAAGAGGTCCGCGAGTTCTGCAAGCACGAGATGCCGGCAGCCCTGCGCGACAAATCCCATCGTCACCAGGTCCTCGACAAGGACGACTACCTGCAGTGGATGCGCCTGCTCGACGCCAAGGGCTGGGTCGTCGGTCACTGGCCGCAGGCCTACGGCGGACGCGACTGGTCGTCGCTGGAGCGCTTCGTGTTCGAGGACGAGCTGGCCCGCCATGGCTGCCCGTGGATCATCCCCTTCGGCGTCAAGTACGTCGGCCCGGTGATCTACACCTACGGCAGCGAGGAGCAGAAGCGGCGCTTCCTGCCCGGCATCGTCAAGACCGAGGAGTTCTGGGCCCAGGGCTACTCCGAGCCGGGCGCCGGTTCCGACCTGGCCGGCCTGCGCACCCAGGCGGTGCGCGACGGCGACCACTACGTGGTCAACGGCCAGAAGGTCTGGACCACCTACGCGCAGTGGGCCGACTGGCTGTTCTGCCTGGTGCGCACCAGCAACGACGGCAAGCCGCAGAGCGGCATCTCCTTCCTGTTGATCGACATGCGCAGCCCCGGCGTGACGGTCAAGCCGATCCACACCATGGACGGCTACCACCACGTCAACGAGGTGTGGCTGGAGAATGTGCGCGTGCCGGCGGTCAACCTGGTCGGCGAGGAGGGCGCGGGCTGGACCTACGCCAAATTCCTGCTGAAGAACGAGCGCACCGCCGGCGCCATCGTCGGCCTGGCCTGGCACGTGCTGGAACGCCTGAAGAAGCTGGCACGCGACACCCAGGTCGAGGGTGGCCGCCTGATCGACCAGCCGCTGATGCGCAACCGCATCGGCAAGTTCGAGCTGCGCTTCATGGCGCTGCAGGAAGTCGCCTACCAGGCGGTCGAGTCGATGGTCGAGGGCACCGACAACGGCGGCGAGGCCTCGCTGATCAAGGTCCGCGGCACCGAGCTGTACCAGGAAGTGGCAGAGGCCCTGGTCGAGGCATTGGGTTCGGCGGGGATCGCCTACGACGTTGCGGCGCTGCACAGCGCCGGCTTGCCGCCGCTGGGCGACGACGATGTCGGCGGCATTCTCAAGGAACATTTCTACAATCGCGCGGCAACGGTCTTCGGCGGCTCGTCGGAGATCCAGCGCAATATCGTGGCCAAGGCGGTGCTCGGACTATGACTACGGACATTGAAACCATCTCCATGCTGCGTGACAGCCTGGAACGCTATACCGCCGAGCAGTACGACTTCCTCAAGCGCTGGCGCGTGCTCGAGCAGCCCGCCGGTTACAGCGAGGCGGCCTGGCAGGCCTATGCCGAGTTCGGCTGGCTGGCGCTGCGCCTGCCCGAGGAGGAGGGCGGCCTGGACGGCGATGCCGTGGCGCAGGGCGCGGTCATGGAAGTGGTCGGCAAGCGCCTGCTGATGGAGCCGCTGCTGGCCAGTGCGCTGGTCGGCACCGGGCTGTTGGTCAAGCTGGGCACCGCCAGCCAGCAGGCCGCGCTGCTGCCGGCGCTGGCCGAAGGCCGCCTGAAGCTGGCGCTGGCCCACGAGGAGCCGCTCGACGGCCAGACTTGCCGGGTCGAGGCCGGGCGCCTGTCGGGGGCCAAGCAGGGTGTGCTTCACGGCGATGCGGCCGACCGGCTGCTGGTGAGCGCCCGCGACGAGCAGGGCGAACTGCAGCTGTATCTGGTCGATGCCGCCGGTGCAGGCGTCGAGCGCCGCAGCTACCGTCTGGTCGACGGTCGCGGAGCAGCCAACCTGCGCTTTGCCGGTGCGCCGGCCGTACGCCTGGGCGATGCCAGTGGCATGCCGGCAGCCGAGGCGCTTGCGGAAATCCTCGACGAAGCCAGCGTGGCACTGTGCGCCGAAGCCTTCGGCGCGGCGACCTGCCTGGTCGACATCACCAACGAGTACCTCAAGGTGCGCAGGCAGTTCGGCAATTCGCTGGCCAGCAACCAGGCGCTGCAGCACCGCATGGCCGACCTGTACATGCTCAAGGAGGAGATCCGTGCGCTGACCCGTGCCGCCCAGCAGGCGATGCTGCTGCCGGCCGAGGAGCGGGCGCGGCTGGTCAGCGGCGCCAAGGCCTACATCAGCCATGCCGCGCGCCAGATCGCCAACGAGGCGATCCAGATGCACGGTGGCGTCGGCGTCACCGAAGAGCTGGAGGTCAGCCATTATTTCCGCCGCCTGATGGTCAACTCGGCGCTGTTCGGCAGCCGTGACTGGCATTTCAGCCGCTTCGTCGAGTCGACGCTGAAGTCCGCTTGAAAGACGCATCCATAAGTAGCCAACAAGAGGATGTAAGCATGCGCAAAGATATCAGTGGCCGGCAGGTGCGCCTGGACGAGGCGATCCTGGCCCGCTATGCCGGCTGCAGCGAGTGGCAGAACCAGACCATCGCCGAGCGGGCCGCGGCCATGGCCGCACGCGACCCGCAGCAGGTCACCCATGTCTTCGAGGGCGTGCCCTGCCGGGTCGGCGAGCTGCTCGGCGATGCCCGCCTGCTGGCCGGCGCCCTGCAGCGCCGTGGCCTGGTGGCCGGCGACGTGATCAGCTTCCAGCTGCCCAACTGGCGCGAGACCGCGGTCATCGACCTGGCCGCCAGCCTGCTGGGCCTGGTGGTGGCGCCGATCGTGCCGATCTACCGGGATGCCGAGGTCGCCTTCATGCTCGCCGATTCGGCGATCAAGGCGGCGTTCTTTCCGGGCAGCTATCGCAACTTCGACTACGCCGCGATGATGCAGCGCCTGGCGCCGGATCTGCCACAGCTGCGCCTGCTCTGCCCGGTGCGCTGCGAGACGGCTGGTGCCGACAGCTACGAGGCGATGCTCGCCGAGGGCAAGGGTCCGGCTTCGCTGCCGGAAGTGGATGCCAACGCGGTCAAGCTGATCCTCTACACCTCGGGCACCACCGGACGGCCCAAGGCCGTGCTGCATTCGCACAACACCGGGCCGACCCGCCTCAAGCGCGCCTTCGAGCACTGGTGCGGCAGCGGCGCGGAAACCCTGCTGATGGCCTCGCCGGTGACCCACGTCACCGGCCTCAGCGGCCTTGAGCTACCGTTCTACCGGAACGCGCGCACAGTGTTCATGGATCGCTGGAACGCCGCCGAGGCGCTGGAGATCATCGAGCGCGAGCAGGTCACCGTCAGCCTCGGGGCGACGCCGTTCCTGCACGAGCTGATCCACCAGGCCGAGCAGCACGGACGCCGTTTGCCGAGCCTCAAGGCCTTTGCCTGCGGGGGTGCCGAAGTACCGCCGGCGCTGATCTACAAGGCCCGCGAAGTGTTCGACAACTGCCGCGCCTTCCGCGTGTTCGGCTCCAGCGAGGCGCCGCTGGTGACCCTGGGCTTCGTCGGCGACGGCCAGCTGGAGCAGGCGGCCACTACCGACGGCGAGATCTGCGACTACGAGGTGCGCCTGCTCGACGAGGAGGGCCAGCCCGTCGCTGCGGGCCAGGAAGGCGAGATCTGCGTGCGCGGCGCCGCCATGTTCCTCGGCTACGCCGATCCGGAGCAGACCGCCGCCAGCTTCGATGCCGACGGCTTCTTCGCCACCGGCGACCTGGGGCGGATCACCGCCGACAACGCCATCGTCATCACCGGGCGCAAGAAGGACCTGATCAACCGCGGCGGCGAGAAGATCAGCGCCAAGGAGGTCGAGGACATCCTCCATCAGCACCCGGCCATCGACGAGGCGGCGGTGGTGTCCATGCCGCACCAGCGCCTCGGCGAAACCCTGTGCGCCTATGTGATACTCAAGCCCGGCCAAGATCTGACCCTGGAGACGCTGCTGGGCAGCATCGGCCAGGCCGGCGTGGCCCGGCAGAAGCTCCCCGAGCGCTTGCAGGTGGTGGCTGATTTTCCGCGCACCGCCTCGGGCAAGATCCGCAAGGACCAGCTGCGCGCCGACATCCGCCAGCGCCTGGCGGCGCAACCCTAATAACAATTCGGAGATGGCCAGTATGGACTCTACCTATCTTGAAGTGCGCATCGCCCGCAAGGCGGCCGAAGCGCTGGATATCGTGACGCTCGAGCTGACCTCGACCAGCGGAGAGGCCCTGCCGGCTTTCAGTGCGGGTTCGCACATCGACGTGGAAATTCGCCCGGGTCTGGTGCGCCAGTACTCGCTGTGCAATGACCCGACCGAGCAGCATCGCTACATCATCGGTGTGCTGCGCGACCCGATTTCGCGCGGCGGCTCGATCGCCGTGCACGACGCCCTTGAGGAAGGGCAGACCATCCGCATCAGCCCGCCGCGCAACCACTTCCCGCTGGTGCCGGCCGGGCGCCATGTGCTGTTTGCCGGAGGCATCGGCGTCACCCCGATCCTGTGCATGGCCGAGCGTCTGGCCAGCAGCGGCGCCGACTTCGTCATGCACTACTCGGCCCGCTCGGCCGAGCGCGCGGCCTTCGTCGAGCGCATCGGCAGCTCCGCCTATGCCGGCAAGGTGCAGTTCCACTTCGACGACGGCGCCGCCGAGCAGAAGCTCGACCTCCCCGCCGTGCTGGCGGCCGAGCCGGCGGACAGCCACCTGTACGTGTGCGGCCCGGGCGGCTTCATCGACTTCGTCGCCAACACCGCCAGGGCGCAGGGTTGGAGCGACGAGCGCATCCATTTCGAGTATTTCGCCGCCAAGGCGGTGGATACCTCGGCGGACCAGAGCTTCGAGGTGCAGGTGGCCAGCACCGGCAAGGTCTATGTGATCGCCGAGGACCAGTCGATTGTCTCGGTGCTCGAGGCCGACGGCGTGGAGATCAGCGTGTCCTGCCAGCAGGGCATCTGCGGCGCCTGCATCACCCGGGTGCTGGACGGCCAGGCGGACCACCGCGACCAGGTGCTGACCGACAAGGAGCGCGACGAGGAAAACTGGTTCACGCCGTGCTGCTCGCGCTCGCGGAGCCCGCGGCTGGTGCTCGATATCTGACCGGTGTCCCTGGGGTGGGGATGTCCCTTCGGCACGCCGTATCCCTGGCGTGCCTTTTTTTTCATGCCGGCAAAGGTCCTCTGCGATGAACAAGCTGTTTCTGGATCGGCCCGCTCAGCGGTTGGCACGTCTGCTGTTCAGTAGTCGGGGGCTGGTCTGGCTGGCCTATCTGGGGGTCGTGCTGATCTGGGCGACCACGCCGCTGGCCATCCAGTGGGGCACGCTGGATACCGGCTTCGCCTTCGCCGCGGTGACCCGCATGTTCATCGCCCTGGTTTGCTGCCTGCTGGTCCTGGGCCTGTGTGGCATCCGCCTGCCGCGGCATCGGCGCGCGTTGCTCAGCTATCTGGTGGCCGGCGGCGGGCTGTTCGTCGCCATGCTCGCGGTCTATTGGGCGGCGCGGCGCATCGATTCGGGGCTGATGTCGGTGATCTTCGGGCTTTCGCCGCTGGTCACCAGCCTGCTGGCGGCCTTCTGGCTGGAGGAGCGCCTGCTCAACCCGACACGCCTGCTGGGCATGGTGCTGGGAGTGGCCGGTCTCGGCGTCGTCTTCATCGACGATGGCCTGCAGCTCGCCGAGGGGGCGACGGCGGGCATCGCCGTGTTGCTGTTCGCGGTGCTGGTCAACGCCGCGACCCTGGTCGGTCTCAAGCGCATTGCCGACGACAGCGCGCCGCTGGCCACCACCGCCGGCTCCCTGCTGGTGGCGGCGCCGTTGTTCCTGCTGGCCTGGTGGCTGGATGGCGCGGCGCTGCCGGCGCAGCTGAGCTGGCGCGGTGGGCTGTCGATCCTCTATCTGGCGCTGTTCGGCTCGGTGCTGGGCTTCGCCCTGTACTACTACATCGTGCGGCGTCTGGACTCGGCGCAGGTGGCGCTGATCCTGGTGATCACGCCGCTGCTGGCGCTGCTGGTCGGTCAGCGCTTCAACGGCGAGCAGCTGCCGGCGCAGGTGTGGCTGGGCGCGGTGGTGATCGGTCTGGGCTTGCTGTTGCATCAGCGCGGCAACCGGGCGGTTGCCGCGCCGCAGGGGCTCAGCGACCGCTGAAGGTGGCGGGGCGCTTTTCCAGGAAGGCGGCCACGGCCTCGCGGAAATCCTCGGTCTGCAGGCAGGCGCTGAAGGCCGCCTTTTCCGCCTCCAGCTGGCCGGCGAAGCTGGTCTCGAAGCTGCCACGCATCAGGCGCTTGAGCAGGCCCAGGGCCTTGGGCGAGGCCGCGGCCAGGCGCTGGGCGAGGGCCAGGGTGGCGCTTTCCAGCTCCTCGGCGGGCACCACGCGGTTGACCAGACCCAGGCGCAGCGCTTCGGCGGCGTCGAACGGCTCGCTGAGCAGGGCGATTTCCAGCGCCTTGCGCAGGCCCACCAGGCGCGGCAGGCTCCAGGACGCGCCCACGTCGCAGCTGGCGCCGAGGTTGATATAGGCGAAGTTGAAGCGGCTGTTGTCGGCGGCGATGGCCAGGTCGCAGGCCAGCGCCATGCTCATGCCGGCACCGGCCACCGGGCCGTGCAGGCTGGCCAGCAGTGGGGCATCCAGGCTGCTGAGCAACTGCAGGGCCTGGTTCATCGGCTCGATCAGGGTTTCCGGTACCGAAGCGGGGTCGTCGCGGAACTGGGCGATGTCGCCGCCGGCCATGAAGCCGCGGCCGTTGCCACTTAGGACGATGACGCGCACCTCGGGGTCGTCGGCCAGCTGCCGGCAGGTGGCCAGGAAGGCGCTGGCGAGGCTTTGGTCGATGGCATTGAGGGCCTGTGGCCGGTTGAAGCGGATATGCCGGATCGGGCCATGGGATTCGAGCAGGATTGGATTGTTAGACATTGGCTGGTCCTGTGTCGATGGCAGACGCTGCTGGCCTGTGTGGTGGGTGGATGGATTCGCGTTCGGTGGGCGAGGCCCTGAGGCAGAGCGCCATGACGAGTCTTAGCAGGACCCGGGTGAGCAGTGCAACGCACAAACGGACGTCGCAACTGCCCACCTGAACCTGCCAGAGCGGTCGTTAACGGTCTGCCGCGGGGTTGAAGCTGCGCCAGACCTGTTCCATCACGGTCAGGCGCTGGTTGGCGCGCAGTGGGTCGTAGGCCGCCAGGTTGACGCTGCGGATCAGGTGGCGCGGCGCGGGGCTGGCGGGGTGGTCGGCCTCGATGATGTTGATGCACGCCGGGTCCTGCTCGAAGGCCTTGAGCCCGGCCAGTCCGCTGCCACTGATGCGGCTGAGGATCACCCGGTTCACTGCATCGTGGGCGACCAGCAGCAGGTCGTTCCAGTCCGGGCGGCTCATCCATTCGTCCCAGGCCTGGCCGACGCGCAGGGCGAAGTCGCTCCAAGCCTCGCCGCCGATGAAGCTGGTACCGGGCAGCTCCGCACCGTCGTAGGCGTAGGCGATGGCTCGCTCGCGCTGCTCCGGCGGCACCTCGCGCAGGCGTCCGCCGCGCACTTCCTGCAGGCGCGGCTCCATCTGCAGGGCGATGTCCGCCGCGCCCAGCACGATCCGCGCGGTTTCCTCGGTGCGCGGCAGGCCCGAGCACACCGCCAGGTCGAAGCGCACCGGGGCCAGCAACTGGCGCGCCGCCTCGGCCTGCTGGCGTCCGGTCGGGGTCAGCGGCACCTGGCGCGGGTCGAGCGGTTTGCCCTGGGCGTCGAAGTAGCTGACCTGGGCGTGGCGCAGCAGGTAGATGCGCCGGCGCGGCAGGTCGCTGCGGGCGTTCATGGCTTGGCCCGCTGCAGGTAGCGCGGATTGCTCTCGGCGAGCTTCTGCCGCGCCACCTGTTCGAGATGGCGGAACACCTGGGCGTGGGTGTCGCCGCTGTCGGCGCCACCCACGCCCAGGTGTTCCGCCATCTCGAACAGGT
>LNAP01006287.1_pt1 | contig 10294 bp, 8 predicted proteins | sample 602601 | NCBI WGS metagenome assembly LNAP01 (sample SAMN02440304, study PRJNA202911) | soil metagenome | biome: Subtropical and temperate rainforests or woodlands; isolation source: soil samples (1 kg each in a 20% v/v slurry with milli Q water) were... ...
CGGCGGCGTCGAGCGGTTCGGCGTGCAGCACGCGGGCGCGGACGTCCTCGCCCTGCAGCTCGGCGCCGAGCTGCAACAGCACGGCAGCGCCGGGCTCCAGCACGTCGCGAAAGGTGGCGAGGCCTTCGGAGAACATCACCGCCTCGAAATGCCCGGTCGGGTCGGACAGGCCGAAGATGCCCATCTTGTTGCCGGTCTTGGTGCGGCGCTCCTGGCGCGACACCACGGTGGCGGCGACTTTTCCGGCGGTCGCGCCGCTCTTCACGGCGCGCGAAAACTCCGCCCAGCTCTGCACCCGCAGCCGCTTCAGCACGACGGCGTAGTCGTCAAGCGGATGCCCGGACAGGAAGAAGCCGATGGCGTCGTATTCGCGGCGAAGCTTTTCCGACGGCAGCCAGTTGTCGATCTGCGGCAGCATGATGGTCGGCGCGTCCGCCGCACCGCCGAACATGTCGTTCTGGCCCACCGTGCTCGCCTCGTGGCTGCGCTGGCACGCCGACAGGATGGCATCGGCCCCGCCGAACACCCGCGCGCGGTTGGCGTCGAGCGTGTCGAAGGCGCCGGCCGCCGCAAGGCTTTCGATGACACGCTTGTTGATGGCTTTCGGATTGGCGCGCGCGGCAAAATCCGCCAGCGACGTGAACAGCCCGTCCTTGCGGGAGCTGACGATCAGTTCGACCGCGCTGCCGCCGACGCCCTTGAGGCCGGCCAGCGCGTAGAAGATGGTGTTCTCCGCCACTTCGAAGGTGGCGCCGGAGCGGTTGATGTTGGGCGCCTCGAGCCGGATGTCGAGCCGCTGCGCCTCGGCGCGGAATTCCGACAGCTTGTCGGTGTTGCTCATGTCCAGCGTCATCGACGCAGCGATGAACTCAACCGGATAATGCGCCTTCATGTAGGCGGTGTGGTACGACACCAGCGCGTAGGCGGCCGCGTGAGATTTGTTGAAACCGTAGTCGGCGAACTTAGCGAGCAAATCGAAGATCGTATTCGCCTGATCCTTGCCGACACCGTTCTTCACCGAACCCGCGACAAAGATCTCGCGCTGCTTTTCCATTTCGGCGCGGATCTTCTTGCCCATGGCGCGGCGCAACAGGTCGGCGTCCCCGAGCGAGTAGCCGGCCATCACCTGGGCGATCTGCATCACCTGTTCCTGGTAGATGATGACGCCGTAGGTTTCCTTGAGGATCGGCTCCAGCATCGGATGCAGGTACTCCGACTCCTCGTCGCCGTGTTTGCGCGCGCAATAGGTCGGGATGTTGGCCATCGGACCCGGCCGATACAGCGCCACCAGCGCGATGATGTCCTCGAACCTGTCCGGCCGCATGTCGACCAGCGCCCGCCGCATGCCCTGGCTTTCCAGCTGGAACACACCGACCACTTCGCCCTTGGCCAGCATCGCGTAGGTGGCCGCGTCGTCGAGCGGCAGCGTCGCCAGATCGACATCGAGGTTGCGCTGCTTCAACAGCTTCACCGCGACGTCGAGCACGGTCAGCGTCTTCAGACCGAGGAAGTCGAACTTCACGAGCCCCGCGGGCTCGACCCATTTCATGTTGAACTGGGTCACCGGCATGTCGGATTTCGGATCGCGATACATCGGCACCAGCTCGGACAGCGGGCGGTCGCCGATGACGATGCCGGCAGCATGGGTCGAGGCGTGCCTGGTCAGCCCCTCGAGCCGCAGCGCGATATCGAAGGCGCGCTTGACGATCGGATCCTCGTCGCGAAACGCCTGCAGCTTTGGCTCGGACTCGATCGCCGCCGCCAGGGTCACCGGCGCCGCCGGATTCTGCGGCACCAGTTTGGTCAGCTTGTCGACCTGGCCATAGGGCATCTGCAGCACGCGACCGACGTCGCGCAGCACGCCGCGCGCTTGCAGCGTACCGAAGGTGATGATTTGCGCCACCTGGTCGCGCCCGTAGCGCTGCTGCACATAGGTGATGACCTCGCCGCGGCGGTCCTGGCAGAAGTCGATGTCGAAGTCGGGCATCGACACGCGCTCGGGATTAAGGAAGCGCTCGAACAGCAGTCCGAAGCGGAGCGGATCGAGGTCGGTAATGGTCATGACATAGGCGACCATCGAGCCTGCGCCCGAACCGCGGCCCGGCCCGACCGGAATGCCCTGCGACTTCGCCCACTTGATGAAGTCGGCCACGATCAGGAAGTAGCCGGCGTAGTTCATGCGGGTGATGACGTTGAGCTCGAAATCGAGCCGCGCCCGGTAGTCCTCTTCGGTCTTGCCCTGCGAGACGCCATGGACCTTGAGGCGCTGCCGCAGCCCCTCCTCCGCCTGGCGCTTCAGTTCCGCGGCTTCCTCGCTTTCGGCGTCGGCGGCATGGGAGCCCGCTCCCACGGTGAAGCGCGGCAGGATCGGTTTGCGGGTGCGCGGACGGAACGCGCAGCGCTCGGCGATCTCCACCGTGGAAGCCAGCGCCTCCGGCAGGTCGGCGAATAAAACCGCCATCTCGGCGCGGGTCTTGAAACGGTGGTCGGCGGTCAGCTGCTCGCGCTCGGTGTCGGCGATCAGCTTGCCGCCGGCGATGCACAGCAGCGCGTCATGGGCCTCGTAGTCGTCGGCGGCGGCAAAATACGGCTCGTTGGTGGCGACCAGTGGCAGGCCTCGGCTGTACGCCAGATCGATCAGGCCGGCCTCGGCGCGGCGCTCCTTGTCGACGCCGTGACGCTGCAATTCGATGTACAGCCGGTCGCCGAACAGCGCCCCCAGCCGGTCGCAACGCGCGGCCGCGAGCGCGGCGTGATCGGCATTGAGCGCCAGCGCCAGCGGCCCCTCCGGGCCGCCGGTCAGCATGATGACGTCTTCGGTCTCGCCGTTCAGCCAGTCGAACTTGATATGCGGCGCCTCATGGGTCGGGGTCTCCATGAAGGCCCGGGAATTCAGCTTCATCAGGCTGCGGTAGCCGCGCTCGCGGGTGGCCAGCAGCACGACCCGCGACGGCGCCATGGCATGGCGCGCATTGGGGTCCTGGTCGCCGAAATCCACCGCCATCTCGCAACCGACGATCGGCTGGATGCCGTAGCTCACCAGCTTCTCGGAGAACTCCAGCGCGCCGAACATGTTGTCGGTGTCGGTCAGCGCCAGCGCCGGCTGATGGTCGGCCTTGGCGAGTTCCGCCAGCTTCTGGATCTTGATCGAGCCCTTCAGCAGCGAATAGGCCGAATGCACGTGGAGATGGACAAAACCGGCATTGGACGCGGCTGCGGGCTTTTGGCTCATGGGTCTGGCGATCATCGACTCGAGGGATGGCGGCGGCCGCACGGCCGACTCGCTGACCTATCGTGATGGCTGGGCCCCCGACTGTCCACGCGAAACCGGCGCCACGGGGAAAGCATCCCCGTTATCCCGGCGGCAGTCGCGCCGGCCCATTTCAGAGCTGCGGAATGACCTGCGCCCACACTGCGATCATGCCGATGAACAGCACGATCGACGCCAATGCCGCAGCTTCCTCAACGAATGTCTTCAACATGTCAGCCTCCGGAATCATAAGGAACATATGAAGAACATTGTTCTCATTCTGTTCTCGGAGTCAACGGCCGCAAAGCGCGCTTCGCAGCGAAGCTTAACGAAACGTTTCCGGCTCGTTTCCATCCACAAGGGCGCGGCAACGAAACGCGGCGATGTGAGTTGACGAACGCCGGTTCCCCCGGCTTGGTATGCCCAGTAGCCACACAGGCCGGCCCTCGAGTCGGCAGGAGATTATGATGCGCGCAGTCCTCGTTGCCTTGATGGCCATCGGAACCCTTTCGGCGATCGACATCGCCCCCGCCGAGGCCCACGACTATGCGTATTGCATGCGCACGCGCTACGACACCGACCAGTGCACCTTCGACAGCTTTGCCCAGTGCCAGGCGACCTCGAGCGGTCTCGGCCTGACCTGCTTCCAGAATCCGGCGCTGGCCTACAACCAGCAATACTATGACGAGCAGCCGGCGCCCCGCCGCCGTCATCGCAAGCATCGCGCCTATTGAGCCGAGGCGCCGGGGCCGGACGGATCAGTCGAGTTCGACCACCTGACCGTTCTCCAGCGTCACCCGCCGGTCCATCCGGCCGGCCAGCGCCATGTTGTGGGTGACGATCAGCATCGCCACCCGGGTCGCCTTGACCAGTTGCATCAACGCCTGAAACACATGGTCCGCAGTGTGCGGATCCAGGTTGCCGGTCGGTTCGTCGGCAAACAGCACCTTGGGCGCATTGGCCACCGCGCGGGCGATGGCGACGCGTTGCTGCTCGCCGCCGGATAATTCAGACGGCCGGTGGGTGATGCGGTCGGCGAGCCCGAGATAGGCCAGGATCTCGGTGGCCCGCTTCACCGTCTCCGCGCGCTTCAGCCCGCGGATCATCTGCGGCAGCATGACGTTCTCCAGCGCGCTGAATTCCGGCAGCAGGCGGTGCGACTGGTAGACGAAGCCGATATCGGTGCGCCGGATCTGGGTCCGCTCGGCGTCCGATAACCCCGATGTGGCGGTGCCGCCGACATAGACCTCGCCCTCGTCCGGGCTCTCCAGCAGGCCGGCGATATGCAGCAGCGTCGACTTGCCCGAGCCCGAAGGCGCCACCAGCGCCACCGACTGTCCGGCCCACAGGGCCAGCTTAGCGCCGTCGAGGATGGTCAGGAGGGCCTCGCCCTGGGTGTAGGTGCGGCGAATATCGTGAAGATAAACCACCGGTACGTCTTCTGCGCCCTGCGCCATGTCAGCCATTTCTACTCGTACCTCAGCGCGTCGACCGGATCGAGCCGGGCGGCCCGCCAGGACGGATACAGCGTCGCGAGGAACGACAGCGTCAGCGCCATGACGACCACCGCGCTGGTCTCGCCAACATCGATTTCGGCCGGCAGCTTGGACAGGAAATACAGCTCCGGCGAAAACAGTTCGGTGGACGTCATCCAGGAGATGAACTGCCGGATCGATTCGATGTTGGTGCAGACCAGCAGGCCGACCACGAGGCCAGACAGCGTGCCGACCACGCCGATCGCGGCGCCGGTGATCAGGAAGATCCGCATGATCGAGCCCTGCGAGGCGCCCATGGTGCGCAGGATGGCGATGTCGCTGCCCTTGTCCTTCACCAGCATGATCAGCCCGGAGACGATGTTGAGCGCCGCCACCAGCACGATCATGGTCAGGATCAGGAACATGACGTTGCGCTCGACCTGCAGCGCATTGAAGAAGGTCGAGTTGCGCTGCCGCCAGTCGACCAGATAGACCGGGCGCCCGGCGGCCTCGGTGACGGTCTTGCGGTACTCGTCGATCTTGTCGGGATTGGTGGTGAAGACCTCGATCGAGGTGACGTCGGAGGCGCGGTTGAAATAGGCCTGCGCCTCCGCCAGCGGCATGAACACGAAGGTGCCGTCATATTCCGACATGCCGATCTCGAACACCGCCGCGATCCGGTACGGCTTGATCCGCGGCGTGGTGCCCATCGGGGTGATCGCACCTTTCGGCGCCACCAGCGTGATGCTGTCGCCGGCATGCAGCGACAATTGATCCGCCAGCCGGCGGCCGATCGCCACGCCCTGGCCCTCGTCGAAATTCTCCAGCGTGCCCTGTTTGATGTTCTTGGCGATCGAGGTGAGATTGGTGAGGTCGGCGGAGCGGATGCCGCGCACGAACACGCCCGAGGCGTTGAAGGGCGACGACGCCAGCGCCTGGCCGTCGACCACCGGCACCGCAAGCCGCACGCCGCTGACGCCGCTGATGCGGTCGGCGACGTCCTTCCAGTCGGTCAGCGGACTTTCCAGCGGCTGCACCAGAAGGTGGCCGTTAAGGCCGAGGATCTTGTCCAGCAGCTCCTTGCGAAAGCCGTTCATGACCGCCATCACGATGATCAGCGTGGCGACGCCGAGCAGGATGCCGAGGAACGAAAACCCGGCGATCACCGAGATGAATCCCTCCTTGCGGCGGGCGCGCAGATAGCGCCCCGACAGCAGCCATTCGAAGGCCGCAAAGGGTGGAGTTCGCACTGGCTCGGTCATGACATCATCCATTGGTCGAACTTCACCACGATTCGGGCTAATTCGGGTCGCGCGATCGCATCACGGCGGCCGGTCGGTGGATAAGTGATCAGGACGACAGCCTGGCGACGGCCTCGGACAGGCTGATATTCTCGCGCGACCCGTCGCTGCGCCGCTTCAGCTCGATCTTGCCCTCGGCCAGCCCCTTGGGGCCGACCAGGACCTGCCACGGCACGCCGATCAGGTCGGCGGTGGCGAACTTGCCGCCGGCGCGCTGGTCGGTGTCGTCGTACAGGACCTCGACGCCCCTGGCCTCCAACTCGCGGTACAGCTGTTCGCAGGCGGCGTCGGTTTCCGCCGCGCCCTGCTTCAGGTTCAGGATCGACACCTTGAACGGCGCCACCGCCTCCGGCCACTTGATGCCGTTCTCGTCATGGCAGGCCTCGATGATGGCGCCCACCAGCCGCGACACGCCGACGCCGTAGGAGCCGCCGTGCACCGCTGTCTCGGCACCGTCCGGACCGGCCACCAACGCCTTCATCGCATCGGAATATTTGGTGCCGAAGTAGAAGATCTGGCCGACCTCGATGCCACGAGTGTGCACCTTCTTGGCGTCCGGCACTTCGGCAAAGCGCACCGCGTCATGGACGTCCTCGGTGGCCGCGTAGAGCGAGGTCCACTGCGCGATGATGCCCGACAGATCGGCGGTATAGTCGATGTCGTCGCCCGGCACCGGCAGGTCCAGCACGTCGCTGTTGCAATAGACCGCGGATTCGCCGGTCTCGGCCAGCACGATGAACTCGTGGGAGTGGTCGCCGCCGATCGGCCCGGTCTCGGCGCGCATCGGAATCGCCTTCAGCCCCATCCGCGCGAAGCTCCTGAGGTAGGCGACGAACATCTGGTTGTAGCTGTGCTTGGCGGCGGCCTCGTCGACGTCGAAGGAATAGCCGTCCTTCATGAAGAATTCCCGGCCGCGCATCACGCCGAAGCGCGGGCGCTGTTCGTCGCGGAATTTCCACTGGATGTGATAGAGGTTGAGCGGCAGGCTCTTGTACGATTTCACATAGCCGCGGAAGATCTCGGTGATCATTTCCTCGTTGGTCGGCCCGTACAGCAGTTCGCGCTTGTGACGGTCGGTGATGCGCAGCATCTCCGGGCCGTAGGCATCGTAACGGCCGCTCTCGCGCCAAAGGTCGGCGAGTTGCAGCGTCGGCATCAGGAGTTCGATGGCGCCGGCACGGTTCTGCTCCTCGCGCACGATCTGCTCGATCTTCCTGAGCACCCGCAGGCCCAGCGGCAGCCAGGCATAGATGCCCGCCGCCTCCTGCCGCATCATGCCGGCGCGCAGCATCAGCCGGTGCGAGACGATCTCCGCTTCCTTCGGCGTTTCCTTGAGAATGGGCAGAAAATAGCGCGACAATCGCATGGGTACGCTCAAGAATCGGAGGGACGGGATGATGCCGGAGTGAAACCGGATCGGCTGCCAAAACACAAGGGCGGCAGCCGCCGGGAGGAAGGCGAGCAACGCTTTGAGCCGACAAACTGGGCGTAATTGGTACCGTCGGCCCCGCGGTCCCGGATGCAACAATGAGCATCCAATCCCGCCGGGTCCGCGCACTGCCATGCAACCGAGACTGGCATGCAGCAGGGTCATTCTAGCATTGCCTCAATTTTGAACAACCGCTGCCGAAATAGATGACAAACAAAAAAAGATCGGCTACGAGTCAAAGCTCAGGCGGTCTGCAAGGACAAAGTCTGGTGGTCCAAGTCTCGGGAGGAGCCCTGACGCGCACAAGCAGCGTCGCCCCATAAATCAAGGATAAATCCAAAATTCTGGGGGAATAGGGTCGACACAATTTTCCGAGCAGGGCTGTGGCCCTGCTCTTTTTTTTCGAGATTTTTTGCGAAGCTCCGCGCCCTGCTTTTCATCAGCGCGCTTGCGAGTTACCAAGCCGCACCACCCCGCGCCGCGATCGGATTTGACTCGAATCGAGGCTGCGTTACGCTGCGAAGACGCGATGCCGCGCTTCGGGATGGGGCATGACCTTTCGCATTGTCTTGGTGCTGGCTTGGTTCATGGCGGTCTGTCCGCCGCTTTCCGCACAGACATCACCATCCAGCTTCGAGATCGCGGCGCGCTCGCGCGGCACCCCCGACATTCCCGGATTGAATATCGTCTGGCTGACGCCATGGGGCGATCTCGCCAATGCCCGCGAATGGCGCAACATCGTGGTGCATCAGAGCGAAGGCGCGGCCGGCTCGGCCTTCCGCAGCGCGGTGGCGCAGATGCAGCGCCCCAATCGCCGCGGCACCACCATCTGGGTCGAGACCGACGGCACCGTGTACTGGGCCGTGGCGGAATTCGCCGTGCCGAACCACCTGCGCGACGGTAATCGCAACGACAACAAGTTCATCGACAATTCATCGACGTTCCAGCAGGTCGACAACGACAGTTCGATCGGCGTGGAGTTCGTCGGCAACTATCCCAATGTGCGTCGCCCCGTCACCGAGGCGCAGACCGCCGCATGGCGCATGCTGGTCCGCGTACTGCAGACCCGCTACGACATCCCCACCGAGCGCGTGTTCGCCCACAACTGGATAGACTACAAGGATTCCCGCTATTGCGAGGGCTGCGAGCTGGCCCGGCTGGCGCGCACCCAGGACATTCAGACCGCAACGCGGGTCAAAACCGACCAGTGATCCCTTACAGCGGGAAGCCCATCAGCTTCGACAGCCGTTCGATGTTGAAATAGTCGGCACGATAGGCTGCCATGCCGGCGGCGAACAGCACCGCCGAGATGATCGTGGTCCACAGCAGCTTCTTGCCCATCCGGGTAATGACCGGCGCGCCGGGATCGGTGCCGTCGGTGCCCTCGCCGTCCTCATGCTGGCTTCGCACGCCGAACGGCAGCGTCAGGAACAGCACGATCCACCAGATGACGAAGTAGATCGCGAGCGCGGTTGAAATTGCATAGGCCATCAGGACTGTTCGATCTCGACCAGTGCGCCGGAAAAATCCTTCGGGTGCAGGAACAACACCGGCTTGCCATGCGCGCCGATCTTGGGCACGCCGTCGCCGAGGACGCGCGCACCTTCGGCAATCAGCGTGTCGCGCGCCTTGATGATGTCGGGCACTTCATAGCAGATGTGGTGAATGCCGCCGTCGGGATTGCGCTCGATGAATTTGGCGATCGGCGATGCGTCGCCGAGCGGCTGGATGAACTCGATCTTGGTGTTCGGCAGGGTCGCGAACACCGTGACGACACCGTGCTCGGGCAGCGGCACCGCGGCGGAAATCTCGGCGCCGAAGGCGGTGCCGTAGATTTTCGCTGCCTTCTCCGCGTCGGCCACCGCGATCGCCACGTGATTGAGTCGACCCAGCATCGTCCCCTCCGCCGTTACTCTAGACCGTCAGGATGTGAACGTAGCACAGCGTCTTCTTGCCCCAGTGCTCGGACACGCACGCGCGCACTGCGCGGCGGATCGATTCCGCCATGGCATCGGGGTCGCGCTTGCGCGCCTTGGGCAGGTTCTCGACGGTGTTCACCACCACGTCGAACACGATGTCGTCGATCAGCTCGCCCTTGACGTTCTTCTCGGGGATGCCGACCAGATCGAGTTCGGGGTCATTGACCAGGTCGCCCTTCTCGCTCACGGCAATGGCGATGAAGGCGCAGCCCGCGAACGACAGCCGCTTGCGCTCGGTCACCGCGCGCGACTTGGAGTCCTCGAGGATGGCGCCGTCCTTGTAGAGCCGGCCCGACGGCAACTGGTCGATCACCGCGGAGTCGCCGGGTCCGAGCCGCACCAGGTCGCCGGCCTTGACGATCATGGTCTTGGGCACGCCGCAGGCGCGCGCCAGCTTGGCGTGCTCATGCAGATGCAGCGCCTCGCCATGAACCGGGATCAGCAGTTGCGGACGCACCCAGGAGATCATGTCGCGCAACTCGTCGCGGCGCGGATGGCCGGAGACGTGCACCAGATGGGTGCGGTCGGTAATCACTTCGACGCCCTGGGTAACCAGGCCGTTGATGATGGTGCCGACCGACTTCTCGTTGCCGGGAATGGTGCGCGACGAGAAGATCACGGTGTCGCCCTTGTTGAGGGTGACCTGCGGATGGTCGCTGTTGGCGATGCGCGACAGCGCCGCGCGCGGCTCGCCCTGGCTGCCGGTGCACAGCGCGACCACCTTGTCGGCGGGGAAATGACCGTAGTAGTCGGCGCTGCGGAACGCGCGCACGCCCTCGAGATAGCCGGTCTCGCGGGCCACCTGGACCACGCGCTCCATGGCGCGGCCGACCACGACCACTTCGCGCCCGGCCGCCTCG
>LNAP01006288.1_pt1 | contig 10293 bp, 13 predicted proteins | sample 602601 | NCBI WGS metagenome assembly LNAP01 (sample SAMN02440304, study PRJNA202911) | soil metagenome | biome: Subtropical and temperate rainforests or woodlands; isolation source: soil samples (1 kg each in a 20% v/v slurry with milli Q water) were... ...
CCGCTGATGGCCATGCTGGAAGGGCGCTGCGCCTTCGAGGCCGCGCGCAAGGCCAGCGATGGGATGTGGGAGGCCCGCGACCGGCTGGTCCCGGACGCGATGGGAGTGCCGTCCCCGCCGCCCTGGGCCCAGCTGATGCATCCGGACCTGGTGATCGCCCCGGTCCTGGCCTTCGACCGCAGGGGCGCGCGCCTGGGCCAGGGCGGGGGGCACTATGACCGCACGATCGAGGCGCTGCGGGCCGAGGGCCCGGTGTTCGTCCTGGGGCTGGCCTATGCCGGCCAGGAGGTCGAGGGGCTGCCCGCCGAGCCGCACGATCAAAGGCTGGACGCCATTTTGACCGAAAGCGGGTATATCGAGGCCCGAAAGGACTAATCCTGCATGCGCTTTGCCTTCTTCGGCGACGTGGTGGGCCGGGCCGGCCGCGACGGCTTGGCCGACCATCTGCCCGCCCTTCGCCGCCGACTGGACCTCGAGTTCGTCATCATCAACGCCGAGAACGCTGCGGCTGGTTTCGGGATCACCGAGCGGACGGCCAGCGAACTGTTCGACGCCGGCGCCGACTGCCTGACCCTGGGCAACCACTCCTGGGACCAGAAGGAAGCCCTGACCTACATCGTGCGCGAGCCGCGACTGATCCGGCCGCTGAACTATCCGGTGCTGGCCGACGCACCCGGCCGGGGGGCGAACCTGTTCGTCACCCGCGAGGGCAAGCGGATCATGGTGATCAACCTGCTGGGCCGGGTCCACATGGATTCGCTGGACGACCCGTTCGCGGCGGTGGACCGGGAGTTGGAAAAGGCGCCCCTGGGCCTGGTGGCCGACGCCGTGGTGGTCGACATGCACGCCGAGGCGACCTCGGAGAAGATGGCGATGGGCCACTTCTGCGACGGACGGGCGAGCCTGGTGGTGGGGACCCACACTCACGTGCCGACCGCCGACAGCCAGATCCTGCCCGGCGGCACCGCCTACCAGACCGACGCCGGGGCCTGCGCCGACTACGACAGCGTCATCGGCAACCAGAAGGAAGAGCCGCTGCGGCGCTTCACCACGAGGATATCCGGCGGCCGCTACAAGCCGGCCGAGGGGCCGGCGACGGTTTGCGGGGTGTTCGTCGAGACCGACGACAAGACGGGCCTGGCCAAGCGCGTCGAGCCGATCCGCATCGGCGGGCGGCTGAGCGAGACGGTGCCGGCGCTGGAAGCGGCGAAGGTCTAGGGAAGCTCTCGGGGCGCCGGAAAAGAGGTGTCATACCGGTTTGCGAAGCAAGACCGGGACCATACGCGCCGCGCTTGAAGGGCGGGGTCTGCTCTTGAGAAATCCAGTGTTCATGGGGCCCGGTCTTCGGCCTGCGGCCGAAACCGGGATGACACTCAGGGCTCGGGCTGAAGCTTCAGCCCCCGGCCTTGCGGTTGCGTTCGGCGACGCTGATGCCGCCGGAGCCCCAGTTTTCGGTCGGGACCTCGTCGATGACCACGAAGGTGGTGGCCGGGTTCTTGTTCAGCACCTTGACCAGGAGCTCCGTCGCACCGGCGATCAGTTCGGCCTTCTGCGCCTCGGTGGCGCCGGGGGTGATGCGGATGTTGACGTAAGGCATTGGGGTCTCCTGGGGGTTGTTGCGGCGGAGACTTAACCGCGCCAAGCTCTGCGGCAAACAGCATGGAGGCCCTGATGGCCCGGTTTTTCGCCCGCGTGATCTTCGCAGCCCTGGGCCTGGCGCTTGCGGCCTTCCTGTTGCGGGGGGTCGGCTACAACGGGATCTTCGACCTGCTGCTGGCGGCGCTGCTGCTGGGGGTGGTGAACGCGATCCTGCGGCCGGTCCTGTTCGTCCTGACCCTGCCCCTGACCATCGTGACCCTGGGGCTTTTCCTCCTGGTGCTGAATGCGGCGATGATCGGGCTGGTGGCCTGGATGCTGCCGGGCTTCTGGGTGCAGGGCCTCTGGTCCGGCGTGGCCGCGGCCATCATCACCGGCCTGGCGAGCTGGGCGGGCGGTGTGATCATCGGGGATGCGAAGCGGTAGGGGTTCTGGCCCCACCCTGATCGCTGCGCGATCTGTCCCTCCCCACGAGGGGAGGGAGAAGAGGCGATGATTTCCCTCCCCCTCGTGGGGAGGGACGGCGGCGGAGCCGCCAGGGTGGGGGTCCGCTGAATGTCCACATCGCGAGCGCGAGAGCTGCGAAACTCGATGTCGCCGCCGGAGGTGCTGCTGTGGAGCCGGCTGAAGCGGCTGCGGGCGCAGGGCTTTCACTTTCGGCGGCAGGCGCCGTTCCGCGGGTATTACCTGGATTTCGTCTGTTTCAGCCGGCGGCTGGTTGTCGAGGTCGATGGCGGCCAGCATGCCGAGGACGGGCAGGCGGCGCACGACGCCGTGCGGGACGCCGTGCTGCGCCGGGAGGGATTCGAGGTGATGCGCTTCTGGGCCGGGACGGTGATGGGCGACGTCGGCGAGGTGATGGATGCGGTGTCGGATGCGTTGGTGCGACGGCCGGCTCGGCAGGCCCCACGCTGATCGCTGCGCGATCTGTCCCTCCCCATGAAGGGGAGGGAGAAGAGGGGCGTTAATTTCCCTCCCCTTCATGGGGAGGGACGGCGGCGAAGCCGCCAGGGTGGAGCTCTGCGGCAAAGAAAAAGGGCGGAGCCGGGAGGCTCCGCCCTTCGTCATTTGCGCCTGAGCGTCGGACTTAGAAGTCCATGCCGCCCATGCCGCCCATGTCGGGCATGCCGGCCGGGGCCGCGTTCTTCTTCGGGCTTTCGACGATCGCCGCTTCCGTGGTGATCAGCAGGCCCGACACCGAGGCGGCGTCCTGCAGGGCGGTGCGGACGACCTTGGCCGGGTCGATGACGCCGTCCTGGACCAGGTCGACGTACTGCTCGGTCTGGGCGTTGAAGCCGAAGGTCGCCGAGTCGTTCTCGAGGATCTTGCCGACCACGATCGAGCCTTCGACCCCGGCGTTTTCCACGATCTGACGGATCGGGGCCTGCAGGGCGCGGCGCACGATGGCGACGCCGGCGTCCTGGTCGGAGTTGTCGCCCTTCAGGCCGTCGAGGATCTTGGAGGCCTTCAGCAGGGCCACGCCGCCGCCGGGGACAATGCCTTCTTCCACCGCAGCGCGGGTGGCGTTCAGGGCGTCGTCGACGCGGTCCTTCTTTTCCTTCACTTCGACTTCGGTCGCGCCGCCGACGCGGATGACCGCGACGCCGCCGGCCAGCTTGGCCAGACGCTCTTGCAGCTTTTCCTTGTCGTAGTCGGAGGTGGTTTCTTCGATCTGACGCTTGATCTGGCCGATGCGGGCTTCGATCGCGTCCTTGGCGCCGACGCCGTCCACGATGGTGGTGTCGTCCTTGGTGATCGAGACCTTCTTGGCGCGGCCGAGCATGTCGAGGGTGACGTTCTCGAGCTTGATGCCCAGGTCTTCGCTGATCAGCTCGCCGCCGGTCAGGATGGCGATGTCTTCCAGCATGGCCTTGCGGCGATCGCCGAAGCCCGGCGCCTTGACGGCCGCGACCTTCAGGCCGCCGCGGAGCTTGTTGACCACCAGGGTGGCCAGGGCTTCGCCTTCGACGTCTTCAGCGATGATGAGCAGCGGGCGGCCCGACTGGACCACGGCTTCCAGCACCGGCAGCAGCGGCTGCAGCGAGGAGACCTTCTTTTCGAAGAGCAGGATGAGCGGCTCGTCGAGCTCGACTTCCATCTTGTCGGCGTTGGTGATGAAGTACGGCGACAGGTAGCCGCGGTCGAACTGCATCCCCTCGACGACGTCGAGTTCGGTTTCCAGGCTCTTGGCTTCTTCGACGGTGATGACGCCTTCGTTGCCGACCTTGGCCATGGCCTTGGCGATCATTTCACCGACTTCGGTGTCGCCGTTGGCCGAGATGGTGCCGACCTGAGCGATTTCCGAGTTGGTGGTGACCTTCTTGGCCGAACCCTTGATCTCTTCGATGACCTTGGCGACCGCCTTGTCGACGCCGCGCTTCAGGTCCATCGGGTTCATGCCGGCGGCGACCGACTTCAGGCCTTCGACGACGATGGCCTGGGCCAGCACGGTGGCGGTGGTGGTGCCGTCGCCGGCGCGGTCGTTGGTCTTGGAGGCGACTTCGCGGATGAGCTGGGCGCCGAGGTTTTCGAACTTGTCAGCCAGTTCGATTTCCTTGGCGACCGAGACGCCGTCCTTGGTCGAGCGCGGGGCGCCGAAGGACTTTTCGATGACGACGTTGCGGCCCTTGGGGCCGAGGGTCACCTTCACCGCGTTGGCGAGGGTGTTGACGCCGCGCAGCATGCGGTCGCGCGCGTCGGAGGAGAAATAGACGTCTTTAGCGGCCATTTTTCTGCTCTTTCAAATGAGATGGATGGGGAGGGAAGGCGTCGAGGGCGGTTATTCGACCACGCCGAGGACGTCGCTTTCCTTCATGATCAGCAGGTCCTGACCGTCGATCTTGACCTCGGTGCCCGACCACTTGCCGAACAGGATGCGGTCGCCGGCCTTCAGGTCGAGGGCGTGGATCTTGCCGCTGTCGTCACGGGCGCCGGGGCCGACGGCGACGACTTCGCCTTCCTGCGGCTTTTCCTTGGCGGTGTCGGGGATGATGATCCCGCCCTTGGTCTTCTCTTCTTCCTCGACGCGCTTCACGAGGACGCGGTCTCCCAGAGGACGAAACGCCATATGTATGTCTCCGTTCGGGACGGTTGAAATGCCTGGTGGTCAGCCCCCGCGACGCGGCCGTTAGCAGCCGCAGCCCCTGAGTGCTAACGCAGGGCGGAGGTAGGCAAGGGGCCTTGGGGAGTCAAGCGCGCGGGGCGCCGTTTTTCCGCCTCGCTGCTGACAGTTTCGGGCCGGCGGCGCGTTAAGCCTGGCGCAGGCAAGCTCAAGGAGGCCCGCATGCTCGATCATCTTGGTCTGACCGTCAGCGACTTCAAGGCGGCGAGGGCCTTCTACGACCAGGCGCTGGCGCCGCTCGGCATCGGCGTGGTGATGGAGGTGAGCCCCGAGCAGACCGGCGGCTCGGCCCACGCCGGCTATGGCGAAGCGGGCCGGCCGGACTTCTGGATCGGGACCGGCGGAAGCGCCAGCGGCCACGTGCACGTGGCCTTCACCGCCAAGGACCGGGCGAGCGTCGACGCCTTCTACGCCGCGGCGATCGCCGCCGGTGGCCGGGACAACGGCCCGCCGGGCCTGCGCGAGCACTATCACCCGAACTATTACGGGGCCTTCGTCCTCGATCCCGATGGCCACAACATCGAGGCCGTCTGCCACGCGGGGTGAATTGTGAGGAATTCGAGGCGGGGAGGCCTAGCGATACCGACCGGTCACTCCCATCTGCGGGCTATGCGGCTGATCCTCAAACTCTCCCCGGCGATTGCGGTGCTGGCCCTGGCGGTGGCGATGGTCCTGCTGAGCCAGCGCGCGCCGCTGTACGCCTGACCGGAATCTCTCCCGGCCATCGGGCCCGGTCTTGCTTCGCAAACCGAAATGACGCCGCATTTGGGGCGGTCGAGCGCACCTTGGAGCGAGCATCTTCGCGTGAGCTTGACGCGTGGTTCCGCCTGACGGCGTAAAAATTAAACGCTTGTTTGATTTTCGCCAAGGAAGCGTCCAGAGTTGCCCTCCAACTGCGAGGCGCGACCTTCGCCGGCGCTCAAGGGAGAGACCAGATGACCATGACCGCGGACCGCCCCCAATCCAGCTTTACGCTCACCCCCCAGGACGAGCTCAACGACCTGCGGATGTCCGACAAGGCCATGCCGCTGCTGAACAAGGTTCGCGAGTTCATCAAGGACGTGGTCCAGCCGATGAGCGAGGAATTCCATCGTCTGGGCGAAGGCAAGACCGACATCTGGAGCTACGCGCCGGGCCAGCTCGAAGTGCTGGAAGCGGCCAAGGACAAGGCCAAGGCCGCGGGCCTGTGGAACTTCTTCCTGCCTGACGCCCACACCGGCGAGGGCCTGTCGAACCTCGACTACGCCTATATCGCCGTCGAACTCGGCAAGAACCCGATGTCGTCGGAAGTGATGAACTGCGCCGCGCCCGACACCGGCAACATGGAAGTGCTCGAGCGCGTCGGCACGCCCGAGCAGAAGGAGAAGTGGCTGAAGCCGCTGCTCGAAGGCAAGATCCGCTCGGCCTTCGCCATGACCGAGGTCAACGCCGCCTCGTCCGACGCCAAGAACATCAACACCCGCGCCACACTGGTCGGCGACGAGTACGTGATCAACGGCGAGAAGCACTACATCTCCGGCGCCGGCGACCCGCGCTGCAAGGTGATGATCACCATGGTGCAGACGAGCCCGGACGGCCCGCCGCACCTGCGCCAGTCGCAGATCCTGGTGCCCACCGACGCGCCCGGCCTGAAGATCGTCGGGCCGATGAACGTGTTCGGCGATCCCGACGCGCCGCACGGCCACATGCACATCGTGTTCGACAACGTGCGGGTGCCGGCCTCGAACATGCTGCTGGGCGAAGGCCGCGGCTTCGAGATCAGCCAGCTTCGCCTGGGCCCGGGCCGTATCCACCACTGCATGCGCGCCATCGGCCAGGCCGAGAAGGCCCTCGACCTGCTGGTGACCCGCGGCCTGACCCGCGAGGCGTTCGGCAAGCCGATCATCCAGCTCGGCGGCAATATCGAGATCGTCAGCCGCGCCCGCATCGAGATCGAGGCCATGCGCCTGATGGTTCTGAAGGCGGCCAAGGCGATGGACGTGCTGCCGCGCGAAGAGGCCCGGATCTGGATCCACATGGTCAAGGCGATGGTGCCCGAGCGCGTCTGCAAGATCATCGACCAGGCGATCCAGATGCATGGCGCCCTGGGCGTTTCCCAGAAGACCCCGCTGGCCCGTATGTACACCTCGACCCGCACCCTGCGCCTGGCCGACGGCCCGGACGAGGTGCACCACATGGTGGTCGGCCGCCACGAGGTCCGCCGCTTCCGCGAGATGCCGCAGGACCCGTCCACCGCGGCGGTGTTCCGCAACTGATCTTCGGGCGTCAGGCCTGAACCGAGAGCCCCGGCGGAAACGCCGGGGCTTTTTCGTGGCGTCTGGACGCGCTCGACGGCTGCGCTTGGGGCGGGTAGACCCGGACGGCATGAGTTTCTCCATCCGCCGATCCAGCGTCTGATGGCCCTGCCCGCAGCGCTCTTCGTCATCGCCGCGGCCTTCTTGACGGCGACGCTGTCGGGGGTGTTCGGCATGGCCGGCGGGCTGGTGCTGATGGGCGTGCTGCCGCTGGTCATGCCGGTCTCGGCCGCCTTCGTGACCCACGGGCTGCTGCAACTGGCGTCGAACGGCTGGCGGGCGGCGCTGCACGCCCGGCACGTGCGCTGGGGGATCGTCGGCTGGTACGCAGCGGCCGCGGCCGTGGCGGCGGGGGTGGTGGCGCTGATCTCGGTCGTGCCCTCCAAGCCGGTGCTCTACCTGCTGATGGGGCTGGTGCCGGGCCTGCTGTGGCTGCCGCAGCGCTGGATCAGGCTGGACGCGGCCAATCCGCCCCAGGCCTTCGTCTCCGGCCTGATGGTGACGGGCCTGAACCTGACGGCGGGGGTCTCCGGCCCGCTGCTGGACATCTTCTTCGTCCGCACCGGCCTGACCCGGCACGCGATCGTGGCCACCAAGGCCGCGACCCAGGTCTTCTCGCACCTGTCCAAGATCCTGGTCTACGGCACGCCGCTGCTGACCAATCCGAACAAGGACCTGCCGCCCTGGTGGATGTTCGCCATCGCCGTCCCGCTCTCGATGGCCGGGACGGTGGTGGGCGGGCGCATCCTCGACCGGATGAGCGACGTGAACTTCCGCAACTGGACGCGGTGGATCGTGAGCGGGATCGGGGCGCTGTACCTCGTCCAGGCGGCGCAGTTGTTCCTGCGGGGGTGAAGGCTGCGTGAGGCGAGCTCACGGCGGCCATCAGGTGTTCATGGAGCCCGGTTTCGGCCTGTGGCCGAAACCGGGATGACACATGAGGTTAGACGACCAGCCGTCAGGCGCTGGCGGCGGTGCGTTCCTTGGTTTCGGCGAAGAACACCTGCGAGGCGTGTTCGGCGACGTCCTGGGCCGTGTAGGGGCGGCCGGGGTTGTAGCCTTCGGTCTGGACCATCTTGATCTCGCGCACGCCGCGGGATGAGACGCCCAGCACCTTGCCGGTGTGGTCGGCGGCCAGGTCGGAGGCCATGAACAGCACGCCGGGCGCGACGTTCTCGGGCAGCGACATGGGGTCAGGTTCCTGGCCCTGGCGGCCGGGCAGGTCGGCGGTCATGCGGGTGAAGGCGCCAGGGGCCAGGCCCATGACGCGGATGCCGTACTTGCGTCCCTCGATGGAGAGCACGCGCATGAAGCCGTAGATGCCGGCCTTGGCCGCGCCGTAGTTCGACTGGCCGAAGTTGCCATAGAGGCCGGAGGTCGAGGAGGTCATGATGATGACGCCGGGCTTGCCGTTGTCCTTCATCCATTTCCACACCGGCATGGTGCAGCAGTAGGTCCCCTTGAGGTGGACCTTCACCACCAGGTCCCAGTCCTGCTCGGAGGTGTTGGCGAAGCTCTTGTCGCGCAGGATGCCGGCGTTGCAGACCAGGATGTCGATCTGGCCGAAGTTGTCCAAGGCGGCCTTCAGGATGTTCTCGCCGCCCTGCATGGTGGACACGTCGTCGGCGTTGGCGACCGCCTTGCCGCCAGCCGCGATGATGTCGTCGACGACCTTCTGAGCCGCGCCCTTGTCGGAGCCCGAGCCGTCTCGCGGCCCGCCCAGGTCGTTGACCACGACCGACGCGCCCTCCTTTGCGAAAAGCTTGGCGTAGGCTTCGCCCAATCCGCCGCCCGCGCCGGTAATGATGGCGACCTTGCCGTCGAGCAGACCCATCTGCAGTCCTCCTAATGATCTAATTATACGGGCATCATCGGCCGGGCGGGCGCGGGATGGCAAGGGGCCGTCTGCCCCTACGTCATCGGGAGGGATGACCTCGGTCCTTCTCCGGCGAGGGGGATGGAAAGGGCGGCCTTAGCCCTTCTTCTTGCGGCGGGCCTGGAAGAAGCTTTTCAGCAGGGCCGAGCTTTCTTCGGCCAGGACGCCGCCGGTGACGGGGGGGCGCCAGTGGCAGGTGGGCTGTTCGAAGAAGCGGGGGCCGTGGACGACGGCGCCGCCCTTGGGGTCTTCGGCGCCGAAGACGACGCGGCCGATGCGGGCGTGGCTGATGGCCCCGGCGCACATGGCGCAGGGCTCCAGGGTGACCACCAGGGTGAGGTCGGTCAGGCGGTAATTGCCGAGCTTTTTCGCAGCCTCGCGCAGGGCGACGATCTCGGCGTGGGCGGTGGGATCGTGCGCGCCGATGGGGCCGTTGGCGCCCACGGCGATGATCTCGCCCGTCGCCGGATCGACGACGACGGCGCCGACGGGAGTCTCTCCGCGTGACGCAGCGTCTTGCGCCGCCGCGAGCGCGATGCGCATGGTGCGATGATCATGATCCACGACCCCCAACGAAACGATGAGACCGCCTCCGGTCAAGGTGAGCGCGTCGCAAAGGCTCTGGCGCGAGCAGGCGTAGCCTCTCGGCGAGATGTCGAAAAACTCATTGAGGAGGGCCGTGTGGCCCTCAATGGCCAGGTGCTGACCACCCCCGCGGTGAAGGTGGAGCCGGGCGATATCCTGACCGTCGACGGGGAGGTGGTGGACGCCGCCGAGCCCACGCGGCTGTTCCGCTATCACAAGCCGGTGGACCTCCTGACGACCCACCGCGACCCGCAGGGGCGGCCGACGGTGTTCGACGCCCTGCCGCCGGGCCTGCCGCGGCTGATCTCGATCGGGCGGCTGGACATCAATTCCGAAGGCCTGCTGCTGCTGACCAACGACGGCGAGCTGGCCCGGGCGCTGGAGCAGCCGACGACCGGAATCGTGCGGCGCTACCGGGTTCGGGCCCGCGGCAGAGTGACCCAGGCCGACCTCGACAAGCTGCAGGACGGCGTGACCGTCGAGGGCGTGAAGTACGGCCCCATCGACGCCAAGATCGACAAGGCCAAGGACGGCCCGCAGGGGGCCAACGTCTGGATCACCGTCACCCTCGCCGAGGGCAAGAACCGCGAAGTGCGCCGGGTGCTGAAGTCGGTGGGCCTGGAGGTCGGGCGGCTGATCCGCATGTCCTATGGCCCGTTCGTGCTGGGCTCGCTGCCGATCGGCCAGATCGAGGAGGTCGGCCCGCGGGTGATCCGCGAGCAACTGGCCGAGCACATCGCGCCGGAAAACCTGCCCAACGGCGAGCCGCCGGCCGGGGTTTGAGGGAGAGCCACGCTGTTCATCTCACACCCCGCCAACAG
>LNAP01006289.1_pt1 | contig 10293 bp, 6 predicted proteins | sample 602601 | NCBI WGS metagenome assembly LNAP01 (sample SAMN02440304, study PRJNA202911) | soil metagenome | biome: Subtropical and temperate rainforests or woodlands; isolation source: soil samples (1 kg each in a 20% v/v slurry with milli Q water) were... ...
CGTCTTTCAAGAGAACAGGCTCCCCCGGTCCTGCGCCCGTCGGTATTGCTGCTGTAGCCACCACCACCGCTGCCTCGTTGGACGTGTCGGTGGGAACAAGCGAATTGCTCAAGAGCTCCACTGCAAGCTCTGCTGCTACGTCGACACCCGCGGAGTTGAAGGCCGTCGTGACAGTGGCGCCGAGTACCAAACCCGTTGCCCAAGCCGCGCAGCACCAGCCGCATGGCGAGTTCGCCCTGCAGATGCATGTGGACGTAAATTACGTGCTGATCATTCTGGCCTGTGCCGTGCTGGTTCTAATGGTGTTGTTGTATCGCCAGTCTTCGCACAACAGTGCGCTGGTCCAGCAGATTAACCTGCTGAGCCGCAAGATTGAACTGAGCCAAACGGCGATGGAAATCAGTTTACGGCAGTCACAAGGTGTGGTGCAAAAGATGGAGGCGTTCATTAACAACATGCAGAAGTAAATTCTATCGTGCTGAATTTTCTTTGGCGTTTGCTATATATCATAAATTGTAAGTTTCATTCACAACTCTGTGTTTTCAAATCGACGTTAATTAAGCTTTAGTGTTATGGTGGTTTTCTACGTACAAAAAATGCATCACTGAAAGTTGCCTCAACAACGGATAGATTTTCCATCCTTTCTTACAGCGATATATTTCTACGCTATTGTTACTTTTTTGACAAATTAAATGAGAGTGCTCCAGGCCTCCTCATTCACCGCAGCGTGTTGCTGCTTGTACGGAGACACACGCAGCTTATCCAAAGTCGGAGAGCTGAACGGCGACAAGTTTCCGTTCTCCACGGACTCGTTCTCGTCCACCACCGTGCCTCCTTCTTCTTCGTCAGAGTCCTGGTCCGAGTCGTAGCGCGAGGTATTCTCAACGTTCTCGGCGTCATCTTCGTGTAACACCGTGGCGCAGCTGCTGCTACTGCCCGTGCTGGAGTGACGCGCGCGGTAACGATGCAGCTCGGCGCTGTTGTTAAACTGCTGCGGGCTAAAGAGGTTGCGCTTGGCTGGGAGGGGGCTGGAGAGCTTCGCAGAGGCTGCGGCGTGCTGTCGGTGCTTGGTGGCGGAGGCGATGGCAGCGGCGGCACATGTATGCAAACGAGTACATTCTACTTGCAACTGGTCGTTGGAATGACGCTGTGCCAACAATTCTTTTTCCAATGCCTGTAAACGTGGAAACAGATGGTTTTAAAGGTTTATTCAACAGAGTCTAGTAAACAGAAGGCAGCAAAAAACCTACCTCGATACGAGACATAGCCATCTTTTGCAGTTGAGTCATTTGCTCAGTCATCTGGGCAATCATCGAATCTGCGCGCTCTTCGTACGCGGCGCGTTCTTGTTGCAGTTTCTTCACGGCGGTACGGTGCTTGCGCGACTTCTGGCTTAGCGCTTCGTTCATGTCCATGCGATCACTGGATTGCTTCTGTTCCAGCTCCGAAATGCGCTGCTCCTGAAGACTGCACATAAAACGAGTGGCATTTGCGTCCTCCTGCGCAATGGTTGTAGCGTTGCGAGCTACCTCGAGTTCTTGCTTCAATTGAGCAATTAGAGCGTCTTTTGTACTTGCTTCCTCTCTCAAATTGGCGATGGTGGAAATTAGCAGTTCCGAATCCCCGCGTTGAGACATAGACATAGGTGTATGGAATTCCATGGGCGAATGTGGAGTTGTTGCAGCAAATACTCTGCCATTACTGCTGCTCCGCTCACGCGAATGAAGACTCCGGAACAGAATGTCGCCCTTGGTGAAGGGACTGTTCATGGCAGAAGGTACTCTGTTTTTAACAATGCTGAATCCTTCAAATCCGTCTTGAGAAGACTTGGACTTAACAAGTGGTGACTCTGATAATGCGACGGGATCTACAGTGGCTTCGCCTTTCATGCGTTTGTCAGGGCGGAAGAGGGCGCTACTTCGTCGAGAGGACCCGAAACCTTTAGAACCTGTAGATTTCGAGTCAAAGGAAGAAATTGTGGCTCTTCTTTCACTGCTGTCATCGTTAAACATGTCATCCCAATCCATTTTCGTCTATTTTTTTGGTGAAAACCAAACTACAGTAGCTTTATCACGCAGTCAATTTGCCTGCTGGCAAGCATCGAAAAGTAGCCGTTGGAAAGAAAATACTTTGATATTAATATACAGAAAGAATATATTATTGCACCATGCAACCGCACAAATGAAGAAACAGTAGTTATCGCCAAAGTTCAATCAACGCTTTGTCAAGCAGTTCATTAAGTTTGATTGAGCATGAGCGGAGGTACCATTGCAGACGATTCCTGGTTAGTTCTTATGCTAAAACGTGTTTATTGACAAGAAAGTAATAGTAAGCTCCTTTTGAACATCATTGTTTAGGATATTCTCCCCAGCCAAAGCTGGAAGGGAATCGAGGTCAGTTGAAGAAGAGAAAATTATACAGTGCACAGGCTGCCGAGAAAAGTTTACCATGATTAATAGAAAGCACCATTGTGGTAAGTGCGGCAACTTGTTTTGCGGCAACTGCACAAGTAACAAAGAGAACCTCAACAATGGCGCTATCAAAGAAAGGATTTGCATTAGCTGCTCGACACGGGCATTTTTGCTCCGACGAAAAGCGAAGGCGCCAAAAAAGATTGCGAAATCGATAGTTGTCAAATCAGCAAAGTTTGGAAAGCTTGAGTCGTGGGATTCTCCCGAACCTGTCAAGCACAACATATCGCAAACAACGGAATCCTTACCCGCAGCCCCTTGCGTACCAGTCAACGTACAAGTTCAAGTGGTACCAGCGCCAAAGTCACCACCTGCTGCTCGTGTGCCGGTGGTATATTCTCCCGAAGAAGATGAATCTGACTCGCTAATCAGTAAGCCAGCATTAGAAGTGGACGGGGTCGATGAGGACGAAGACGATAATGGTCTGAGACGCATGAACCAAGGCATGCTGTGCATTTTGCCACCCACTGTGTTTTCATTCTTGTTTGGGACGGAGACAAATGATGAAAAGTAACTACTTTTTATCAACCGAATGTACAAAAGTATTAATATTTACATAAGAATGATAGAGCTAAATTTTCAACCTGTCGGAAATGTGTGTCTGTATGTAAATGATCCACAGAACTGTAAACTAAGGCATGAACATGTCGTGAACTTCAGACGTTCGTATGGCTCTGATTATATCTTCTTCCTAAAATACAAATCAATGTGCAGAACACAATGGTTACTGGGCGTCTTGGCAGAGGAGAAAAAACACAGAACATTAGGCATTACCGTCAGTGTATCTCCTCCATCGATTTTCGACTGACAAGCACGCAATGTCAGGTCCAATACGAACATCTCACAGGATTTTGACATAACTTTGACAGCATTCATCGAGGGTATCTACCAAGAAACGTTTCAGTAAGCAATTCGAAACCACTGAGAAATCGACAATTGCCTTACAGTAGAGCTCCTATTTCCCACTGCCAGCTCGGAATTCATCAGTTGCAACAGCTTAGCGTCATCGATTGCTGTTCCAGTTTCGTCTTTTATACAAAGATTACGTCAATATGAACTGAGATACAGTATTAAAGAATAGATCAGTTCGTAAATTACGCACCTTTGCCAAAACGAGATATTTCTTCGTGCATCCGCGACCACAGAGCCTAGAGAGTTTATACTTTTGCATTAAATCAACAAAGAAGATACTGAAATTATACCTACTTGCCTTCATATTGATGTGGTTCTCTGCGAAGTCGGACTTTTGAACATCGTGGTACCTTTGATGGTAGGTAGTCTTGTCATTTACATCATCACTGACTCTTGCGTTCATTTCCCAAAACAAACTATACTAACTCTTCTCGAAGTCTTGTTGATAACCAACGCCTGGTTTAAGCTGAACTGTGCAAACAGCTCTCGTTCTCTGTTTGTGAGGGTGATGCCCATTCAAAAGTGCGAGTAGAACGATTATCAGTTACCGCACATCGACAAAATGCGACCGTTTCTCTTTTCTTTGTTTCCAGAAACTGCACTTTGATATCACCACATTTGCACCGCGCTTCCAGGCTTTCAGATGCAGTTTACTCCTCAGCAGTTGGCCGGAGGGCCTAAGTTTTCCCCGGTTACTAGAATTGGCAACTGGTTGGAGGAACTATCTTTGGAAGAAGCCAAAGTATCAAATTTCCAGACACGTTCTTCGAATGGCAACCTTGCGTTGCGCAAGATGGAGATAAAGATTGGTGTGTGCAGTGAGATTGTTCCCCATACATATTCCGAGGATGGTATTATTCGCTTCGGAGATACAGTTATTTTGCAGCACGACAACACGGGCAGCGTCCTAGCATGTGACCCTTTCGATGAAGTCATTACTGGGCAGGGAAAGTACCTGGTTAGTACGGTTGCAGAGCAACCCACCGCGAAAGCGCGCAATACGTTTAGAATTGTCCGCCCTCCTCCTCACATGGCAAATTTTGATGACAACATCAATGATCCCGTTGTTCACATTGGCCAATCTTTTATGCTGGCGTGCAACGAGTCGCTCCTCGTAAAACCCGGATCCAAGCTTCTTGCGCCCACCCTGTACCTGAGCTCTACCAAAAAGAATGAAAGGATGGCCACCAAAAGAACCAACCGCCAACTCGTGTATATGTCCAGCGCAGTGAACGCGGAAGCCGTTTGGCTCACGGTTCTTCCTTCGCGAGGCAGAACCAATGCTTCGGGTCGATTCCTCGCTATGGGCCAACCCTTGAGTGTGCAAGACTCGTTGCAGATTACCCACCGACAGACCAATATGTACCTCACATGCGACCCTGCAGAGAAAACCGCCACTGAGTTCGGCGTTGAATACGAAGCCTTCGCGGACCGGTCCACTGTGCCCGGCAAGCTAGGTCTAATTGTGTCTGAGTTCAAGGGACTCAGCACCAGTCAGACCCTGTCCAAGCCCGATGCGCCCATCTTTGCGTGGCACTTTGTTGCCTCCAACGATCGCTCCGCAGCTTTGGATCGTCGCACACTCCCACCACCTGCGACCAAGGAGACCATCCTCCGGGAAGTTCAGGACGCCGTCAAGGCCCGTGGTGTGGATGCCTTCTGGAACCTACGCGAGTTCTTTCAGCAGGTGGAGAAGCGCACACTCAGCACGGGCAAGATTGACCGCGAGGACCTGAAGGCGTGTCTGCTGGATTGGGGAATCAACACCCCCTCGCACTACCTCGACACCATCGTGGACCTCGTGGACAACACCCGCCTGGGTCTCATCGACGTGCGGGAGTTCCTGGCCGTGTTGCGCGGGCCTGTGAGTGCCCACCGCGAGCGCCTGGTGGAAGATATCTACCACGCGCTGGACCGCAACCACGAGCGCGTCGTGGACATCGACGAGGTGACCCGCCACTTCCACGGCGAGGGCCACCCCTTGGTGACCATTGGCGGCCTCAGCGAGAAGGACGCTCTGGCTCATTTTCTCAAGTCGTTCGAGGTGAAAGGCAAGGCACCCAAGAAAGTCACCTACGAGAAGTTCTTTGATTATTATGCTGACCTCAGCGCCGCCATCGAGGATGACTACTACTTTGAAGACATTCTGCGCAGCAACTGGAGCGGATTTTTCAAAAAGTGAAGAGGCTGTGTGATGTTGCCCGTGCACTAAAAATACCCTCATGTTTGTTTACTAAGGTGAATTTATAAACTTAAAAAATACTGTGTCATGCTTTTCTACAAAACTTTGTAAGATCCGATTAAATTTGAGCGGACTGTGAACGAGTTCAAAACGCATCCAATGCCTTTACAGTTGCTACTAGAGTACCCATTGAGACTCAACTCAACACCTACAGCATCTTGTATCGAAATAGATAGTATTGGTGTATGTCTTCTAAGGGACTCATACCATTCGTACGTTGTGCACACGCACTGAATGAAAGAATAAATTATTATTAAGTCTTACACAAGAGAAATAAACATAAACTTTAAACTTTATTTTTTTAATATCTACTTGAAGAGCTTTACTAGTACCCAGCACAGCTGAAGGAGTCAAGATACAGAGATGCTGTATACAACAATCGTAAACGACACAAGAACTGAAATGTTACACTGCAAAGATTGGCAGGACGGTCTCTTCCTGTTACTATTGGGAAACAAGTGTACCGACCACATTATACAAATGAGTTCGCGCTATATTATGCGTGAACCATCCTGTATATTACGAATCAGGCGGCGTCGACGAAGAAAGGTATACGGAGCAGATCGATCTCCATTTTCCACAGGGCTGATCCAACCCTTCATCAAGCATCCATCTCTGATCTGCAGCTCTTTCTGCTTTTTCTTCTGCACGTCGCCTATTTGTAGTTTACAGGAAAATGATCGTCAACTTATTAATAGTATATTTCAATAAATTTTAAAATTACCTTGTACTGCAATGTAGTGTATTAAAACTGTAATGTAAATATCGTCGAGATGCGTAATTTTTTGAATTTCGAGCCATCGCTCATCTTCTGCATCGTTAGGGAGCATATTTGGCGCTTTACCCCAACGTGCGAGCACCATCCGCGCTGCAGTGGGTCCGTCATTAATTTTCAGGGTAACTCTAGTCAAAATTTCGCTGGCATCTTTAATGTACATGCTGTAGTTAAGATAGATTGAAAGCTTTGTCTTGCAGTAATGAACTTACTTTGAAGTGCTTTCTCGGCCTGGAGTTCAGTGACTTGTAGGATATTTAGTCCGTACTTATCTCGTATAGCACACCAGTTCGGGTCAGTCCAGGACCTTGGCAACTCTGAGAGACGCAATAATCCCATTTCGACCAATTCCATAGGCATATTCGTGATTTTGAAGTCTTCAAATGATTCGTCCAAGACATATTCTCAAGACTTTGTAAGATCCGATTAAATTTGGGCGGACTGTGAACGAGTTCGAACTTCGGAAAGTTTCGAAGTGGCGCATTACTTTTATAGCAGAAGATTGATTGACACATTGAAGTAAGCAACGATAATGACGAAACACGGTAGAGATGACGAGTCATTCGAGGATTATCCACTGCAGTACTCGATAAAGAAAATGAAAATTGGTGGAGAATCGCCATTCGGTGAACAGCAGCTCCAACTATCGATGAACTTGGCGAATCATTACGAAGCGAACACCCATCCAGAGGAGAGACACATGCGGCAAATGAATCAACTATTAGGATCTTTACATGTCCTGCGACTTGAGAGGAAAGCGGAGAAAACGAGGAATATTGTTGGCGCCACACCAGAATCGTTTCGTTCTTCTCAAGAAAGCGATGTGTATACGAATTCAATGGACACGTCATGAAGTTCTCCCGAAACCTGAAGTAAAGTATCAGATTTTCTTAATTGTTCGTTACCAATGGGGGCTCATGTAATGGCCCTCCAGTATTTCTGAGTGGCCAAATCACTTCATTGATGTTCGTGAAACATCAGTTGCTTTCTATTCTGATGATGATAATATACTGTGCATATGTACCAGAAAGAGCTGTTCTTTGTTTTCATGTACATGTTGTAAAGAAGAGAAAAGCGATTTAATATTAAACCAATGTGCGCATTAGTTTGATAAATATTTAACGTACAAAAGTTAGCTAGTTCAGTTGTTCAAAAGCTATCTTATTTGAGCTTTTACGTAAATAAGCCAAGTCTCGCCGCCTGCTCCGCCATCGTCGGCTCTTTATCCCGGCTGTGGTGGTTGATGGGCTTGAGTGTGGGGTTGTTGCTGGACTGGCTTTGGTGCGTTCTCTTCTTGTCTTTCTTCACCGTCACGGGCATATCCGGGCTGTGGTTGCCATCCAACGGGGCAAGTGTCGGGCGCGGCGAGTCTGACTCGGAGTTGTTGCCAGAGAGTAAATTTCCCTTGGACGCGGACCGCGAGTTGCCCATGCTGCCGCGGAAAGAATTGCCACGCGATCGGGACCGGAAGGAAGGAGCACGCTCGCCCCGACTGCCTTGCTTGCTGGGATGCGAGCTCATGGAGTCTTGGGCGGCCAGCTGTGCTGCGATAGCTTCCTTGGCCTCGCTGCTGTCCCCTACTGACTCTCCTTCGTCAGTCTCCAACGCACTCTCGTTGGCTGAGGCATCGTCGCGGTCGCGGTCTGCGTTCAACATGAAGTCTGTGTCGCTGAGCAAATGACTCTCCTTCACGTTCTGCGGCACCTGCATCTTCGCAAAGGCCATCTTGGTCTTGCCTTCGATCTCGCCTGCATCGAGCTCCTCAGCCATGTTAGGATACTCCGAAGAGCCATCGATGGACGTTGCGGGAGGCTCAGGCGGGTCGGGACCTTTGCCGGCCGCACCGCCGTTGGTCACCTTCACCTTCTCAAACCACTGCGCCTCCGTCGGATTTGCACTGATCTCTCCAGAGCAGGCTGGGGAGGGAAGATTGCGGTCCTTCTGAGGGATCACATCGGGATGAAGGAACTCATCACTGGACTGGTTCTTCAATTTGCCTTCCAACGACATGGCGATGAGACTGGCCACAGCGCCCTCCTCGATCGCTTCGTTCAAATCGGAGTTGAAGTTCTTGTAGGCACGGGCGCAGTTTGCTCGGATGCGCGGACTCTCCAGCAGAGACAGCTTGTTGATCACGCGATCAATTTGAAACGGCGCGGCCATCAAGAACTCACGACAGGAGTTGATCTTTGAAAAGCCGTAAATCGCAAGAACCAAATTGGAAGCCGTTGACTCCTGAGATAAATACAATAGTAGGTGCACTGAGTAAGACAACAGCATCGTGGCGACAGGGGATTCCTTTCTAATACTTACCGAATACTTGGTCTCCACGATCTGCATGATCACTTTGGCGATGGCTTCGTTAGCGAAAGCTTGGCGACACTTCGGGTCCATCAGATACATGCCCATGGTCACGGCCACCAGCTCAAAGCACTGCAAAAAAATTTAAAAAATTACATATAAAAATATGAGCAATCAAAATACGTAAGATGCAAAAGTGGAAAACACTTACGTTAGGATGGAATCCAAGGACAGAAAGAATGCGCGACGAATCGGCCGTGGCGGAGCACAGTTTGGAGCTGAAGCTGTTCGTCACAAAAAGGTACATCAGTGCGGCCACCTCGTACATGATGTCCTTGTCATCCGCACAAGTCTCCACCGCGCGGCGCAAGATAGTCAATGCGCCGCCGGTGACCAGCTCGGACACACAGGCTTCCCCGCCGTGACTCAAAGTACGCAGGATGTGCACCAGTGACTTGATCGTGATGAGCGATGTAGGGCCGTTGCCAATGGACTTCTCAAAGAGCTTCATCATGGTCGGCAAGATCTTCAGCTGCAGGAGCTCAGGCAGGTCCGTGTAGCCGAGCACCAGGAAGCGTAGAGTAATGGCGAGCCAGTGGATGGCATCGGCCTTCAAGTTCTCGTCGATCAGCACGAAGATGTGCTCCACGAGCTCTCGCTTCTGCATGAACAGACGCGATCGCTCCTCCCACGCCAGCATCACGAGGATCTTGACCACATAATTGTACTCCTCATCTGAGGAGTTGCTCTTGGGCAAATGCGAGGCGAAATGAAGCAAGGTCGAGGGGATGGTGCCCTTGGACATCAACTCCATGAACTTGGAGTCATTGCACGACCAGAAGAGCGACACGAGACACTGCATCACCGTGTAACGGTCATCCATCTCGATACCTTTCTCCAAGGGCCCAAAGGCGCCAGCGAGGATGGCTTGCCCGCGCACGTGGGGGTCAAGCACCAGGTTGCACACGGTGCGAATGGCGATCACTTGGGTCTCCGCCGTGGTGGACTCGCAGAGAAGCTTGTACAAAGTGGTCAGAACGGCCTTGCGTTCGACCATCTTATGTCTCGCCGTGTCGAACTGCGTGAGGTGGTTGAAGATCTTGGCGCTGAGCATGGAGATGTGCGCACCGCCTACCTTGGAAAGGTTCGCAATGGAACCAATCAAGCCCTCCTCCAACATGAAGTTGATGGTGGTGTGGTCCAGCAGGTTGTTGAGACCAATGACACACAACAGCTTGGTCAACGGGTCCACACTCTGCACCATACTGATCATCAGCAGCGCATGCACTCCGCCGTCCGTGGCAACCGACAGCTTGGTGTCTGCGTTGCACGCCAGGTTGCAGATGGCCTTCGCACAGCAAATGTAGGTCACTTCCTTCAACGAGTTGGCGAGTTCAGCGATGATGCTGACCACACCCTCTTTGATCATACTCACTTGCACACTCACCTCGCAGGAGAGATTGGCGAAAGCCACCAGGCAGCGTTGCTTGGTTGTTTCGTCGTTCAGCTCCGCGAGTCCCTTCAGGGCAGCAATCGCGCCCATCTCGCAGAGTGTCACTCTGCAGGACTCGTAGTAGGAGAGAGAAGACAGC
>LNAP01016998.1_pt1 | contig 10292 bp, 9 predicted proteins | sample 602601 | NCBI WGS metagenome assembly LNAP01 (sample SAMN02440304, study PRJNA202911) | soil metagenome | biome: Subtropical and temperate rainforests or woodlands; isolation source: soil samples (1 kg each in a 20% v/v slurry with milli Q water) were... ...
AGCGCCGCGCGGGCGATGCGGTTCGCGCTGCCGGTGGCGTCGGCCGCCAGGCGGTCGATCACCTTCTGGAAGTGCAGCTGCACGGCGGGGCTGTCCACCACCGCGCGCATCGGCGCATCGGCCGGCAGCCCGGCGAGCTCGCGCACCGCCTGCGTGGGGAAGATCAGCGCACCCACTTCCTTCAGGTTGATGCCGGTGAGCACCGCGTCCTGCACGTAGGGCGCACCGAAGGCGATGATCTTGGCGCGCAGCGGCCCGACGCTCACGAAGGTGCCGGTGGCGAGCTTGAAGTCTTCCGCGATGCGGCCGTCGAAGCGCAGGCCCAGGTGGATGTTGCCGGGGTCGATCCACGCCACGGCGTCGCCGGTGCGGAAGAAGCCTTCCTCGTCGAAGGCATCGTGCGTGGCTTCGGGCAGGCGCCAGTAGCCCGGCGTCACGTTGGGGCCGCGGTAGCGGATCTCGGTCTTGCCGTCCGTCGGCACCAGCTTGATCTCCATGCCGGCGGCCGGCAGCCCCAGGTCGCCGGTGTGCACTTCGGGCCGGGTGATGTACAGGCCGAAGGGGCCGGACTCGGTCATGCCCAGCCCGGTGCCGATCACCAGCCGCTCGCCCAGCTCGGCCTCCTGGATGCGGTGCAGCTCGTCCCACAGCGCCTGCGGCAGCGCGGCGCCGGCGTAGAAGAACAGCCGGCAGCGCGACAGCAGCGTCTTGCGCAGGGCCGCGTCCTCGGCCATCGCCTGGGCGATGTACTCGAAGCCGGTGGGCACGTTGAAGTAGACGGTGGGCGCGATCTCGCGCAGGTTGCGCAGCGTCTCGGCGATGCCGGCGGGCGTCGGCCGGCCGTCGTCGATGTAGAGCGTGCCGCCGTTGTCCAGCACGATGCCCACGTTGTGGTTGCCGCCGAAGGTGTGGTTCCAGGGCAGCCAGTCGACCAGCACCGGCGGCTCCTCGCCGAGCGCAGGAATCGACGCGCGCAGCTGCGCCTGGTTGGCGCACCACATCCGGTGCGTGTTGATGACGGCCTTCGGGTTCTTGGTGGAGCCGGAGGTGAAGAGGAACTTGGTGATGGTGCCGGGGTGCGTCGCGTGCAGGGCGGCCTCGACCGCCGACGTCGGCTCGGTCGCCATCAGCGCGCTCAGCGGCGTCACCGTGCGGCCTTCGAGGCTGCCGCCGGCCAGCACCACCTCGGTGTCCGGCGGCACCGCGGCGGCGATGGCCGCGGCATAGCGGGTGTCGGTCGCGAACACCAGGCCGGGCGTCAGCGTCGCCATCACATGGCGCAGCTTCTCGAAGTCCTTGCTGACCAGCGAGTAGGGCGGCGACACCGGGCAATAGGGGATGCCGACGTAGAGGCAGCCGAGCGCCAGCATGGCGTGCTCCAGGCTGTTCTCGCTCAGCAGCGCCACCGGCCGCTCGGGGGAGAGGTCGCGCTGCAGCAGCGCCTGGCCGATGGCACGCGCCTTGTGCAGCGCCTCGCGGTAACTGATGCGCACCCAGTCGCCGGTGCTGCCATCGGCGTTGCGCGCCCGGCGTGCGATGAAGGTGCGGTCGGGCGCCACCGCGGCCCAGTGCACCAGGCGCTCGGTCATGCGGTGGGCATAGGCGCCGAGCGGCTGATCGGCCTGCAGGTACTGCACGCCGCCTTCGCCTTCGCGCAATACCCCGCGGGTGATGCCGAACGCGAGCGGTCGATAGCGGGGTGCGCCAACACCGGCGGCTGCCGTGGTCGGCATGGCGGTTGTCTCCAGCATGTTGTTCTCCTGAGGTGGGTGCGGTCAGCTTTTGGCGACCTTGGCGGCCTTGCCTTCGAGGAAGGCCCGGACGCGGGCCTTGGCCTCGGGCGCGTCCTGCGCGATGCCGGCCATCAGCGCTTCGGTGAAGTAGCCGTGGTCGGCCGGCTGGTCGGCGATGCGCGGCAGCGCGTGCATCAGCGCGTAGTTGGTGAGCGGCGCGTTGGTGGCGATGCGCTGGGCGAGCTCGACCGCCTTGTCCAGTGCGGCGCCTTCGGGCACGAGGTACTGCGCGAAGCCGACGCGCTCGCCGTCCTCGGCGTTGTAGACGCGCCCGGTCATCATCATGTCGGTCATGCGGGCCACGCCGATCAGGCGCGGGATGCGCACCGAGCCGCCGCCACCCACGAAGATGCCGCGGCTGCCTTCGGGCAGGGCATAGAAGGTGCTCGCATCGGCCACGCGGATGTGGCAGGCGCTGGCCAGCTCGAGCCCGCCGCCGACCACCGCGCCATGCAGCGCCGCCACCACCGGCACCGGGCCGTGCTGGATGCTCTCGAGTGCGTCGTGCCACATGCGCGAATGGCGCAGGCCGGCACCGGCGTCGCGCTCGCTCAGCTCCGACAGGTCGAGGCCGGCGCAGAAGTGCGGGCCTTCGCCGTCGATCACCGCGGCGCGCACCGTGGCCGGGAGGTTCTGGAAGGCGTCGCGCAGCGCCAGGATGAGCCCGTCGTTCAGCGCGTTGCGCTTGGCCGGTCGCGTCAGGCGGATGATGGCGATCTCACCCTGGTGATCGATGCAAAGGTCTGTGTTCGTCATGATTGCGTTCCCGAGTTGCATCGATTATGGTTATGAAAAATAACCAATTCAACCGCCGTTCGCCCGCCAGCGGTCGGTGTTTACCCGAACCGGAGACACAGCATGGACATCGCCAATCTCGTCGCCATCGACACCCACACGCACGCCGAAGTGAGCTGCTGGAACCCCTTCGACAACTACGGCGAGGAATACGACCGCGCGGCCGACAAGTACTTCCGGTCGAGCAAGCGGCCGACCATCCAGGAGAGCATCGACTACTACCGCGAACGCAAGATCGGCTTCGTGATGTTCGGCGTCGATGCCGAGAGCAACCTCGGCCGGCGCCGCATCCCCAACGAGGAGATCGCCGAGGCGGCGCAGAAGAACCCCGACGTGATGATCGCGTTCGGCAGCATCGATCCGCACAAGGGCAAGATGGGCGCACGCGAGGCGCGGCGGCTGGTGGAGGAGCACGGCGTGCGCGGCTTCAAGTTCCACCCCACGGTGCAGGGCTATCACCCCTACGACAAGATGGCCTGGCCGATCTACGAAGTGATCGCCGAGCACAAGCTGCCGGCCGTCTTCCACACCGGCCACAGCGGCATCGGCTCGGGCATGCGCTGCGGCGGCGGGCTGCGCCTGGAGTACAGCAACCCGATGCACCTGGACGACGTCGCCATCGACTTCCCCGACATGCAGATCATCATGGCGCACCCCAGCTTCCCCTGGCAGGACGAGGCGCTGTCGGTGGCCACCCACAAGCCCAACGTCTGGATCGACCTGTCGGGCTGGAGCCCGAAGTACTTCCCCAAGCAACTGGTGCAGTACGCCAACACGCTGCTCAAGGACCGCATCCTGTTCGGCAGCGACTACCCGCTCATCACGCCCGACCGCTGGATGAAGGACTTCCTCGAAGCCGGCTTCAAGCCCGAGGTGATGCCCGGCATCCTGAAGGACAACGCGGTCCGGCTGCTGGGCCTGAAGTAGACAGGCTGCACGCGCTCAGTCGTCGGCGCGATCCCAGTCTCCGCGCACGCGCTTCTGCCGTTCCTCGCGTTCGCGCGCCATCTGCTCGGCGAACTGCTGGCGGCCTTCCTTCGCGACGGCGATGAACTTGGCGCGGTCCTTGTAGTGCGGGTAGCCGTCGGCCGTGAGCTTGAGGTTACAGCATGGCCGACTCGCGCGCCTCGTGCGCCGGCCAGCCGAGCACTTCGAGCACCGATCGCGCACTGCGCAGCGACGACTCGAACAGCTCGCGCTCGATGAATTCCACCTTGCGGTCCTGCAGCTGGTAGAGGTGGCTGACGTTGCGTGCCCGCGCCACCAGCCGCGCCTGCGGGAAGTGCTCGCGCACCACGTCGACGATCTCGAGCGACTGCTCCACGTCGTCCACCGCCACCACCACGGCGAGCGCGGTCGCCGCGCCGGCGGTGCGCAGCACGTCGAGCCGGGTCGCGTCGCCGTAGAACACGCGGAAGCCGAATTCGCGCAGGCCGGCGACGGTGTCGGGGTCGTGGTCGAGCACCGTGACCTGGATGCCCTGCGCACTCACCAGACGGCCGATGATCTGCCCGTAGCGGCCGAAGCCGCAGATCAGCACCTTCGGTTCCTGCTGCTCGGAAATCTCTTCCATCGCCGGCCCGCTCGACCGGCTGTAGCGCGGCAGCACGAACTTGTCGATCAGCACCAGCAGCAGTGGCGAGATCAGCATCGACAGCGCGACCGCGCCGATGAGGAAGGACGCGACGCCCGCCGGTAGCACGTTCGGCCCGGCCGCCTGGAACACCACGAAGGCGAACTCGCCGCCCTGTGCCAGCAGCAGCGTGAACACCGGGCGCTGCTGGTAGGGCACGTCCATCGCCTTGGCCAGGGCGTAGATGACGACGAACTTCAGCGCCAGGAAGCCGAGCACCACCAGCGCCATCAGGCCGGGCTGCGCCATCAGCACGCCGAAGTCGATGCTCATGCCGACCGCGATGAAGAAGAGGCCGAGCAGCAGGCCCTTGAAGGGCTCGATGTCGGTCTCGAGTTCGCGCCGGTACTCGCTCTCGGCCAGCAGCACGCCGGCGAGGAAGGCGCCCAGCGCCATCGACAGGCCGACCAACTGCATCAGCGCAGCGATGGCGACCACCAGCAGCAGCGCGGTCGCGGTGAAGATCTCGGGCGTGTTGCTGCGCGCGATCCAGCGCAGCAGCGGGCGCAGCAGCAGCCGGCCGCCCAGCACGATGCCGGCGATCACGCCGACGATCTTGGCGGCCTCGAAGGCGCGCTGCGCGCTGTCGATGGGCTCGTGCGCATCGCCCACGGCCAGGAGCGGCAGCAGCGCGAGGATCGGGATCGCCGCCACGTCCTGGAACAGCAGGATCGAGAAGCCGGCCTGCCCGCTGGCAGTGCGCAGCAGGTTGCGTTCGCCGAAGACCTGCAGCGCGATGGCGGTGGACGACAGCGCCAGCCCGAGCGCCGCGACCAGCGCCACGCGCCAGCTCGCGCCGGCGAGATAGCCCACGGCGAACAGCACCGCGGCGCAGGCCACGACCTGCGCCGTGCCCCAGCCGAAGATCGGTCGCCGCAGGTTCCACAGGCGCGCGGGCTCGAGCTCGAGGCCGACCAGGAAGAGCATCAGCACCACGCCGAACTCGGCGAAGTGCAGCACCTCTTCGACGCTCGACACCAGCCCCAGGCCCCACGGCCCGATCGCGATGCCGGCTGCGAGGTAGCCGATGATGGCGCCGAGGCCGAGCGCCTTGGACAGCGGCACCACCAGCACGGCGGCGCCCAGGTAGATCAGGCTGCTGGTGAGCCAGGCGGGAGCGTGGCCCATGTCAGGCGGCCCTCGCTTCGCGTCGTGCCTCGGGCAGGCTGGCGACCGCTTCGACCGCAAGGGGCGGCCGGTCTTCCGGCGGCACGCTGCAGGTCGGGCAGCCGCCGAGCGCGTCGATCTCCGGCCAGTCCGGGTAGCTGGCCAGGCGCTGCGCGAAGGTGTCGACGTGCGCGTCGATGTCCGAGGCGCTTGCGCTGCGGGCGCCGTGCAGGATCAGCGGCGGCAGGAAGCGCATGCCGCACAGCACGGCGGTCTGTTCGTAGGGCGGGAGGAAGGCGTCGAAGAAATAGCGGTTGTAGCTCGCGGGGTGGTAGCTGGCCTCGGGGCCGCCGGTGGTGGCCGCCAGCCACATATCCTTGCCATGGAGCGCGGTGCCGCCGGTGCCGTAGGCCCAGCCGTAGCGCAGCACGTCGTCGAGCCAGAGCTTCTGAAGCGGCGGCATCGAGTACCACTGGATCGGATGCATCAGCACCAGCAGGTCGGCGCGCGCCAGGCGCTCGCGCTCGGCGTCGACATCGATGGCGTAGTCGGGGTAGCGTGTGTAGAGGTCGTTCACCGCGACCCCGTCGACCTCCCGCGCGGCCGCGAGCAGGCGGCGGTTCACCCGCGACTCCCGCCAGTGCGGATGGGCGGCGACGAGGTAGATGCGCCGTCCCGGGGTGCCCGTGTGTGTTGTTGTCGTCATCCCGCGAACATAGCGCAGCGCGGACGGGTTTGCGCGGCCGACACCTTGTTGCCGCGTCTACGGGGTCATGGCCGGTGGATCTGGAACGCAGCGTTGGCACCCCATGTCGCCACCATCAGGCTGCCATCCGGTGCAAGTGCCAAACCCACCGGGCTGCTCAGCCCATCCGCGATCACCGTGCGAACGCCCTGGCGGTCGACGCGGCTGATGGTGGTCCCGCCGTAGTCCACGACGTAGGCGGCGTCTGCGTCCGCCGCAACGATGCCCGGGCCGGGGCTGCGCAGGTCGGTATTGATCGTCCTGGCCTTCTGCCCGTCGGTCACCAGGGAGATGCCGCCGGCGATGTTGCTGACCAGCAGATCGCCATTGGGGAGTTCGACAGCGCCCACCGGTGTCTGCAGGCCTTCGGCGGCGACTTCCATTCTTCCGTCTGGATGCGCAGCAAGAATCTGGTGGGTGCGACGGTTCGCGATCAGCAGGCGGCCTCGCGCATCGAAAGACAGCCCCGCGGGTGTCGCCAGCCCTCGCACGAAAACAGCCTTGTCGCCGTTTGGCGTGAAGCGCCACACCAGGTCTTCGTTGTAGGAGGCGACATACACGTCGCCCCTGGACGAAATGGCCAACCCCGAAGGGCTACTGAGCCCGCTGGCGAAGACCGTCCGCTCGCCCCTGGGGGTGAAGCGCATCACGGTGCCCGCAGACCAGTTCGAGATGTAGAGGTTGCCGCCCGCGTCGTAGGCCATACCGACCGGCGCGCTGAGGCCTTCATGGGTCGCCGTGCGGTCCAGCGTCCACAGGCCAGCCGGTCGCGGCTGGGCCAAGGCAGGCTGAAGCGACGAAGTCACGATGAGAAGCACCAGGCAGACGGCATGGAAGATCTGCTTCATGCCGGCGCCTCTTGAGAGAAGATCTCTTTGGCCGCAAACAGGCCGTTGAGCGCTGCGGGAAAGCCGGCATAGACGGCCATCTGCATGATGACTTCGACGATCTCCTGCCGAGAGCAGCCGACATTGCGGGCGCCGTGGATATGCACCTTGAGTTGCGGCGCAGCGGTTCCCATCGCAGTGAGTGCGGCCACCACGGCGAGTTCGCGCACCTTGAGGTCGAGCCCCGGCCTCGAGTAGATGTCGCCGAACGGAAACTCGATGATCAGCCGTGCGAAATCGGGGGCGATGTCCTTCAGGCTTTCAATGACGTTCTCGCCCGCCTGTCCATCGACCTCTTGGAGCTTTGCCCAACCCCGTGCATACCGTTCGTCATTCATGAATTCGCCTTCGCATCTGTTGATCGGGTCACTCTACGAGGGCGTTGCAGGCGCATCCAATACCTTTTGTGTGATACCTTTTCGGTATGAATGGATCGATCGACCTGCGACAGTTTCGGTATTTCCTCGCGGTCAGCGAGGAGCGCCATGTCGGGCGAGCGGCGGCCCGCTTGCACATCTCTCAACCACCGTTGAGCAGGCAGATTCGTCAGTTGGAAGCGCAACTTGGCGTCGAGCTGTTCGTGCGGACCCCAACCGGTGTGACGCTGACACAGGCGGGGGTCGCATTCCTGCCCGAAGTCAGGCGGACGCTGGCGCAGGCGCGCAAGGCCGTGGCGGTCGCGAAGGCGGCGCAAGGTGCCGAGCGTGGCCAGTTCGTCGTGGGCTACACGACGGTGTTCGATCGAAGTGCCATTCCCGATGTGGCCGAGCCCTTGCAGAAGCGCTTTCCGAACTGGCGGATCGTCACCCAGGGTAGACATTCCATCAGCCTCGTGCGCGACATCAAGAATGGCGCGATGGACGTGGCCTTCATCGGCTTGCACACCGAGACCAAGGGTCTCGAGGTCGAGACACTGCGCGAGGAGCCTGTCATCGTCGCGCTGCCCGCCAGCCACCCGCTGGCGCGCAAGCGTCGGCTCGGGTTCGATGACCTCCGCAGGGAGTCGATCTTCCGGTTCGAGCGTCGGCTGAACCCGGGCTTCTATGACCACTGCCAGGCGTTCTTCGAACGGATCGATTTCAAGCCCCGCACGATTCCGGAACCCGACGACCACCATATCCTGCTGGGCCTCATCGCAGAGGGGCGAGGCATCGCGTTCATCTCTGCGTCGCTGCAGAACGTCAAACGCAGAGGTGTTGTCTTTCGGCCGCTCAAGGAAGAAGCACGGCATCTGACCAGCGGGATCGCCGTCGCCTATGCGCAAGGCAACGCATCACCCATCCTGGCTCGGTTCCTTGAACTCGTGAGGGCCGAGGCGCAACGTGCGCCGGTTCCCGGCAAGGCACCGGCCTAGGGCGCATCCGCTCGCTCCCCAGCGAAACGCACCGTGGAAAGTCCCGGCGAACGTCGGCCACATTCGGTGCTAACGTCCTGGCGACATGAAAAAGACCTTCCAGACCCTTCAGGATCTGGCCGCCTGTGTCGGCCAGGAAGTCGCGGTCAGCGACTGGATCGAAATCACCCAGCCCCAGGTGAAGAGGCCACGGGCGACCACCAGTGGATCCACGTCGACGTGGAACGCGCCAAGGCGGGGCCGTTCGGCGCGCCGATCGCGCACGGCTTTCTCACGCTGTCGCTGCTGCCGAAGTTCTACGAGAACGCGTTCGACGTGGTCGAGTCGCGCATGGGCGTGAACTACGGCCTCAACCGGGTGCGCTTCATGGCGCCGGTGCCGGTGGGCAGCCGGCTGCGTGGTCGGATGAAGCTGCTGTCGGCCGAGCCGATCGAGGGCGACGGCCTGCAGATGGTCTGGGAAACCACGATCGAGCTCGAAGGTGCGGCCAAGCCGGCCTGCGTGGCCGAGTCGGTGGTGCGGCGCTACCCCTGAGCGAAGCCGTTCTGGCGCCAGGCCTCGAACACCGTCACCGCGACGGCGTTCGACAGGTTCAGGCTGCGCTGGCCCTCGCGCATCGGCAGACGCAGGCGCTGCGGCGCGTCGAAGCGCTCGCGCAGTTCGGGCGAGAGGCCGCGGGTTTCCGAGCCGAAGACCAGCCAGTCGCCCGGCGCGAAGGCCACGTCGTGCACCGGTCGGCTGCCGCGCGTCGTGAGGGCGAACATGCGATCTGCTGCCGGCGCTTCGGTCTCGAGCAGCGCGGCCCAGCTGGCGTGGCGGCGCACCTCGGCGTACTCGTGGTAGTCCAGGCCGGCGCGGCGCAGCAGCTTGTCGTCCATCGAGAAACCCAGCGGCTCGACCAGGTGCAGCGTGCAGCCGGTGTTGGCCGCCAGGCGGATCACATTGCCGGTGTTGGGGGGGATCTCGGGCTTTTCATGGGTTAGGTCGTTCCGCTTGTGGCGACTTGTGCCTCGGCCTCGGAGGTCGGCTTCTGGCCGTCTTCGGACGTCAGAGCATCGCATGGCCAATCGATGTCACAAGGCGAAATCACCGTGTCGGCGGACGGATGTCACAAGCGCCGAGGAAGAAGGAAGAGTTCGAACGCCTCGGAAAACTCAGGGCTGGGGTTGTCGAACTGGCCTTCCTCGGCACGATAGATATGCGATAGAGATGCAATGCGCCGCACGCTGCGGAGAAGTTCGAAAAGAGCGCGTACGTTCGCTTCGCACCACTCTGGGCCCTTGCGATAGTCAAGAGATATGCAGCTAGATTCAATACATACAGTGAGCCACGGCAACTCAACACCGTCTACTTTGAGGCCGATTAGCGGGTGCCTAAAGGAATCAATCTTGCCCGTCGAATGCGCACGGACTGGACTTTCGAGTTCGCTGAGGGGCACCTCACGCTCAAATTCTGGACTCCAAGCGGCGTACCCTCGAACGTCGTCGCTGCTTTGCTGCAGCAGCAGTGCATACACAGCCTCCATCGTCTCGACGGACAGATTCTCAATGAAAATATCTGGCAAGGAGCCGTCGTCTTCTTCGAAGAAGCGACGAACGAGCGGCCATGGATTCAAGAAACCTCCAATTCATCCTGCGCTAGATTCGGCTTGGAGCGTGCCGCAATCGCAGGGTTTCCTCCGGAAGCAGTTTAGCGGCAACGCTGCCTTTGACTGACTGTCACCGGCCTGCCCCGCGGTCGCTCTTGAGCGGGTTCGCAAACTGGACCGGCGTGACGAACTTCCGCTTTTGGCCGCTTGCCGTCCGTTGCTCATTGAGCCCCTTCGAGGGCCGCAATGTATGGCAGGACTCGCGGATGAGCCTCAACCCACTGGGCTCCCAGGACGGTCTTGCCCCTGATGGAATGGTCTGCCATGTGGATCTCCTTGAATGCGTGTGGCAAAGACTGAAGTCTAGGCAGCACCGCACGTGAGATAAGC
>LNAP01016128.1_pt1 | contig 10291 bp, 13 predicted proteins | sample 602601 | NCBI WGS metagenome assembly LNAP01 (sample SAMN02440304, study PRJNA202911) | soil metagenome | biome: Subtropical and temperate rainforests or woodlands; isolation source: soil samples (1 kg each in a 20% v/v slurry with milli Q water) were... ...
CGATGGCACCCACGATGCCGCCGACCGTTGCCATATCGACCTGTCCAGGCATCGTCACTCCCCCCGCTCAAGCGCAGGCTGTGACACGCCGCGCGCCAGTGGGATCAGCGCCGCAACGACAACCGCTGCACCACCCAGCACAGTACCAACCCAATCAGGCAATGCAGCCCTCCATCCATCCGGCATCGCGTTGTAGGCCGTCGCGGCGGCTGCCAGCGCGGCGGCGAGCATGGACAGACGCGTGGACCACCACTTGCGCCAGTTGTTGATGTCTGCAACCGGGACCGCTCCGAAAGCCCGGATGACTCGTTCAGCGACAGTGCTCATTGCAGTGCCCTCAGCGCAGTAGCGTAGCGGGCGTTGCGATCAGCGGCCCCGTTCATCCCGCCATTGATCCGCCTTGTGATACCGGAAAAGTAACCGCGATCTGCCAGCACGTTCAAGTTGTGATCGTCCCAGTAGGCCCCGGCACTCATAGCGGCCCAGTGCATTGTTTCGAGCAACTCAGGCTGAACCTCTAGATCCGGTGCGGCCTGGCACTTGTCTCGCAGCAGCCGAGTGATGCCGGCATAGTTGGCCCGGCCAGTGATCATGATCCAGCCACGGCCGCGATACCTCCAGCCGTCTCCTGGCTCCTTGTTGCCGAGCCGGCTGCCGTAGACGTAGTTGGCAATGGCTTCAGGCCGGCGGGCGTATTGCCGGGCCTGCTCGGCCGTGAACCAGTTCGGCCACGTCTTGAGTAGCCCGCGCTCGCTGTAATTCAAGTTCTCCACCAGTCGGGTGAAGCCTGCGGACTCGTGCGCCGTCTGGGCGATGAAGGCGGCCTGGCGCTTGGGCGTGTTGATCCCGTAGACCCGGCACACCTCGGCCATGGGTTCGGCCAGGCGCTTGGCAAGATCCGCGGAAACGCCGAGCGCGGCCTGCATGCCGCTGGGCTTCATGGATGTGGCGTTGGCTGCAGGCATGGTGATGGGTCTTGGTCAGGCGCGGGAGGAACCCCACCAGCGCAAGCCCATGACACGGGCCCGCACTGGCGGAGCAAGAGGCCTTAGGCGATGGCGCCCTGGCCGGGCAGCAGACGGACGTTGACGGTGGTAGCGCCGCTGGCGGCGGCATCCAGCGCAACGCCGAAGCCAGCCAGATTGCCGGTGGCGGCCGTGGCCACAACCTGCTTGGCGACGTCGTCCCAGCCCACCAGGGCGCCCTGGGCGATGACGGTGGCCGAGGCCTTGGGCAGGACGAAGCTGCCGTCGATGGCGGCCGCGCCGTCACTGCCGATGGCGCCGGGATGGCCAGCAGCACGCCGATGACGTCCGGCACGCCGGAGGTGTAGGCGACGGTGGCGTTGACGATGTTGATCGTGTCGCCCTTGCGGTGATAGTTGTCCATGGCTTGAGTCCTGTGCGAATGAGGGATGCGGTGCAGGGATGGGCGCGGCAGTCAGCTGCCGCGCCCGCCGGATCAGGGAACGCTGGGGTACGGGCTGGGCGCGGCGCCGTCGTTGCGGAACAGGCCGCGCCAGTCGATGGCCTTGGCCCCAAACACGTGGCGGCACTTGATCTCCACGCCATCGACGTGGAAGCCCTGGCGGGTCTCGGTGAAGACGCCCTCGTTGCCTTCCAGATATGCGTACTCCACGGTGTCCACCAGGGTGGGCTCGGCGGCGCCGTAGTAGCGCTGGGCGCTGTCGTCCTCGAGCCGCGGCTCGACGATCGGCGTCAGGCTGGGGCCGATGAGGTTGGCGTTGTTGGCCTGCGCGGCGACGATACCTTGAGCGCTGCGCTCTCCAGCGACGGCGGCACGATGAGGAACCGCGGGCGGACGTTGATGTAGCGGCCCTCGGGCCCCTTCTGCAGGACCATCATGCGGCGCAGCTCGGCCAGCGGATCGAACACGGACGGATCCGGGTTGACCGCATCGATCAGCGCTGCGGCCGTGCCGAGGTTGGCGTGCGCGGCCGAGAACAGGGCCTGGCCGTCGGCCATCAACGGGTTGCTGGTCAGGATGCCGTAGACGATATCGCTCTCCAGCGCCGCGGCCGATGCACCAAAGGCCAGCGGGATATTGGTGAGCATGGCGAGGTCGTCATTGACGATCACTTCCCATGTGATGGCCACGATGCGACCGTATTTCTGCACGGCATACTTTTCCGCGCCGGCACCGATGGCGCCGTACTCGTACTCGGCACCTTCCAGCACGCGCTTGAGGTCCGGCGTGCCGGCGATGGACACGCGCGAGACTTCCTTGAAGTCCGGCAAGGTGGCCTGGCGCGCCCACGGGGTGAAGGTGCGCTCGGCTGCCTGGTAACCGAGGCGCAGGGTGCGCGTGACAGTGCCTTCCATGATGCCCGGGAAGTCACTGGTGGACTGCAGCGCCTTGATCGCGATCTCGTGCCCGGTCATGCCACGGGTGCGGTGCCCGGCCCGCTCCACGCTGTCGCGCGCCAGGTCCAGCAGCTTCATGCCGCGGAACTCGCGGGCGGCCTCCGGCAGCTTGTTGGCCACCGGGTTGTGCCGATGCAGCAGCGCGGCCTGCGCGTTTTCCCGGTAGGCCCTGGCGTTGGCCGGCTCACCGCCGGATGCACTCGGGCTGCCGGTCGGCGTGGGCGCGGTCTGCTTGCCCAGCAGGGCCAGCAGCTTCTTGCCTGCGGCCGATTCGTCGACATCGTGGTCGTCCTCGCACTCTTGCATCAGGGCCGCAAACGGCGCTTGATCCAGATCGGCACGGGCCAGGAACGGGGCAAACTGATTGCGGATGGCGGCACGGCGGGCCTTGTCGGCGGCCAGCGCTGACTTGGCAGCGGCCTGTTTCTGTTCGTCGGTCATTGCAGTCTCTCCAGTGATGTGACCGGCATCCGCCGGCGGGGTTGGCTCGGCGGATGCCGGCGGATGGGTTGCGTCTTGCGATGTGTCCGGGGCCTGGCCACGCGGCGGCGACGTGCCGGTTGGGTTGTGCATCCCACGCAGGGCAGCGGTGACCGCCAGGCCTGCATAACGCGCAGAAGCACGGCCAGCCATGCGCGCGAGGACCTCGTCGGCGAATGCCTTGGCGCTGGCATTGGTGGTGCCGTCTTCGCTGCTGTCCTCACCCACTGCATCGGCAAAGCCAGCGGCGATGGCTTCCTCGCCGGTGTAGTAGTGGTCCTCGCCATCGGTCAGCAACGCCAGCACCTCGGCCCTGTCCATGCCTGACTTGACCGCGTAGGCATCGGCCATCGACTGGCTGAACTTGTCCAGCGCGTCGGCGTACTGCCGCATCTCCCTGGCATTGCCAAGGACCCCGCCCCATGGCGCATGGATCATCAGCATGGATGTGGGCGGCATGGTGACCGTGTCGCCGGCCATGGCGATCAGCGAGGCACTGGACATGGCCACCCCGTCAACGGTGACCAGCTTGATTGCCTTGTGCCGGCGCAGCGCGTTGTAGATGGCCAGGCCATCAGCCACGCTGCCGCCATAGCTGTTGATGCGCACGTTGATGGCGGCCACCGATGCATCAAGCGCGTTGAGCTGCGCGACGACCGATTGCGCCGTGACCGACTCGCCCCACAGCGACTCGCCGATGTCGCCATAGACCAGAAGCTCGTATTGGCTGGCGTCGGCGGACGCTGGGCGCAGGGTCATCACCGGCTTGATGCGCGGGCCTTCCTGTGTGCGTGCTGCGGCCTGCGGCGCGGCTGACATGGCGCGTGCGCCGGATGGCGCGGCGGTGAGGATGGATTGCATCATTCGGAATCTCCAGGGTTGACCAGGCGGACGTGGGCCTGGCGGGGAGCGCGCTGGCGCTGCGTGGTGTCGCGCTGCCGCGCAGCTTCTTGCGTGTCAGGCGTGTTCTGCGTGGCTTGGCTCTGCGCTGCGCCGCTCTGGTTGACGTAGCGCGCATCGGTGTCCAGCACGATCCCAAGCTCATCAGCCAGGACCTGCTCGCGTTTGATCTCTTCCATCACGTCCTGGATCCGGCGGCCGCGCTCGGCCACCTTTTGCGTCAGGCTGCCCACGCCGGCGCGCACCTCATCGACAATGGCGCCGATCTCGCGCGATGGGTCGATCCACGGCATGGCCGGGCCGCGGAACTGCGCCTGGGCCACGGTGTCGGCGCGCACGTCGGTCGGCACCCGCACACGGCCAGAAGCGATGGCCTGCTCGACGAAGCGCTGCCACACCGGTCGCACGAACTGGCTCACGAACTGCGAGGTCAGCATGCGGTAGCCGGCGTAGGCCTCGACCAGCTCCTGGCGCTGTGCGCTGTAGGTGCCGTCGTAGTCGCCGGCCATGGTCGAGTACGTCAGGCACGTCGGGCGCGAGGCCGCGCGCAGCTGCTGGCGCCGGAACTCGCCAAGGTTTGGGTTGGGCCGGTTGGGGTTGGCGATCTCGATCTTCTCGCCGGGCAGCAGCTCATCGAAGATTGCGCCGCTGCGCAGCTGGAACTGCCGTTCGCCCGGCATGTATTCGCTGCCGTCCGGGTTGGGCGGCAAGCTCCAGTCCATGCTGGGATCGCGGGTGATCTGCCATGCGAACTTGGCCGCCATGTTGGCGGCCACGCGCTCGGATTCCTCGTAGTCCTTGATGTCCATCAAGCGGTCGATGGCGCTGGCAAACAGGCTGATTCCGCGCAGTCCAGACAGGCGCTCGCGCACGGCAACATGCAGGAAGCGCTGCGCCGGCACGCGCTTGAGTGCGCGCTCGTTGACCCATCCGCCATCGCCCGGGTGCTGCTTGTAGGCGTAGTAGGCAGTGGGCTGGCCCCATGCGTTGCGCTCGATGCCGGCCTTGACCAGCGGGGTGTCGCGCTCATACCACAGCGGCACCACGTCGGCCTCCAGCAGCTCCAGCGACAACGGCACCGAGGTGGCGTGCTGGATGTAGGTGCCGGTGCCCTCCACTAGCTGGGCGAAGGCCTCGCCGTCGCGCGCCATCGAGCGGAAGGCCAGCTCCTGGGCCTGCACCCAGTCAAGCGTGCGCGTGACTTCTGGCCGCATCGCCCACTCGTTGAAGGCAATCAGCAGCTCACGGGCGAAGCCATCGTGGATGCTGTCGTAGGTGTTGTCGTTGGCGTTGCCACCCTTGCGCGGGGTCGGCTCGATGCTGACCCCGTTGGGGCCGACCACGTTGCGGGTCAGCGCCAGCAGAGCGCCGCGCACAAGGTCGTGATTGCGCTCAAGGTCGCGCATGGTTGCGCGGACCGTGGCGGCATCGCGCACCACTTGGCGCTCGCCGGTGCTGTTGTCTGTTGACTTTTGGCGACGGCTGGTTGAGCGCCCGCCCTCGTAGGCGGCCAGCGCCTGGCGCGCGGTGGCGCGGCGGATCCCCTGCGCCGGGCTCAACCAGCCGATGAACTTGTCGATCGGGTTCATCGCTCGAAGCCCTCGCCGCAGCGGCCCGGACCGTTGAACACGGCGGTCTGGTAGCGCAGGCTTCCGCGTCCGGTGCCGGTCTCGCGCACGAGCTGCTGCTCCAGCGCGGTAATGGCCTTGCGGATCTCCGCAAGATCGGCTTCCTGCCGCTGGCGGATGTCATAGCGCACCGAAAAACCCGCGGTGAGGATGCGGGCCTCGGCGTTGAGGTACTGGTCCAGGCGTTGCTGTGTGCGCGACATGGACACCTAAGATAGTGACAAAAATTCCGCGCGGGTGGAGAAATCGCGGAATATTTTCAGGGCCTTTATCCGCTGCGCTGCTGCAGCCGATTCGGGTGGTATTTGTAGGCCGTGCTCTGGCTGACCCGGAATGTCTGCACGATCTCCGCGATCGACCTACCCCGCTGCCAGGCCTCGGTGATCGCCTCTCCATCGATCTTTGGCGCCGCCCGGAAGCTCACCCGCTTTCCGGCCAGCACGTCTGCCTGTATTGCGCACAGCGCATCGGCCAGCTGCAGCGCGTGGTGGGCCGGAATGCCGGCCACCCCATTGCTGATGCTGCGGGCAAATTGCGCACGCAGGAGGTCGGTGTATTCGTCTGCCTTCACGTCATCTGCCATTGCACTCTCCAGGCATCAATCGATCCAGCGCGAGGTGCGGCGCTGGCGTGTTCCACGGGAATCAGCGACGGCCACGGCCGGCCGCGCGGTTTGAGGTGTTTCACGGGAATCATCAGCGGCCCGCGCCAGGGTCGCGGTCAGCCGCGCCTGGCGCGCATCCCAGTCGCTGCGGCTGTAGCGGTGCAGGCGCAGTTCGGCATGGTGGGCCGCGGCGAAGGCATATACCCACGTATCCAGCGGCTCGTTGCGGGTGACCTTTTTCTCGAACCGGTTGCGCACCGGGTTGTAGACCTCGGACACAAGGCCGCGGAAGAACGCCGGGGTCAGCTCATCGCTGAAATGCAACAGGCGTGCATCTGGCTGCTTGTCGGCATCGGCGCCCAGGCGGCTGTAGAGGTGATGCTTGGCCGCCACGGTGCCGACGTGGAAGATGTGCACGCCCTTGCGGTCGAGCTTGCCGCGCCAGTTGACGTCTTCCAGCTTGCCCTTTGACAGCACTGGCGCGTTGTTCTGCACAGCGCCGAAGATGCACAGCGGGCGGGTGATCATGCGCTGGCGCACGTAGTGCTTGACCGCTTCGGTGCGGTGGCCACCGGCGTCGATGGCAGTGGCCATGACATGCAGCAGGGCGCCGTCGGCACGCTCGATTGGCCGCGATAGCAGATCGGTCAGGGCGGTCCACACCGCTTCCTCGGCAGGATCGCCCTTGAGTTCCACGTAGTCCAGCGTCCACGCAGCCATGCCGCGCCCCCACCCGACGATATGCACCTCCAGGCGATCGTCCTGCGTGTCCACCACCGCCAGCACCTCGTTGCACGCGGTGCGCAGGCTGTAGGGCTCGGCGCGGTCGGCGACGATGTTGTGCTTGACCGCGCGCATGGCCGGGTCTTCCCAGGTCTCGGCCAGGCGGTCGTTGACGAAGGTCTTGAGCTTGGCCGGGTCGTCCTGCGATTCCATCCACATGCGGGCCAGATCCGCCCAGCGCGGGCCCATGCCGAACTGATAGTAGAGGCAGTTGATGGTGTAGCCGCGCAGGGTGCTTTCCGGCCGCTCCGGGGTCCAGCGGCCGGCTTCGATCATCTGCGTCTTGTGGTGTTCATCGATGACGCTGCCGCAGTCGTTGCAGGCATACCAGGCGGCGCGGGCATCCTCGGCCCAGTGCAGGCCCGACCACTGCAACACCTGGAAGGTCCCGCAATGCGGGCATGCCACCTGCATCCGGCGCTGGTCGGACTTGAGGTAGAGCTGCTTGACCCGGCTCAGGCCCTCGATGCTTGGCGTGCTGATGTAGAGCCGTTTGAAGCTGCTGGGGAACGCGCTGGTGCGGCCCTCCAACAATTGCACCGGGTCATCACCGGTGCGCAGCGCGCCGGCGAATTCATCGATCTCATCCACCACCAGGTAGCGCACGGTCGTGGACTTGAGCCGCTGCGGGCTACCGGCGTGTTCCACGTAGAGCTGGCCGCCCTCGAAATCCTTGAAGGTCCGCTGGTTTGCGGCGTCACGGCTGCTGGTGCTGCGCAGGGCCCGGCGCACGGCCGGGCAGTCCTCGATCATCGGGTTGAGCTTCTGGGCGATCCACTTGCCCATCGAGGCCTCGCCGGGCAGCGCGTACATGATCGGCCCCGGCGCATAGTCCATCCAGTAGCCGATGCAGTTGGTGGCGATCTGGCTCTTGCCGAACTGGATCGGGAACATGCACACCTGTTCGTGCACGGTGCTGCGCGCGGACATGTTGTCCATCGGCTCGCGCAGCGGCGGGTTGCGCGCGGTGACGAACTTGCCTTCCTGGCTGCTGTTCTTGGACGACAGGAACATGTTGGCGTCGGCCCACTGCGACACGCTCAACGGCTTGCGCGGCGCCACCGCCCGCGCCATCGCGGCGTAGATGCTGTCCGGTGCAACCGTGGTCAGCATGCTTGGCTCCAGCGCTGTGAGGCGTAGGGGGGCCTCCTCATATCTGAGGAGGCCCCCCTCACAACTGCATCGATCAGGGTCTGGATGTTGACGACGGTCATGCAGCCTCCTGGACCATGCCGCGCAGGTTGCGGGCCAGCTCGCCCAGGGCGTGGTTGACCTCATCCCACAGCAGGCTACGCACGGCGGCCTCGTCGCTGAGGGCGGCCAGGCGCGGGGCGGCGGCATCGACCATGCGCTCCATGGCCACGCGGAACGTGGCACCGGCGCTGGCGCTGACCTACGGTCAGGGCATGGGTTATTCAACCCTGCTGTCGCTGGTGATTTCCGCCGTCGCGCTGGCCTGGAACATGCTTTTCAACGGCCTGTTCGAGTGGTGGGAGCGCCGCCAACCCAGCCGCCATCGCAACTGGCAGCGACGCCTACTTCACTCCCTGGGATTTGAAGGCGGCTTGACGTTGATTCTCACCCCGGTGATTGGCGCGTGGTTGGGCATCAGCCTGTGGTTGGCGCTGGTGACCAATCTGGGGTTGTTCGTGTTTTTCTTTTTTTACGCGCTGGTTTTTCAATGGTGGTTCGATCGAGTGTTTGATGTTCCGCTTTCGGCGCAGGCTGATCAGGGTTCTGTCTCTAGCGCCCGCTGAGTCAGTGGTATGAATTAGAAGGGATTGGCCAACCAAGCAGCACTATCACCCATTAGTGCTAGAAACCCGAAGCAAAGAGCTTCGTAGCCGTAGGTGACGCTCTCAAATTCCCATACTTCGTTTCGGGTGTTGATGGCTGGCAACATGAGGCTGACGGCAAAAAGGGCCAAGCTTAAGTCTCGAGCTTCTAATTGAAGTGGATGGAATTTCATCAGCTCTCCCTGCTGTAGAAAAGTATCGTCCGGCAAAGGCTACACCAAGAAAGGGTTAGCCTCTTGGCGCAAGGAGGGGGACCGGGCGGTTATGTTCGAAAGGCAGCAGCTCTCCGGGTAGTGGCGATTAAGTGGCATGATTAGCGCTCACCTAAGGAGAGACGCATGCAATTTTTACAAAAAGAAAAACGCCATTATCTGACCGACGAGTTTATCGGCACGGAGCAGGGGTGTGGCATATTCATACCGGCCAACAAAGCGCTCTACAACTTCGTGCGAGAAAATCCCAGCCATACCGATCATGCGCAGGTGGCTTCAAAGGCGCTGATCATTGGTCGCAGCCTGGCGGCATCGGTCGAGCGTCGCACCAAGGATGAGGAGGATGGCTATGAGGGCTCCACAGGAGGCTTCTATTCGCGGTTGGCTAAATCTATTTGCAGCTCAGACGTAGGTTTGGAAGCGTCCCTTCTTCCAGTCGGGGAAAGGCTTGCCGGATCTGTCTGTACCTCCGTGAATAAGGTGCATTCTCGGCTCTGCGAGGCCATCAGTGCCGTCACTAACAAGGACGCAAGCAGCTTCGCTTCGAAGTATCTGCACTTCCATTATCCGACTTTGTTTCCAATGGTTGATTCGCGAGCCAGGGAAGCGTTGAAGTGGATCGCGGATGAGGAGGGGCTGGTTTTCGCTCCGACCACGGCGGGCATGTCAAAAAATTACGCAACCTACGTAGACTTCTACATACGCGTTCGTAGCCTGTTTGAAGAAGAACTTGGCCGGGAAATCAGCCTTAGGCAGATGGATAATATTCTGCTTAATCGTTACGACAATTGGGTTTAGGAGACCGTATGAAACGGACTGTGGTCGTTGCGATCGCAATCGCGATTCTGAGCGGGTGCACGACGGGGCCTGCCTGGAAGATATCCAGTGAGAGTGAAGTATTCCCCAAAAGAACCAGTTTGATCGTCACGACTGGAAACTACACAGCGGGTAACTCGCTTCTTAATACTTCGAACATATTTCCAGTTGTACGTAAAGAGGGCGAGGAGGTCTATGTCGGACTGATGTCCAATGGAGATGTTCGGATTCCGATCGTAACGGCTCAAATATGGATTGATCAGAACGAGGTATGGACAATCTCGTCTCAGGAGACCCCTATGATCTTGGGGAAGCCATCTCTGGAATATGTGTTGGGGCCACGTTCGGAGCTCACAAGACAAGCCCAGGCGCAGGGTTTGAATATTCACAAGATATTGGGTGGTTGCGCAGTGACTGGAGGGGACAAAGCCAAGGCAATTCTTAAACAGATGCTCAGGGGCAGCGTTTTAAAATTCAGGACGATTGGTATCGATAAAAACGTGTCTCCGATACAGGAAGTAGTCTTGGACGAGTCGTTTTCTCAAACGCTCGGATGGGCTGGGATTTATCAGAAGAGTTTATAAACCTCTGCATTGCGTCTGGCGTGGGTTGCCTCTCCATTCGGGCTCGGACCTTGGCAATGCCCTTGTCGCTTCGGCGCGTATATCGACCGTCATGAAACCACACA
>LNAP01006290.1_pt1 | contig 10289 bp, 10 predicted proteins | sample 602601 | NCBI WGS metagenome assembly LNAP01 (sample SAMN02440304, study PRJNA202911) | soil metagenome | biome: Subtropical and temperate rainforests or woodlands; isolation source: soil samples (1 kg each in a 20% v/v slurry with milli Q water) were... ...
CGTTGCGGCCGCGGAAGAAGCGCTCGCCGGCGCGGTGACGCTCGTCGTCGGGGATGCCGGGCCCGTCATCGACCACGGCCAACCGGACCTGCTTTTCATCGGCAGCGACACGCGTGGTGACGTGACCGCCGCGCGGCGTGTAGCGGATCGCGTTGTGCAGCAAGTTTCCTAGAGCCTCCTTCAGCAGCCCGGCATGCCCGTGCACCCGGTACGCGACGCCCTCGGCCGCTGCGAAGCCGAGATCGACGCCGCGCTCGCGCGCCTCGGCCCACCAGCTCCGGGTCACGTCGGCCGCAAACGTCGAAACGTCAAGCAGATCGAGCGGCAGCTCGGCGTTGTCGGCGCGCGCGAGCACCAGCATCTGGTTGGTCTGCCGAACCGTCTCGTCGAGCTGTGCCTTGAGCGCCGCGAGCGCCTCGCGCAGGCGCGCCGAGTCGTCCTCTCGCAGGGCATAGCCCAGTTGCGTGACCATGGTCGCGAGCGGTGTACGCAATTGGTGGGAGGCATCGTCGATGAACTGCCGCCGCGCGTCGATCAGGCGCCGCGTGCGCTCGACGTGCTGGTTGATCGCGGCGATGAGTGGCTGCACGTCGGCCGGGATGTCGCGCGCGGCGATCGGCGTCAAGTCCTGCGACGCACGCGCGGAGACCTCGTCGCGCAATCGTGCCAGCGGCCGCAGCGCCCAGGTGACGGCAGTGAACAGCAAGGTGGCGGCCACAAGCATCAGCGTGAAATCACGTGAAAGCGCCTGAGCGACGAGCCGGCGAGTGAACTGCTCGCGTGAAGTCAGCGGCTCGGCAACCTGCACGATGACACGCTGCGGTGCGGCGGCTCCGCCGATCGCGCGATCGAGCAGACGTGCGTAGCTGGCCACGCGCATGGGTTGGCCGAAGACGGAAGCGTCCACGACCTGCGGTTGACCCGTTTGCAGATGAGCAGGCGGAGGCGGCAGTGCGGCGGTGCCGATCTCGACCAGGCCGTCCTCGGTGGCAACGCGGTAGTGCACCGGCCCGCTCGCCGTCAGCTCGAAGAACTCGAGCATGCGATACGGCAACTCGACCGCCAGGCCGCCGCTCTCGGTGGAGATGCTGGCGTCGATCGACTTCACCGCGCCGAGCAGCGAACGGTCGTACGCCGCGTTCGCCGCTTCGACCGCAGTTCGCCATGTCAGCCACAACTCGGCGCCGGCCACCGCCAGCAGACCGGGCAGCAAAACCCACAACAGGGTGCGCCCGAGGCTGCGCCGGTGCCAGCGATCGAGGTTCATGCGCTGCCACCGGCGGCCGGCCCGGCCTCGAGCACATAGCCGAGCCCGCGCAGCGTGCGGATGCCGACCGGTGAGCCGTGCAGGCGTTTGCGCAATCGGTGCACCAGCACCTCGACGGCATCGGGCTGCACGTCCTGTTCGTCGGAGAACACCCGATCGAGAATCTCCTGCTTGGACAGTGGCTCGCCGCTGTGCTGGATCAGTGCTCGCAGGACCGCGTGCTCTCGTGGCGTCACGGTCAACGGTTGATGCGACAAGGTGAACTGCTTGCTGCCCGCGTCGTACGCCAGCGGCCCGCAGGCGAAGCGCGGATGCTCGCTGCCACGGGCGCGGCGAATCAGCGCGACGAGGCGAGCCTCGAGTTCGTCCAGTTCGAACGGTTTGGCCAGGAAATCGTCGGCGCCTTCGCGCAGGGAGCCGACTCGCTCGATGAGCGAGTCTCGTGCGGTCAGCACCAGCACCGGCAGCCGCTCGCCTGCAGCGCGCAGATCCGCAAGCACTTCACGCCCGTCGAGGCCCGGCAGCCCGAGGTCGAGGATCAGCGCGTCGTACCGAGTGGCCTTCAGGCTGCGCCGAACGAGCCTGCCGTCATCGACCCAGTCGACGTGGAAATCGCTTTGCGACAACGCCTTGACCAGCCAGTTGGCAAGTTCGCGCTCGTCTTCTGCCAAGAGAACACGCATGCAACTGTCCATGGGAAGCGGGCAGATTATCGATCTTAGGCGAGATTACCGGTGCCATGAGCAGGCAGCTCGTCTACTCGGTCAGGAAATCCCGCAGCAACGCATTCACCCGGCCTGCCGCCTCGACATGAACGAAGTGCCCCGCGCCCGCCACGATCTCGACCCGCGCATGGGGCGCGTGCTCGCGAACGCGGTCGAGCCAGGCTGAAGTCTGCCCCGGTTGCATCGACTCGCGCTGCAGGGTTGCGTTCATCTGCGTGCTCTGAATCACCAGCACAGGCACCTGCACAGCCGCTAGAGCGTCGTTCATGCGCTGTGCGTCCCAGCGTGCGATGCGCGGAAAGAGCGCCAGGCCGATCCGCGCGGGCAGCTGGCTCGCGCGCCGGACGATGGCCTCGCTGCCTTCGAAGGGCACCGTGAACATGCCGCGGAAGAAGTCCGCTGCGAACGCGTGGAATCCTTTCGCTGCGATCCTTGCACGGCTCGCGCGCTCGGCGGCGTCCGCGTCCCCGGTCCCCGTGATGCTGCCGTCGACGAGCACGAGACCGGCAACGCCTTGCGGCCGCTGACGCGCCGCTTCGAGCACGACGCGGCATCCCATGCTGTGCCCGACCAGAATCGCAGGGGCGAGCCCAAGCCCTTCCACGAGCTGCGCGACATCGGCGCCGTACGTCTCGATCGAGCAGTCATCCGGCTCGCCGGGCGCGCTCCCATGGCCGCGCAGATCGCAGGTGACCACCCGATGGCGGTCGCGCAGGGCCTCGACCTGCGCAGTCCAATCCGTGTGGTCGCATGCGAACCCATGAACGAACACCAGTGACGGTGATCCGCTTCCGGTGGACTGGTGCTCCATCGCGATCGTGGCGTGCGCCCTACCGGGCGGACGGCTCCGCGCGACAGACGGGAATCTCCAGCTCCGGCACCGGCTTGCTCACGGCGCCGACGCCGTAATCGGCGAGCCAGCGGCGCAGCGAAGCGCCGATGGTGTCGACCGCGTTGGTCGCCGTCGTCGTGCGCATGCGCGCCGCCGGCATCGCGGTCGCACCCGGCGGCAGCACGACGACGTTGGCCATCATGCCGCCGTCCTCGTGTTCGACGATGTGGCAATGAAAGACGAAGCGGCCGACCATCAGCGGATCGGTGAACGGCACGATGAGCTTGACCCGGCCCGGCACGCCGTTCTGCTTGTAGGGCATGTCGATGACGTCGCGCAAGCCGGTCTCGTCGATGTCCTGGTTGTTGATCGACTTGACCAGGAAGTCCATCTGGTGGATGTGGAACACGTGACGCTCGGTACTGTCGTTGACGATCGTCCACTCCTCGACATCGCCGAGGCGCACGACGACGTCGTCACGGCTGACGTCGTAGACACGACCGTCGATGAAGAACGTGTTCCCGTCTTCGGTTTCCGAGAACGTGATCGTGCGCTGGCGGGTGATCGGCATCGCGGCGAGCTGCTCCGCGGTCGTGGTGTCGACGTCGACGGCCGCATCGCCGAGGCGGGCCTGCAACGCGGCGCTGTCGACCGGGGGGCCTTCCACGATCAGCGTCGCGAGCTGCAACGTGTCGTTCGGATCGCCCTTGGGCCCCGTGTCGACGAAGCGCGTGCTCACGGCATACGACCCCGTCACGGCAGGCGCGATGGCGATGACGGTGGATCGCGAGCCCGGAGGCAGGAACACCGAGTCGAGCCGGCGCGGCTTCGGAAGGATGTTGCCGTCCCGGTTCAGCTCCCAGAACTGGAGGCCGTCGATGGCCAGGTCGAAGTAGGCGTCGGCTCCGAGGTTGCCGAGGTTCCAGACCTGCATCTCGCCTGGCCGCAGCCGGATCGTTCCGTTGAGGCGCCCGTTGATCGTCTTGGTCTTCGGGCCGGCCGGGTCGTCGCCGGGCAGCACGATGTCCTTCATCAGGTAGTGGCGCTCGCGCAGCGACTTGAATGCCGGATAGTGATCGAGCAGCCCGTCGATGATGAGCATGCCCGACATGCCGCTCAGGATCTGGCTCTCGACGAGGCCGTGGGCATGCGGGTGATACCAGTGCGCACCTTGCGCATGCTGGGCCGGGACGTCCCATTCGTACAGGTAGTCGGCACCGGCGCCCACGTGCAGGAAGACGTCGTCACCCGGCGCGATCGGCGTGATGCTCATGCCGTGGTAGTGCAGGTTCGTCTCCATCGGCGAATCGATCTGGATGTCGGCCGGCCCGATCCGGTTCTGCAGCGTCAGCGCCATGCGATCGCCGCGTCGGAGCTTGAGCACCGGCGCGATGTAGCTGTCGTTGAACACGTTCGAGGTGAAGCGACGCCCGGCGACGACGACGCTGGAGGGCGATTGCCGGAGCGTGACCTTGAGCACCCCGCCCTGGCTTTCCAGGACTTCGGGCTGCGGGATCGTGTCGTCGGCGTCGGCGCCTCCGCTGCCGCCACAGGCTGCCAGCGCCAGGGCGAGCGCCACTGCCGCGGCTCCGGCCCAGGACGTGAAGCTGATTCGCCTTCTTGCGGCCGCAAGAGTCGTCGTCGTGTCGATCCACATGGGAGCGGGCATCCGGTTGGGCCATCGAGGGACCGCGAAGGGATGCCGGCAATCGACCGCAGTGCACTCCTTGGGAGGAGTTTGCATTGGATCACAGATGGGCTCGTCAAACCCGGGCCGGCGGACGGCAACGCTTCGCGAACGGCGATGCGCGGAAAAATGGTGCTCGAAGGGGGGCGTTGGTGAACGTAGGACATCTCCGACGGCACAGATCGAGGAAGACGCGAGGCCGCGACGCCGGCGTCCGACTGTTCCCTCACCCGCAAGCGTGCGAACTTCTCAGCTCGGAACATACCCAAGGAGAGCAGCCATGACCACCGATGTGCAGTCCGTGTTGAACGACCTGATCGAAACTTCCAAGGACGGCGAGAACGGATTCCGTAAAGCTTCGGAAGACGCCGAGGCGGCGGAGCTGAAAGCACTCTTTGCTCAGTGCGCCGAGCGGTGCGCCCAAGGGGCGTGAACGAGCTGCAGGCACTGGTAGCGTCGGCTGGAGGCACTCCCGAGGACAGCGGCAGCGTCTCCGGTGCCCTCCACCGCGGTTGGATCAGCGTGAGAGAAGCGCTCACCGGACGCGATGACAAGGCCATCCTGGAAGAGTGCGAGCGGGGCGAGGACCATGCCAAGGCACAGTATCGAAAAGCACTCGAGCGGGGCGACCTGCCCGCAGAAATTCGCGCGGTGGTCGATCGCCAGTATCAAGGGGTGGTCGCGAACCACGACCGCGTGAAGTCACTTCGCGATCGCTATCGAGCCTGACGCGACGGGGCGAAATCGCGTTCAAGCGAGCCGCGCGCCGGCTCCATCCAGCATCCGCAAGGTGCGCTCCCACAGGCCGTCGTGTACAGCGTGAAGCTCGCTTCCCTCTTTGAGTACAGGCCAGAAGGCCCAGCCTTTCACGCCGTTTGCTTCCACCCATTGCCTCACGCGTTGGCTGACAAGCCACTGCGGCGTCTGCCATGAGCCCCAGGGTTCGGCAGTCCGACCGAAGTCCGGGGCTTCGGCAATGGCCGAGTGTTCATAACTCAGCAGGCGCAATCGCTGGGGATCACTCGTTTGGCCATGCGTGAGGCTCTCCGAGACCGCAGGCCACAGCGATTCTGACGAGAGGTGCATCCCGATTTCGGGACAAGCGGCCCCGGTTTTCCAGTGCAGCACCGGGGCCAGCAGCCAACCGGAAAGGCCGGCCTTCGTCAGCATGCGGCTCGCACCGACACCCATGGCGTACTCGCCGGTGTACTGATCCACCTGCACGATGGTGTCGCTTGCAATGGGCTTGCTGAGGTAGACGACCTTCGGAACTCGTACGGGCCATCGACTCGCGGTTACCTGCAGGGCAAGCGAGCGGTAGCCTCGAGCGTCCTGGAACGCTCGGCAGGGGTCTGCGCCACCGTCTTGCGGCACACGACCTCGAGGTGCGACGCGCTTGTGAGCTCTGCGTTGCTGAACTGCATCTCTCTCAAAAGCGAAACTCGTTCTCCAAGCGCCTCGGTGTGCCTGAGCAACCTCAGCATCGCGGGCGAGTCGGAGCCGATGAACTTCTTGAAGACCCAGCCGACCGCCGCATTCGGAACGGCGCCCAATTCACGGGCCAACTCGGTGTCGGCGGCAAGGCACTTGGAAAGGCCCGGACTACAAACTTGAGGGCGGAGCAGCAGCTTCATGGGGTCGATCCTAGAGCGTCCCAACGCGCGTCAGGGTCTGGCGAACTCAGGGTTCCCGGCACCGCCAAGCCCATCGCGGCCGGCTTGCTCACCGAAATTTCCGCCAGTGAGAAGCCCAGGTCACGCGAGCGTCGAATGAAGCGCAAGGTTTGCACGTCCGCTTGTTCGTACTGGCGGAAATGACGCTGTCGAAGTCTAGACCTTCCCCCTATGTCAAGGTCAAGAAGAATCCACTCGAGTTTCGCAGGGAGCCAGATCCACTTGACCTTCCCTCGGAGGGAAGGTCGAAAGTAGCTCACTGCAAAACCATTGGAGAGCTACATGGTCACCTACGAAGTCAACGACATGACCTGCGGACACTGCGCCGGCGCCATCATCAAAGCGGTCTCGTTCATCGACCCGGGCGCCAAGGTACAGGTGGACTTGGCCGCTCACCTCGTACAGATCGAACCAACGGCTGCAACGCCGGAGGTGCTGGCCGATGCCATCAAGACAGCTGGCTACACGCCGGTCAAGGTGGAAGAAGAAGCGGTTCGGTCCGTGAACGCACCACCTCGCAAGGGCTGCTGCTGCGGCTGAGTCACAGGCACAGTCAGATGGCAAGTGTCAGGCTGCCATCCGCGGTGCTTCAGTTGCCGAGCCGATGGCTCAACCCGTTGTTTGGCTTGCAGTGCCAATCTCGTTCCTTGATGGATTGACGCACGTCAAGGCGTCGGCATACGTGCGGTGCGAAGCTGGTTTGAACCCCGGGAGTCCAACATGCGTTTCATCCTCGTTCTCGCTATTGCTACAGCCATGTCCACAGGCGCGCTTTCGCAAACCGACAAGGAGCACGCAGCACATCACCCCGCAAGTGCTTCTGCACCGGTTGCTGCGGCGGCGCCACGCGCAGACACGGCGACTCCTGCGCAAATGGACATGCAGATGAAGTCGATGCAGCAGATGCACGAGAAGATGATGGCTTCGAGGACGCCCGAGCAGCGCCACGCGCTGATGACAGAGCACATGAAGTCAATGCACGACGGCATGACCATGATGGGTCAGATGAAGTCGCCCAGCGGCGAATGCGGCAAGCCGATGAGCTCCGAGATGATGAGCAAGCGCATGAACATGATGGAAACGATGATGCAGATGAAGATGGACCGCGAGGGGATGAAAGCACCGGGGACCAAGTAGCGTCGCGCCCCGACTGGAGTATCGACAGGGGCATTTCCCCGGCGTCAAATCTGTTCGGTCACGAAGCTGGCCAACTGCGGCGGCGGCTTCTTGGGGGGCATGGCAGTCCACACCCGCCTGTAGCAGCGCTTGACCTTCCAACGAGGGGAAGGTCGAAACTTGCGAGCAACACCGGAGAGCGCCATGCGAGCCCATACGTCCCAGACAACTGACCATGCTCGTCACGACACACATGAGATGCCGGACGGCACGATGATGGACAACGCCCACCGTGACCACGGCGGCCACGCCCACGCACCGACTGTGACGAAGCCTGTCACAGAGGGAGACCCGAGCCAAGTCGAGTACACCTGCCCTATGCATCCGCAGGTGCGACAGATGGGACCGGGCAGTTGCCCCATCTGCGGCATGGGGCTTGAGCCGGTTCTGGCGACGGCCGACCCGGGTGAAAGCCTCGAGTTGCGCGACATGGCCAAGCGCTTCTGGATCGGAACCGCCCTCACGGTCCCGGTCTTCGCATTGGAGATGGGCGGACACCTCTTCAACATCCATCACTTCATCGCCCAGCAGGCCTCGAACTGGGTGCAGCTTCTGCTCGGCACACCTGTCGTGCTGTGGGCAGGGTGGCCGTTCTTCGTGCGTGCCGTTGCGTCGGTCAGGAACCGCAGCCTGAACATGTTCTCGCTGATTGCGCTCGGCACGGGAGCCGCGTGGCTGTACAGCATCGTCGGAACCGTCGCGCCGCAGCTGTTCCCCCCGAACCTGCGCTTGGCCGACGGCGCCGTCGCCATCTACTTCGAGGCCGCGGCCGTCATCACGGTGTTGGTGCTGCTGGGCCAGGTGCTCGAACTGCGAGCCCGGGAGAAGACGTCCGGTGCTATCAAGGCATTGCTCGGACTGGCACCGAAGACAGCCGTGAAGGTGGAGGCGGACGGTTCCGGTGAAACCGTTCAAGTCGATTCCATACAGGTCAACGACCTCCTGCGCGTCCGACCCGGTGAGAAGGTTCCGGTCGACGGCGAACTGACCGACGGGAAGGGAAACGTCGATGAGTCGATGGTCACCGGCGAGCCCATCCCGGTCGCGAAAGCGGTGGGCTCAAAGGTGACTGCGGGAACGCTCAACCAGACCGGCGGCTTCGTGATGCGCGCGGAGAAGGTCGGCGCGGACACGATGCTCTCGCAGATTGTCCACATGGTCGCCGCGGCTCAACGCAGTCGTGCGCCCATCCAACGGATGGCTGACCAGGTCGCGGGCTGGTTTGTGCCCGTGGTCATCCTTGTGGCAGCGCTGACCTTTGTCGCCTGGATGGTGTGGGGTCCGACGCCCGCGTTCAGTTACGCGCTCATCACGGCGGTGGCCGTGCTCATCATCGCCTGCCCCTGTGCTCTGGGACTCGCGACGCCGATGTCCATCATGGTCGGCGTCGGGAAGGGCGCGCAGCACGGCGTGCTCATCCGCGATGCTGAAGCGCTGGAAAAGATGGAAAAGGTGGACACACTCGTGGTCGACAAGACAGGGACGCTGACCGAGGGACGCCCGAAGGTCGTCCACATCGAGCCCGTACCAGGCTTCACCGCAGATGAAATATTGCAGAAGCTGGCAAGCGTCGAACGTGCCAGCGAGCACCCCCTGGCCATGGCCATCGTCTTGGATGCGCAGGAGCGCAAGCTCGCCCTCGGCCCGGTGACGGATTTCGACTCGCCCGTCGGCAAGGGAGTCATCGGCACGGTCGACCAGCATGTCATCGTCTCCGGCAGCGCGAAGTTTCTGGTCGAACACGGTCTCGACGCCAGCAGCCTTCAGGATGCCGCAGAGGCCCAGCGCAGAAAGGCGGCGACCGTCATCTTCGTCGGCATAGCAGGCCAGCTGGCCGGCTTCGTCGCGATTGCCGACCCCATCAAGGCGACCACGGCGCAGGCCCCGCGGGAGCTTCGCGCGAGTGGCGTGCGCGTTGTCATGCTCACCGGTGACGGCAAGAACACGGCCGAGGCTGTGGGCCGGGAATTGGGCATCGACGAAGTGGTGGCGGATGTCCTCCCGGAGGACAAGGCTGCCGTAGTCAAGCGGCTGCAGTCCGAGGGCCGGGTTGTCGCCATGGCCGGCGATGGCGTCAACGACGCGCCCGCGCTGGCCCAGGCGACTGTGGGCATCGCCATGGGAACGGGAACCGACGTCGCCATGGAGAGCGCCGGCATCACGCTGCTCAAGGGGGACCTCATGGGAATCGTTCGCGCCAGGACGCTTTCACGCGCGACGATGCGCAACATCCGGCAAAACCTCTTCCTGAGTTTTGCCTACAACGTCGCCGGGATACCGCTCGCGGCCGGTGTCCTGTATCCGTTCTTCGGGCTTCTGCTCTCGCCGGTCGTTGCAGCAGCTGCTATGGCGCTGTCTTCCGTGAGCGTCATCGGAAACGCTTTGCGGCTACGAGCGGTCAAGGTGGAGTCCATGCGATGAGCGCACCGAGGCGAGGTATCGCTGACTGGCCTCTCCTTTGTTCTGATCTCCGATTTGGGAGCCCATCACTGCGAAGGGGTCGCGCCCTCGAAACGCCTCGCCCGCATATCATTTGATCGTGAACCGCCTGTTTCTCCTGCTCCTGATCGTCGTGCTGCCGCTTCGCGGTTGGGCAGGCGATCTGATGAGCGTGCAGATGGCGATGAACGGCCTCGCCCTGCAGGCAGCCGAGATCGCGATGCCCGCCGACTGCCCGATGCAATCGATGCAGGCTGCCGCGAGCACCGACGACACAACGCAGGCGCCCGCGGGCGTGCCGGATTGCACCACCTGCGACCTGTGTCTGCCGATCGCGGAGCTGGCGAGCGCGCGCTTCGATCTGGCCCCGTTCGCCGCGCGCGCTGCGCCGCCGCTGCGCGGTTGGGCAGGCGATCTGAGGAGCGTGCAGATGGCGATGACCGACCTCGCCCTGCAGGCAGCCGGGATCACGAGCCCCGCCGACTGCCCG
>LNAP01006292.1_pt1 | contig 10286 bp, 6 predicted proteins | sample 602601 | NCBI WGS metagenome assembly LNAP01 (sample SAMN02440304, study PRJNA202911) | soil metagenome | biome: Subtropical and temperate rainforests or woodlands; isolation source: soil samples (1 kg each in a 20% v/v slurry with milli Q water) were... ...
TAGAAGGTATGGGTTCTAGTATTCCTTGCCCTTCGATGACGAACACGGGGTAGATTAAATCGCTGGTGGTCAGGACGTTTTCACGCACCAGGCGGCGTGAGAAATCGTCGCGGCGGTTGCGCCGTGGACGCGAGGCAGGGAAATCGGCATTAACAATAAATGATGTCATGGGACTACCTTTGGAGAAATCCAGTTTTCAATGTGATGGGCTGCTTCTTCAAGCCCGATTCGGTGCGTGGCCGAAAACGGTACGGTATTCAAGGCGCCTATTTCGGCCAATTCTTTTTTAACTGCAAAAACGGCTTTCATACGCTGACCATACGGAAACTTGTCCGCCTTGGTAAGCAAAGCGAGAACCGGTTTTTGAGTGGGGGCGATCCAGTGGGCCAGGCGCCGGTCAAGCTCTGTTACCCCACGGCGAATGTCAATAAGCAGGACAATTCCAGCCAGTGATTCGCGTTCGCGTAGGTATCCGCCCAATACATCCGCCCATTCTTCGCGCGCTTCGCGGGCGACCGAGGCATAGCCGTAACCGGGCAAGTCCACCAAAAAACCCAGCGAGGCGTCAGGATCGAGCGGATCGGGAATACCGAACAGATTGATCAGGCGCGTTCGCCCCGGCGTTTTGCTTGAAAAGGCCAGGCGGCGCTGGTTGGTAAGAACGTTAATCGCCGATGATTTGCCCGAATTGGACCGTCCCACAAAGCAGACCTCGGCAGTTGTGGGAGGTGGCAACTGGTCGAGACGGGCTGCCGAAACGGTAAAAGAGGCGCGATGCAAAATAGACAATGGGGTACCTGACTCGGTTTAATTTAAACGCTATTGTATAATTGTGGGTTTGAAACTGTTGCAGTCATTTTCAACGGCCTGAATAAACGTAACGTTTTGGTAAGTGGTGTTTTAAAACCTGGTTTAAAACTCGGTTTAAAAACCCAAAGAAACCGCTTGAAAATGGTGCGTAAAATCCGTGTCGAAATGACATAATCTTAGTGGTGTTGTAACTTTTTTACAGCGTCCGGATCGAATAGCGATCGTCGAGGTCTTCATGAAGCGTGTGCTTTCCAGTATGTTGGTTGCTAGTGGCTTGCTGCTAGGCTCTTCCGTAGTTTCTATCGGCTATGCAGCTGATGCAGGTGTTTCCAAACCCGACGCGGCCAAGGGCGAGCAGCTCTATGTTAACGGCGATGCGGGGCGGGGTGTGCTTGCCTGTGTTACCTGTCATGGCGCCGCAGGCAACAGCACCATACCTGCCAACCCCAATTTGGCCGCTCAGCCTCACGAGTACCTGGTCAAACAGCTTACCGACTTCAAAGTCAAGGAAGGCGCTCAGTTGGCTCCGCGCCATGGCGTCAATGGCGCACCGTCGGTCATGACCAGTATGGCCGCGGCGCTAACGCCCGACGATATGAAAAATATCGCCTATTACTTGGCATTGCAGCCGCTTGATCTTAAAGTAGCAGCTACGGCTACTAAAGAAGCAACGATGGAACGCGGCCAAAAAATCTGGCGTGGCGGCTTGCCCGACCGTAATGTACCTGCCTGTGCGGCTTGCCACTCGGCCAATGGCGCAGGGTTGCCCGCTGAATTTCCACGCCTGGCGGGACAACACCCCGCCTATATCGAAGAGCAGCTTAAGTTATTCCGTAGCGGCGATCGCGCGAACAGCCCCATGATGCACGATATCGCCGACCGGATGTCCGACTCTGATATCGCGGCGGTGGCCGACTACGCGGCAGGTTTGCGTTAATATGATTCCGTTTCCAGATCAAGTGTAAATGCGAAGTCGAAGCGCAGATAGTACTGGTGTTAGGCCAGCGAAGCCGATGAAGTGCATGTTTGACCTAAAAATGGAATAAGGCCGGTTGCGCGGAACCATTTCCGCTTAACTTAGTCCGACAGGGGGGAGCTATCGCCGGCGTCCCCCCTTTTTTTGTGAATCAATCAAGTGAATCGACCCTCTTCCTCGCGACATTGGGGTGCTGACATTTTCGAACTGCTCGGCTCCATGCGTTTTGCCGTCAGTTTACTGATGTTTATTTGCATAGCCAGCCTTATCGGGACAGTGCTTGCTCAAAATCAGCCCGCCAGCACGTATATCGATCAGTTCGGGCCATTCTGGTTTGCCGTATTCGACAAGTTTTCGATTTGGCATATTTATAACAACTGGTGGTTCTTGTTGATTATGGCTTTTTTAGTCATTTCGACCGGGATCTGCCTGTTGCGCAATACGCCCAAAATGATGCGTGATGCCCGGTCGTTTCGCGAATATGTACGCGGCAGCAGCTTGCGATCATTTCATCACCGTGTCGAATGCACGTCTGCGCTGAAGCCAGACGAAAGTTTGCAGCGTATTCAGCAATGGTTAAGCGCCCATGGCTATAAATTTAAACTGCGTCAGGACGACAGCGGAACCATCGTAGCGGCAAAAAAAGGTAGTGCCAACCGGTTTGGCTATGTTTTTGCGCACGCCGCCATTGTCATCATTTGTATTGGCGGCCTGCTAGACAGTGAGTTGCCGGTGCGCTTGCAAGTATGGCTTGGTTCCAAGCAGCCAATTACCGAAAACATGCTGATTTCCGAGGTGCCTGCTTCCGGCCGCTTGTCGGCTGCCAACCCGAGTTTTCGCGCCAATATGCTTGTGCCTGAAGGCAGCCGGAGCAGCAGCGGCATTGTCGCCGTGGATCAAGGGGTTCTGGTGCAGCCATTGCCCTTTACCTTGAAACTGAATAAATTCCTGGTGGACTATTACTCTACCGGCATGCCCAGCAGCTTTAAAAGCGAAGTTGAAGTGACCGACCCGGAGACGGGTAAATCGTTTAATCAGACTATCGAAGTGAATGAGCCGTTGCGGTACAAGGGGGTTACGGTTTATCAGTCCAGTTTCGACGACGGCGGAAGCAAGCTCGATCTGATAGCTTATCCGCTATTAGGGTCAAAAAATCAGCCGTTCGATATTAAGGGCGTCGTCGGTAAGCCCGCCGAAATCAACGTGGGCGACAAAGGGGAAATCGGGCCGCTTACGCTTGACCTGACCGGTTTGCGCGTCATTAACGTTGAGAATCTAACCAGCGATGCCGAGCCGCAGCCTAAAGCCATGCTGGAGCATGTTGCCGCAGTTACCGGCAGTGCTGCCGGAGCCAAAAACGAACACTTGCGTAACGTTGGGCCCAGCGTGCAATACAAGGTTACGGGCAGCGACGGGCAGTCTCACGAATACAATAACTACATGCTGCCCATGGTGCTGGACGGTAGTCCGGTATTTTTAGCCGGGGTGCGCGAAACGCCGTCACAGAACTATCGCTATATGCGGATTCCGGCCGATGACAATAATTCGGTGGCCGAGTTCATGGGCTTGCGTGCCGCTTTGCATGATCCGGTGCAGCGCACCGAGGCCGCAACCCGTTTTTCAATCAAAAATGCCGGAAGCGTGGCGCAACAGCCTTTGTTGCAAAAGGCTGCCGAGGGTGCGCTTGACGCCTTTTCAGAAGGCGGCTTCAATGCGATTGTCGATCGAGTGCCCGAGTCCGAGCGGGAAAAGGTGTTGAGTTTTGCAGTTCCCATGATCCAATTGTCTTTGGCGGAACTGCGCGATATTGCTCGTACTAACGCAGGCCAGGCTCCGGTGGATAATGCTGGTCCCAATGCCTCTGCGCAGGCGCGCTGGACTCAACTGGCGTTATTGGCCCTGGCCAATCTTCCCGATTATCCGGCGCCAGTATTTATGTCGCTTAAAAGCTTTGAGCACGTGGAGGCCAGTGTGTTCCAGGTAGCGCGCAGTCCGGGCAAAAATACGGTCTATCTGGGCTGCATCTTTTTGGTATTAGGCGTATTCTCGATGTTCTACATTCGCGATCGACGCATTTGGGTCTGGGTCAAGCCGCATGAGCAAGGCAGCGAATTGCTGGCGGCCATGACGTCACAACGACGCACACTGGATTTTAATCACGAGTTCGAGCGCTTTAAAGAGGCTTTCAAGCGCCTGACTACGTAACGAGGTTACTCATGTCCGATACAACTATTCAATCGAATTTGCCGGCCTGGCAAGACACGATGACCGCCAGCGGTGACTCCCGTGGCCACCGCGGCAAACCCGACTGGACCGACATAGCCTTTTTCCTGGCGCTGGCTTGCGGTGCGGCTTATGTGCTGACCGCTTTTAGCACCAGCATGGACTATTACGAGAAAATCATTTTAGGCGGATCCGTGCTGGGCTTTAGCTGGATGGCCTGGTTGTGGCGTCCGTTGCGGACCCTGATGATTGTCAGCGGCCTTAGCGCGCTGTTTGCTATTTGGCTCTATAGCAATGGCGCAGGTCTGGGGCAGGGCGACATTACCCGCGCGGAAAACGTTTTCTTTTTGAAGTATCTGTTTTCTTCTCAGTCGGCCATTTTATGGATGTGCGCGCTGTTTGTGCTGGCAACAGTGTGCTACTGGGTCGGAATCTTCAGCCAGACTGCGGCCTGGCTGGGCACGGTTCTGACCTGGGGCGGCGTTTACGCAGGCGTTACCGGCTTGCTCGTGCGCTGGCGCGAAGGTCACTTGCTGGGGCCTGATATCGGCCATATCCCAGTTAGTAATTTGTATGAAGTGTTTGTTCTGTTTTCATTGATAACGGCTTTGTTTTATCTGTATTACGAGCGGCGTTATGCGACGCGCGCGCTGGGCGGCTTTGTTTTGCTGGTGGTCAGCTCGGCGGTGATTTTCTTGCTTTGGTATTCCTTTACGCGCGATGCATTTCAAATCCAGCCTCTGGTACCCGCGCTAAAAAGCTGGTGGATGAAAATACACGTACCGGCCAATTTTATCGGTTATGGCACGTTCGCCCTGGCGGCTATGGTGGGTTTTGCCTATTTAGTCAAAGAGCATGGCCAGACCAAATCGTGGGCCAAGCTCATTCCGCTCTTTGTATTGGGGGCAGTACTTTGTGCCGAACCCATGGTGTTTGGCTCTAAAGAGCTTTCCATGACCTGGATGCTGTACTTTGGCGTTGGCGCCATTGTTGTCGGAGGCATTCTGGCGCTTCGCGGGCCGATTGCAAACAAGCTGCCGTCGCTTGAAATCCTTGATGACATTATGTATCGGGCTATTGCGGTCGGTTTTGCATTTTTTACCGTTGCAACGATACTGGGCGCCCTGTGGGCCGCTGACGCCTGGGGCACCTATTGGCAGTGGGACCCTAAAGAAACCTGGGCTCTTATTGTGTGGCTGAATTACGCTGCCTGGTTGCATATGCGTCTTATGAAAGGCTTGCGTGGAACCATGGCGGCTTATTGGGCTTTGGGCGGTTTGCTTATTACCAGCTTCGCTTTTCTGGGTGTAAATATGTTCCTGGCAGGCTTGCATTCGTACGGTGAACTCTAAGGCTTAATGCTGTTAATCGATACAAGCGTCGGGATGGTGTTTAATCATTCCGACGCTTTTTTTTATGGCAGCATTGGGCCTACATGGCAGCTAAATACGATCATGTCGTTTTGTAACCAGTGGCTATTATCTTCGTTAATCCGTATACAAACTTCGCCTTTTTTGCCACAATAAACTCGTCAGATATATCAGATGGAGGCTTTCAGATGCCTCTCGAATTCTGAATCGTGGTGTGCCTAACAGGATGTAGGGCATATCGCGGCAACTTGTATTCATAGCTATGCTGACAACGTTAGCGGGCTGTCCGCGTGACCACATAAAAATGCAGTCAAAGGTCTCAAAGTATGTTTTTGAGGCAGTAGTTATTTGAAAAAAACGGGGTGTTTCTTCGCGTTGAATGAACGTTGGGGTTAGCTGCCATGGTCAGACAAATAAATAACAACCAGGTGCCGCGGATGTCCGATACTAGTGCAATGGATGCTCTGCGGGTGCATTTGAATTTGTTGCAAGTTTTCTTGCCGGTAGATGGCTGGCTGGTGGGAAAGCTGCAAGATTCCTGCGCGGAAGTAGTTGCCACGCTGGGCCACGTTGATATTGGACGGGTGTTGTCCGAATTGGCGCTATCGATGCCCGATGGCTGGGATTCCAGGGGCAGCCCGGAAGGTTTTAGTCATCGCTTTTTCTCCGGCTTTGAATTGGGTCAGCTGGAAGCGCCGCAAAGTAAACGTTCGCTTCCCCAATACGTTCTAAGGGCCCTTTTGCAGCCTGCATACAGCAATACGTCAGGGGTGCTGCTGGGGTTCTCGTCCACCGAAAATCTGCCGCAAAAGAATGCCAAAATACATACGCGCGAAATATCCCTGTGCCTTAAGGCAATCGAACATACTTTAAGATTGCACGTCGATTTGGACGAGGCGCACCAACGCGTGCTTGAAACCCAAGAGCGTGCTCAAATCGACTCGCTTACACAGGTCTTGAATCGCGCCGGCTGGAACCAGCGGTTACGCTATACGGGTAACGGCGATGCAGATTGCGCCATCGCTTTCGTGGATCTGGACTTTTTAAAATACGTTAACGATACCCGAGGGCACATCGCGGGCGACCAACTGCTGCAACTCACAGCACAAAGTATTATGTCGGTACTTCGCAGCGGCGATTGTGTAGCCCGGCTGGGCGGCGACGAGTTTGCCGTTATGCTGCATGACGTTACTGCCGCCGATGCCTATCAATTAAAGGGTCGAATTAAACTCGCTCTGCGAGAATTCGGCATCCGGGCGTCCATAGGCGTAGCTCTTAAATCCGAAGGCAATTCTGTACAGGGGGCGATGGAGTTGGCGGACGTACGGATGTATGAAGAGAAACGGGCCAAGCAAAGCCTGCGGGCAGACGACGATATGGCACTGGATCTGGAGTAGGACAAATCGGGTGCAGATATCACGACGCTCTGAACTAGTTCCCGCTCGATTTGTTCAGTGCTTCCGTAGTCTGCGAAAAAAATGGCGTGGGTTGATTAAAAAAACCAAGATTCGTTTGTGCAATATTTGAATTTAAAAACAGCCTGGTGTTTTCATCGGTGATGAAGCTTGCGCCATTTTTTGCGGCCAGGATGCTGGCTGTGGACTGCGGCCTGGCAATAACGTAGCCTTGCACGTAGTCAACGCCCATTTCGTGCAGCGTGATCAGCGTGGCGCTGTCTTCTACCCACTCGGCAATGCTTTTCATTCCCAGGTTGCGAGCAAGGGCCACGATGGCCTCAACGATGGCTCTATTTGCCGGGTGGTCATTAATACTTTGAATAAAAGCGCCGTCGATCTTCAAGGCGTCGGCGGGCAAGTCTTTCAAATACGAAAACGATGTGTAACCCGCACCGAAATCATCAAGTGCGACCCGTACACCCAGCCTTTGCAACCGTAAAATAAAACGTCGGGTATTTTCCAGGTCGTGTAGTGCCACGCTTTCGGTGACTTCTATGCAAAGCAGGTGGACCAGGTGCTCGTATTGGCTCAAGATGGCAAAGAAATCTTCGATAAACGTTTCATCGTTCAGCGACATGCCGCTAAGGTTAATGCAGACAAATTGCGTATTGGCGCAGGCTTGCTGATGCGCGTCGAGCCATTGCAGCGTTGTGTTGACCACCCATTTGTCAATAACGGCAATGGTGCCGCTTTCTTCCGCTGCGGCAATGATCTTGGGGGCGGGCACCAGGGCGCCGTTCGAATCGTGCATACGAAGCAATACTTCGAAATTCAGTGTATCGAAAGGTCGCCTCAGGGACATAATGGGCTGCATTTCGAGAAAGAGCCGTTGTGGCGAGAGTCCGGAGCCTAGTTCGCGGATCAGCCGCAAGTCTTTATTGTGTTCGGCCAGAGTCTGCGCATTGTGATGATGCACAACCAATTGATTTTGCCGGCCGCGTTTGGCGGCCCTTGCCGCCCGGGCCGCTGCTGTAATGGCTTCCTGGGCATTCATTTGTGGAGTCGTAATTTCAACCAGGCCGATTGATCCCCGTAGTCGAAACGCCTGTGTGCCAATTTGACATGGCCGGGCCTGTAGATCATCCAGAATTTGTTGTGATACGTTTGTGGCGGCTTCAACGGATGAGTTTTGAAATAGAATGACGAACTCGCCGCCGCTGATCCGTCCAAGCATCTGTGTGCCGGTCAGCATAGCCTGGAAGCGGTTGCATGCCTGCCGTAGAACGTCGTCTCCAGCCGAGTGGCCATAAAGGTCGTTAATGGTCTTTAGCGATTTTAAGTCCACATAGGCAAGTGCAAAAGGCTCGCCGGTGATCAGTGCTGTCAGCGACTCGTTCAGCTTGTTTTCGATGCCTCGCTGATTCAATGCATTAGTAAGGGGATCGTGGTTGGCAAGCATACGTAGCTTGGTAATGGTATCGGCGCGTTCCGTGATGTCTTGCAAAGATCCTTCAATGCGTGTGTTGGCCACGGCGACTTTAACCCAGAAGTTGCGCCGTTCGGTGCCATTGGCCAGCGCAATGTTTTGTATTTCCATCTCGCCGCCTTTGTGCTGCACGGCAAGGCTTTTCAGGCGGATCCAGGAGTCCAGACCGAAGTAATCGGCCCAGCGCGCCATGGGGGTTTGGGGAGACATGAAGGCAAGCATGCTTTTGAAGGCAGGGTTGGATCGCGCAATTGAACCATTGGCTTCAAGGGTAAAAAGTCCGACAGGCGTAACTTCGTAGATCCCCTGTACTTCGGCCTGGGTCTGGGCACGCTCACGGCGCTCGGCCTGAAGGTTTTCGGCAATAACTACGGCGACGATTGCACTGGACGTTAACGCCGCGGCAACATGAATCACAGCGCCGTTAAAAAATGTGATGCCAAACGAGTTGGCTAATATGTTCGAAATGCCGGTGGCGATAACAAGCACGACCCCCAGTGACGCGCTGTACCAAAAGGCTTTGTCAGATTGGGTTGTTATCAGGATTTTAATGACAAGAAACAGGGCGATGACAAATCCAAGCCCAGCCAGAGCCCACATTATGGGTAAGAACTGTTCATAGGGAATGAAGCAGGCACAGCCTAGTAATGCTATTCCCGCCCATTGCGCCGTTCTTTGCAGTCGCGGGAAATTAATATTTGCGAGATCCGCTTTAAATAATTCGCTGAACAGGGTGTAATTGAGTATGTAATAGATGGCTATGGTCAGTTTTCGAACCAGCGGCAAGTGTTCATAGGGAACGGCCTGGCCGATCCATTCTGTATCCCACCCCATTGATAATGCTGTAATTCGCAGATTGCCCACGAGCCAGGCCGCAAACAGCACATACAACCAGCTGCGATTGATGGCGGCAAATATTAGAACAATAAGCGACAGTGTAAGGATTCCGCCTTCTAACAGATAAATAGTGTGAAACGAGCCAGGTCCGAAGTTCTCGGTGTTTTCCCACATAAACAGAGTTAGCGCGGCAAAGGCAACCACGGTTACCGGCACGCCACGGAACGCAAAATGATCGAATAAACGATTGAGCAAATCGAAAAAACCCGTATTCTTTAGGCGATTTACCTCAGCCTGCAACATGTTTTACCTTTGTTATCAGGAAGTATGGGGTGTCGGCTTTGCGGCCGTAGTCGAGAACGGTATTCCGGCCGCATCGTTGTATCGTTGCATGCTTTATATATCGAATTTGTGCTATGTGATAGTTTTAAACAAAAATTCACCGAGACTAATTTAACCAGCTTGAAAGTAATTAAAAAGCTTCATCAAGCAAGGTTAATGCCATCTCTTTCACCCATTCCATTTCCAAATCAACCGTGAGCTGTGTCGGCTTTGCTTGCCGTACTAATGTACTGTCGGCGCAGCAGCCGTATAAAAGTACCGTCTGCACTTTGCCATCGTGTTCATGATTCATTTGGAAATGAAGTGAAAACGAAAACGGCAACCTGGTATGGGGCTGCCGTATCTGGAATGAGGGGATTAAGCCCTTATTACGGCAAGATTCGCTCGCTGGCGAACAGGCTTTCCAGAGGTTCGCGAGGGCGCACAACATGGTAAGTGTCGCCGTCAACCATGATTTCAGCCGCGCGGGGGCGCGTATTGTATTGGCTTGCCATGGTGAAAGCATAGGCGCCCGCCGACATGATGGCCAGTAAGTCGCCTTGTTCCAGCGCAAAACTACGGTCGCGCGCCAGCCAGTCGCCGCTTTCGCAAATGGGGCCGACAATATCGTAGGTTTGCGCCTGGGTATGGTCGCGTGGCTGAACGGCCTCGACGCTATGCCAGGCATCATAGAGCGTGGGACGTATTAAGTCGTTCATGGCGGCATCAACGATGGCAAAGTTCTTGGCCTCGCTGTATTTCAGGTATTCGACCGTGGTGAGTAATACGCCGGCGTTACCCACCAATGATCGTCCGGGTTCAAGCACAATCTGCAAGTGATCCAGCCCACGCTCTTTAAGGCGTTT
>LNAP01006293.1_pt1 | contig 10286 bp, 8 predicted proteins | sample 602601 | NCBI WGS metagenome assembly LNAP01 (sample SAMN02440304, study PRJNA202911) | soil metagenome | biome: Subtropical and temperate rainforests or woodlands; isolation source: soil samples (1 kg each in a 20% v/v slurry with milli Q water) were... ...
ATATGGCAGGAACGCTACACGTTTCATGGCTTTGCAGCCACCGTCAGGTGGGTCAAAACTATTGGCCATTAGTGGGTCATTTTAATTGGCCATTAACAACAGCCAAGATGGTCGAAAATCTGGCTAAACAACGTGGCGAAATTATCGTGCCGCACGGTGCGTCCTCCGCCAATACACTCGGTCTCACGACGCAAGTTCCTATGCAGGCCATCTACCTGACATCCGGCCCAAGCCGACGCTTGAAGCTAGGGGCACAAAAAGTAGAACTGCGCCATGCCCCGGGATGGCAATTGATTTACCCGGGTCGCGCCGCTGGCGATGTGGTGCGTGCCCTGGCCTGGCTGGGACCAGAAAGGTCCGGTAAGGCAATACGTACGTTGCGCGCCAAACTATCACCCGCTGAAATGGAAAAAGTGACTTCAGCACGTGCACGCCTGCCGACCTGGATGGCACAGGAAATCAGCGCTCTGGTGTCCCATGGCTGAGTTCTTCGGTCTTTCCATCAAAGAACGCCTGGAACGTCTCCAGCATAGATCCATTATCCTTACCGAAGTCGTCTATGATCTGAAGACAACCTGATCAAACAGCTCTTTGCAATTGAGTAAACCTATGACTGAAGCCGAGCTACTTCAAGTTCTGGCACGTGGCGAAGATACCCCCCAAGTCACCCCCCCAAGTCACCCCCCAAGCCGGGGACTTACTTGTCGTGATTCAAGGTGAGCAAACCCGAACGGAACTAATGGACGCGCTTGGGCTGAAAGATCGCAAACATTTTCGCATGGCTTATCTACAGCCAGCGCTTGACGCAGGTTTACTTGGGATGACCATACCGGACAAGCCCAATAGCCGCCTGCAAAAGTATCGAATTACCGAGCAAGGACAGACCCTTCTGGCTCAGCGGGTGTCTTAACCAAACGCACCTCATGATGCAGAAAGTTGGCGTAACTTTCTGCCAACGCACTTCTCGGGTCAACTTGAAGTGATGGTGCCACTCATTCTTTCGCACATTCGAAATTATCAATAATTTTAGATGCCACCCCGTCAGCCTCAATGAATACGCCAAGCTCTTTAACGTCCACCCCATCAACCGGGTCGCCAGATAGCCAATTTAAACTAGTCAAGAGCGCGGAACGAGAATCCCACGCTAAAATCTTGGCGTGCAACCTTGGCGATGAGACCGGCACAAGCGTCACGCCCGAAGTCGCCGCATCATTGATTGCCTGCACCGTATGGCGATTCTTTACCGCTCCCGTCGATCGTCCAAAATACAATTCCGCCATGATTCCATTTTTCGCAGCTAGCGCACCAATTGCGGAGAACACCGAAGGATAGGCAGTCGGCCCCAATCTGTGGCTGGTTAAGAAAACACGCGACGTGGCTTCATCACGAGCTCGCAAAATATAATCGCCGTGTCTTGGCCCAATTACAAGGCGAGCAACGGCATTAGGAGGTTGCGTGGGCGGCTGCTTTCTCAACAGCTTACTCAGGTTCACAAACTCAGTAATCAACTCAGACCAAATGCCGTTCTCCGCACACACTAAACGTGCCAGATTATCAACAACATCCGCTACGATCTGAGGATCACTTAAGCGAATTGAGGCTTCGTAGCTATGGAACCCTGACGACAGCCAGTTGCAGGAGCCAACAAAAGCGACAAACCTCCCATCTACTTTAGAGTCAGCAACAATAATCTTTGCATGTGATTTTGTTGAAAACGGGTGAATAATCAATGAGCCACTAACATCTCGGATACGATCATCTTCCCGAATCTCACCAATCGCCCTTCTTGTTGATATTAACTCTTCCGGATCATCATTTTGCCCCCATAAGACGTGAATTTGAACACCACGTTTTATCGCAGCCTCCATGTGCGGAAGCAGCCCCATGAAGCTATCTTTTCCAATAAATGTCGAATGTATATATATTCTTGATTTAGCATCATGAAGAACCTTAAGAATAGCCTTCTTGTGAGCTTCACCATCAAGTATCAGGTCTTTCAGATCAAAATGAATGCGACGATCTACTGTCTCGGCCTTACCAGACCCAGCAGTTATACCTGGGACGGAATACAACTTTTGCTCAGGCTTTGAAGATACCGGAAAGCTTTTGGCAGCCTGCAAGACAATCTTGCGAAGCTCCGGAAGCTCTCGATCCGGAAGTCCTTCAACTATTTCACCACGAACAGTTAAAAGTGCAAATCTTCTTGAGACCCCAGCTGACGCAGCATCGATAAGCTTTTCATCATCTTCCAATAGAGATGCCGTAAAAGCGCCTGGATCTATCTTTAGCCCCTCACTCTCTGGGTGAATCCAAACTAAAGTGTCATTCTTAGTACGCTCTCGAACAACACCTTCCGTTTCGACGATCCACTCTCGGTTACGGAACACCTGGCCCACGGCTTGGTCAACGATGAAACTAATCGACTTGCGAACGCGCTTAGGAAAATTTGGAAGCTCCGAAAAAAATGCTACCTCTTTACCAGATTCAGTGGCTGAGAAGCACATAGTATTTTCATGCTTGGAAAGCTGCACCCACCCAGCCCGCATTAGCCGAATAATCGACTCAATTACAACCCGACGAGGAATCTGCCCCTGTGCAGCCAGTTCAGTAGCCGAAAACTCGCTCCGTGAAAGGGCTTCCAAGATCAAATGCTCAACTAGGCTCCATGGACGTCCCTTTTCAAGCAATACACTCAACTTTCCTCTAAGAACCGGAACAGCAACTTTCACCACCATCATTACAGCCCTCTACAGAGTTTTTTGTATGGCACAACAGCAAAGTCCGGGGAGTCCGCCGTTCGTATCAGCTTCAATAGCTTGTTCAGAAAGTCACTTCTTTCCGCATCCTCAGCAGACTTTGGGGTCTGTGAAATGGCCGTTAAAAAATCAAGGCTGCCCACCACGACCAGCTTCCATCTCGCCCTACTCAAAAGAACATTCATGCGCCGTTCGTCTGCAAGAAAACCCAGTGCCGTCCATATCGAGCCGTGATTATTATTTCGAACGAGTGATACAACCACAAGATCGGCTTCATTCCCTTGGAACGAATCAACAGTATTACAAAAATCCTCTTGTCGACCTCCTGACGAAAATGACGACAAATGGCTCAAGTCATTTGAGCGTAAGGAAAGGATTTTTTTTGACAAAAGATCTACTTGACGCTTATAGGGCGAAAGCACTGCTAAGGACGCCTGTTTCCCAGCCCTCGGGTTTGATCTCATAATTTCTAGAACGCGTATTACGGCATCGACCTCTTGATCATTGCAATAGCGTGGCAAACGTTCGGCCCTCTTCATTCCGATGGTATTTTGCAAGTACGGCATGTCAACCCAAACGACGGGTGCATCAGGTAACCGAGACACGTCAATCGAACTAACTGGCGACGGGTCCGATCGGAATTCCCTCTCGCGAGCAGGATCCGTAGTAAGTTCGTCATAGAAGCATGTGGAAATGATGCTTGCAATCGCAGGATGCATGCGATGTTGTGCAGTCAATTGAGTTGCAATAGGTCGCCGTCCTCGGCTAGACCTTTGTACGTCAAACTCATTTTCGATCATTGTTTCGAACAACGTGAAATTCCTACTCGCCATCGCACAAAGATCTGAAAAAGTTCGATCAGTCTCCTCATTTCTGGCCTCATCTCCATCAACGAAAATTCCATCTACGGTAGTGTCACGAAATGTGCGACCGACCATTGGATCACCAAGCTTGAGGGCTGTTCGAACAGACTCGGGCTTTTCGAATAACTTCAAAAGACGCTCTGTTCCAAAGGGAGGAAGCTGCTGGTGATCTCCAATCATTAAGCGCCGGTGAGACAAAAGCATAGGCGCTACCAGTTCTCCTCCGGTTGCCTTGCCTGCCTCCTCTACAATCGCCCAATCAAATTGAGCGCGCTCCTCAATAAGGCGCTCTAAGTCTCCAGAATTAGTTGTGGCGAATACAAGATTTGCGGCCCGCAGAACCAATCCTTCGAGCGCCCGCCGTGCATACTCCATTGACTCCGCTGGCAAACCGTCGGCGCTAGGAAGGCCTGTTTCATCTCCAAGCCCAACACTCCTTCCTAGCTGCGCCAGCCGACTCTGCATATTCGGCGTCGCGTTTGCATAAAGTTCACTTCGTAGTAGATTTGAAAGCATTTTTTTAGTTTGCTGACCGACATCGAATTCGCTTCCCTGTTCCGTCTTATCCTTTGCTGTGCACCGCACAATCAATGGAGACTCTACGGTCTCGTTTGAAAAGATTTCTTGTATTGCACTAAGAAGGTGATCAACAGCGTAGTTACTCTGAGCGGACAATAGAAGTCGAGTTGACTCATTTTCTGTGAAGCGTCTTCTCACGAGATCCCTTACCAAACGGGTCTTACCGACACCAGGAGGCCCTTGAACTAAAAAAAGAGGAAGGGTCTCAATAGCGAGCTTGAGTGCTTTTTGCTTAGACTGATCAAGCGCCAGAAAATCCTCGTCCTCTTCAACAGTTTCCTCGCTGTTTAATATCCGCGACCTTGGATCCAGCAGCATCTGCGACAACTCGGCATGCTCTGCCAAGACTTGGAAACTTCGAAGCCTACGTTTGAGCTGGGAGTCTCGTCCAATCGAACTGTCAGCGATCAAGAACGCATCTGCTATGGTTGGCGCTAGGCCGTCGCCTCGAAAGCAATACTCAGTTGAACCATCCTGCGTAGACCGTTTCGCCTCATACCTCCACTCAGTATTCTGCGCTGACCGGTCCCCGAGAAGAGGCTTATCAGTCAGGGTCCAAGTGACTGGCCCGCCAAATGTATCCTCAGCACGATCAGATTCAACCACCTCACTGAGACGGCGACTCGGTACAGCAAGTCCTAAGGCTTCAGCAAGACGCTCACGATCCGAATCTTCGCGAGGGGTGACAAATAATGCGATACGCCCTCCCTCATCATCCATCTCTACCGACTCAGTTCGGACTATCTTCACCGGGAACATTTCAGACGCGGCATACAAGTACTCAATCACTTGTGTCAGCATCAGCGACTTGCGCATCTGAGCCGGTGCAGTCTGATCTTCCGTCAAGGGCCGTAGCTCTTGCCTCAGACTTTCCCAAGCACCAACCCTCCCTCGAAAGCGACGATATAATGCTTTCGCATCCGTTAACTTAATTAGCTGCAAACTTTCAGGATTAAGTTCGATGCGTTTAATAATTAAGTCTTCAAACGGCAAGTCAAGGTCAGCACGGGCACAATATGCAAAGTCCCAATTAGACGCATTGTTTCCCTGTCCGCCGTTGTAGGCTTCAAGGACATATGTAAGATTTCGGCCCCGGAGACGCAAGCTAAATCCGTTGGTTTTCCCACGGGTTTTTGTCGCTAAAGCGATCGGGCTGTATAAGTCACTTTTGATAAACTCAAATTGCGACGACACATCGTCAACCTCTATTTCCTGGCCTGACGCTTCTCGAATCGCATTGGTAAGCGGGTTAGAGCGCCCAAGAGCGAGGACGAAGTGAAACCCCTGCTCTTTTTTCTGCGCGCGCATTGATAGCACAGTGACAATCGCGGAAATACGTTCCTCAACTAGCTGACCATCAATTCGGCGTGCTGGGATCAATTGCAAGAGTTCTCGGAGAAGCCTTGTTTCATCTGCAGAAGCGTATTCTGAAACTTCGTGATTTGGCAGCGAAAGATTTGCGAGTCTCTTTGAGTCAAAGGCTAAGAGCGTGGACGCTAACGCGCCAAATTGCTGCCAGTCACGCGTAAACGACTCGCTTAACTCCACACCCGACGGCCCGCGAGGCAACAGTTGCGTATCCGAGCCAACGAGCCGCATTGACCATTCAAACCCAGTCAATTGGAAATCCGGCTCTTCATTTCCGGTGGTCAAAACAGACCACGCATTCAAATTTCTATGCAAGAGGCCCTGTGAATGCAGCAAATCCAGACCATTTGCTATACGTTGAAGGTTTCTCCATATTGTCATGCGACTTTGAGGGGATCTCGCCCTAGCCAGCCATGCACCTGAATCATCGTTCTGCAGGAACGACGCCAACGGTCTACGTTGCCCTGGATTAAGCACTAGATGAAAGCCTGCTTCGTCTTCTCCAGTCCCCTGCAACTCTACAATATAGTCAGCCACGCCTGGATAGCCAGCTAAACGATGCAACTGTCTAATTTCATTTTGCCAGATATCGCGAATAACCCCATCGGAGTTTTCACGGGCCCAAGTCTTAATCAGCACAGGATGTCCCGTGCTGTCGGTCCCAGCCCGGAGAGAAGGAATTCCCTTTGATCTTTCCGCACGCAAAAGCATTCGTCGTTCAAGAGAAAACTGGGAAAGAAAGCCTGCTGGCCCTCCCTTTTTCAAGGTTATCGTTGCTGCCATTTCTATTCGACCCATCAAGGCTAAAAGACGCAATATTGTCAGACGGTCCAAACTGGAATACTTATTCGTTATTTACGGTTGTGCAGTTGAACAACGGATAGCCCCCATATCAAACATACTTCATACAGGCATCTTCAGCTGATTATCAGTTATCACGGGCGTGCTCGCTGCTCCTCAGGCATCTATGTAGCCACAAATTGTGGACGACTGTAGATAGCCGAAAGCCCCAAGAAATCCCAAAGTTACTTTATCTTAACCTTTTAAACCCTCTGTCACTAGTCATGAACCGTTCTAGCATGTGCGGAATCAAGGTCACCGCATCGACCTTTTCCCCATACAACTGGCTATGCGCAAGGGCATAGCGCTCCAGTTCATCTTTTAATTGTGCGGATAAGCTGATCGTGAACTTCACGCTCTCCCGACGCGGCAGCGGGCCTAAACGTAGCTTTGTCGTCATTTTGTCCTCAGCGATTGATAAACCAAGGCCGATACGGCCACAAATTGGCATCGCGATTCACCACGAAGCGCGCCGGCAGGCCCTGGCGGATATTCATGTTGCGTCAGGTCATTTCCTGACTCACCTCGTTGACGCTGCCTGCACATTGGCGCAGGTGGCCATCAAAACGTGCGTCACTGCCGGACTGGTCGGGCGCGGCAAGCGGCCCCAACCGCAGCTTTCTGGTGGTACTCATTGTGAAGCCCCCTTATTAAAGAACAATGGCTGGTAAATCCGCAGCACTAGATCCTTATTAACGATAATCCGCACCGGCAAGCCGGGACGGCTGGTCAAGGTGGGCTGGATGTTGAGGTTGCGGCGCGTCATTTCCTGGCCGACCTGATTGATGCTGTCCTGCGCGCTGTCGCGCCCGGCGATGATGATGCGGTCGCCATCCTGGCGGTTCTCGGGCGCGGCCAGCTCGGCGCCGACGCCCAGCAGCGTTGTCAGCACCGCCCCGCCGAGGATGCGATCCCAATGCCAATCCACGTCATCTTCCAGGCCAGCGTAGCCGGCCGGGTCGGTGCCAACCAGGTTGTCCAGCGTCAGCGAGGAGGTATCGGGCAGGATGATGCGGTTCCACACGACCTGCACGCGGCTTTGCCCGTAGCTCACCTGGCTGTTGTAGCGCCCAAGGATGCGCGAACCTTGTGGAATCAGCAGGTGTGTGCCGGTCGCGGAGTCGTAGACCGGCTCGGTGACGGTGCCGATTACGTCGCCGGGCAGATCGGACTTGATGCCGGTGACCAGCGCGGCGGCTATCACCGTACCGGCCATGACCTGATACGGCGAGGCGGGCAATTGCAGGTTTCCGGCATTACGGGTTTGTGTGGAACCGGATTGCAGGAAGGCTTCTTTCTGGTCTTGCCGGTTTTGCGCGACGGCGGGGTCGGTGGGTTGCGCCGCCGTCGAGGCCGGGCCCGCGGCCAGCGGGTCGAAAGCGGCCAAGGTGTTGTCCATGCCAGGGGCGACAGGCATCGCCTGCGCGACCGTCGCCGAGGGTTGGCCAGACTGGCCCTGACCCGAGCTAAAGAACACCGACGACGCGGCCGCCGCTTCGGCTTCATTGCGCCGTGCCTCCCGTTCAGCGGCCTGTGCATCCACACCCGGCGGCGCATAGGTGGCCACCGCCGGCTGTTGCGCGTTCACGATGGCTGGCCCCAAGTCACCCGGCAGCGGTGGCCCGAGTTCAGGCACCTCCGGCGGCAAGTCCGGTTGGGGCAGCAAAGAGTAGTCGGCCGGAAGTGCATCAAGCCCTTCCGACTTCGATACCCGGTCCACGTTATAAAGCTCGGTCTGCTGGCCTGCGCTGCGCCGGTGCGGTTGCAGCGACCAGATCGTGGCGCCCAGCACCGCCACCGACAGGCCGCCCACCAGCATCGCCAGCGTGCGGCGGTTCAGCCGCGTGACGGGCCGAGGCGGAGCGCGCAGCGCCACGGTTTCCGGCGCTACCTTGTTAGCCGCCTGTGGCGCGGCTTGATCGGACGTGTTTTCCTGGCTCATGCTCAGTGCCTCCGCGTCACGCCATCGGTACGCTCGATACGCACCACGTCGCCCCGATCACCGCCCAGGCGCAACTCGGCCGCGCCGAAGAGCCGATCCACGATGTAGTACGGCGAACGGAAACGGTAGTTCACCAGTTGGCCGTCGCCTTCAGCGCCGATCACGAAGAGCGGCGGCAGCTCGCCTTGGGCGATGCCGGCGGGAAACTGGATGTAGACCTTGTGCCCATCATCAAAGGCGCGTAGCGGCTTCCAGGGCGGATGGCTGCCGCTGACCACGTAGCGAAAGCGCAGCTTTTCCAGGGCAAGTCCTGTATCGACGGGCGCAGCGGCTTGCGCGGCCTGATTCTGACGCTGCAAGGCCAGCATCCGATCTTTCGGGTACTCCCAGGACGCCGACGCCATCCATGTTTTTTCGGTCGAAGTCAGTTCCAGCAGGTAGGTGCGCCGGCTGGTGGTGATGACCAAGTTGGTCTTCAGGCCTGAGCGGATGGGCTTGACCAGCACATTGACGCGCAACTCCGCGCCGCTGCCGCTGGAGGTGTCGCCCACGATCCAGCGCACGGTATCGCCGGCGGCGACCGTCACCAGTTCCTCGCCAGGTTGCAGCGCGATCACCGTCACGCGCCCGACGCCCGTATAGAGCTGATACAACGCCCCGTCGCTGTAGGGCCAAACCTGAATGGCGTTGACGTAGCCCTCGCGGGTGGGTGCGACCCGTGCCTGGGCATTGGCGCGGGAGACCCGCACGGTTTCATCCGCCGGTTCCGGTGTGGGCTGGGCGTCATCCACGCCAGGCAAGGGTTTTAATTGCGCCGGCAGCGCCAAGGGCTCGGGTACGGCAATCACTTCGACCGGGCTGGGCGGCTCGGGCAGCCGTTCGGCCCGCACCGGCTCATCGAGCGAAATGGCCGGTGGCGGCTTGCCGTGGGTGGCGCAGCCCGATAAGACGATCAGGGTCAATGGCAACGCGCAAAAGCGGGAGACAGCAATCATGGTTGGACTCCTTCCGATACGATCAAATCTCGACTCCAAGACAAGCCATGCACATACAGGCTCAAGGCATTCTTTCTCAGTTCGTCCTCCTTCTTCGGCGCCTTATGGACCAGCGTGATGACGGCAGACCAGCGCTGGGTGGACGAAAGCGCACCGTTGGCGTAATGCCGTTCAATCCAGCGGATGTTGAAGGTCATGTCACTGGCTCGAACGACGCTATAGACCTCCACAGACACGGACTCCTTGCCCACTCTTGAGAAAGGACGGTTCTGCCGCGCGTACTCATTGAGCACGGCGGCGCCGCGATCCGTCGCGTAGTTGTAGGCTTCGAACCAGTTTTCTCGGACGACGACAGGGTCGAGCGACAGGGAGCGCACCAGCTTGATGAAGCGTTCAAGATGCACAACGATGTCCGCTTCCTTCGGATTGTAGGGTTCGGTGGCTTTGCCAACCGCCCGCGTGTTGCCCAGGCTATCGATCTCGACGACATAGGGAACGATGGTCGATTGCATCGAGCGCCACACCAGGCCGCCGGCCATGAGTAGGGCCAGCAGCAAGCAACCAAAGGCCATCAGCCGCCAGTTCTTCGCTTGCACGCGCGCCGAGCCGATGCGGTCGTCCCAGACCTGGGCGGCGGATTGGTAAGGTGTCGCCGGCTGCGGCGATTCGGCATAACGTACCAGCGGTCGTTTAAAACGCATGAGGGCTCCCCTTATGAATCGGAATCACGCAGGCTCGGGCCTTGGCCCGCGCCGCCGCCGTCACCACCGCGCAGCGTGTGGGCGGCGGTCGTGGCGGCTTGCGTCAGTTGTTGTCTGCGATGCAGGCGCTTGGCCCAGGCCGGTTGCGCACCGGGGCCGGCAGCCTCGGCAGCGCCCGATGCGACACCGGCGCCCTGAAAGCCACCGCTGGCAGCAGAGCCTGTCTGAAACGCCGCCCGGGC
>LNAP01006899.1_pt1 | contig 10286 bp, 11 predicted proteins | sample 602601 | NCBI WGS metagenome assembly LNAP01 (sample SAMN02440304, study PRJNA202911) | soil metagenome | biome: Subtropical and temperate rainforests or woodlands; isolation source: soil samples (1 kg each in a 20% v/v slurry with milli Q water) were... ...
CGCAGCGTGCCTTCCACACGCCAGGCTGAACGGATTCGTACGCTGTGAATAGCCTTCTTGATCGACTCCTGGACACTGGCTAACTGGTCTGAGTAAATCGCTCGCTTGGCGTGTTCTTCCATCTCTCTGGCGCTCAGCAGATCGTCTTGGGACACATGCTCCTTCAAATAGCCTGGATTGAACTTTTCAAAGAACTGCTGATACACGGCGCAGATGGCCTTATTCTCCTCCTGCTTGAGCAAATCCTCTGTAACCTCGAGCTCAACCAAGTCGATCAGCGCGTCCGGATCGCGGGCAAATACTCCGCTGCCGCTGGCCCTGTCCATAGACTTCTTGCCGCCCTGTGAACCTTTAGAATGGTGGTGGCAGTAGATGACGCTGGCGCCGAGTTCCGTTGCAATCTTGTCGAACTGGTTAGTAAAATGGGCCATCTGATCCGCGCTGTTTTCGTCACCCGTCAGCACCTTGTAGATCGGGTCAATGATGATGGCGATATAGCCTTTCTTGGCCGCGCGACGGATCAGCTTCGGCGCCAGCTTGTCCATTGGGACGGACTTGCCACGCAGGTTCCAAATGTCGATATTACTGATGTTCTGCGGCTGCAGCCCAAGTGCCTGGTAAACGTCCTTGAAGCGATGCAAGGCGCTGGCCCGGTCCAACTCCAAATTGACATAGAGGACCTTGCCGTGCGTACATTGCCATCCTAACCACTTGACCCCCTCGGCTATGGCGATGCTGAGCTCGATCAACGCGAATGACTTACCAGCCTTAGACGGCCCGGCCATCAGCATTTTATGCCCCTGTCGGAGCAAACCCTCGATCAGCGGCGGTGCCAAATCAGGCATGTTGTCCCAGTAATCCGTCAGGCTCTCCGGATCAGGCAAATCATCGTTCACTCCCTCAATCCATTCGTGCCATTCATTCCAGTTGTTTTTCCCGATATTCGTGTCGATGATAAACTGCTTTTTGCCATTACGTTCGATGCCTGGCATGCGGGATAGCCTGGACGGATTCCGGTTCTGGTTGTCGATGTTCAGACCGTTCCGCTTGCAGACGTTATACAAGTAATCGACCCGTTTGCGATACTCGTCATAGTTTGGGGCCTCCACCTTTACGATAGCGTGCAGGCTCTTTCCGCCACTGTAAACCATAACGGCAATCGGCAGCTCCAGCTCACGCATGATGGCGTTTTGCTTCTCGATGTCCATCGTGTCAGACTCGACGAGAGCATACCGGAATTCGGTCACATTTTCATTCTTAACGCCCTTGCCGTCGAGTGGATTGAACCGGATCCAGGCGCCGGCAGCTGGATCATAGTCGCCCAGGACTGACCCTATGTCGCCATTGCATTTACTGAGAAGTTGAATCAGCTCGCCGGCTGTCCTGTCCCATGCCCCTTTTGTGGGCAAATATTTCCCTTCATCGTTCTGCCACGTATCCACGACATACCCGACGTTTTCTGAAGCTTCGAACAGCGTCTCCAAGTACGTGGTCAACTGCTGAACAGGGTTCCATACAACTGGTTCGTGGATTTCCTTGCCTTCGATCCAGTTCTTGTCGATGACCACGTACTCGCCGGCGATTTCGTCATCCCAGCCGAGCTCCCGGTCCTCACGATCCGAAGAGCGCGGTACCCAGCCATTGTCCTTTGCCATCTGTGTGATTGTGGCTCCGGTAACCGGTGTGCCTGATCCCTCAAAAGATGTCCACTTCTTGAAGCATTCACCGGGACGGTACCGGGCCCCGTCCCGTTTGCTCCAATCGTCCCAATCGCTGGCCGTGTAGCCTTCGTATTTGAGTGCCATGCCTACTGCGACCCAGGAAGTGTAATCAAGACTTGCCGGATCTATATAATCGAGTAACGAAAGAAGATCGACCCTGTGCTCCATTTAACGCTCACATCTTTCCGGCGTATTGACGATTTGATCGACAGTCCACCCAAGTTTTAACCGGTTGTATACCGTGTGAGGAGACATGCCGTGCGTTTCAGCTAACTGCGTTGCCGTGTATTTCTTGCCGTTGAAATGGATGACACGGTTGTTACTTCGGTTATTGGCTTGGTTTTTCATGTCTACCCACTTACAGTTTTCAGGACAATAGTTGCCATCCGCTTTGATACGGTCGATGGTCAGATCGTCGCTGTACCCGCTGGCGAGTGCCCAAGTTCTGAATTTCATGAAATCGCGCCACTCGTCACATATGGAAATGCTTTTACCTCCATACCATTTATAGCGGTCATGGGCGGGATCGTAACAACGATTATGCATTCCTTTCCAAGTTCGATATAATCGATCTTTCGAATGACCCATAGACCGTTCGCTTATTCGGTTGCACCCACAGCTAGTTGTGTGGCCGGACCGCAAATGACTACCAATGACCGTGACTTCATTTCCGCAATCACATCGACAAATCCACATTGCGTTACCGCTTTTTGAATTTTTTTCGGATCGTTTTAGTACAGCCAATTTGCCGAATCTCTGCGTTACCATTTGATTGAGAGTATTATTTGCCATACTGTCCTCCTTCCTGATAGCTCAGGTAGGCCGGATCGACATACGCCAGCAAGGCAATGAGGTCTATTTTATGTTCCATGTATTTCATCTCCTTCTCCAACTTACGCCTTTATACCAGTCCGGCTTTGTGAGGATTTCCTTCGCTTTGAGCAGCATTTCTTTATCAAACCATCCAAAATGACATTCATTGATAGGAATATTCAATACATTTGCCAGGCGCCCGTAAGCGTGTTCGCGCTTGATATTTTTGTTTTGCTTCCATACTGGATCAAAAAGTGCGTGGCACTCTTTTTTCAGCTCTCGTAACTCACGGTTAGCAAGCCGACCGAGCGGAATATTTGTCCTGTTATGAACGCCAACGTAAGCGTCACATTTCATGCATCTGTAGCATCTTCCATTTCCATACTCCCTGCCGTAAATAGTGGCGTTGCTCGTATAGATGACCTTACCGTTGCAGTAAGGGCAGATTATTGGGATGGGGTATTTATCCACGATGTTGAATAACTCCTTTACTCTGGACGATACTCTTTTGGATCGATGCCTTCCGGAACGCGCCAGCCGTTGCCGGCGATTCGATCGATCAGGCGCTTGGCCGATTCAAACGACCATGTTCCGACATGCTCGAATCCACGCTGCTCCAGGAAACGGATCTGCTTCGGCGTCGTGAGTCCCTCTGCCCGGCGCTTGTCGAGACGCTCCAGCAGCTTTGTCGCCTTGCCAGCATTGTCGATCTCGTCCGGCAGGATGCCGAGCTTCTCCAACGTCTTGACTTGGGCCTCGCTCGGCGGCGCCATTTCCCAGCCGAAAGCCGGCACGTAGCTGGACAGGTCCTCTGCCTGAATGCTCATTTCGAATTGCAAGGGATCGACCAGGGCCCTTTTTCGACGTTTCATTTCTGCCAGCTGTTTCGCCAGCGCTTCCTCACGCTGCGCAACCACATCTTCGGCAGCCTGCTTCTCAACAGCTTCCAAATCCAAAGGAATGCCCGCCTCTTCGATTTGCTTGGTCATTGCCTTGGCGATCTCTTCGTTCTCCGCGATGAGATGGGCCGGGTGGCAGAGCTCATGCCGTTCGGTGTGCCACAAAAAGTCGAGCAGCAGCAATTCGGTTTTGCCAGGGAACAGCCGGGTACCTCGACCGACCATCTGAGAATAAAGGGAACGTACTTTTGTCGGCCGCAGGACAACGACGCAATCTACGCTGGGGCAATCCCAGCCTTCCGTCAGCAGCATGGAGTTGCACAATACGTTGTACTTACCTTTGTCAAAATCGTCCAGTATTTCCGACCGGTCCTGCGACTCGCCGTTAACTTCCGCCGCCCTGAAACCAATTGCGTTGAGGATGTTGGAAAACTTTTGGCTGGTCTTGACCAACGGCAGGAACACGACGATCTTTCGATCCTTCGCGACTTTCCACATTTCGGCGGCGATAGATTCAAGGTAAGGATCCAGTGCCGTGCCAAGGTCGCTATTCTTAAAGTCTCCGGCCTGCTGGCCTACCGCGGTTAAATCCAACTGCAGGGGAATGGTCAGAGCCTTGATCGGGCTGAGATATCCCTCCTTGATCGCTTTTGGCAACGTATATTCGTAAGCCAGGCTTTCGAAATAGGATCCGAGGTTCCGCATGTCTGAGCGGTCTGGAGTCGCAGTAACGCCCAACGCTTTCGATTGGTCAAAATACTGCAAAACCCGCTGGTAACTATCGGACAAACAGTGATGAGCTTCATCGACGATAATCGTATCGAAGTAGTCCTTCGGAAATTGCTTCAATCTCGACTCTCGCATAAGCGACTGGACGGAACCAACCACGATCCGGAACCAGCTTCCCAAGCAACTGGATTCAGCTTTTTCAACCGCACATCCAAGGCCGGTTGCCTTTGCGAGTTTATCCGCTGCTTGCTCTAAAAGCTCTCCTCTATGAGCGAGAATCAGCACTCTATCACCGTTTCTTACGCGGTTCTCGGCAACCTTGCTGAACACGATGGTTTTTCCACACCCCGTCGGAAGAACCAACAGGGTGCGTTTATTTCCTTTCTGCCATTCGTTCTGAATGGCGTCCATCGCGGCTATTTGATAGTCGCGTAATTCCATTTATGAATCCGCCTCTCTATGACAGCGCGCGAACGCCGCTTATTGTTTGGCCCCGATCTATGCGATGCTGTAGGGCAGAATACGTCATCCCAAGTCGTTCAGATAGCTGCGACATAGATAGTCTTTGTCCTCTGTATTCGAAATAACGATTCCTTGAATTGTTGTTTGCTTGCGTTTTCGCGTCTGCCCACCGGCAGTTTTCTGGGCAGTAGTTTCCATCCACATCGATTCGATCTATGGTCAAATCATCGTTATACCCGCTCGCTAATGCCCATTCGCGAAATGCCGAATAGTCATTCCATTCTGGGCATATGGATATACCTCTTCCGCCGTACTGGTTCCACCGGCTATTTTTGGGATCCATGCATCTACGACGCATGTTTTTCCATGTTTCATAAAGCCGTTCCTTATGAGAGAACCCATGCTTTATCTTCTGGCATCCGCAACTTTTTGTATGTCCGGAAAGAAGGGCGTCGCTTTTTACAGAAATTTCCTTTCCGCAAATGCATCGGCATTCCCATTTAACAACAGGCTTTTTTCCGTTCCCGCAATCATTGGACCGGCACAGAACAAGCAATGCGCCGAACCGTTTACCGGACAAGTCATTCCGTAATTTCCCTGCCATGGTCCCATCCTAAAACTGCCCTGGCTGCCAACCGCCTTGTTGTCCGGTCGGGAAAGGTGCCTGATATTGTTGTTGCTGCCCAGGTATTTCATCGGCGGCATAGAAGGTCTTTACCTGATTGTTTGTGCGCTCGACCCCGTCCTTGCCGGTGAATTTGTTGATTTCCAACTTCAGGCGCCCCCTGGCACCCACGACTCTTGACCACTCCATTTTGAGCTTCTCGCCCTTCTTCTTCTGGCCGATCCCGGCAAAGAAGTTGGACAGCAGCCCCTCTGTCTTCGTGTGCAGGAATAAATTGTGGAATACGACAATATCGCCATGCTCCGGGGAATGTACCGTCAGTTCAAGCTTCGCCTGGTTGCAGGCCGGCATTTTATCGCTACCGGCGAAGCGGCTGCGTTCAAACTTAGTCACCGTAAAGTTGTAGTCGCCGGCAGAAAGGACAATAAATTCTCCGCCGTCCTTTTCAATCGTATCGTCCCAGCCAAGTTCTCTTTCTTGATTCATGCCTTGTTCCTCCCGTTGTTATGAAAATGGAATTTGTTTTCTGAATTCTTGAATCTTCTCAAACACTTTTGGCCATGCCCCCACCAGTACACCTTCAATAAAGGATGGATCATAGTTGGTGATCGGGGTGTCTTGCGGGTAATATCCTTTTTGGTTTACAACCAGCTGAATCTCATATTCCTTTACTTGATGTTGGATCATCAGATCCCGTAAAGAACGCGGAATATTCGGATCCAGTTCAACTTCGGATGAAGTCTGCTGTTCCTGTGGCGGTTGTGGCAGCGGCTGACCTCCGGTCATCTGCCCCCATGCCTGCTGCTCAGGCTGTGATGGAGTATCGAGTACCGGCGGCGGAGCGGCTGGTGTCGCAGGTGCTTTTGCTGCACCGCTGAATATATGGGCAATGTGGGCATAGTCCAACGGAAACTCATCCGGCAGCCCATGGCGGTTTTTCGCATCCCAAGCGGGATGATGCGTGGCATATACCGTTCGCACGCCGCCTTGCGCCTTATTCTTCTTGCCCTCCTTATCCGTAGCGACCGAAAAGGTTTTGTAATTAATGAACAGCACCATGTCGGCCCATTCCTTGACGAGTGCTGCGGTACGTGAGCCCGTCTTTGGCCCGAGCTTTAGCTGATACCGATCGTAGGCGCCCATTTCGTCTGGTTGCTCGAACTTAACGATCTGCGAGTGGGCAACTAGTACGGCGTGGATACCGGCGTCAACTACGTCGCTTAGCAGATTCAGGAATCGGCCGATCTCCTCGGCGACGAAGATGTATCCTTTGCCGTATCCGAAGTCTTCGACGCCATTTTTGTTATGGGTAGCGCACACGCTTTCCGTACACAGCATTTCCGCCCAGTCGAAGGTGTCGATCACGAGCGAACCGAACCGGGACGGACCCTGCTGTTTCACCCATACGACTTGTTGCCGTAACATTTCCCAACTTGTTGGCTTTTGAAGGCGATAGACGTTCATTTCAGTCGTAGAACCTTCGGTGTCGATGAAGATAGGATTCGGGAATTGTGCGGCAAAAGATGATTTACCGATGCCTTCCGGACCGTACTCCACTACCTTTTTCGCCTTTTCGACCTTACCGCTGATGACTTGCATCAGAATTCACCTGCTTTCATTATGTTTCGTCTATTAATATGAATTAGGCAATGATGATGATTTTTTGTGCCTGAATTTGATCATTAAGTTCTTTTTCCAAATACACTCTCACATTATCCATCGCTTCGACCTTCCAGGCGCCACCGTCCGCTTCAAACAGTGCACAACTAGGACCCGTCTTCATCCGGAACACGAATTCACTTTCCGGTTGCGGTACTTCAACAAATGTTCGATATGGCTTCAATAAAACCGGATTCGGTACCGGCACGTTTGCCAAGGTTGCAACTCCAGCTTTTGCTGTTACTTGCTGAGATACACCATCGTCACCGAATGTAGCGACGTTCTCGTCTTTGATATTGCCGACCACTTTTAGCATAGTAGCGCGATCATCGTTGGGGACAAAGACTGACTGGAGCTTAATATTAAATTCCTCGGCATCATACCAATTACCATAACGGTATTCCGGCAGCAGGGCCTTTGCCTGAATCAAGGTATCGCGAACCATGTCATTGTTAAAAGTGCTGAACACCACAGCATCAGTCGGACTCTCCACATGAACCATGAGCGTTCTTTCATTGTCTACCAATTCATCAAATTCGGATTTGAGATATTCCACCATGCCGGACAGGCTGCGAACAACGATGGGCGCCGGAGTAGGTTGTTTGATTAAGTGCAAAGGCTGAGTTGAGAATGTTTGACCAGCCACGTTCTTTGTTTCCACATTTCCAAGGCTAATTAGATATTGCAGCGCTTCTTTAATCATGAATTAGTTCCTCCCGCTTTGAGCTTGTTTTTGTTCGAGATATGAAACTTTACGGCCGACATGGTCCGCGACATCGCCGTCGTTATCAACCATCATTTGATCTTTGGTACCGCTTTTCAGCTCTGCGCCGATGACATTCCCACGTGAATCCTGGTCAATCAGGAATTTAGTACCCACTGATTTGGCCGGAGCCAGCGAAGCCTTTGTGGAAAGGTCTACTAGAACCACATCACGATTCTCATCAGCTTTCAATGAAACGGTGATCGTCACGCTTCTGGTTTTCTTTGCATCGGTATTCGGATCGGCGATGTTCGCCAGCACCTTGCTCAGTTCGATATCGAAGCGCTCAGCAAGCGCTCCATTTGCTAATTCAGACAGTTTGATTTCATTTGGCATGGTAGGTTCCCCCTTTAGGATGTGCGGCTGCGCCGGTGTTTCAATTACTGGTTCTTCTTCAATTACAGGATCAATCTAACTACAGGACAGGAGGCATGATGGTTAAAATTCACCCGCTTTCCAAGTCGGACCTGCATCGATCTCGCCGGGTGGGTTCTGAAACGCGATACCTTCTTGTCCAACAACGTAGCCGTCCTGTATCAAAATGCTACACTCTTCGCCCGTGCTGACGCGCGTCGCGATCGCCTGCAACCCTTCCTGCTCCAGCCACTGGCCGAACTCGTTCAGCGTCTCCAGATCCATTTGCTCGAGCTTGTCCAGCAGGATAAAACCACAATCTGGCTTCAGTTTGCGGACGATGGCCGTCGAGACCTTGAGTTGGTCAGATCCGCTCATATTGTCCCAGCGTTGTCCTTTGTAGAGCAGCTCACCATTTTCAACAGACAAGCCTTCCAGCGGCAGATTCGCATTTGTCAGGAGGTCCGTTTTTTGCTGGCGAATGCCGTTGATTTCAGCGGTCAATTGTTCATATTGAACGCGATAATCGTTGGCGTCGGTTTCGGCCTTATCCTTGTCGAGATTCGCCCGGACCTTCCGGTTGATCTCGTCGATCTGCTGGATATTGGCTTCCAGTTCTTGCGTCGATTCGTCCTTCAGGTCGAGGGCGTCTTTCTGCGCGATTACCAAGTCGTCGGCAAGTTGTGCATGTTTGATGTGCGCCTCGTTGAGCAGCACCTCTAAACGCTCGATTTCCCGCGTCTGCTGGTCATAGGCAGCCTGAATTTGCGCCAGACGCTGCCGTTTTCGCTGATTCTCGCCGTTTCGAGCAAGTATCTCTTGCTGCTGGCTGATAAGCTCCGACGCGGAAACAGGCTCCTTCGGTGCGTCCGGAAAGTACGTTTGTTCCTTCGCGAATTTTGCCTTTTGATCTGCAATTTGGCCGATGGCGTGCCGGCGGTTGTATACCTCTTGCTCCTTGACCTCAAATTCATGCAGCCTGTCACCAACGCCGATGATGTGCAGAAGGATATTTGCCTTCTCCTTGTTGCTGGCGTTCATAAACTTAGGGAGATTGATTGCCAACTCTTCGACAAAGCTATCAAGCAACTGCTGACCGCCCTTCTGACCGTTCGGATCGAGTACCTTTAAATCTGAATTTTTGCCTTTACGCTCGACGATTAAGCCGTTGGAAAGTACAATGTGAAGAGATGGTGGAACCACAGATCCTTCACGTTCCGGCTGAGACGGACGGTACTTGTTTCCTCCAAGTCCCCATGCTATGGCATCCAGCACACTTGTTTTGCCTTGATTGTTCTTACCGCCGACAATGGTGATCCCATTTTTCGTGGGCTCGATTTTAACGGCCTTTACTCGTTTGACATTCTCGATTTCTAGCTTATTGATTTTGATCATTTTTATCTCCTTCCATTCATTTTTTTGTTGGAATGACGTCTTATAAGTGAATCGATGTTGTTGGACATTGTAAAAATCATTTCCCCGTTAATCGTTCTCAACTTGTACCACTCCCGGGCAAGTCCCCAAGCATCAACTATTTCGGCCGTCTGACCCGATTTCATTTTGACAGCATCACCTTTGAAATAAATCAAATAGGGGTCTCCTTTGAATTAACTTAATATTCAGATCACTTCGCTTGATCTCAGCCATTGATATATCAACAGGAATAGCGACATGAGCTGAATAATAATGCGTGAGTGATTCATACTGTTCTATGGCATGTTCTTCATGATCGAACGATTGAACTACCTCTCTGCCACTCGGGAATCTTTCAATTACAAGCCAAGACAAGTTAATCCCTCCCATGTATTTCAGTATGTTTTGCGGCTTGCCGCCTTTATTTGGTGGTTTTGTCGATGTCCTACGCAAAACAGCTTCGTACTCGCCATCCTTTACAATTCTTGGTACGCCTGTTTTATGGTCAACTATCAGAACGTAAGTGTCATCGTCACACGAATTTTCACTTGGTTCAATTTCGCCAAAGTTTCCACCGCATAACGGACATTCATCCAGTTCGTGATCTTCAAATTCAAAGAAAACACCGTCACAATAATTGCAAAACATTTCTTTGATAGACAGCGTTGTATTACTCGTTTTAAAGAAGTTGATCTTTTCCATATCCTCATTTCCTCCTTATGTTTTGCGGCTTGCCTCCATGTTCTTCGTTATTCAGACTGCGTTCATCTCGCTTTTAGCGGATCTCCGAGCAATAGACGCTAGCAAACTCCAAGTTAGCGTTGCATCAGAACGATACGGTGCTTTCT
>LNAP01002826.1_pt2 | contig 10285 bp, 5 predicted proteins | sample 602601 | NCBI WGS metagenome assembly LNAP01 (sample SAMN02440304, study PRJNA202911) | soil metagenome | biome: Subtropical and temperate rainforests or woodlands; isolation source: soil samples (1 kg each in a 20% v/v slurry with milli Q water) were... ...
GCTGTACTACGGGCTGGGCGCCGATCACTCGTCGGTTGAGGTGCGGGTGTTGGGAGAAGGCGTGACACAACAACGGTTTGACGCCGCCTTGAATGAGCGATCGCATCGAATCGCTGCGATTAAAAACTATAAGCAGTCTGATGTGTCCATGTTGGTGTCGGCGATACGGCTTTCGCCGCAGAGTGTAACGCTGCAGTATTTTCAGAGCGCCGCGCTCCCAGATACCTTCGTTCACGAATTCCATCTGCTGGTAGGCGATGCCTACGTCATGCTCCGCGCCGAATCTTACGACGGTGAGACAGCCCCCGTTGAGGCCCGGCTGTTAAAGCTGTCCAAGGAAATATTCAAAGTTGCGCCGGAAAACGCAGGTGCGGGCTTTGCGTTGGGACCTATCGTGATCAGAAGCCACCACGATCAGGAGATTGCCAGCTTTGATTTCAGCCCACCTGCTTCGGATGTCTCGCTGAGCATCTATATCAACGCGCTGTCACCGGATGACGACGAGCGCTTGCACGTCCGCACCCCAAAAGACACACAGATTTTTCTCGCTGGCGATTATGAAAACTTACGCGCCGGAAAAATCACACTGGCTGAAATGCAAGCCGAAGAGTCCCTGATCGGTTTCAGTGACGATACTCACCGTCAAATACTCTTTGTCAGCGAGAACTATCGAGACAACCCCTCTCTAAGCCGCCCCGCCATGAGTATCCGCCTTTCAGCAGGGGGCATGAGCGCTGGTCCAATTGACCCCGATGAACCTGAAGACCTTGTGCGCTGGACCCTTCCCCAATTCGCCAACAAGGGCTACGAACTGCCGCTCTGGCAACAACCTGCGTCACCAGATCCCGTCAACCCATCCCTCACCGATTACGAAGCCATGGCCGTCTGGGACGCAATTTTGAAGTCCGTGCGCATCCGCTACGGTGCCGTTGCGCTCAAGCCGGATCCTTGGGCCACCATTCGCGGGCCCAGTGCCGAGGAAGCGGCCGAAAACAAACGCATCCTTGATGAGTTCATCGCCAGCTTTGAAAAGCGCAAGCCATGACCATGACTGTGGCGTTAGCAGACGCAAAAACAAACGCGTTCGTGCCATCTGTAGGCAACGAATTCCATAAATACGCAAGGAGCGATTCATGAAGACGGTCTGGAGTTACGTAAAACGCTGGGGCCTGCCGGTGCTGCGTCAGTTCAACCAAGCGGTGCCAGTATTGGTGCTGCTGGGCGTGGTGTTTTTGTTGATCGCCATCTGGTGGCTGGGCCCGCAGTGGACCTGGCGCGAGCGTCAGCCGCTGGGTGAACTGGCAATGCGCGTCTCGGCCAGTGTCGTTGTGCTGGTGGTGCCGCTGCTGATCTGGGCGTGGCGGGTGCGCAATCGTTACCAGCGTCTGCAGGTTGAACGTCAGCATGAGGCGGCGGTGCAGGCCGATCCTTGTCTGCCTTATATCGAGGCGCAGGAGCGTGCGCTGGACCGCAGCCTGGGCAATTTGCTGAACAACATGGAGCGTCGCCGCTCGCTCTATCAGCTGCCGTGGTACCTGGTGCTGGGTGAGGAAAATGCCGGCAAGACCAGCCTGATCACCCGCTCCAACCAGAGCTTTGCCTTGTCCCATGTGACCAAAGCAGGGGTCAGGGCGCATCAGGAAGAGCAATTGGCCTATCCGGTGGATTGGTGGATTGGCGACGAAGCAGTTTTGATCGACCCGCCGGGTGAGTTCCTCAGTCACCACCGGCTGAAGACATCGAGCAGCAGGGCAAGGTCAAACCGGTGTTACCCAGTGGCACCCATGCGCGCCTTTGGTCGCACCTGCTCGACTGGCTAACGCGCAACCGCAGCCGTCGCGCATTGAACGGCGTGGTGCTGGTGATCGATGTGCAGGCCTTGCTGGCGCAACGTCCTGAACAACGCAAGGCCCACGCCAACCTGCTGCGCACCCGGTTGTTTGAACTGACGCGGCAATTGGGCACGCGCTTACCGGTGTACATCACGCTGAGCAAGTTCGACCTGTTGGAAGGCTTCGAAGAATTCTTCGCCAGGTTATCGCGCAGCGGGCGCGAGGACCTGCTGGGCTTCACTTTCAGCCTGGACGCGGTGGATGATTTTGATGCCTGGCTGGCGGAACTGACGCGCCAATACCAAACCTTTGTCGCCTGCCTGACCGAGCAGGTTTTCAACAGCACCAGGGAGTCGCGTACATTGGATGAGCGTGATCGCTTGCAGGCGCTGATGCATCAGATGGCGGGCTTGCGCCCGGCATTGTTCGGCTTCCTCAGCGAAATGCTCGGCAGCGACCGTTTCACTACCCCGGCGTTGGTGCGCGGACTGTATTTCTCTTCGGTGTTGCAGCAGGGCACCCTGAGCAACGCTTTCGTCAAAGAAGCGGGGCAAGCCTATCAACTGCCGCCACCGCCACCCGAAGTTAAACCAGCCGGTGGCACGGTGATCTACTTTGCCCAGCAACTGTTCCAGCGCGTGATCTACCCCGAAGCTGGTTTGGCGGGTGACAACATCAAGGTGGCCCGCAGCAAACGGCGGTTGCTGATCGCCGGGTTCAGTGTCGCCTCATTGGGCTGTTTGGTGGTCATCGGTACCTGGCAGTTTTATTTCAATATCAACCGTGACAAGGCGGCCAACGTCTTGGCCAAGAGCCAGGAGTTCAGTGAGCGGGATATCGACGCCAAGGTCGACCCTACCGGCCGCAACCTGTTGTTGCCCCTGGACCAGATCCGTGATGCGGTGCTGGTCTACGGCGACTATCGCCAAGCCTGGCCGTTGCTGTCGGATATGGGGTTGTACCAGGGGAGGGCGATTGGCCCTACCGTGGATGAGGCGTACCTGAATCTGCTGTCCAAACGCTTCCTCCCGGCGATTGCCAGCGGTGTGTTGGATGCAATCAACACTGCGCCCGCCGGCAGCAATCAGCAACTGGCGGCCCTGCGCGTCTACCGCATGCTCGAAGAGCGGCAAAACCGTCGCCCGGCCATCGTCGAAGAATGGGTCGCCAAGCAATGGCAGCGCGCCTATCCGGGCCAGGGCCAGTTGCAGGCCGATCTGATGGGGCACCTGGGCTACGCACTGAAATATGCCGACGCTGACCTGCCGCACTACCGTGAACGCATTGCCCAGGTGCAGCAACAACTGCGCCAGTTGCCCATGGCCGAACGGGTCTACATGAGCCTGAAACAGGACGCCCTGGAACGTTTGCATCGTCCGTTGGACCTGCGCAACGAAGTGGGCCCCGCGTTCGATATCGTCTACCGCCCACTGAACACCGATCAAGAGGGCAGCGGCCTGCAGTTGCCGCCGCTGCTCACCGCCAAGGGCTTCAAGGACTACTTCGAGCCCGGCACCGAGGGCATCATCGAACTGGCGATGATCGACCAGTGGGTGCTCGGCGAACGCCAACGTCTGGACTACTCCGACGAAGACCGCAAAGTACTGACCCAGCGGGTCCGTGCGTTATACAGCGCCGATTACGTCGACAGCTGGCGACGTGCGCTGAATCAGTTCGCGGTCACCGACTTCGACGACCTCAGCCACGGCGTGGCGGTACTGGAACAAGTCACCGGCCCGGCCGCACCGCTACGACGGTTGCTGGAAACCCTGCGCGACAACAGCGTGATCTACCCGGCCGTGCCCTTGGCTGAAGGGCAGGCGCCGCTCAAGCTGGACAAGATGCCAGAGGGGCAACAACAGGCAGCAGGGATTCGGCGCGCATTCTCCAGTCTTTCAGAGCTGATCACCGCACGAGGCGAGCAGCCGTCTTACTACGAAGAAACCCTGCGTTCGGTCAGTGCCGTCTACGACTATGCCAAAACCGTGCACGACAACCCCGATCCCGGCAAGGCGGCGCTGAAAACCGTACTCAACCGCTTCTCCCTGGACGGCGCTGACCCGATTGCCAACCTGCAGCGCGTCGCCGTGGGCCTGCCCGAACCGCTGAACCAGCACGTCAAAAAACTCGCCGACCAGACCTCACAGGTTCTGGTAATCGCCGCCTTGCGCGAACTGGAAAAACGCTGGGACAGCGAAATCTACAGCTTCTACCGCGACCGTCTGGCAGGCCGCTACCCGTTCAAGGCCAGCGGCGAGGACGCTTCGCTGGAAGACTTCGAAGCCTTCTTCGGCCCACAAGGGCGCCTGCAGCAGTTCCACGATCAGTACCTGAACGTGTTCCTCAAAGACAACCTCGACGCCCTGTACTCCGACAGCCTCGGCGGCTACCTGGTACGCAGCGACGTGCTGGAACAACTGAAAAAAGTCGAGCGCATCCGCGACACCTTCTTCAACCATCGCGGCCACTTGGCCGTGCAACTCACCATCGAACCCCTGGCCCTGAGCGCCACCCGCCTGAGCAGCATGCTCAGCGTCGACGGCCAACTGATCCCTTACCAGCATGGCGCGCCGCAACGCACGGGGCTGGTGTGGCCCAACAGCCTGGGCAACACCAATGGCAGCCAACTGACCCTGGTACACAGCACCGGCAACACCGCCAGCCTGAGCTATCGCGGGCCGTGGTCGTTGTTTCGCCTGCTCAGTCGCGGGCATCTCAATGGCAGGACCGACACCAGCGTGGATCTGACCTTTTCAGTCGCTGATGGGTTGATGCGTTATCGAATTGGGGCGGAGAAGGCCAACAACCCGATTACCCAGCGCAGTTTTGAAGGGTTTGTGCTGCCGAGGACGTTGCTGGGAGGACGGAGCAAAAAGATCGCCGTCGACGTTACGCGACGCTGAGCAATACCACGAAAAACAGCCAGTGCTGAGATGAATTAACGACGAATGAAAAAGGACCTTTACATGGCAATCAGGCTACAAATGTTGACCGAAGACCCTAAAGAAATTGAGTTGATCGAGCGTTATTGGGCCGTCGATGAGTTCGGGCAATACCTCGAAAAAGTGAGCGCCCTAGCGGGTCTCATTGAAATGGCTCAGGGCGTTACGCTGACCAGTTTCATACGGCAGCGTTGCAACGCGTTCGATGAAAATCAGGTCTGCCCCAAATGCGCAGAATTGATCGAAATAAAGAATCGCTCACAGGCTAAGAAGCTCCCCCAGCCAGCCATCAAGCTCTGTACGTTGTGTCAGAAAGACCAGGATGACATTGCGCTGGAAGCTAAAAGGTCGAAAGCTGCGGAGCTTGAGCGGCAGTTGGCAGAATTCTGCCGCAATCAGTCAACCCGAACGGTGGACTACTCAGCGATTCCGGATGCTCATGTGCTGATGCTGTTGGCGTTAGACAGGGCCATTACGCCGAGACTGGCCAATGGCGGTTTCACAATAGGTGACTGCCGAGGACTCGCACCACTATATATCGGTGACTTTGTGCTGCAGTTGCGCGAGGCGGGGCTGGTCCTTGATGATCCCAGCAAGGCCAGGCCGGGCACCTACTACTGGGAGGGCGATGAGATTTGGATGGTGAGGGACCAAGTGGTTTACCGTTTGGCACCCGATGCTGAATCACGAAGTGCAGACGAGGTTATCCGGAGTCTGTCGGATAGGGTGTACACAGACGCGGAAGGGATCTTCAATCTGTGGCTTGATTACTCAGTTGCTGATGTTATGCGCTATCTGGGTATCCAATGCGAACTCTATAACCATGAACTCACTGAACAAGAGCTGGAAGAAATTAAAAGTACCCTGCGATCAGCACTGGAAACCTATAGTGTCTCGCAGCTCTGGTCGGTGGTCTGGAAGGTTGTCAGAGATGCCGCAAGTTTAGCTAATCGCGAGTACTACAACCGTCCAAAAGCGGCTGCGACCATTCCCGGGAAGATTCGGCGGAACCTGGAGAAGGTGCGGCGCGAGTCGATTGAACTCAAGTCATGGAGCCGCCCGGACCAGCATCCCGCCGGAACATTGGGCATGGTGCTGGGTGAAATTCTGAGTGTTGACGAAAATACCTCAGGGCACATGGTCTCTTCCCTTGTTACCTGGCTCACCGGGCAGGGATGTTCACCTAGTGTCGGAGCAGAGCTTGACGAACCGATACGGGAATTGATGACCATAGCGTTGGCCCACGATGTCAGTTCCTCAGTGATGCTGCGGTTTGCGGAGTTGATTCGTGCCGGCCATGACGTTGGTTTTGCCATTGAGGAAATTGGTGAGACGCTTCGGTCGTAAAGGTGGCGGGGCAACTTCAGAGGAAGAAGATGCGGGTAGCAAGCCTGTCCATCACGGCGTCTGGGCGGGGTGGGAGAGATGCTGCTGCGGAAGGCTGTCCCTATCATTTTGTGCGTTCTATGATCCGCAATGTTATCGTGCCATCACGTATGACAGCTTCGTCAGGGACTGAAAGGGGACAAGATGACCGATTTTGAGCAGCAACCTTTTGCGGACGCCGAGTTTGCAGAGAATCCGGAGCAACGATGCCCCTGCATACTGCTGTTGGACACGTCATCGTCCATGAATGGCGCGCCAATCAGCGTTACGCAATGAGCTTGCAAAGTGTCTAGAGAGTCCGTGGCGATTCAGCCGGAAGAAACCTGCTGCTCGAGCACTGGTTTGATGAAGTCCTCAACAATGTTCACTCCATTCCGAGACGAGGTAAAACGATGACTATCGACAGAATACTGCGTACTCGCTTGACCAGATCGACCTCGCTGTCGAATCCAGGCGTCCTAATGCGCCGAGCTTGAAAGATGAAGCAAGGTCGAGGGAACGGCTCATCGGTCAAACCTTGAAGTGACTGACAAGTTGCTGTAACTGTACCCCCAGGCGCGCGAGTTCGATACTGGAGGCCGCTGTCTCCTCACTAGCTGAGGCGGTCTGCTCAGACACGTCGCGTACACTCAAAATGCTGCGGCTTATTTCCTCCGCCACCGAACTTTGTTGTACTGCGGCGGCAGCAATCTGTCGGTTCATGGCTTGAATCCCGGAAACCGTCTGAGTGATGCTAGCTAAAGATGCGCCTGCTTTACCTGCCAACGCCACAGTGCTATCGGTTAGTTCGCGGCTGCTCTGCATAATACTGGACACCTGACGTGTTCCACCTTGCAAGCCTGCCACCAAGCTTTCTATTTCCTCAGTGGACTGCTGAGTACGCTGAGCCAGTCCTCGTACTTCGTCAGCGACCACTGCAAAACCGCGCCCTGCCTCACCTGCGCGAGCAGCCTCAATGGCCGCGTTAAGGGCCAATAAATTAGTTTGCTCAGCCACCGCCTTGATCACGTCCATGATCTTAACGATGCGCCCACTTTCTTGTTCAAGCTCATTCATAGCTTCCGCTGAACGCCCGACTTCGCTGGACAAACGCTCAATCTGGGCGATGGCTTCCGCGACTACTTTGTCACCAGCGCGCGCCTGAGCATCGGCCTCTGATGCGGCAACGGAAGCTTGTTCCGCATTCCGCGCAACTTCATGCACAGTGGCCGACATTTCGTGCATCGCAGTAGCCACTTGGTCGGTCTCGGTTTTCTGGCTATTGACCCCAGCGCTGGTCTGCTCAGTGACAGCTGAAAGCTCTTCCGCTGCACTGGCGATCTGGGTGACTCCATCGCGGATACCACCGATCAGATCGCGCAAGGTACGACCCATGCGCTGAATACCTTGTTGCAGCACACCCAGTTCGTCTCTACGGGTCACGACCATGTTTTGCGTGAGATCGCCCGCTGCAATGCAATCGACCACAGCCAGAGTTTCCTGCAATGGGCGGGTAATCTGGCGGGTGATTATCAGAGCTGCAAGAAGCCCCAATAACATTGCCAAAGCAGTGCAACTCAACTGCAGCGTGCGGGCCTGAGCACTATCTGTTTCAAGGGCGGCCAGCTGTCTGGCATACATTTCATCAGTCAGACGGGTGATGGCCCCTCCGAAATTGACAGTGTCCTGCACGGAGTGGTCGATAGCCCCATTACTGGCTGTAAAATCCTGCACTGAGCGGCGGTAAGCCATCAGAGCGGTTTCCAGTTGCCTGATAGGATCGGCATAGGCAGCACCAAAGGTGTTGTTGAGGGTTTCAATGCCCTTGAGCGCACTATCAAGCTGGCGGGCGGCGGCTTGTTCCGTGGTGCTGTTGGGATTGCCGGTGTAGCCACGAACTTCATAACGCACCAGCGCGACATCCTCTTTGGCCTTGAGGATGACTTTGTATAACTCATAACGGCGCTGATCAGAGACTGGCATTGCTTCTACGTCATTGATGAGCTTGGCAATCAGCGCGGCGCCTTTGACCGCATTGGTGGCCATTTCCTTACGGGTGGCCGCACTATTGCGATAGGCCTCGCGCATCGTATTAATTGCCATTTGATACTGAGTGGTGGCTTGGTTGATCAGCGCAAGACTTTGCAAGTTTTCAGGTTGCTGCAGTTCTTTTGCGAGGCTTTTTTGCTTGGCGACAAACAGTTCCAGCGCATCCTGGATCAATGCACCTTGCTGCTCGTCACCCTTGTCCACCTGATACTGAAAACGGGCCCTCCGTAGATGATCAAGACGGTTGCCGAGTTCGGTGATGCTGGCCATTCGATTACTACGGTCAATCATTTTTCCCAAGCTGAACCAACTGGTCGCGGCAAGGATGGCGGTTAGAAGGAGTACAACAGCAAAGCCCAAGGCCAGCTTGAGCATGACGCTGATATTCGCGAACCAAGAGTTCATAGCGTTCCTTTGGTAATCAGCCGTGACCGATGAAAACTGGCGCGGTCATCTGAGAAGGGGGGCAGGTATAATCAATATTGATATGGATGATTGGATGAATATAGCACAGTGATGGCGCAGTGCCATCACAAGCTTTTAATGATTTCGACGATACGTGTCAGAATGGCGACAGCTAGAAAAATGAATCGCCCAGGATTCTCTAGGCACCTTGCAAAAAGTTATACAAGGTGCTCGATTGCGTACAAGGGTGGTGGCCGGCCTATGCAAGTCGGCATGCAATCCTTACGCTCCACCCTGAAGCCTCTCTAGGTGGTTTTGACATCTGCCGCACTCAGGAGAAAGTCCGGTTAGCGCATTGCTTTCAAGACAGGACGGTTGCAGAGGTTGCATACGCCGTCATGAACAGTGAGAGGCAACTATTGTGGGTAGGTTTTTCCAACATTGAGGTCTGAATGACGAACCTTGCAAGCCGTGAAGAGCTAATCACATGGCGAACCTTAAGGTCTTCTCATGCACAGTTATGCGCGCTTAGATATCCAGACAAATTTTGCCGAAATGCTTGTTGGTTTCCTGATACTTGAACGCTTCGACAATCTCGTTCAAAGGGAAATGACGATCAATAATCGGACGCATACCATTAGCATTGATGGCTCGGATCATGTCTTGCTGCTGGCTGCGGCTGCCCACCAATACACCCTGCAGACGTACTTGCTTGATCAGTGCGGGTACAAAATTCATTGCACCGCTTACGCCACTCAGTATCCCGATGATGGAGATGTGACCAGCAACCCGAGTTGCAACCATCGATTGCTCGAGAGTCGCGGGGCCGCCGACTTCTATGATGTGATCAACACCACGGCCACCCGTTAGAGCGCGTGCAGTTTCACCCCAGTTAAGGTCTTTGCGGTAATTGATCACATGATCAGCGCCTAGTCCTTTCAGACGTTCAAGTTTTTCGTCGCTTGAAGAGGTAGCAATGACGGTAGCGCCGGCCAATTTAGCGAACTGCAGAGCGAAAATTGAAACGCCGCCAGTGCCTTGGACGAGCACGGTGTCACCCGGCTTGAGTGAGTCATCGGCCATCAGGGCGCGCCATGCAGTAAGGCCGGCAGTGGTGAGCGTGGACGCTTCAGCATGGCTGTATCCGATAGGCGCGAGAGTGAACGATGTGGCTTTGGCCGTCACTTGCTCACGAGCGTAGCCGTCAATGCCATCACCTGGCACGCTAACAAAACCCTCAACCAGTGGCGCACCATTGATCCACTCAGGGAAGAATGTACTAACGACCGAGTCACCCACCTTGAATTCAGTGACATCTTCGCCGACAGCAATGACTTCACCTGCGCCGTCGGCCATGGGGATGCGTTTTTCACTAGGCCCCCACATACCGCTGACCACCGCGAAGTCGTGGTAGTTGAGCGAGTTGGCGTGAAGGCGCACTGTGATTTCGCCGCGCGCTGCGGCCCGTACTTCGCTACTGCCAACCACAACCTTTTCATAACCGCCACCGGGTTGGACGAAGATAGTTTTACTGCTCATAGGGGATTCCTTGTGTTTTCTAATTACGCGAAATTACGACCGTTCGGCAAGCCTGAATCACCGGCAATGACTACACGCTAGGCGACACGGATGGGCTTGCGCTCAACGTGACGGCCCGCGGCGGGAAAATCTGGCGTTTCAATACTGCTGGGC
>LNAP01006443.1_pt1 | contig 10285 bp, 7 predicted proteins | sample 602601 | NCBI WGS metagenome assembly LNAP01 (sample SAMN02440304, study PRJNA202911) | soil metagenome | biome: Subtropical and temperate rainforests or woodlands; isolation source: soil samples (1 kg each in a 20% v/v slurry with milli Q water) were... ...
GGCGCTGATTACCGGCAACACCATCGTGATCAAACCGAGCGAAGAGACGCCGATCAACTGCTTTGAATTTGCGCGCTTGGTCGCCGAAACCGACCTGCCAGCCGGCGTGTTCAACGTCGTCAGCGGCACTGGTGCAGGTGTTGGTCACGCCCTCACCAGCCATGCCGGCATTGACCTGATCAGCTTTACCGGCAGCGTGCTCACCGGTTCGCGGATCATGGCCGCTGCGGCGCCGAACATCACCAAACTCAACCTGGAACTGGGCGGCAAAGCGCCGGCCATTGTGCTCGCCGATGCCGACCTGGAACTGGCGGTTAAGGCCATTACCGCATCACGGGTGATCAACACCGGGCAAGTGTGCAACTGCGCTGAGCGGGTGTACGTAGAGCGTAAAGTGGCTGACCAATTTATCGAGCAACTGGCCAAGGCCATGGCCGCGACCAAATACGGTGATCCATCGGTAGATACCGACCTGGACATGGGCCCATTGGTTAACCAGATCGGTCTCGACAAAGTCGCGCAAATGGTCAAAACCGCTAGCGGGCAGGGCGCGCAAATCATCACCGGCGGCGCCGTGGCTGACCTGGGCAAAGGCTTCCACTACCAACCCACCGTACTCGCCGGCTGCACCGCCGACATGGAGATCATGCGCAAAGAAATCTTCGGCCCGGTGCTGCCCGTGCAGATTGTCGACGACCTGGACGAAGCGATCGCCCTGGCCAACGACAGCGAATATGGCCTGACCTCATCGCTCTACACCCGCAACCTGAGTGCCGCAATGAAAGCCAGCCGCGAAATCGACTTCGGCGAAACCTACATCAACCGCGAAAACTTCGAAGCCATGCAAGGCTTCCACGCCGGCACGCGCAAATCCGGCATTGGTGGCGCCGATGGCAAGCATGGGCTGTACGAATTCACCCATACCCATGTGGTGTACATCCAGGAATAAAGGCCTGGGAATGACTAAGTAAGCAGTGCTTTTTAGCGGGTTCCATGGACACGGCATGGGCCCGCTTTTTTTTCTTCGAGATTTAACAGCTAGATCAAAAGCCCCTCACCCCCGGCCCCTCTCCCGCAAGCGGGCGAGGGGTGACGTATGGCTACGAACCCACGCGGTCAGCTCCCTCTCCTGTTTGCGGGCGCCCGGCTAGGGGAGAGGGCTGGGGTGAGGGGCCTTTGATCTGGTTGTTGATCTTGATCTACCGCCCCATTAGCGCAGGCCGAGCGCAGGCGTTGTGTAGGGGGTTGAGCGGCAGGAGCCGCGAAAGGCGTGGGGCCAAGGATGGCCCTGCACGCCGACCCCTGGAGCAACGACGGAGCGAGGGAAGTCGCAGCGCAGCGGAGACCCAAGGTAGGGGCAAGCCCTTTTGCTTACTTTTGCGGCGACTGGCAAAAGTGAGTCGCGCGTAAGGCGCGAAACAAAACGTTCAGCGCACGCGTTAAGGCAGGAGACCTAAGCCCCAACGCCAAACATCAAAAGCCGGTGCGCACAGCACACCCTACACCGCACCGCGCCCAAGGCATCACCCCTGCTCAAAACACCTCATTCGGCTGCACAATCCCATACCGCTTCATCTTCCGATAAAGCGTCGACCGCGATATGCCAAAGCTCGAAGCCGCCGCCGTGATATTCCACTGATACTGCCGCAACGTCGCATACAAATGCCGCACCTCATCGCCCCCCAACTGCTCCGCCAAGTTACTCGCCGCCACCGGCCCAGCACTCACAGGCAAAGCCGCCACCACCCCCTGCAACTCAGCCGGCAGGCAGTCACTATCAATCACCCCATCCTCAGCCAACGCCACGGCATAACGCAGGCAATTAAGCAGCTGGCGAATATTCCCCGGCCACCCATACGCCAATAACCGCCCCCGCGCCTCAGCGTCCAAACGCAACCCGGCCGCCCCGGTTAGCGCGGCTAGCAACCCATCCACCAACTCCGCCCGATCACTGCGTTCGCGCAATGCCGGCAGGTGCAAGGTCATGCCACTAAGCCGATAGAACAGGTCTTCACGAAATTGCTTGGCGCTGATCATTGCGGCCAAGTTCTGGTGAGTGGCTGAGATCACCTGCACATCCAAAGTAACCGGAGCCTCGGCACCCAATGGCGAGATTTCCCGCTCCGCCAGCACGCGCAATAAGCGTGTCTGCAGATGCGCCGGCATATCGCCAATTTCATCGAGAAACAGCGTGCCGCCATTGGCCAGTTCCAGCTTGCCTTTCTGACCTTTTTTGCTGGCGCCGGTGAAGCTGCCGCTGCGATAACCAAACAGCTCACTCTCGATCAGGCTTTCCGGAATCGCCGCGCAATTCAGTGCCACAAACGGCCCGCTGCGCCGCGCGCTGGCGTGGTGGACGGCGCGGGCAAAGGCTTCTTTGCCGGTGCCGGTTTCGCCGGTGATCAGAATCGGTATGCCCTTGTCGAGCACCTTGCGAATGCGCCGCACGCCCTGTTGCAGCAGCGGGTCGTTGCCGGCCAGTTGCTCCAGTTGTGGGTGCTGTGGCGCCGCCGGGCGCGCCGGCGAGGGGGGGACGTGCGCCGAGCGCACGCGGCCCACCGGAATGCGCAGGCCAACATCCACCAAGGCTTCATCAATCAGTGCACGCATCTGTACGCCACGGGCACCGCCGCTGGTCATGCTCAGCAGTTCATCCACGCTGGCCGGCAGCAAGGTGTCGATACGCCGCCCCAGCAAGGCCTGCTGTTGCACCTGGTCGTAGGCGACAAAGGCGGCGCGGTTGGCGCCGATGATGCGGCCGCTTTCGTCGATGGCCAGCAGTTGTTCGTTGGCCAGGTCAGTGATGTCGTCGCGGGGTTTGATCGCCAGGGTCAGGCAGTCACGGTAGCGCTGGCGAAAGTGCGAGTTTTCAATCATCCGCGCATACATGATCACCAGTTGCAGGGTCAGGTACTGCGCTTGTTTTGGCCCGTCGCTATTAAGGCTGGTGGCATTCAGGCAGCCACGTAGCAAACCCTGGGCATCAAAGATCGGCGCCACTGAACAGCTGAGGCGAAAGTTGGAGGTGAGGAAGTGTTCTTCGCGGTGGATGGTCATCGCCTGCGCCGCTGCCAGGGCGGTGCCGATGCCGTTGGTACCGGCCACCGATTCATCCCAACGCGCACCGACAATCAGCCCCGATTGGGTATACGGGTCGCGCTGGCTGGGTAGGCGCGAGTCGAGGGTGATGCCCTGTTCATCGCTCAGCAGCACGGCAAAACCGGCCTGCACCACGCGCTTGGACAGCCCGGTCACGCCTTGGCTGGCGATGGCCAGGTAGTCCTGATGTTGCTGCTGGTGTTGGCGAATCTCTTCGGCGGTGAGGATATGTTTGACGTTCACCGCGCGCGGGTTGAGCTGGTACAGGTTGACGCTGCGGTACAGCGACTCGGCAATCACCCGGTGCCGCGCTCGGGGAAGTGGTCTTTTACAAAGGCGGCCAGTTCACTGGCGTTGGTTTCCACGGCATGCATGGGCATTTGAACAGGCATAGGAACTCCTGGGGGCCGATGTCGCGGGCTCGGCTGTTGTTTTTGTAAGGCTGCTAACGAAACGGATGCTGCAACCATAGACCTCTGGTCTGCCTCTTGCAGTCATCCTTCCGTCGCATAGCTGCAGATGCAGCAAGCGACATGCCGAATGTTTTACCCCGGCTTAAAAGGCCCGAGCCAGCGCGCTGCAAGGCGTACAGAGCCGAGGCGGGTAGCGGCAACCGCTGTGGCAGCGATGACACAGGTGTCGCAACGCCGCTAATCAGCTGTTGCAGCAGCGCTACTGATTCCGAGGCACCACTCGTTCGAGCGTTGCATTCGGCGCGCCCACGGCGCGACACCGCCATGGACCCATGGCATGAACATCCAGGTTTGATCTGCTGCGACACAGGCGTACGCTCTTGCGCTGGCCGGGGAAACGCTCAAGCCGTTTCCCTTTGCGGTGGTCCGACGCGTTCAAGCGAGCTTTCTGCCATGCACGATAGCTGTGAGCTTTACGGGTTTTTTCCCGGCACCTGGTCTGCCGCACAGGCCGCGGCCGCCAGCCGTGACTTCGCTGAACTGCAGGTCAGCCAGCAGGGGGTGTTCTGGGTGGAGTTCAATCCCCAGGACGGCCGCAATACCCTCTGGCATTGGCAGGGCAAACAAGCCCAGTGCCTGACTCCGGCACATTTCTCTCTGCGCAGCCGCGTGCATGAGTACGGCGGTGGCGTGTTTTGCCTGACCGACAGCGGCGCGGTGTTTGTTAACGACAGCGACCAGCAGCTGTACCTGCAAAATCTGCAAGACGGCAGCGTTCGGCAACTTGCTGCGGTGCCGTTATGCCGTTACGGCGACTTGCACTTCGACCCCCTTGGCCAGGCGGTTCTGGCCGTCGAGGAATGCCATGGCCAAGGGCGGGTACGTAATCGTCTGGTCAGCATTGCCCTGGCCGATGGCGAGCACAGCGTGCTGGCTGAAGGCGGCGATTTCTATGCCTCACCCACCCTGAGCGCCGACGGCCAACGCCTGGCCTGGATCGAGTGGGACCGTCCAGCCCAGCCCTGGACGCAAACCCGCCTATGCACCGCACGTAGAGATGCCCGCGGGATCTGGCCGCGGCTGCAGGTGCTGGCCGGCGGGAGCAGTGAGGAGTCCCTGCAACAGCCGCGCTTTAGCGCTGATGGTCGCTTGCTGTGCCTGAGTGATCGTGACGGTTGGTGGCAACCGTGGGGCGAAGTGGACGGGCAGTGGCAACGCTTGGCCCATGGCCTCGAGGCCGACCATGGCAGTGCGCCCTGGCAATTGGGCAGTTGCAGTTATCTGCCGCTGGAGCAGGGCGCGCTGCTCCTGACGCGCTTTGATCAAGGTTGGGGCGAGTTACTCAGCCAATCTGCCAGCGGCGAAGAACGCCACCTGGCAGCAGACTTCAGCCGCTTTCGCGCCTTGGCGGCCGACGCGGAGCATTTCTACTGCATCGCCGCCGCGCCCGAACGCCTATCGGCGGTTATCGCCATCAATCGGCGCGACGGCCAGGTGCAGGTGTTGGCTGGCGGCGAACAACCCTTGGCCGCTGCGCAACTGGCCCTGCCGGAACGCCTCGACTACGCCAGCGCTGGCGATCGCGCCTACGGTTTTTTCTACGCCCCCACGCAGCCCTCCGCCGCCAACGAACGGCCGCCGCTGGTGGTGTTTGTGCATGGTGGGCCAACGTCGGCGTGCTACCCGGTATTCGACCCACGTATCCAGTTCTGGACGGGGCGTGGTTTTGCTGTCGCCGACCTTAATTACCGTGGCAGCTGCAACTTTGGCCGCGCCTATCGCCAGCGCTTGGAAGGGCAGTGGGGCGTGGTTGATGTAGAAGATGCCGTGGCCGTTGTGGCCCATCTGGCCGCCGCCGGCCGCATCGACCCGCAGCGTGCCTTTATTCGCGGCGGCAGTGCGGGTGGCTACACCGCACTGTGTGCCTTGGCTTTTCACGCGGTATTTCGCGGTGGCGCCAGCCTCTACGGGGTCAGCGACCCCCTGGCCCTGCGCCGGGTCACGCATAAGTTCGAAGCTGACTACCTCGACTGGCTAATTGGCGATCCCGACTTCGACGCCGACCTTTACCGCGCCCGCACACCGCTGCTTCACGCCAAGCAAATCAGCGCCCCGGTGATCTTTTTCCAAGGTGGGCGCGATGCGGTGGTGCTGCCTGAGCAGACCGCCAGCATGGTCGCCGCCCTGCGCGCCCAGGGCGTGCCCGTGGAGCAGCACTTCTACCCCGACGAAGGCCATGGCTTTCGCCAGGCCGCGCATTTGCAGCAAGTGCTGGAGTTGGAATTGGCGTTTTACCAACAGCTCCTATAAACGCCACCGGTGCGGTGTGCTGTGCGCACCGGGCGATTGTCGGGTCTAGGCGCTGTGCACCGCGTCGGGCTTGGCCGGTGCCGGCGGTTGATGGTCCGGCTCGGGGGGCGCCGCTTCAAAGCTGTCGGCACGGGCCATCTGCCACATACGCTGGTAAAACTCGCCGCCAATGTTGCCGCTGAGCAGTTCGCCGGGCTTAAGAAACACATGCTCCTGGGAGAACAGCTTGATCTCGGTAGTGGAAATCCGCCGCACCAAATGGCGCGCATCCAATTGTGCCGGGTGTGAGAGGCCGGCAGCCGCAAGCATTTCGGCCAGGGCTTTGAGGGTGTTTTGGTGAAAGTTAAACACCCGCTGAGCTTTGTCTTCCACCACCAGGGCGCGCTGGCGCAATGGGTCTTGAGTAGCAACGCCGGTGGGGCATTTATTGGTGTGGCAGCTCTGGCTTTGAATACAGCCGATAGCAAACATAAAACCGCGCGCCGAGTTGGCCCAGTCGGCGCCGATGGCCAGCACGCTGGCGATATCAAAGGCGCTAACGATTTTGCCACTGGCGCCGAGCTTGATTTTGTCACGCAGGTTCAAGCCCACCATGGTGTTGTGCACAAACAGCAAACCTTCGCGCATGGGGACGCCGATATGATCGGTGAACTCCACTGGCGCTGCGCCCGTGCCGCCTTCCTTGCCGTCGACGACGATAAAGTCCGGGAGAATGCCGGTCTGCAGCATGGCCTTGGCGATGCCCATAAATTCCCACGGGTGGCCCAGGCAAAACTTAAACCCCACCGGTTTGCCGCCGGATAGCTCACGCAGTTGCTGAACAAATTGCAGCAGCTCAATGGGGGTGGAAAACGCGCTATGCCGCGATGGCGACACGCAGTCTTCACCCATGGGCACGCCACGGGTTTCGGAGATCTCCTTGGTCACTTTGTGCTTGGGCAGAATGCCGCCATGGCCGGGTTTGGCGCCCTGGCTGAGCTTGATTTCAATCATCCGTACTTGCGGGCTCTGCGCTTGTTTGGCGAAGCGCTCGGGGTCAAATAAGCCGGCGCTGGTGCGGCAACCGAAATAGCCGCTGCCCAGCTCCCAGGTCAGGTCGCCGCCGTGTTCGCGGTGGTACTCGCTGATGCTGCCCTCGCCCGTGTCATGAATAAAATTGCCCAGCTTGGCGCCTTTGTTTAGCGCGCGAATGGCGTTGGCGCTTAGCGAGCCAAAACTCATTGCCGAGATATTGAACAGCGACGCGGAGTAGGGCTGCTTGCACGCCGGCCCGCCAATGATCACGCGAAAACTGGCAGGGTCGGTCAGGTTGGCGGGGCGCATGGAGTGGCCGATAAATTCGAAGCCGTTCTGGTACACGTCGAGCAGTGTGCCGAAGGGTTTATCGGCGCCTTCGTTTTTGGCTCTGGCATACACCAAGGAGCGTTGCGCGCGGGAGAAGGGCAGCTTGTCGCCATCGGCCTCGAGCAGGTACTGGCGGATCTCCGGGCGGATGCCTTCAACCAGATAACGGATATTGCCCAGAATCGGATAATTGCGCCGCACGGCATGGCGGGTTTGCAGCAGATCGCCGATGCCCACCAGGGTCAGCACGCCGGTCAGCAAGGTGAACGGCCACAACCACTCATGGTGATAAAACGGCAGGCTGGCGAGGGTGAATACAAGGCAGGCAACAAAGAACGCGTAACGGCTAAGCAACGAAAGGCTCATGCGGGCTCCAATGGAAAAACGCGGCAGGGCTCAGGGTAGACGCCGTGGGCAGGGCAGTCGAGTGCCGCAGCCGTGTGCCCGAGCCCAGTGTCAGTTGTGCTGGCCTGCCATCAAGGAACCCCAGCGCGAGCGGGTTCAGCCGATCACGTCTGCGTACAGCGCTCGGTCAATATTTCCTCCCGACAAAATCACCGCCACGTTTTTGCCCTTCATTGCCTCACGCTCCTGAATAAGCGCCGCCAGTGCTGCTGCCCCGGCGCCTTCGGCGAGGTTATGGGTATCGGTGTAATACACGCGCATGGCCTCGGCAATCTGCTCGTCGCTGACGGCCACGATCCGTGCCGCACCGGCCGCGTAGATGGCAAACGCCTCAGCAACGGGTTTACGCACAGCAAGGCCGTCGGCGAAGGTTGTGGCCGAGGGGGTTTCGCAAATGGCCCCCACTTCAAACGATAACTTGGCCGCTAACGCCTCGGTCGACACCACGCCCACCACTTGCGTTTTTAGGCCCAGCGCATCGCGCACGGCAATCACCGCACAAATCCCCGAGCCACAGCCGATCGGTACATAAACGGTATGCAGATCCGGCGCCGCGGTGAACAGCTCCAGCGCATAGCTGGCCACGCCTTTGACCAACTCGGTGTGAAACGGCGGCACCAGATACAGGCCGTGCGCGTGCGCCAGACGTGCGGCCTGTTCACGGGCCTCGTCGAAGTCGCGGCCATGCTCGACCACTTCGCCGCCGAAGCCGCGCATGGCGTTGTTTTTTTCCAGCGAATTGCCTTGCGGCACCACGATTAACGCGCGCAACCCCAGGGTGCTCGCCGCCAGCGCCAGGCTCTGGCCATGGTTGCCGCGCGTGGCGCTGACAATGCCTTGCACCTCGGGATGCTCCCGCTTAAGCCACTGCATAAACGTAATACCGCCGCGCACTTTGAATGCCCCGGTCGGCGTGTGGTTTTCATGCTTGACCCACACCGTGCAACCCAACCGTTGCTCCAGCAGGGGCCACGCGTACTGGGCGGTGGCGGGCATCACTTGGTAGACCTGGCGAGCGGCTTGCTCAATAGCGTCGCGGGTTAGCGTGTACATGGGCCGTCTCCTTGAAAGGTGGCCCAGTCTAGGTAGCGGCCGATGCGCCGGCTTTCAAAAAACTGACCTGACCTTTGCCCCGCGTCTTCACTACTATGGCGTTTATGAACCGCCGCAATCAGCCGCCACCCGCGCCAAAAACCGAACCGGTCCGCCGTGTCGAGGCGGGCCCGTGGGCGATCGAATTGTTGCCTGGCAGCGCCTATGCGGCCCGCTATATCGCCAGCCATTCGGCCATTGGTTTTGCCTTCGACAGCCAGCAAGGCCTGCACGCCATTGGCAGTGACCGGGTGCAGCCGTTTGTGGCCACGCCCAACAGCCTGGCGTTCGTGCCGGCCGGGTGTGACGTGCTGTCCGAGTCAGCCCGAGGTGGTGAATACCTGAGGGTTGTGCACGCCACGGGCATGCAATTGAACGGCGATCGAGCCTTTAACAATCGCCTCGACCCGCAAGCCAGTGTGCTGGCGATGCAGATGCGCAGCGCGCTGTTACGTGCTTCGGTCGATGACGATTGGGAAGCCTGGGCGCTCGCCCTGGCTGAACGGGTGCAGGGTTACCACGCGTTAGCGGCGCCGCCGCGAGGCTCGATCACTGCAAGGCGTATGCGTCTGCTCGATGAGTTTATCGACGCCGGCCTTGAGGGCCCTCTGAGCGTGCAGGCGATGGCGGGATTGCTCGAGTTGTCCGAAGGTTTTTTTATTCGCGCGTTCAAGCAGGCAACCGGCAAAAGCCCGCACAGCTACTTGATTGATCGCCGCCTGGCCAAGGCCCGTGCGCTGCTTCGCGATTCAACCGCCAGCCTGGCGCAGATCGCCTTGTGCTGCGGTTTCAACTCGCAAGCGCATATGGCGACGGCTTTCAAACAGCGGCTTGGGGTAAGTCCGGCGCAATTGCGCAAAGGCTAGCGCGCTCCCGGTCGCTCCTACTTGCGACTCTTGAACCAGGGTTAGCCGCTTTGGGCCTGCAAAAAGATGGAAAACAACTCGGACTGCGATTTGATCCCCAGCTTGCTGTAGATGTGTTTTTTGTGAACCTTCACGGTCTCGGCCGAGATATCCAGCTTGCGGGCGATTTCTTTGCTGGAGCAGCCGCTGAGCATCAGCCGCGCCACGTCCAGCTCCCGTGCAGTCAGTTGCGCACCTTTCAGTTGCTGGGCCGAGCTTTCCAGTTGCGCGCGCCATTGGCCGCTGGCGGCAACCGGCGCCACGTCTTCAAAGGGCATGCGTTGGCGCAACAGGGCAATTACCCACGGCTGAATTAACGACAGCAAGGCGATCTGCTCGGCGCTAAAACGTTGGGTCGAGCCCAGAGAAATGCACAGCGTGCGGTCGCCATCGAGCTGGCAGTTCAATTGGATTTCGTCGGCCACCACATTCAGGCGGAAGTAGCGCTGGTAGTACTCGGTTTGTTCGAAATACTCCGGCGCCACCTCGGCCAGGCGAAAGAACCCGGTTTGCGCCTGCTCGCGGCTGGCGATGTAAAACGGGTCGAGCAGGTACAGGCCTTTGAGGTAATCCTGAAACAGCGGGTCCGGGCCGCCGTCATCGCCCGGGCATTCGGCGAACACCTGCGGGCGCTGCTCGGAGCTGAACAGCAATACCACCCAACTGTCGAACGCCACGTACTGCTCCAGCAGGCGCACCAACAGGGTCCAGAAATTC
>LNAP01006295.1_pt1 | contig 10284 bp, 11 predicted proteins | sample 602601 | NCBI WGS metagenome assembly LNAP01 (sample SAMN02440304, study PRJNA202911) | soil metagenome | biome: Subtropical and temperate rainforests or woodlands; isolation source: soil samples (1 kg each in a 20% v/v slurry with milli Q water) were... ...
ACGTGATGTCCAGCTCTGGGGTGACTCGCTCGCTGTTGGACCGCACCGCGGACTGGGTGTCTTGCTGTGTGCTGCTGTCAGACCTCCCGTTCAAAGGCACCGTGGACCTGTTTGCCATCTGCGCTGATCCTGCCACTGACCCCATGGACAGCGTAGATGCGCGAAGTAGAACAAAGCAGTTTGTCGGCTACGAGGTGAGCGCCGTGCAGATGACCATTCCGCCTCTCTCGGCCTCTTCGTTGTATCCTGCCGGGGGCGATGGGAAAGAATTTAATGGTGAAAGCATTTCAGCCATTTCGAAATTAGGCCTGGATGCACGTGAACTCAACGCTTTGTATCCTCCGTCGAAAGGAATGTGCCTTCTGCGAAGGTTCAAGTGGAGCCACCGTGACACTGACGCCTTACTGTCTTTTGACTCCAAGCTGATTTCCGCCTCTGGAGATGGGGAGACCGGCGCTGGGGCAGCCAGTTCGGCCGCCACCTCGCCTTTACCTGCGAACCATCACACCCTGGGGTATGTTTGGGCGGTGTATGTGTTGGGTGCGGAAGGCAGCGCGCGCACCGCTGCGGAGGGCATGTGTGTGGGCACAGCAGAGGGAGACGGGGAGGAAGAAAACCAACACAACAACCTGTCCAACCAGACCAACCAGACCAGTGCGCTGTTGAAGGCGTGGCGATGGAGGCCGCAACAGGCACGTCTGAGCGGGCTGCACTGCGATGACGTGATTGTGTTGGCCGCCAAGGTCATCTCTGAGCAGCCCAGCTATCCCGCTGCCTTGCTCGCTAAGTGTGCCATTACTGCCAAAAACTGCGCGTTCTTTTCAGATAATACGTGTACCGCGGGTGGAAATGCTATCAATGCTTTGTATCAGCCGCATTCAATCGATGATTCATCGGCGTATGCTGAGCATGATGTATGTGGTCTCATGCTACCAATGTAGTTTTAGTTTTATAAATTGCAAAAAATGCATACATTGTAACACAGTTGATATGGGATAAACACTTAATTTAACCCTATTTTTACTATTAATACCATGGCAATTCATGTGTAATTTTTTTCCGCGGCTCCACTTTTGGGGCATACAATGGCGGTCTGCTGGCGTTGTTCGTTACAATTGCTGTATTCCTTCGCTTCGGAGTGACTTTCCTTTTCGTTTCAGGAACTCGCGCAGAACTTGGCCGCATGACGAGCTGCACGGTTCTGCGGGGTGGGGCAGTGAAAAAGGTCGGATCCTGTGTCTTGGGGCGTCCCCGCGGTGCAATGAGAGACAAAACTTCTTGGTCCACACTTCTGCTCACGCGCAACACTTTCTCTCGAAAAGGCTTCTCCACCTTCGGCATAGTCTGTGTCGTAGAACTGGCCAGCTCGGGTGCGGTTTGTACTGTTGCAGTACGGCCTTTCAGCCGCTGGAGGAAATTATCGAGCGAAGAATCGTCGTCATCTTCTTCTACTACTAACTCGCTGCTCGCATCGTCGTCGGTACAATATGCAGACTCTTCTTCTACAGACACATTGTGACTAAAAGTTATATAATTAGAATTTACAAAGAACAAAAGAGTACGAGTACAGTTTTAGATAGTAAGTTTTCGTTGCAATGCAACGCACCTTGTCGTTCCGGAACTGCAAGCACACAAACACGGTTTTGTTGCTCGCAAGTCAAATATCTTGAGTTGTACGCTTATTGTACCCAACAAAATGTCTGGTTTATTATCACTGTTGTGGATTATGGGGATGTCACAAGCAACTGTATCAAGCAACTGAAAGCCGGGTGAAAGAATTTCGTGATTTTTTGGTTGTACTAACATTGAATTTTGACCACGCCCAACGACATTTTTGGTTTCTGACACAAGAATGACACTCAAAAGACAACTTAAAAGTGTGTCATGATCCACCATGTCCAAGACAAGGAACATACCACTCGGATGTGCATGATCGTCACCCAGTGAATTCACTTTTAAACAAAACTGCTCAATCAAGCCCAGCTTAAAGAAAATCGATTCAACCCGCAAGTTCACCAGCAATAAGTCGAACTTCGCGACTTTGATATCAAGCCCCAGCATACTATCCAACACACTTGAAGAAGTGTTGCCTTGTTCATTGCTCATTCAAATTCGAAAAGCTGAACTCATCATTCTAAGTTAGATGTTAATTCTGTAACGGTCTGCTGCTGGCAGACACAGCAGTTCCAGAGTTCTCTGGAGCTTTAATTATTCTACAAAAAATGGGTCCGCCAAAGGCCAAGCCGAAGCGGATACCTTTAAAAGAAATTCGCAGACGATATGATTGTTTTGAGTACAGGTGGAACCCAGAATCTCAAGGATATTATATGTTTAATCCGTGGACCGGTGAAACCATTTTTGATACGAATTTGGAGCTGCTGGATCGATCGAAATCAATGTGGGCTGCACCCGAACGTTTTCCTTCAGAGATAGCGCAAACAGTGATGTTGTATCCACAGTTTTACGCGTCCCGCAGATGGGGTAGAAGACGTTTCAATGGCTGGAGAAGCGAAGAGGAGGCGGCAACGCACATAGCAGCTGTTACTCGGGGGTTTATAGCGCGAAAGGCACTTCGTCGTTACTATCATGATCGCTTCCACACCCAAATGGATAATTTTTCTGGATATTACTTCTTTGTGGATCATTTAAACCCAGATGAAGATACAAGATGGTATAAACCACTTCTGGCGTTTCCCGACGACATTCTTCCCTATGTGGAGGAAGATCCACAGGACTATATGAAAGGGAAAAAGTACTCCCGAACAGACTTTACTCTTGGACCGATGTATAAAGTTTCTGGGTTGAACAAAGCCGATCTGGCGCGTGCCGAACTCGCAGCATTCAAAATAGACAATCCGTGGCGCGACCAAGCGGTCACCAGCTATTCGGCGATTGATCTTGACCGTGCGTCGATGGGGGCGGTTATCGCTTGGATGGAAGGAAATAAGCCGACAGAGTTAAAAGTAAAATCATTTAACTTGGTTCGCATCGCTTTATCGCGTGAAGGCTGGTCGGGAGTGGTCCAAGCGATGAACGTATACAATGACGACCCTGTGTTGCAAATGTTCGGATTCCATTCGCTTTCAAAGACGGATGTACCGATTGACGAAGCGGGAATATTGTCGTTTGTAAGTTCTGCAGGCTCCATGTTTGCTTTATCTGCGAATTTACTTATTACAAACTACCGCCGTGTTTTACGCCTCATGTTTTTCTAGGCGGGCAGCGCAGCGATGGAGAAGTGCGTGGAGGCCATCAAAGACGAGTCGCGGAGCCGATCTCCTCTGCTCAAGCTCTTTGCATTGGAAGCCATGCACAACATTCTTTCAATCCGGCCGGGACGGGCGGAGTATCTGAACGCGAGTCTGGTTCCTGAACAGGGCGAACTGCGACACGCAGCCCTGGAAGTGTTTTACGAAAAACGATTCGCCATTTTTATCACGTAAGCTTGACTGCTACTGCGATTGATTACTTCATTGAATTATGTGAGTGATTATACGTGTTGCTTTATGTGATGTTCTGCAGATACTTACGCGTTATACCCAACGAGACAATCAGCGTGTATTCTAAGGGACAAAACAAGCCTGAAAGCGTCCAGAAGCCTCTGGCTCGCTCCGTTGACCTTGTGGAGGCAAACATCAAGGTAAATTTGCACGACCTTATCTTTGATTGCTCAATCATTGAAGTACTAAAATAAGCACTGACTTTCACAATATATTTCTGGGTAGTGTCTGAGCGTTCTGGCCCACGAGATTGAGACAAAGGAACAGCTGGCTTTGTTGGTCGTGCAGCCTCTTCTGTTTGCACTTGATGTCAGTCCTCGCGGTTTATGCTTATGCAATCCATGCGTGCTGCGCGCGTCAATTTACTGTATAATTAATTTTCCTTTCATTCCTTTGTAGGTATGCCAGGAAGAAGCAAACGCTATGTTAAACGGCCTGAAGTTGATGTATAATTTGTGTTACAGGTCGACAATAGCTTGAATATAGGAAATCATTACCACGCCTGAGTGCTTATTATCGATCTAATCATATTTCTTCCAATAGATGTGAGAGTGGACAGGAGGCCATTCTGGCGTACTGTCACCCGCAGTCGTTCTTCGGGAAAGTGCGCCACCATCACTCCGGGGATCCGGACGTGATGCGGCAGTGTCGCCGGGTGGAGCTGGCTCTGATGCCTTTCGGCTGGCGAGGCAATGTCGAGACACTTATAACCAAAGAGATGCACAACGAAACGGTCGACCCAGAGGAGTTTCTAGAATCGCAGCAATCCATGAAGTACAAATAAGTTGTGATCGTTGATAATGTAAATATTGTTTAAGAAAATATTAAGAATGTTACTATTCCTATATTGACTTTGTTAGGTTGTATTTAACAACTTGAATCGAAAAAGAGACAAGCTACTCCCAGTGACAAGTATGCACACACGCAATGCCACTCACTTCACTATTTCTTTCGCCCTTTGGCCTTGGTGTTGGCGGTGGGGGGCGGCTTAGCAGCAGTGGTGCTGTTGTTCTTGTTCACAACTGCCTTCGCGCCTGCCACCAAACAGCTCACAATGTTGCTGCTGACCAAGCTCGCAGCGTCTGTATTGCTATTACCACCTTCAGAGGCATCTGCATCGCCCGCACCGTCCGCGTCGGCTTCGAAGAATTGCTGGAACCCGGCGCGAGCCACCATCTCCACGAATTCGGGAAATGACACTTCGACCGGGGCACCGCTGACTCGCTCCGCATCATTGCCAAATATGGTGCTTTTCCTGACCTGAGTGTAGAGAGACCGTGCGAGGGTGGTGTCTGTGCCGTCCGCCACCATGCCAGCGTAACAAAGGATCTCTGTAATGTCCTCCAGCGAGACCGACACAGGAATGTCTTGGGTGCGAGTGGCGTAGCGATTAAACACCGTCTGGAGGTCGTCGTTCAAAGGGCGCAGACTGGCGAGGCATTCGTCTGAGCAGAACGCATATTTTAGAACACTTTGCAGCTGATGCCTTTCTGCCAACGGCACAAAGTTGAAGACAAACAGCTCGTCCATAGCGGCGTAGGATGAAAGAGCGTCCGCTCCCGCCTCCAAGGTGTCGTTGTACTTCACTTGTGCAGCCAGGAAGAGCGCGATGATGAGACAAGTGAAATCGAAATGATGCTCGTCTACCCGCGCATAGTTGCAAGTGCGGCCGAATATTTTGGCACACTGGTGTGCTGTGTCGTAGGCCGGGAACAGCTCTGCTTCATCGATAAATGCAGCGAGTTTTTCCTGGGACATATAAGGACCCTCCACGTAGAACTCAAACAGATCCTGCAGCATGTCCCAGTTGGCAAGCAACACTTTCTTGAGCGGCGCCACATCGTCCTTTTTGAGCCGCGGAATACCGCTCTCAATTTTCGGCCACACCGTATCCAGTTTATGTGCCAACTTTTTCTCATTAATCATTTGACTTTGCAAAATAATCCTCATAAATTTCGCTTTGGCTTGAATGAGGGCAAACGCGACTTTGTTTTCCGCTCCGATCAGGACCTCCGCCTCCCCGTCTGACTCCACCTCGTGTCCACACAATTCAGATCTCGACGAATTTAGATATGGATTTTCAATGTTGGATGTTGAGAATGCCAAAAGTGCCCACTTTGTTTTTGTGGGTGTTCCTGTGTTGTTATGGACGGCCAGTCTACTGCAGAGCTTTACAGTGACCATATCGCCATCTTTCAAGTCGCTGTCAAATATCATAATCCCAGGGTGAGCAATTTTCCCATCAGGAAGATATACATGTTCCACTTGATATTGTGTGCTTTCTGTTATACCACAGAAATCATCTCGTCTGCGAAGAGAACCGTTTGGAGCGGCGTTGGAGTACCTCTGACTGGCAACAATTCCGAGCCACTTAATGGTCTTGTTTCCGGTACCACATGGTATGCTGAAAGTCCTTTCACTTCCGCCAAAAACGACCTTTACCTTTAGCTTCATGGCGTATGAGGTCAAATATCTTTGAACAAGGGTGCCAGAAAATTCTTGCCTTTGTTGCGAAACGGTCGACTGAACGCAATTATTGTTAACATTAAATATCACACTCAAGGCCGCAAAGCAAATCATTCATTTCTATCATATGCAATTCGCCATATCAGTCCACAAAGTTGTAAAATATCTGAGCTTTGAATGAAGAAGAAGGGGAAAACGAGCATTATTGTGAAAATTTGCATCCTTTTTTCGACAGCCATACTGTTTCTTTCCATTTTGTTTCTTTGGTTGTCCTCTACCCACAAGCAGATCGAGAGACTGAGTATGCCTCCTCCACAAACGAAAGAACCCACTCCCGTCGTCAATATTAAAGACAATGCTGAGGGAAAGAAGCCAGTTGTTGCGATGTCTCCAGAAAAGCCAGTGGAACACACACTCAAATCCTCAAAAACTCTAACGACTGGCGACCAAATCCACTTCATTCACATTCCAAAGTGTGGTGGAACAACAATGACAACGCTGCTGCGACAAATTCAATGTAATGCGGACCCTGTCCGCAATGCAGATTGTTGCTTAAATCCTGGATTTTGCGATTGGCACGCGCACAGGAGATGCTCAACTATTATGGGTTGTATTAACCATTTCCCGAATAGGTATGGTTGACAGCAAATGCGAGCGTGTATTACATTTACCCTACTAGTCGTTCGTTTACGCTTTGAAACTCGTAAATCTACAGAAAGCTTATTTACAAACCGATGAAATCGATAGCAGTGTTTCGAGAACCCATTTCGCGGTAATTAGCCCCCTTTCGCTCCAACTGCAAGTGTTCCATATTCACATGTAAACTCTCAAATCATTTCTTAGGCTTATATCAGCTTGGTTCTACAGAGGTCATAGTCCCAATCTGGACTTTTTCCAAGTGCGTCCGGAGTTCAAAGAGATCCACGACGGAAAGCGTCCCCGCGTGGTGTTCGCGGAGTACCTCGAGATGCACGAATACCAGAACATCCAGACACGCATGCTCGGCGCAGACTCCTTTCCCTACAGAAATGTCACCGTCACAGAAGAGGTTTGTATTCCTGTGATACCTGCTTCGAAACATGCACAACATCTGACCTTAATTATTGTTGGTTGCATTATTTTTGTGTGCAGGTCTTTGCGAAGGCCGTTGATGCCTTGGCTCACATATTCTTTGTTGGCCTTCAAGAGGAATTTCAGATTTCCTCAGAAGCGCTGGTGCGTGCAATGGAGATGTCCGATCGCATGCCTCTGTTGCCTGAGATCAAGAAGGAGCGCGACCACAACAGTGCCAAGGTTAGCAAGGAAAAGAACGACCTCCGAACGAATGCTGCTCTCATGCAGCGTGCAAGGGAAGTAAATCAGTACGATCTGCGTCTCTATGAGCTCGGTAAGTAGAACTCACAAACTTTTTTATTGTGCTTTAAGTCCCTCGAGTCCCTGTGTCATACGGCTTTCTATGTCTTTTTTTCCCCATACACATTCACCTTCAGCTGTCAGCAAGTTCTGTGCAACCATGGAAGGATACCCGGATCTGTTGGCAAAAGTGCGTGCGAGTGGAAAGATCAACTGCGATTCTGTACATGCTGCTGCTGAGAGCTAATAATATCATGAAAAAGTTATTATTTCAAATAATGTATTGATGGTTTGGCAAGCTAGACTGGTCAAAAGAAAGGTTTCAAGTGAAATCATACTCGACTTACTGAACTTTATCACACTTAACTGGCTAAAACTTTATTATACATGTCATGCGCAACATATTGAATGTGCGCCTTTCTCTTAAGCCAGCATACTGGCTTGAAGCTCCCGAAGCGCTCTTTCGTCTTCCGACTCCGCCTGCTGCTGCACAGGAGGCCTGTACGCCTGCCCTTGGACGGTACTCGTGGGAACAGAAGGGAGATTGAAGACGGAGGGCGGCACGACCTGTTGTTGGCGCACAGGCGCTGGCTGCTGCACCTCCAGCTCTTGCTCCTCAGCATCCAATGCTTCTAACTCGGCCAGTTCCTCTAACAAGTCCTCGTCATTGAACAAATCCTGGCCTGGACGGGAGATAGCCTCCGAAATCGAATCGTGGATGTCTTTCTCCTCCTGGATCTCATCCATGATATCATCCACCTTGTCTGAATCAATGTCGCCGCGGAGTCCTTTCATGGCGTTCGCACCCGACTTCATCGCCTTGAAGGTTTCTATGTTCACGGCGGCACTCTCCAATGCTAAGATTTGTGAGTCAAGGGTTATCCTTGCTCCTTGCAGTTTCGACACTTCAGCTTCGTACATTTTCTTTCGCTTCAAGGCAAAAAGAGCACCATTTTTATCTTTCTTTGCGGATTTTTGCTTCGCTTCTGTCAACGCCATTTCAATTTTCTTTTGGATGTGTTCCTCTCGCTTCTCCAACACAAGTAAGTTGTCCCTTAACATTTTAATGGTATCAACAGGGTGAGGAGCGGGGGCCGCAGTGGGTTTCTTTTTGCCGAAGAGATTCATTATTGAAGATAATTCGTATTACAAAATCAGCCAACACTATCTTAAGAAGCACCGCGAACACAGGGTCCTACGAAATACACCACTTCCTGCACGGATCGGAGAAAGAAGTGGAATATCTTCCTAAGAACTGGGAAGTCAGTTCGAAGACATCCCTATCACTGAACAATAAAATAAGCATATTGATAGTCAGATGAATGACTAAAACCGCACATACAAAGAAACATAATTTTGTGGCTTTATCTTTTGCTGCGGATCGTCATTGCAGCAGCTGCATCCGCTCAAGTACAAGGTTCAGTCATTAATATGATCCGCACATTCTCCAGTCGTATCAGTGTCCCAAGTGTTGCCAGTAAGCTGGTGCAGCGTTCTTTGTCTGGCGCGGCTCGTAATGGCAAGCTCTTTGATAAGATTTTAATTGCGAACAGAGGTGAAATTGCATGCCGTGTGATTCGCACTGCCAAGCGCTTGGGTATTCAGACTGTTGCAGTGTATTCTGATGCCGATAAGAGTGCAGAGCACGTAAGATTGGCGGACGAGTCTTTCTATCTGGGCCCCTCTCCTGCCTCTCAAAGTTACTTGCTGGGCGCCAAGATCATTGAGGCATGCAAGGCAACTGGGGCTCAAGCTGTTCACCCTGGATACGGTTTTTTATCAGAGAACTTGAACTTTTGTGAGCTTTGCGAAAAGGCTAACGTTGTGTTTATCGGCCCTCCTCCTGGGGCTATCCGTGCGATGGGCAGTAAGAGCGAGAGCAAGACTATCATGATTGCTGCTGGAGTGCCTGTCACTCCCGGTTACCACGGTGATGACAACTCTGACGAAACGTTGCTGAAGGAAGCACGCAAGGTTGGTTGGCCTCTTATGATCAAGGCTGTTGCTGGAGGTGGAGGTAAGGGCATGAGAACGGTGCTGGATGAGGCTTCGTTTCTGGAGTCCCTGCGGTCCTGTCGCAGAGAGAGCTTGAAGTCTTTCGGCGACGATGCTGTCCTGTTGGAGAAGCTGGTTTTGAACCCTAGACACGTCGAGTTGCAGATTTTTGGTGATACTTTCGGCCACGTGGTGCATCTGTTGGAGCGTGACTGCTCGGTGCAGCGCCGCCACCAGAAGGTGTTGGAGGAAGCCCCTGCCCACAGTCTAGATCCTGTCGTGCGCAAGGCCATGGGCGACGCGGCAGTGGCCTGTGCTAAGGCTGTCGGGTACGTCTATTTCGCTGGGTTTTTGTAGCTATTTTAATGTGAGTTATCATGCGCTTTCTCTTTTCAACAGATACGTCGGAGCCGGCACTGTGGAGTTCCTCGTGGACCCCGTTACCCAGGACTTTTACTTCTGCGAGATGAACACCAGACTGCAGGTTGAGCACCCCGTCACCGAGATGGTGACCGGCCTGGACTTGGTGGAGCTGCAGTTGCGCGTGGCTTCCGGTCAGCCCCTTGCCTTGACCCAGGAGGAAGTGATCTCTCGTTCCAAGGGCTGTGCCGTGGAGGCGCGCATCTACGCGGAGAATCCTCAGAACGACTTCCTTCCCGCCAGTGGCAAGCTGATGCACCTGCGCACTCCTCTGCAGAGTGTTCTGTGCCAGGAGGACGGCGTGCGTGTGGACTCTGGCGTGGTGGCGGGCAACACGGTGAGCACCTTCTACGATCCGATGATCGCCAAGCTCATCGCCTTCGCTGATACCCGCCCCGAGGCACTGGCGAAGCTCGAGAGAGCCCTCCGTTGCTATCAGGTGGCTGGCTTGGCGAACAACATCGATTTCCTCGTGAAGGTCGTCAGACACCCCGGCTTCGCTACCGAGGTGGCCGACACTGGGTTCTTCAGCCGCCACATGACTGAGATC
>LNAP01006296.1_pt1 | contig 10284 bp, 8 predicted proteins | sample 602601 | NCBI WGS metagenome assembly LNAP01 (sample SAMN02440304, study PRJNA202911) | soil metagenome | biome: Subtropical and temperate rainforests or woodlands; isolation source: soil samples (1 kg each in a 20% v/v slurry with milli Q water) were... ...
TCCCACCACGATCGACCGCGCGCCCTGCTGCCGCGCCTGCGTCCCCGCCGCCATGCCCAGGCTGTGGGCGAAGCGCGCATCGATTTCGTCCGGCACCGTGCCGCGTATGTCGTAAGCCTTGAAAACCGCATCCAGAATTTGCGGGGTATCCCAGCCAAAAGTTCCGTGCATGCCAGTTTCTCCGGGTGGCGTTATTTGGGGCCGTTCTGTTTGAAATCGCCGTAATACGCCGCACGGGAATACCGATAGCTCCCATACTTGGAGCGGAAGCCGAATCGCTCGGGCATGAGCTTGAGGCCGTTGAACAGCACGCCATCCACGGGCGCGCCGGCCTGGATCAGCCGCTTGGCCGTTTCGCGGATTTCGCCCACGGTGTTCATCCCCGAACGCACGACCACCATGACCGCCGCCGCATGCGTGCCCACCACCGCCGCGTCGGGCGACGACAGCACGGGCGCCGTGTCCAGGATCACCATGTCGTACTGCGACGCCAGTTCGCGCAGGGTCGCGCCAAACACGGGCGAGGCCAGCAGCTCTGAAGGATCGAACGTCACCGCGCCAGTGGCGATGAAATCCACGCCTTCGGACACGCTGTGCTTCCTGACGCGCGTCAGCGGAATCGTGCCCGCCAACACTTCAAACAGGCCGTCCTCCTTGGGCACGCCGAAGTAGCGGTTCAATTGGCCCTTGCGGAAGTCGGCGTCGATCAGCAGCACGCGCTTTCCCACGCCGCCCTGGATGAAGGCAAAGTTGGCCGACAGGAACGACTTGCCCACGCCGGCCACCGGGCCGGTGAACATGACCATGTTGTTGGCGGACTGGCGCAACGACGCCTGCAGCACATTGCGGAACGAACGCAGGCTTTCGATGGGCGGCGCGTTGCCCTGGCTTTGCGCCAACAGCGCAGGCACCGTAGCGTTCTTGCGGCGGCTGCGGCGCCACAGCTTGTCCTGCATGTCGCTGTACGGAATGGCGGCCAGCACCGGCAGCCCCGTATAGCGCTCGACATCATCGGGTTCCGACAGCCCGCCGAACAGCGCGTTGCGGACGAAAGCGCACAGCATGCCGAAGATCAGGCCGATGACCGTAGCCACGCCGAGGATGATCGCGGCTTTGGGGCGCACGGGGCGGTCGGGTTGCACGGCCGCGTCCAGGATGCGCACGTTGCCCACCTTGCCTGCGCGGATCAGGCGCAACTGCTGTGCGTTGTTCAACAGACCGGTGTAGAGCTCGGTGTTGACGCGCACGTCGCGCACCAGCCGCACGACATCCTGCTCAAGATCCGGCAACTGCTTGATGTTGTTGCCGATGCGGCTGACGTCGCCGGAGAGCGACGTGATCTGGCGGTCGATGGCCACGATGCTGGGATGGGTCGGCGCAAAGCGCGTGATCAATTCCTGCCGCTTGGAGCGCAGCTCCATCACCTTGGTCTGCGCATCCACTGACTGCGCCAGGATCAACTTGGCCTCTTCGCTCAGGTCGATCGTGCCGCGCTTGTTGCGCAAGGTGTTGTACTTGGTCTCGGCGGCATCCAGCTCTCCCTTCAAGATAGGCAGCTGCTGCTCCAGGAACGTCAGCGACTTCTCGGCCTGGGCCGACTTCCTGTTGACGTTCTGCTGCACGTATTCCTGGCCGATCTGGTTCAGCACCGCGGTCGTCAGCGCGGGATCATTGCCTTCCAGCGTGACGCCGATCACGCCCGAGGCGCGGCCACGCTCGAAGATGCCCAGGTGCGACTGCACGTCTTCGATAGCCGCCAGACGCGACGTGCGCGACACGGTGAATTCCGTGCCGGGACGGCCGGCCAGGGCGTCGATGTGCACGTCCATCGCGCCGCCGCCGGGCAACATGAAATGCTCGGGCTTGCCGACGGTGCCCGTGAACGTGGCGCCCGTGAATTTGTCGGCCAGCGTGTAGCGGCCTTCGCCCAGCGCAGTCACGCGAAAGGGCTTGCCCAGCCATTCGTTGGGCACGTCCAGCTGCGAGATTGCGATGGATTCCCCGCCCCACGCATATCCACCGCGCGGCAGGCTGGAGGGATATGGCAAGGCCTCATAGCGCTGCGCCAGCCATTCGCCCACGACGGGGAAATAGCGCGGCTTCGCGTGGATGTAGAGCAGGAACTTGTCGACCGCCGGGCCCACCACCATGCGCGAGCGCAGCACTTCCATTTCACCGGAGGTCTCGGCCTTGGTATCGAACATGGCCGAAACGTCGCCAAGCAGGCTACGCGCCTGGCCATTGGGCATTTCCTCTTCGACCTGGACGATGATGTCGGCCGAATAGACCGATGGCGTCACCATCACATAGGCCAGCGCGCCGAAGAAGGCGAGCAACGTGATCGCGATGATCATCCACCGGTTCGACACGATGGCGTCCACATGCGAGGACAACGGGGTTTCCTGCTGGCGAGCCGGGACGTTCGGCTCGAATGATTCGATGGGCAACGACATGCAGCTCTCCAGACGTGGGCGCCGCGGCAGTTGCGGCGCCCCCAAAGGCGTTGGTTTAGGGTCTGGCGACCCCGAAAGGCGGACTAGTCGATCGATTTCACGGTCTGTACCGTTTGCGCGCTCGGGAACAGGTTGCTGATGAAGCGGTTCCACCGCACCAGCGCTGCCGTATCCACGAACACGACGTCTTTGGGTTCCAGCTCAAACTTCGCTCCTACAGCCAGAGCTTGCGGCGACTTGGCGTTCAGGTGGAACACCTGCGGCGTCGCTTGCTCGGTACTGCGGACCACAAACACTTGCGACGCGTCGGCCGTGAGCTGGTTCGGACCTCCTGCCATGCCCAGCGCCTCGGTCAACGACATGCGTCCGTCGCGCATCACCACCGTGGTGGGCAGGAACACTTCGCCCATCACGAACACCTTGCTGTCGTCGCGCGGCGTCACACGCACGATGTCGCCCGACTTCAGCATGACCTGATTCAAGTCCTGGCCTCGCTCGATCAGCGCGGGCAGATTCACGCGGGTACGGCGGCCTTCACGAATCACATAGACGGCGCTGCGGTCGGCGGTGGGCAACAAGCCTCCCGCGCGGTTGACCGCTTCAAGCAGGGTCATCGGAATGTCGTTGATCGCTACCGTGCCCGGCAACTTGACCTCGCCTTCGACGTAGACGCGCTTGCTGCGATAGCCAAGCACGCGTACCGTGATCTGGGGATCCTGGATGTACTTGCCGGAACTATTGACTATGAGATTGCGCGCCTGAAGTTCCGTCAACCCCGCCACTTTCAGCAATCCCGTATAGGGAAATTGGATATATCCGGAGGATGACACCGTATAGCCCGGAATGCCCGAGGCGGTATCCCCCATGACTAGTTCGGTTACCCCAGTCCCGATAGCGTAGGTTTGCGTCGGAAGGACGAGCTCGGGGTGATCCCACACCACGATGGAGAGGATGTCTCCGGGGCCGATGCGATAGGGCTCGACGCTGCCGACCAGGCGGTTCACGCCGTCGTTGTCGATCAACGCCTGGCGCGCGCGCAGGTCGTCCACGACCAGCGACGGCGTGATCTCCTTGATCGGCGCGACGGAGTTCGGATCCAGGGGATCTACGAGGTGGCCGGCGTTGAAGGTCATACCGGGTGACAGGGCGCAAGCGCCTAGCGAGGACACGAGCGCGATAGCGGCGATGGCTCGGCTCAACGTTCCGAAAAATGTCGTCATGGCAAATCCACTGTGAATGACTTCGTTGCTTGGAATGGAGCCCGATGCGTAACGGGTTGCGACATTCCACTCTCTTTTCGAAGCCCCGCACATTCGACGGATGCCCTAAGCCTTCTCCTACATCGTTTGGAGGTTTCGGGTACGCCTTGCACTCAATAAGATTTCGTCGGTAGCCCCATGTTTTGCGGCACTGCATCGTTTTTTTTTGCCGCAAGAAGAAGACTCCCCACGAACAGGAGTGCGCGATGGACCCGTCCAACACGGACACGTCGGCAAGATTCAGCGGGGCAAGCTATCTGTACCGCTTGCTCGACGCCGCGATCGTCATCACCTGCGGCCTGACTGCCACCGGCTTGAAATTCTCGGACGATGCTCTGGCGGATCCTCCGCAAATTCATCTGTTCCTGATCTATTTGTGCGGCCTGGGCGTCATCGCCATCTTCCCGGCGTACCGCCTCTATGTGTCTTGGCGCGGCCGCCTGCTGACGGATCTGGTGGTGCGCAGCCTGATGGCCTGGGCCACCGTGTTCGCGCTGGGCATTCTTGTCAGTTTTCTCATGCACCAGACCGCCGCGATATCGCGCATATGGGCGGCTACCTGGTTCGGCATGACCGCACTGACGCTGGCCGGCGTGCGCATCGCCGTGTATGCGGCGCTTGGGGCGGCGCGCGACCGCGGGCTGAACAAGAAGAATGTCTTGCTGGTGGGATTCGGCGCACTGGGCCATGACCTGTGGCGCCGCGTCGAACGGTATCGGGGCGCGGGCTACAACGTGGCGGGCATCTACGCCGAGCCGCATGAGAGCCTGCCGCCGCAAGTACGCCGCCTGCATGACCTGGATAACCTGCACGCCTTCGTCCACGAGCACAACGTGCGGGAAATCTGGATCGTCCTTCCGATGGAGGCGGGCCAGGAACTGCGTGAAGTGCTCTACCACCTGCGCAACGATCTGGTGGATATCCGCTGGATTCCCGACGTGATGTCGATCCAGTTGCTGGGCCACCGGATCGGCGAATTCCTGGGGCTGCCCGCCATCCAGCTGAATAGCCTGCCGGCCGCCGGCGTGCGCGGCTGGGCCAAAGAGGTCTTCGACCGCGGATTCGCCTTGTGCGCGCTGATCGGGCTGTCGCCGCTGATGATATCCATCGCCCTGATGGTGAAGCTGACGTCCCGTGGCCCCGTTTTCTTCACCCAGCCGCGCCTGGGCGTGGATGGCAAAGTGTTCCACGTCTACAAGTTCCGCACCATGACCGTGCACCAGGAACATGGCACGGTGACGCAGGCGACGCGCAACGATTCCCGCATTACGCGTATTGGCGGCTTTCTGCGGCGCACCAGCCTGGATGAGCTGCCGCAGTTCCTGAACGTGCTGATGGGCGACATGTCTGTCGTCGGGCCCCGTCCGCACGCGCTGGAGCACAACGAAATGTACAAGGACCTGGTGCAGCGCTACATGATGCGCCATCGGGTCAAGCCGGGCATCACGGGCTGGGCCCAGGTCAATGGGTTTCGCGGGCAGACGGACACGCTGCGCAAGATGAGCGACCGCGTCGAGCACGACATCTACTACATCCAGCACTGGACGTTTCGGATGGACCTGCTGATCATCGCGCGCACGGCCGTGTCGGGATGGACGGGCCGCAATGTCTACTAAGCCTTTGGGATGGCCCGGGCAAGACGCCCGGGCGGATACGGCCCCGGACGGCATGCTGGCGCAGGCCGACTTCCGCCAGGCGGTCGAGATGCTGCCGCTGGTGTCCATCGACCTGCTGCTGCGCGACGCCAATGGCCGTTACCTGACGGGCCTGCGGACCAACCCGCCCGCCCGGGGCGCCTGGTTCGTGCCCGGTGGCCGCATCCGCAAGAACGAATCGCTGTGCAGCGCGCTGCGCCGTATCGCCCGCGACGAGCTTGGGCTGCCCATCGCAGCCGACGTCTGGACCCCGCGCGGTGTGTACGAACACTTCTATGGCACCAATTTCGCGGGTGAAGCCGGACGCTCCACCCATTACGTCGTCCTCGCCTATGAGGCCGAACTGTCGTTGAACGCCGCAAGCCTTCCCCAGGCCCAGCACCGGAGTTACCGCTGGCTGCCTGCGGAAGAGATCGCCGCCGACCCCGGCGTGCATCCGTACACCCAGGCCTACTTCAAGGAGTGAGCGCCATGACGAATCCCCCTCCCCCCTATCGGGCTGTCATTCTTTGCGGCGGTTCCGGTTCGCGCCTGTGGCCGTTGTCGCGCGAACTGCTGCCGAAGCAGTTCATCCGTTTGACCGATGCCCGCAGCCTGTTGCAGAACACGCTGCTGCGGTTGGGGTCGGCGGGTGCCCAGGCCAAGCCGATGCTGGTTTGCAACGACGCCCACCAGTACATCGCCGCCGAACAGGCGCTGGAACTGGGCATCAAGGACGTCGAGGTGATCCTGGAGCCCTTCGCGCGCAATACCGCGCCGGCGATCGCCGCGGCCACGCTGCGCGCCATGCGCGACGGCGAAGACCCCATCATGTTGATCATGCCGTCCGACCACGTGCTGGAAGACGGCGCAGTGCTTAGCGCCGCCTTTGCCGACGCCTACGAGGCCGCGCGCCAAGGCGCGCTGGTGACGTTCGGGATCACTCCGACCGCGCCGCTTAGCGGCTACGGCTATATCCAGTCGGAAGAGCCCGGCGTCATGGCGCCGGCGCGCCGCGTGCGCCGCTTCGTGGAAAAGCCGTCGCCGGAAGTGGCGCAACGCTTCATCGAAGACGGCGGCTACTACTGGAACAGCGGCATGTTCGCCTTCCAGGCCTCGGTTTTCCTGGCTGAAATGGCGCGCCTGGCGCCGAAAATGCTGGAACAGGTGCAGGCCGCCGTCGCCACCGGCCACGGGGAAGACGGGCTGTTCCACCTGGACGGGCCGTCATTCGAGGCATGCCCCAGCGATTCCATGGACTACGCCATCATGGAACGCACGGACAGCGCCGTGGTCATCCCGCTGGCCGCCTCGTGGAGCGACGTCGGCGCCTGGGACGCCGTCTGGGGCATCGCCCAGAAGACGGAGGAAGGCAATTCGACCACCGGCGACGTCATGGTGGAGGACTCGCGCAACTGCCTGATCCACTCCACCAGCCGGTTGGTCGCTTCGGTGGGCCTGGACGACATCGTGGTGATTGAAACGGCCGACGCCGTGCTGGTCGCGCACAAGTCGCGGTCTCAGGACGTCAAGCGCCTGGTCGAGATCTTCAAGACCCAGCACCGGTCCGAACTGAACCACCACCGCGAGGTGCAGCGCCCATGGGGGTCGTACGACTCGGTGGGCCACGGGCCGCGCTACCAGGTCAAGCGCATCACGGTGAAGCCGGGCGCGCGCCTGTCTTCCCAGATGCATCACCATCGGGCCGAACACTGGATCGTGGTGTCCGGCACGGCTCGCATCTACAACGGCGACAAGCAGTACCTGCTGACCGAGAACCAGTCGACCTACATCCCGCTGGGCGAAACCCACAGCCTGGAAAACCCGGGAAAGATCCCGCTGGAGATCATCGAGGTCCAGTCAGGCGCGTATCTCGGCGAAGACGACATTGTCCGCTTCCAGGACATGTATGGAAGAGTCTGAAAAGGTGTCGGCTGCTTCGTTCTGGCGGGCCGGGGTGGCGCGAGCTTGCCTGCCTCTGGCGGCGGTGTTCTTCGCCGTGCTGGTGACCGTGGGCAATTTGCCGGGGCTGGCGGCCGACATGTCCGATGCCTTCGGCGACAAGCGCCTGCATCTTGTGGCCTACGCCTTCCTGGCCGCGTTGATTTACCTGTCGGTCAACCGGCGCCCGGCCCTGGTGGCCATGCTGGTCGTCACGGCGTTAGGTGCGCTGGATGAATCAATCCAGTCCCTTTTTCCCTATCGACAGGCTGAACTCTTAGACCTTTTGGCCGATATCTTGGCGGCTGGTGCAACAGTAATCTCATTGCACATCGGTTCCGCAGCCTTCGGCTCCTTTCGTGAAGTCACTAAGTCTTAAGGATACAACCATGCCAAAACGGGCACTGATTACCGGCGTTACCGGCCAAGACGGGGCCTATCTGGCGGAGTTCCTGCTGGCCAAGGGCTATGAGGTCCACGGCATCAAGCGGCGTGCTTCGCTGTTCAATACCGCGCGCATCGACCACCTGTACCAGGATCCCCACGACAAGCCGCGCAATTTCGTGCTGCATCACGGCGATATGACCGACTCGTGCAGCCTGATCCGCATCGTGCAATCGGTGCAGCCCGACGAGATCTACAACCTGGCCGCGCAAAGCCACGTGGGCGTCTCGTTCGAAGAACCCGAGTACACCGCGAACGCGGACGGGCTGGGCACCTTGCGGCTGCTGGAAGCCATCCGCATCCTGAAGCTGGAGGAAAAGGCGCGCTTCTACCAAGCCTCCACCTCGGAACTGTATGGCCTGGTGCAGGAAACCCCGCAGAAGGAAACCACTCCCTTCTACCCGCGCAGCCCCTATGCCGCGGCAAAGCTATACGCCTATTGGATCAGCGTGAACTACCGCGAAGCGTATGGGATGTACGCCTGCAACGGCATTCTGTTCAACCATGAATCGCCCAAGCGCGGCGAGACCTTCGTCACCCGCAAGATCACCCGCGGCCTGGCGCGCATCGTGCTGGGCCTGCAGGAATGCCTGTACCTGGGCAACCTGTCGGCGCTGCGCGATTGGGGCCATGCCCGCGACTACGTCGAAATGCAGTGGTTGATGCTGCAGCAAGACACCCCGGAAGACTACGTCATCGCCACGGGCATGCAATACAGCGTGCGCGAATTCATCAATACCGCGGCGCGCGAGCTGGGCATCCTGCTGGCCTGGGAAGGCGAAGGCCTGGAAGAAACGGCCACCGTGCTGTTCTCGCCGGTCCATGACATCAAACCCGGCCAAGTGATCGTACGCGTGGATCCCCGGTACTTCCGTCCGACCGAAGTGGAGACCCTGCTGGGCGACCCCACCAAGGCGCGGGAAAAGCTGGGCTGGTCGCCGCGCACCACGTTTGCGCAGCTGGTCAAGGAAATGGTGGAAAGCGACCTGAAGGATGCGCGCCGCGACGCCCTGGTCGAACAGAACGGCTACGAAATCTACGCCTACAAGGAGTAGCCCGACATGACGAACCTGGACCAACGCGTGTTTGTCGCCGGCCATCGCGGCATGGTGGGCGCCGCGATCACCCGCGAACTGCAGCGCCGCGGCTACCCGCAGGTGCTGACCCGCACCCGCACCGAGCTGGACCTGGAAAACCAGAACCAGGTGCACCGCTTTTTCTCGACCACCCCGGTCGATGTGGTGTACCTGGCCGCCGCCCGCGTCGGCGGCATTCTGGCCAACCAGAATCATCCGGTCGACTTCCTGTACAAGAACCTGATGATCCAGTGCAACGTGATCCGCGCCGCGTATGCGGCCGGGGTGCGCAAGCTGCTGTTCCTGGGTTCGTCATGCATCTACCCGCGCGAGGCCCCACAGCCGATCCGTGAAGATGCCCTGCTGACCGGCCCGCTGGAAGCCACCAACGAGCCCTACGCCATCGCCAAGATCGCGGGCTTGAAGCTGTGCGAAGCCTATCAGCGGGAATACGGCGCGCGCTTCATCTGCGCCATGCCGACCAACCTGTACGGCCCGCACGACAACTACGACCTGCACAGCAGCCATGTGTTGCCCGCGCTGATTCGCAAATTCCACGAGGGCCGCGAAGCGGGCCAGGAAAGCGTCACGATCTGGGGCACGGGCACGCCGCTGCGCGAGTTCCTGTATGTGGACGACCTGGCCCAGGCCTGCGTGACCCTGATGGAGCATCCCGACGCCGAAGGCATCTACAACATCGGCGCGGGCAAGGACATTTCCATCGCGGACCTGGCGGCGCTGGTGGCGCGCGTCGTGGGGTACCACGGGCGCATCGTCTACGACACCAGCAAGCCGGACGGCACGCCGCGCAAGCTGATGGACTCGTCGCGCGTGCAGGCGCTGGGCTGGCGGCCCGGCATTTCGCTTGTCGACGGCATCGCGCTGGCCTATGGGCATTTCCTGCGTGAACGCGTCGAACAACCCCGACAGGCGCTGCCCGTGGCCTGAGGGCCGCGCCAGCATGCAACACAGGCTACCCGATGCTTGGATTCGTCAGAAAACACATCGCCGGCAACGCTTCCTTCTGGGGGCTGGTGGAATACGGCATCGGCCCGGTCGCGGCGCTGGTGGCGCTGCCCATCCTGTTCCGTCAGCTGGGCACCGTCGGCTTTGGCCAGTACTCGATGATCATCGCGCTGGCCGGGTTCGGCAATGCCGCCAACCTGGGCGCAGCCGTGACCGCGACCAAGCTCGTGTCCGAACGGATGCACGAACCGGGCGGCGCCTACCGCGCGGCGGGCGTCAGCATGTCGCTGATCGGTTGCGCGCTGGGCGTGGTCACGCTGGCCGCCGTGCTGTTGTGGGCGGTCGTCGGCCTGGCCTGGCCTGCCGCCACCTTCGGCGGCGTCGCGGTGACCTTGCTGGCCATGCCGGCGCTGGCCATCTATCTGACTCAGCAGTATGACCAGCTGTTCTCGGGTTGCCTGAAAGGGCGCGAAGATTTCCGCGCCACGGCGCTGTGCGAAGTCTTCAGCCG
>LNAP01006297.1_pt1 | contig 10283 bp, 7 predicted proteins | sample 602601 | NCBI WGS metagenome assembly LNAP01 (sample SAMN02440304, study PRJNA202911) | soil metagenome | biome: Subtropical and temperate rainforests or woodlands; isolation source: soil samples (1 kg each in a 20% v/v slurry with milli Q water) were... ...
GCAGACGCCGGTCGCAGCCAAGCCGGCCGAGCCTGTGGGTCAGCAGGCTGAAGCGCCGAAGACTCAACCTGCGCAGCAGGCCGCGACAGCGGCGGCCAAGCCGGCCGAGGCCGCTGCGTCGACCGTCGGGCAGGCCAAGCCTGCTCCGGCGATCCTGCCTACGCAGGAGATGCCTGCGGCACAGGGGCTGGATTAGCCGCCGCCAAACTGCTTCCCGGAGTCATGGATCCCCGTCTTCACGGGGACGACCCAGGGGAGAGAGTTGAGCAAAACAAAAGGCGCCTGAGTGCTCAGGCGCTTTTTGCATCTCTGCACTCGCGCCTCAGCTCCGCGGATACCCCGCGGCGTCCAGGATCAAATCCGCCACCTCCTTCGGATGCGACACCAGCGAGAGGTGGCCGGCATCGAGCTCAACGGTGGTCGCGTTCATCCGCTTGGCGAGGAAGCGTTCGAAATCGGGATTGATCGTGTAGTCGTTCTTCGACACCGCGTACCAGCTCGGCTTCGAATGCCACGCCGCTTCCGTGGTGCGGCCGGCGAAGATCGAGGCCGCGGTCGGCCATTGCACGGCGTAGAGCTCCTTGGCCTGCTCGGGTTTCACGCCGTTGGCGAAGTATTTCAGGAAGGCATCTTCCGAGAGCTTGGTGTAACCGTCGCGTTCGACGACGCCGGCGCGCACCGGGCCGGTCGGAAATTGCTTCGACAGCGCGACGAAATCCTCGTCCGCATCGGGTGCGCGGGCGGCGACATAGACGAGGCCAGTCACTTTCGGATCGGTGCCGACCTGGCTGATCACGGTGCCGCCCCAGGAATGCGCGACCAGCACGGTCGGCCCGTCCTGCTCGGCCAGCGCGCGCCTGGTCGCCTCGACCGAGTCCGCAAGCGACGACAGCGGATTCTGCACGGCGGTGACATGCAGGCCTGCGGCCTGGAGGATCGGGATCACCCCCGACCAGCTCGACCCGTCGGCCCAGGCACCGTGCACCAGCACGACGTTTTTCGCCTTCACCGTTTGCGGCGTCTGCGCATGGGCAAAACTGATGGGGGCCGTCAGCAGGCTCGCGGCGACGAAAAGGCTGCGCCAAAGTGTCATGATCGTTCTCCGTCTCCTTCTGATGCGATGTCCAAAGGACGGAGCGTGCGGCGGCGAAGTTACGCGTCCTCACCGGTCTGTGATGCAGCGCAAAATAAAAACGCCCCGGGGCACCGGGGCGTTTTCGTAACCTGGAAGTGGCGTGTGCGATTTAAGCGGCGACTTGCGCGGCCGAGTTCTCGATCACCTGTGCGCCTTGCGCACCGGTATTGATCGCAATCTGGCGCGGCTTCTTCGCCTCTGGAATCTCACGGACGAGGTCGACGTGAAGCAGGCCGTTCTCGAGCGAGGCGTCCTTCACCTGGACGAAGTCGGCAAGCTGGAATGCGCGCTCGAAGGCACGCGCGGCGATGCCGCGGTAGAGCACTTCGGCCTTGCTGTTCTCGTTGGCGACCTTCTCGCCCTTGATCGTCAGCGTGTTTTCCTTCGCGACGATCGAGAGCTCGTCCTTGGCGAAGCCCGAGACCGCAACGGTGATGCGGTAGGCGTTCTCGCCGGTACGCTCGATGTTGTAGGGGGGATAACCGGGGCTGCCATCCGAACCGGCCTGGTCGAGCAGGCTGAAGAGGCGGTCGAAGCCGACAGTGGAACGATAGAACGGGGTGAGGTCGTAGGTACGCATGGTCAAGTCCTCCATTGAGCGACTGTTGGGTAACCCGCCCGCCAATCGGGCCGGGCTTTCGTCTGTGTGCAGCCTGATGTTCCGGTTTCGAAACACTGGTAGCGGCCTGCACCAAGGTGATATGGGTTCAGGGGAACGGCGTTCAAGAGGGCGGAATTGGCGCCTTTTCGGCGCTCCCGCTCCTGATTTGCAGCACGTCGCGCCCAACCACCTCCCATCATGACGCTGGTCTCGATCCCGTCCAATCCCGTCCCCGAAGACGTCGTCAGCGGTACCATCAAGACGCCCGATGGCGCCGAGCTGCGCTTTGCGCGCTGGGCGCCGCCGGCGAACCGCAAGGGCACGGTCTGCGTCTTCACAGGACGCAGCGAGCAGATCGAGAAATATTTCGAGACCGTGCGCGATCTGCGCGACCGCGGCTTTGCGGTGGCCATGATCGACTGGCGCGGGCAGGGCCATTCCTCGCGCCGCCTTCGCGACCCGCGCAAGGGCTATGTGCGCGACTTCTCCGATTTTGAGGTCGACGTGGAGGCCTTCGTGCAGCAGGTCGTGCTGCCCGATTGCCCACCGCCGTTCTTCGCGCTGGCCCACTCCATGGGCGGCACGGTGATGCTGCGGGTGGCGCATGCGGGCAAGCGCTGGTTTGACCGCATGGTGTTGTCGGCGCCGATGATCGACCTGCCCGGCCGCACCACCTCGCTTCCGGTGCGCGCGCTGCTCAAGACCATGCGCCTGCTCGGGCAGGGCGGCCGTTATGTCCCCGGCGGCAGCGACCGCCTCACCGGGCTCGATCCCTTCATCAACAATCCCGTGACCAGCGATCCGGTGCGCTATGCACGCAATGCCGCGATCCTGGAGGAGGATCCGACGCTCGGGCTGGCGTCACCGACGGTTGCCTGGGCCGATACCGCCTTCCGCGCGATGCACACCTTCAAGCGCACGAACTACCCCTTGCAGATCCGCCAGCCGATCCTGATGCTGGCGGCGTCCAACGACGCCGTGGTCTCCACCGCGGCGATCGAGGAGTTCGCCTATCACTTACGCGCCGGCTCCCATCTCGTGATCGCCGGCGCCAAGCACGAGATCCTTCAGGAGCAGGACCGCTACCGCTCCCAGTTCTGGGCCGCCTTCGACGCCTTCGTGCCGGGCACGCCGCTGTTCAAGTGAGGGGGTCTTCTCCCTCTCCCCGCAAGCGGGCTAGCTAGGTGAAGATCAGCTACAACGTCTTCAGATACTCGATCAGATCGTAGCGCTCGGCATCGTCCTTGAACATGCGCCCGATCACGCCGTCGCGCTTCGGTTCGCCTTCCCTGCGCTCGAAGGAATGGCCGAGCACGCTGTTGCCCTGGATCGGGTCCTTCTCCGACCCGGCAGAGAACTGCGTTTCGCCCGTCTTGCACGTTTCATCCGCGGTCACCGCAAAGCCGACGGTCACGGGATCATAGTCGCGGCGGCCCATGCAGAATTTGGTCGGGCGCTCGCTCGCCGGCTTCAGCAGCCAATACAGCGAAGGTACCGAACCGTTGTGCAGGTAAGGCGCCGTTGCCCAGATGCCGTTCAATGGCCGCGCGCGATAGCGCGGGTCGGGCGCCGGATTGAGACAGTTCTTGCGCGCGAGATTCCATATTTTCGCCCGTTCGGCGTCCGGGACCTTCTCGTCGTCCATCCATTTGCGGGCGACGAGGTCGACCACCGTCATGAGGCCGAGCGCGTAGACCATCTCATTGGGCGATTTGCTCGCGGTCGGGATGTCGCATTGCCACCATGTCTGGAGGTCGGCCGTATTCACCTTCAGGAAGCCGGGCACATCGACGATCCTGTTGCTGAGAACGAGGGATTGTTCGGGATCGGTGTTGATCTCCTTGAGGGGAATCGTGACCGCGTTCAGGACCTTGCTGTCGCCGCTCGGCTCCCAATGCTTCGATGACCAGAAGGCTGGGGTGTCGATGGCCGGAAGGTGGCACCCGGAGCACATCTCGGCGTAGATGGCGCGGCCGCGCTCGACGCGATCGGGCTTCAGCCGCCATGCATCGCCGAGGATCTGCGAAGGCCATTTCGGCGCGAGCAGGCCGCCGAATTTCGGGCCGGCGGAAGGATCCGCGGGCTTGAACGGATCGGGGCCTCTCAGCATGTCCTCGATCCAGCCGAGTGTCCTGATGTTCACGGAGGACCGCCACAGCCGGTCCTCCGGATAGGCGTCGGACAGGTTGAGCAGTGCGGTCACGCCGAGCGCTTCGCCGGCGTTGCGGATCAACGGCTGCTCGATCGAAGCGTCGTATTGGGCGAATTTGAACCAGGGCACGGTCCAGATCGCGGGATAGCTGACCGGCGCGTCCTGGGCGTGCAGGTTCTTCTCGAACCCCTTGATCCCGCTCAGCGCGAGATCCTGGGAGAAGACCTGGTTGCCGATGCGATTGAGCGCGTCGAGGCGGCCGAACCCTTCTTCCGTGTCCTGCTGCTGCCTGCCGTTCCAGGTCTTCTTGCTTTCAACCGTCTTTTGCTGGGTTTTCGCCCAGTCGATCAGGAACGTGCCGATCGCGCTGAGCTTCTGCTTGAGCGCGGCGCGGTCCGTCTTGCTGGCATCGGGGCCGAGCACGCGATCGGCAAAGCGCTGGAAGCGGAACGGGACATACAGCGTGTAGGCGATCGACAGGCCGGTCGAGAGCTCGAGCTTCTTCAAGTCGGTCATGGCCGGGCCGCCGTCGAAGCGCACGTCCACGCCCTGATAATGGATCTGGCCGGTGTGGCAGGCCGCGCAGGTCAGCCCGATCTTGTCCTCCTCGCGACGCCCGGTCGCGGGATCGACGACGCCGGTCATCCGCGCGAATCCGACCGGCAGGCCGTCGACGTTCTCCGCCGGCGTCCATCTGGTCGACCAGTCCGGCGCCTGCGTCGTTTCATAGACATTGGCGTAACCGAAGCGGCGCAGTGTCGTGGTGTCGGTCTGAACCGATTGCGGGCTAGGGATGAAGCCGAAGCGTTCGAGATAGGCGCTCTCCTTGATCATGCCCGGCTTCGAGAACAGATGGAGGCGCGGCTGCTCCAGCGCCATGAACCATTCATAGGGCACCGGGAAGGTCGCGGTGCCCTGGCTGGCATGATGGAACCAGTGCCGGTCCTTCAGCGACCAGTTCTGCTCGAGCCAGAAGGCGGCCTTGGCCTCCGGGACCGCGGGCAAGGGCGGCGGCAAGAGATTTACGAGAATTCCCTTCTGCGGCAGCACGGCACGAACCTGATTGGGGAATTCGGCCACCGCGACGAGGGTAACGAGGCCGATGGCGATCAGCAGGGCTGCAAGCTTGAGGGCACCCCGCACCACGCGCTGGCAGGTCGACAGTATCGGTTGCGATACGAGCCGCTGGTTGATCCGCGCGGGGAGTTGCCGCTCGTTGAACAGCGTGCGGACGTCGGCAACGCTGAGATAGCGATCCTCGCCCGTGCCTTTGCCGATGATCTTCAGGAGGATTGGCCATTCGAACTTCATCAGCAGCGGGTAGTACCAGCGCGCGGCGCCGCCGGCGCGCTTGAGGTTGTCGCGCATGAAGATTTCGATTTCCGAGGCGTTGAGGCCCAGCTCGGAGCCGCCGTTCGGATCGGTGTAAGTCCGGCCGAAACTCGCGAACCGCGCGATTTCGCCCTCGTTGACCTTGCCGTCGACGCCGAGGATGCGCGAGCCGGCACCGCGCTTGTCCAGCGGGCCGCCGCGCAGCGCATCGAGCTGTGCGCCCGAAAAGATGCTTTTGAGGATGTGACCGAGACCGTTGGCGATGAGCGCCACGCCGCGGACCTGGAGCCGGGCGGATGCCTTCTTCAGCCCGGTTTCGCCGGTCGCGTTCGCGATCGTCTCCGACAGCTTGCCGAGCGGGACAGTACCGCCCTCGACAAAGCCCTCGCCGACGAGGCCGCGCAGGAAGGGGCAGGGATTGTTCGGCGAGACCTGGATCGAGGGGTCGAGCGGCGGTTTCGAAACGGGGTCATGCATGGCCCAAAAATCCTGAAAACAGCGAATCGTGAATGAGGCGCCGATCAAGCGCGGAAAGTTCAAACAAACCGACAACGTGCTATACTACTTCAGCGTGTGGCGAAGTGTGGTCCAATTCACTGTCCCATCAACAAGAGCAGGCAGGTTCTGGCCAAAGAATTGAGGGAATGGCTGCGGGGGGCCTACGGCCTGCCCGTCAGGACTCGGCGGCGCGTTTGAGGTCGCCCTGCACCAGGGTCAGCTTGGCGAGCGGCACGCCGGCCTTCAGCAGCCCTTCGCGATAGTGGGCGAGATCCTCGGGCCGCTTCCAGTGGAAGTTGCGCAAGTGACGATCGACATTGAGGGTTGGGTAGTTGCCCATCAGCACGCCGGTCGCCTCGCTCGCCTCGGAGGTCCGCCCCAATTGTGCCAGGGCCGCGGCGCGGATCGCCAGCGCCTGCATGTGGTTCGGGTTGATGTAGAGCTGCTCGCGCGCCCATGACAGGGTCGCGTCATATTGGCGCAACAGATAATGACTGAAGGCGTTCAGCGCCGCCCATTGGTAGCGCGGGTCGCTGTTGTCGCGCTGCGCGGCCATCGAGAACAGCTCGATGGCCTCCCGGTGCTCGCCGATGACGAAATGGCAGATGCCGAGCACACCGCGCGCGCCCATGTCGTAGGGATTGAGCGCGACTGCGCGCTTGGCCGCGTCCATCGCTGCCTCGTAATGCCCTTCCATGGCATGTGCCCAGGACAGGATGGAGAACGTAAAGGACGAGCGCGGGTCGAGCCGGACGCTGGTCTCCGCGAGGTTCATCGCCTCGGCCCACATCTCGCGCGTGCCCTTGACCCAGCCGAACTGGATGCTCTGGATCTGGATCGTGGCGAGATAGGCGTGCGCGATCGACAGTTTGGGATCGACCCTGATGGCTTCCCGGAACAGGTCGACGGCGGCAGTCAGGTCCTCCTTGGTCTGCCGGTAGTAATGCGACAGTCCCTTGAGGAAGCGATCCCAGGCGGTGACGTCCGTCGAGAGCCGCGCGGGCGCCGAGGCTTCCGCCCGGACGATCTCGGTGGCGATGGCGGCGGACAGATTGGTCGTGATCTCGTCCTGCATCGCGAAGAAGTCGCCGATGTCGCGGTCGTAGCGGCCGGTCCAGAGTTGCTCGCCGGTTTCCGGCGCGATCAGCTCGGCGGTGACGCGGATCTTGGCTCCGGCGCGCCGCACCGAACCCTGGACCAGATAGGTGGCGTCGATCTCGCGTGCGATCAGGCGGGTGCTGGTGTTCGTGCCCTTGAAGGCGAAGGTCGAGTTGCGGCTCAGCACGCGATAGAAGGATTGCAGCGACAGCGCGTGGATCAGATCCTCGGTGAGGCCGTCGGAGAAATACTCGTCCTGGGCATCGCTGAGATTGGCGAAGGGCAGCACGCCGACGATCGCGGTGCGGTACTGCTGCGAGAGGGCGGACGCCTCCCGAAGCTCGGGCGCGAGCGCCGGCGCACCCTCGGCTGTCCAGGTCCAGACCCCGACCGGATCCTTGATGTTCTTGAAGCGATGATTGCCGGCATCGACCAGCGGCACGGTGAGATGCTTGCTCGCCTCCTTGTAGGCCTTGGCCGAGATCGCAAAGCCGCCGGGGCTCGCCACCGATTCCAGGCGGACGGCAATGTTGACATCGTCACCGAACACTTCGTCCTCGTCGGCAATGACGTCGCCCATGTGGATGCCGAGGCGGAACTGCATGGTGCGGTCGGCCGGCAGATGGCGGTTACGCTCCGCCATCAGCGTCTGCATCGCGATGGCGGCCTCGGTGGCGCCGACGATCGAGGGGAATTCCAGCAGGAAGCCGTCGCCGGTGTTCTTCACGACGCGGCCGCCGTGATTGAGGATGATGGGATGGATCGCGCTGCGATGGGCCTTGAAGGCAGCATGGGTGCCGGCCTCGTCGCTGCCCATCATGCGCGAATAGCCGGCGACATCGGCGCAGACGATGGCAGCCAGACGTCTTTCCATAGTCCCGGAGCTCCAAGGGAAGGCAAACCGGCCGCAGCGTGGCAGCCGCCTCGAATCCCGCATTTCAAGAACCAGCCTTTATAATGCAGATGCGGCCGAACGAAAGTATGATCCGTCGTGCAAATTCGAGGTAAATCCGACGCAATCCCGACGGTGGACGGCGGGGGGCGAACCGACTAAGCGGAACTGCGACCGCCCGGGCGGCGGCAGAGGCACCTCGCATGCTGGGCATTCACGAAATCTGGCTCTTCATCCTGTCGGGCGTGCTGCTCAACATCACGCCAGGGCCTGATTCCGTCTACGTCACCGGCCGCAGCATGCAGATGGGCTGGCGGGGCGGAGCCGCGGCCGCATTCGGCATCAGTTGCGGCTGTTTTGTCCATGTCGCGGCCGCTGCGATCGGCCTTTCGGCCCTGCTGATGGCCTCGTCGACCGCCTTCTCGATCCTGAAGCTGGTCGGCGCGGCCTATCTCGTGTTCACCGGGCTTTTGATGCTGTGGTCGCGCCCGGTGCTGGCGGCGGCGCTCGACGAGCCGGTGCGGAGCTCGCTGCGGCGGGTCTTCCTCCAGGGGGTCTTCACCAACGCGCTCAATCCCAAGGTCGCGCTGTTCTTCCTGGCCTTCCTGCCGCAATTCGTCGCAGCCGATTCCGCACACAAGCCGCTCGCCTTCCTGACGCTCGGCCTGATCTTCATCTTTACAGGGACGCTTTGGTGCCTGGTGCTGGCCGCGTTCGCGGCCAAAGCCGCCCACCGCCTGCGCGAGTCCGAAGGCGCGATCGCCTGGGTCAACCGCGCGCTCGGCGGCCTCTTCATCTATCTCGGCATCCGCGTCGCCATGCTGGAGGCGCGGTAAGCTCATTCGAACGAATGATGGGAGCCGGGGTCGTGTAACCCACCCTGCAAAGGCTCTACGCAAACTCCTTCGCCAGCGCGCTGCCGGCGAGATAAACGCCGAGCAGGATCATCGCGATCAGGAACCAGCGGCGGAACGCTTCGGCCGGCATTCGTGCGCGCACCGATTGGCCGATGAACATGCCAGCAAAGGCCATGGCCATGCCGACGGCGCCGGGGACGGCATTGGCCGGCGTCAGCAATCCGCTGGCGGTGAGGTTGAAGGCGAGCGCCAGCGTCGCCGTCGTGAAGAACACGCCGAGCGCCTGCACCAGCTCGTCCTTCTCCATGCCGATCGCCTGCATGAACGGCATCGAGGGGATGACCTGCACGCCTGTCGAGGCCGAGATCACGCCGGTGACGACACCGACCACGCCGCCGACCCATTTCTCGTTCTTCGGCGCAACGTGGAACTGGAGTTTGTTCAGCCCGATGATGGCGTAGATCACCAGGAGGACGCCGAGCACGATCGTGCCGTAACGGGCATGCGGGCCGGTCAGGGCGCCGGCATTGAGCCAGCAGCCGATCACGGTGCCGATCATCAGCGGCCACAGCCGCCTCAGGATGTCACGCAGATAGGGGCCAACGAAGGTCTGCCAGATGTTGGTGACGATGGCGGGCACGATCACGATGGCGATCGCCCGGCTTGGTGCCATGCTCACCGCGAGCAGGCCCATGGACACCGTCGGCAGGCCGAGCCCGACCACGCCCTTGACGAATCCGGCGAGGAGGAAGACGGCGGCGATGAGGATGAGAAGCGGGTCGACCATCCGGGCACATTGACCGAAGCCGCGCCCGCGCACAATCTGGAGGTTACGGAGTAAGCCTTCGTTTCAGACGAAGTCTGCGGAGACCTGCCATGCGTTTCGACCTCGTCGACCTCCAGCTCTTCATCGCGGTCGCCGACCAGCGCAGCATCACCCGCGGCGCGGAGCGGTCGCATCTGGCCCTGGCCTCGGCCAGCGCGCGCATCAAGGGGCTGGAGGACGCGCTCGGCGTCGCGCTGCTCAAGCGCGGACGGCGCGGCGTCGAACTGACCGCGGCCGGCGAGAGCCTGCTCGACCATGCGCGGCTCGTGATCCACCAGATCGACGCCATGCGCGGCGATCTCGCAGGCTTTGCCTCGGGCGTGCGCGCCAGCGTGCACTTCCTCGCCAACACGTCGGACCTGTCGGAGCATCTGCCGAAGGCGCTGGCCGGCTTCCTGCGCGAGCATCGCGATGTCGCAGTCGACATCGAGGAGCGCGAAAGCACCGACATCGCAGCCGCAATCACCGCGGGCGCGGCCGATCTCGGCTTCGCCGCCGAGCACGCGCTGCCCGACCACATCGAGCGCTTCCTGTTCAGCGAGGGTTGCTTGGCGCTATTGGCGTCGAAACGCGGCCCGTTCCACGGCCGCCGCCAGATCGATTTCCAGGAAGCGGGGACGTGCGACTTCGTCGGCCTGACCAGCGCCACCGCGCTCCAGATGCATATTTCGAAGCACGCGGCGAGGCTCGGCATGCGCCCGCATTTCCGCGCGCGCCTGCGCGATTTCGACGCGATCTGCCAGATGGTCGCCGCCGATGTCGGCGTTGCCCTCGTGCCCGAAGCCGCCGCCCGCCGCTGCGCGAAGCTGATGCCGCTCGCCATCGTCCGCCTGCGCGATGCCTTCGCCAACCGCCGCCTCGTGATCTGCGCGCGCAGCTTCAAGGCGCTGCC
>LNAP01006298.1_pt1 | contig 10283 bp, 8 predicted proteins | sample 602601 | NCBI WGS metagenome assembly LNAP01 (sample SAMN02440304, study PRJNA202911) | soil metagenome | biome: Subtropical and temperate rainforests or woodlands; isolation source: soil samples (1 kg each in a 20% v/v slurry with milli Q water) were... ...
GTATGCCGAGGTGTTCGCCCGCTGCTACGGCTTCCCGAGCATCGGCCTGCGCTACTTCAACGTGTTCGGCCAACGCCAGGATCCGGACGGTGCCTATGCCGCGGTAATCCCGAAATGGGCCGCGGCGATGATCAGGAGCGAGCCGGTGGCAATCAACGGCGACGGCAAGACCAGCCGCGACTTCTGCTTCGTCGCCAATGCCGTGCAGGCAAACCTGCTCGCCGCTACTGCCTGCGAGGATGCGCGCAACCAGGTCTACAACGTCGCGGTCAGTGGCCGCACCGACCTCAACCAGCTGTTTGCCGCACTCAGGCAAAGCCTGGCCAGCCATGGCGTGCACTATGGGCACGATCCTGTCTACCGCGACTTTCGCGCTGGCGACGTGCGCCACTCCCAGGCCGACATAGGCAAGGCGCAGAGACTTCTGGGATACCAGCCACTGGATGACATCCGCTCCGGAATCGCCAAAGCCATGCCTTGGTACATCGAGTCCCTGAAATCCACGGCACCTGAATTCAGAAAAATAGCTGATGGTTCAAGTGCATGAAAAGCCGTCTTCAGCAAATCAGCAAAAGTCACTTCATCAGAAACGTGGCCATCGTGGCTACCGGGGCAGCAGGCGCCCAGGCAATCACCATCGGCTTCACGCCGATAATAACCAGAATGTACTCCCCGGAAGCCATTGGTGTGGTAGGAACTTTTACGGCAGCACTGGCGGCGATATCACCGCTAGCCACCCTGAGCTACCCCAATGCCATCGTATTGCCAAAGGAAGACCACGAGGCGCTCGCCCTCGTCAAACTATCGATTGGAGTTGCATTAGTCACATCATTGATCACGGCGATTGTGATAACTATTTTCAAAGAGCCGATCATCAAGACTGCAGACCTTCAACAAGCAGAGCCATTTCTCCTCCTGATCCCAGCAGCGATGATGCTTTCTGCAATACTCAGCACGGCAAGCCAGTGGATAATTCGCCGAAAACTTTACAAGATAAACGCCAAGATATCGATACTCCAGGCCGCCCTGATCAACATCGCAAAAGTAGCTATCGGCGCAGTAGCACCATTGGCTTCCAGCTTAGTAATGATCACGATCGCCGGAAACGCAATACACACAGCAATGCTGTACGCCGGGATAAAGCTTGAAGGCAAAACGACGAACAGCGAAACAGAAAAAAAAGAAACCACAACAATCAAATGCAAAACAGCAGCATGGAAGTATCGGGATTTTCTTTTTTACAGAACCCCAGAAATTGCCTTGGGCGAAGCGTCACAAAGCCTCCCCATAATTCTTCTGACATCTTGCTTTGGAGCCTCTGCTGCTGGGCACTACGTTCTTGGACGCCTGGTTCTATCTGCCCCTTCAGCCTTGATAGGCAGAGCAGTCGGCGACGTGATCTATCCGAGAATAGCCGAAACCTACAACAACAAAGAAACCATAACAAGACTAGTCATGCGATCAACAGCAACCCTATTCACCATCGGAATCATACCTTTCGGCACAATATTCATATTCGGACCATGGCTGTTCACCTTTGTATTCGGTGACAACTGGGTAATGGCCGGAGAGTACGCCCGCTGGCTATCCCTGTGGTTGCTCTTCATGCTTGCCAACCCCCCAGCCACGAAAGCACTAACAGTACTTGGCGCGCAAAAAATTCAGCTTCTCCTTGCCATCACCACTATAACCATAAGGGCCGCCGCACTGCTCGCAGGTTACTTTGTGTTCAAAAACGACATTATCGCTATCGCTCTATTCGGAGTCACAGGAGCGATAGTGAACATTTTCCTGATTACAGTCGCAATAAGAAAGTGCGCAACTCACGACAAAGCAATAGGCGAAACACAACCATGCCTAGCATAACAATATTTTCCTGCGGGGACATAGTTAACACCCTGCATCCAAATGGACTGATCTGCTCCGAAGAGACCGAGCGGGTCATTAGTAGTGCAGACTTTTCGGTCTGCAACTTCGAGGCCCCCATCCAGGGTTTTGGCTCACCACAACCCAAATCAGGGCCACATATCAGCCAATCCCCTGGAACCATTGCCGGCCTTAAGAAGCACGGGTTTGACTTGCTGCTACTGGCGAACAACCACATTATGGATTTTGGCGCCAACGCACTCGAAGCCACAATAAATACAGCAAAACGGCAAGACATGGAAACCATTGGCGCCGGCATGAACTTTGAGGATGCATACCAACCACTAATCAAAGACATCAACGGCATGGTGGTTGGTTTCGTTAATGCGTGCGAAGCACAATTTGGAGCACTTGATTACTTCAAGGGCAGCAATGAGGCCGGCTATTCATGGATCAACCACCAAAAAATTGACGAGATAATAAGCACAACAAAGTCAAGATGCGACTTTTTAATTTTCTATGCACATGCCGGCCTCGAAAACTACCCCATACCACTAAAAGACTGGAGAAATCGATATTCAAGAATATGCGATCTCGGTGCAGACGTGGTAATAGCATCCCACCCTCATGTCCCCCAGGGGTATGAGCAGTACAAAAACTCATTGATTTTCTACAGCGTTGGAAACTTTTACTTCGATCACTTTGAAAAGAAAATCAAAAACACCACAAAAGACAACTCGTACTCAGTGACATTGCACCTCGAGAAGGGGGTCCAGCCAAGATTCACTCTGTATTTTCACGCCACGCAAAAAGGTCTTGTCACGCCAACCGACAAAGACATGACAGCTGAAATACAGAAACTCAACGACATGCTCGCTAACGATGAATACGAAACGGCCCACGACAAAATGTCCCTCGAGGCATACGAGGCCATATCGACAAACCTGAGATACTCATTAATGCCAGGCTTCTTCGACGGCAACATAAAGACATCAATTAAACGACTGGCATCATTGGCACTTGGAAGAAGCAGGAAAATACCCAAAGAACTTCTTCAACTTCACCTACTCAGAAATGACACATATTCCTACGCTACCAGGCATGCTCTGGAAGCGAAACTCAAAGGGATCGCCAAATCATGAGTGATTTCATATACAGCTCCTCACGAATCCCGCTAGGAAAACTTACCGCCGAATTGGATCTGATTTATTCATCCAACCCACCAAAAACTCAGGAATTCCATGGCTCATGGGGCTCCTTGGCTGTCAGCCAGTCGACGTATAACGGCTTCGCGCCTGTAGAAACAGAGAGCCATATTTGTACGATTATCGGCGGACCGGCTCTCTATTTTCGCGACAATCGTTTCCTGACCGGCCCAGACCCTCAGGCCGGAACCAGATCCATTCTTGAACGCTGGCTGTGCAGTGAAATCGACTGGAGCGAAGACCTGAGTGGCCCATTTTCCGCATTGATAGTCGACAAGCGCAGCAATGAAATCACCATGGTTACTGACCTGATGATGTTCATTCCAGTCTACCAGTACAAAGATGATCAAAGCCTTATGCTCGGCACGCACATTGACGCACTGGCCAGGGCATGCGCACAGCAAGATCAGTTCGATGAAGACTCGCTAGCCGAATTCATACTTAATAGTTTCATCAGCTACCCCCATACGGCTTACCAGCGCATTAGCCAGTGCCATGCGGCCACCAAGCACTTGTACACCAGGATCAATGCATCATCTCCGCCAGAAGAATCCCCTCCCCACGCTTATTGGCTACCTGAAGACAAGAATCCCTATAAGGATCTCGCCGATGCAGCGGTTGCCTTGCGCGAAGGGATGTCCGGTTACGTCAACCGCATCACTGAGGGGATGGATCATGTCGCTCAGTTCCTGAGTGCCGGGGAGGACTCCAGAGTCCTGGCCGGCATAATCCCTGAAAGACTTCAGCGTGATGCGTTCGTCTTTTCCGACAGCATGAACAGGGAAGCACGGATTGCCCAGAAAGTGGCAAAAGCTTACGACATAAACCTTAATTTCGAGTTCCGCGATCCAATCCATTATCTCAATATACTACCTGAAGCCTCCACCTTGATAGGCAGCGGCCTCCAGTATACCCACTCACACTCGGTTGGACTGCAGAGCACCTCCTCATTGCTACACAAATACCCTGCCGTTTTTGGCGGATACCTTTCGGACACGATGCTGAAAGGCTACTACATCACCAGGAACTCCGAATGGTCTGGCAAGATCGCCTTTCTCCCCCAGATCGATGACCACAGCATCAAGCCAGCTGAATTCGACAGCCACAAGCTAAAGCTCCTCAACATCCAGACAGACCCAATCTCCTCAAGACGAAATTCACGACTTGAATCTTTAAAGAAAATCCGCAAGAGCACAATCAGCGAGTGGTTCTACTTGTGGCCAAGCACCATGCACGACGCCATGCCCAACTGGTACTCAACTCGCAGACTGTTTGCGTCTTACGAGCCCTATTTGTGCAAAGAGGTCGTAAAGCTTTTTGCTGCGGCCCCAGCGTCCTGGAAGCTTAACCGTCGCCTATTCCACAAGGCGTTCCGCCCCTATCTGTCAAAAAGCATCTGGATCAGACATGGAGATGGCCGACTCCCCTACTTTCCATGGTGGGTCAACATGTTCATCCAAGCCCCCACCTGGACTTTCGAACAATTCATGTATCGCAGCGGAATACAAAAAACCAACCCGGGGCCTTGGGCCGACTGGAAAAATATCACCAGCAGCACACAATGGAAGAATGCCATAGAAACAGCCCACCTCGACTCAGAGTCAACTCCCAGGCTCAGACAGGCAATTATCGATGGTGCGCTGACCAAAAACACACTTACCATAGATCAAAAGACCAACTTTCTGCAGGTGTGTTTTTTGGTCAACTCGGCACGCCGCCGCCCCCTACCGGCGCGGCTACAAAGTCAGTCGACACCAACACAGCAGACCACCTTGAGCGAATAAAAATCTCGCCGTCAAACCTCAGAATGCAAACCTGGGAGGTAGAAATGTTTTTTACCATCATGACACCCAGCTTCAACAGGGCGCATACCCTGCACAGGGTTTATGACTCGCTGTGCGAGCAAGAATTCAAGGACTTTGAATGGATAATAATCGACGACGGCTCAACGGACAATACCGCAAAACTGGTAGACAAATACATTCGCGAAGGAAAAATAGAAAAAATTCACTACATCAAGAAGCAAAACCAGGGCAAGGTAATAGCGGTCAATGACGCACTCAAAATATCAAGCGGCGATTGGTTCATCGTCTTTGATAGCGATGACTGGTGCACCGATGACGCACTGCTTCAGATACATAATGAAATTGATGAACTCGCCAAGAAGAACGTTCTACACGAGTACTCCGGAATCTCCTGCCTGAAAGCCTACAACTCCGGAGAGGTAGTTGGTGAAGACTACTCGAGGATGAGCAAGTACGGCGAAAGCTATATCGACAGATTCAACAAGAGAATCGATGGAGACAAGTGGGAAATCATCAAGACAGACATACACAGGAGCCAGATTTACGACATAGAAGAAAACGAAAAATACATGGCACCCTCGTATGCATGGCTGAAAATCGGAAAAACCCACAAGACCGTATTCCTCAACAAAGTCCTCAGCATCATCGAGTACCAGAAAGATGGAATTACCAGAAACAACATCAAACACAGAGCTGGCAGCCCCATATCAACAGCCAGGTTCTACAGCTATGCAGAGAGCATTTCCAGCAGCAAATTCATGCGCTATCGCTGCCAAATAAACAAGAAGCGCTTCTACTTTCACGCAAAACAAAATGAAACGCCAATAACTCCAACAACAATAATCGCATACCTGCTCTACACTGCCGACCTGAGAAAAATTGCATCGATAAAAAAAAGATTGCAAGACTGAAACACCCACCATCACTCGAATAAACCCGAGAAAACCCACCCGACCATTATAATAGATTCAGACTTGCAGAATCACACTACTCGACAACTACCCAGCAGAACATGCAGCAACCTGCAATACGCGGCAAAACCAAAACAAACCCCATAGAAGCCCCATACTTTCAAACACAGCTGATGGAGCAATTGAGCATACCCGCCCCCTAAAGGGGTAATTTCTAGACCAGCTTATGGAGGAGCACGAACATGTGAGCATCTCTACTATGAACCATATACTCTTGATCATAGTGAATGATCCTGACTTCTTTCTTTCACACCGTCTGGCCATCGCCGAAGGTGCCCGTAAAGCAGGCCATGAAGTACACATAGCGACAAAACCCGGCAACTCTTCATGCAGGATAAAAGAATTGGGGTTTGAGCATCATGAGCTCCCCCTTTCACGCAGTGGTCAAAACCCTTTTGCAGAACTAAAAGCCTTCTTAGCCCTCTGGATTCTCCTGTGGCGCCTGCACCCTGAAATATTGCACTTGGTAACGATAAAGCCGGTATTGTATGGCGGAATTGCCTCGCGGCTAGCCCCAGTAAAAGGCGTGGTCTCCGCCGTATCAGGATTGGGATTTGTTTTTCTCGCATCGGGCCTCAAGGCAAAAATCATGCGCAGGATTATAAGCCAGCTCTACTGCTTTGCCATGGGGAAAAACCATCTGAAAGTTATACTCCAAAATCCTGATGATCGAGAAGCAATAATAAAGATTGGTAAACTCACAGAAAAAAGAACAGCATTGATCCGCGGTTCAGGCGTTGATTTATCGGCCTGCAAATTCGTTCCAGAGCCAAAAACAAAAACGCTGACTGTAACACTTGCTGCCCGGCTGCTTTGGGACAAAGGTGTCGGTGAATTCGTTGAAGCAGCCCACATTCTTAAGCAGCGGGGAATCAATGCAAACTTTCAAATAGTTGGAGACATCGACCCTGACAACCCAGCCAGTGTCACTCGGCGCGACATAGAAAATTGGCGCAGCGGAGCAGATGTATCAGTAATTGGCTATCGGCGTGATATCACACAAATCTTCTCTAATTCTCACATTATCGTCCTCCCATCTTATCGAGAGGGATTACCGAAGGTTCTGATCGAAGCTGCAGCTTGCGGTAGAGCCGTGATTACAACTGACACCCCTGGCTGTCGTGATGCTATTGAGCCAGATGTGACTGGTCTCTTGGTGCCTGTCCGAAACGCAGCAGCATTGGCCGATGCGATGGAGAAACTGATAAATGATTCAGCACTGCGTCAACGCATGGGCAAGGCAGGACGCGCATTAGCTGAGCGTGAATTTGCCATCGAAAATGTTGTTCGGAAACATTTGGATATTTACCAGGAACTGGTCTCTCATACTGTAGAGCCACATCAATGATCCACTGATTACATGGAATTGCATAGTGCAAATTCGCTCCAGACATTTAGTTTACCGCGAAGCGACGAGCAAGGAGCAACGATCAACACGACCAAGCTGGCCAAAATAATTTACATATTTATCCGAACACGATAAGAAATGGCCTGCTAATCGCAGGAAAATAATTACTATACTTTTGCAAAAACAGCCCCACCGACCAACTCCTAAACAGTTCTCACCATGAACGCATTTGATTCCTGCTCCAAGCGAGCTTTCGACATCACCTGCTCTTTTATTGGGCTACTGTTACTGTGGTGGCTTATACTTATAGCTTGGATTATTGCAAGCTTGGAAACCAGATCCAATGGTTTTTTTTTGCAAACCCGTATTGGCCGCTACGGTAGAAGATTTAGAGTAGTAAAAATCAAAACCATGATCCCAAGTAATGATCATCTCACGACAATAACCTGCAGCGGCGACGCACGCATTACAAAATCCGGCCGCTTCTTCAGAAAAACAAAAATCGACGAACTCCCTCAACTCTGGAACATACTCACCGGCGACATGAGTTTTGTAGGACCACGACCGGACGTTCCTGGATATGCGGACAAATTAAGTTATGACAAAAAAATCATATTAAGTGTCAGACCTGGGATCACCGGCCCCGCCACACTAGCCTATCGCGATGAAGAGGAAATACTAGCCAAACAAGAAAACCCTCAAAAATATAACGACGATGTAATCTACCCAGATAAAGTCAGAATAAACCTAGAATACATCAATAAATGGCGATTTCGCGACGACCTCAATTACATTTTTAAAACGATCTTCTGGAAATAAACAAACACACACAACGCACGCCAGAATTACCCATCCGCCAACCATTAGCCCAAAAAACGCACCCAGTGATTTAACATACACTAAATCGGGTGTCGGAAATTATTCACTCCCACATTAATTTTACAGCCTCACAATATTTTCAACTTTATTGGGCTCCTCTAAAAACCCGCCCCCCCCCACCACACTGTAAAATAGCCGCGCCCTCGATCCTTCGGAGGCCAGTCCATGTTCAGCCTGTTTGCCGAGCAGGAACGTGAAGCCAAGCTGGACATCTTGGGCGATCCACTGACGCGGCTCGACAAGCATGTGGACTTTGCCGCCCTGGCCGACCGCAGGGCGCCTAGGTACAGCCGGGCCTATGGCGGCCGCCTTCCCCATCCCTCACTGGGCTTCCGTTGGCTGCATGAAAGATTCAGTACAAACTGGCGGATGATGGAAGTACAGGCCCTGATCGGCCGTATCAAGTTACGCCGAATCGAAGCCTGGCATGCCCACCGCTTGGCCAATGCCGAACGCATCTGGGAGTGTGCCTCCCGGCATGCGTACCCCTCAAATCCCCGTGGACCTCGTCCAGGCCGCCTACAAGTGCTATGCCTTCGTCGAGCCGTAGCAATTTGCCGCGACCCCGTCCTCAACGAAATAACGCGCGGGGCGGCCTCAGCTTCTTTGGCTCCTTCTCCGAGGTCTACCTCGAGAAAGCCTTCGACGTAGCAAGCAAGCCTGAGCCATCTGCCAGTCCAGTTCGGCCTGCCAGCAACAGTTCGAGCTCGGTGCTGTGCAGAATTTGCTACTGTTAAGTTCACCAGCCATAAAGCTGGAAAGGGGTCGGGCCGGGCACCGACGGGGTGAAAATCGGGGCTACTTCCCCCCCTATAATTCAAGGGGAAATAACATGACCATTGAATTCATTCCAATACAAGAATACACACCGCTATTTAATAACATTCTATGGATCTTTATTGCAGCAAGCGTCATTCAAATGCAAACCATGCAACTAGGCAGCTACGCAAACATTGTATTCATGCGATGCACAGGCCCCTTGCTTGTACTTTACATTTTACTTTACATCGGCTTGCGCCCAATTCACGCCATATTCGTAGACATGACAACTTATGCATCAACTTTTCATAACTACAAATATGGCATCATGCCAGAAATCATAAAGGATCCAGTCTTTCACTATTACACCCTGCTCTGCTCCAAGATAATTGGGGTCAACACATTTTTCTTCCTATGCGCAACCTTATACATAATTCCGCTATACATCGCCAGCAAGAAATGGTTTGGCGAGTACTGGGTTTATGCGTTTCTATTTATAGCCGGATCATTATCTTTTTGGTCGTACGGGGTTAACGGAATCCGAAACGGAATTGCCGCATCTTTATTCCTGCTGGCATTATCCAGGGAAACACGCACCTTCCAAATTCTCTGGATCATGCTGGCGATCGGCTTTCATAAGTCCATGATGCTGCCTGCACTAGGTTTCTTGCTAGCCCAGACTTATAACAATCCAAAATGGTACTTGGCCTTTTGGATTAGCTGCATTTTCGCATCATTGATCGGCGGTGGAATTTGGGCAAACCTGTTTGCCAACATTGGATTCGAGGACAACCGCATAGGTTATTTGACGTCCGGAATGGATTCAGGGAAATTCAGCAGGACAGGTTTTCGATGGGATTTCTTACTGTACAGCGCCACAGCCATACTTGCCGGCTGGTACTTTATCGTCATTAAGGGCTTTAACGACAAACTGTATCTACAGCTATTCAACACCTATATTTTTGCGAATTCATTTTGGATTCTAGTTATCCAAGCGAACTTCTCCAATCGATTCGCCTACCTTTCCTGGTTCATGATCGCCCCGGTAATAATTTATCCACTCCTGAAGAACCTCATCATCCCAAACCAACACCAAAAAATTGGACTTATATTAATAATTTACTTCACCTTCACTTACTATATGACTATTGAATAAAAACCAAACCACTGAGCGCAAAATCAAGACACGCCGATTGCAGTACCTGAGCACGCACGAAAATCTTGCTTTATCGTGGTCGAGCGTAGTGCTCCCTCCATAGACCATACAGATTATTAACTGAGCATGCCCCCCGAAAACCAAGACTACCAAAAATCTCAAAATCCATATCTTAAATCACTCTTCAGCTCACAGGAGGAACAATATGCTCAGGTACAAATATGCCAACCCCATTAAATGGCTAACGGATCCAGAGCCCCCCCCTAAAACATCCGCGCAGCCCACTTACAGGAA
>LNAP01011272.1_pt3 | contig 10280 bp, 10 predicted proteins | sample 602601 | NCBI WGS metagenome assembly LNAP01 (sample SAMN02440304, study PRJNA202911) | soil metagenome | biome: Subtropical and temperate rainforests or woodlands; isolation source: soil samples (1 kg each in a 20% v/v slurry with milli Q water) were... ...
CCAGGTCACCGAGAACGTGGTCGAAGCCTGCTTGAAGCAACGGGTTCGGCGGCTGGTGCATTTGTCGTCGCCGTCGATCTACTTCGATGGTCGCGATCATCTGGGCCTGACCGAAGAACAGGTGCCTAAGCGCTTCAAACACCCTTACGCCGCTACCAAGTACCTGGCCGAGCAAAAAGTCTTCGGTGCCCAGGAGTTCGGTCTCGAAACCCTGGCTCTGCGCCCGCGTTTCGTTACCGGGGCCGGCGACATGAGCATCTTCCCGCGCCTGTTGAACATGCAGCGCAAGGGGCGCCTGGCGATCATCGGCAACGGTTTGAACAAAGTTGATTTCACCAGCGTGCAAAACCTCAACGAGGCGTTACTCAGCAGTTTGCTGGCCAGCGGTTCTGCGTTGGGCAAGGCTTACAACATCAGCAACGGCACGCCGATTCCCCTGTGGGACGTGGTCAATTACGTCATGCGTAACATGGAAGTCCCACAGGTCACCCGCTACCGTTCCTACGGTCTGGCCTACAGTGTGGCAGCGCTCAACGAAGGCGTGTGCAAGTTGTGGCCGGGGCGTCCCGAACCGACGCTGTCGCGTTTGGGCATGCAGGTCATGAATAAAAATTTCACCTTGGACATCAGCCGCGCGCGGCATTATCTGGATTACGACCCCAAGGTCAGCCTCTGGACGGCGCTCGATGAATTCTGTGGCTGGTGGAAGGCCCAGGCTGTTCGCTGACGCTCGAACAACGACCCCCGACTGAACCGGATTCGGGCTTGGGGGTCAATGGTTGCGGCTGTGGGGTTTATACTGCGCGGCATAAAGCCATTATGTGATTCACTAAGGTTGATTCAATGTCCATGCGAAACGATGCATGATGTACCGAGCCTGCGTGCAGACGTTCTCGATGACGACTTTGCGCCCACCGCCCGCACGGTCGTGCATTCGCGCACAACGCCGGTGGTGAAGGTCAAGGCCGCGAGTACTGGTGCCTTGTGGGCGTTGGTCGGGGCGTTGTTCTTTGCGTTCGCGGGTCTGGCCTGGTGGAGCTTTCAGCAGATCTCCCTGATGGAGCAGCAACTGGTGGCGACCCAGGAAAGTTTCGCGCGAATCAGTGAGGAAGCGGCAGGGCGCCTGCAGGATATTTCCGGAAAGGTTGTTGCCAGCCAGACCAGTGTCAACACCGACAGCGAGGCCTTGAAGCTGCAAATCCGCCAGCTGGAAAGCAAGCTCCAGGACCAGAACGCCCAGCAGCAAGGTGTTGCCGGCCAGGCCTCGGACCTGGACAAACGACTGGCACAAATGACCGCGCAAACCACCGAACTGGACAAGCGCCTGGCGCAATTGAATGCCCAGAACACCGAACATCAGACAGCCAATACGCAGTTGCAGGCCCAGGTCAAAGCTTTGAGTGTTGAATTGGCCACTCTGAAAAGTGCCCCGTCGGACGCTGAAAAACTCGATGCACAACTGAAGAGCCTGGGCGCCGATATCACCGCGCTGAAGAAACAAGGCAACACAAGCGCTGCTATCGAGCGTCTCGAGCAAGACATGATCGTGCTCAAGAGCGAGCAGGACAACCGTCCAGCGGTCACGCAGGGCTCGACCAATACCGCCGAGTTCGATGCGTTCCGCAGCCAGGTCACCCGCAACATCAATACCCTTCAGGCGCAGATCCAGAACCTTCAGCAGCAACTGCGCGCCCGGCAGTAATCGACTGCTCTGTGAGCATTTTGTGGCGAGGGGGCTTGCCCCCGTTGGGTGGCGAAGCCGCCCCAAATCCATTCGCCGCGGTTCACCAGATCAACCGCGGTGCCTGATTTACGACTGCTGCGCAGCCGAACGGGGGCAAGCCCCCTCGCCACAAAAGCCTATGACCATGTTCTGGTGAATATTCGTACATATCCCATTGCCGTCTACGCTCTTGAAACACCATCAGGAACGAGGGATGCGCAATGGGGTTTCTGCATAGGTTCGCCTTGCTGTGCGGCATGTTTTTGTTGTGCCTGGGCCAGGCGCAAGCCGCCGGGACGGAAAAGGAGGACAGCAAGGCGGCCATTGCCCTGCTGGAAAAAGCCCTGGCCTACTACCACCAGAATGGTGACAAGGCGCTGGCGGCATTCAGTCGCCAGGGTGAGTTTGTCGACAAGGACCGTTATGTCTTTGTGCTCGACACCAAGGGCGTGATGCTCGCCAGTGGCGGGCCGTCGTCGGCGCTGATTGGCCGGGACGTATCGCAAGTGCTCGGGCCGGACTTGCAGAAAACCTTCAAAGACGCCCTGAAAGTGCCGGAAGGCAATGGCATTCAGCAGGCGGAATATCGCTGGCAGAACTGGAGTGACGGCAAGGTCGAGCGCAAGCACGTCTACTACCAGCGCATTGGAGAGCGGATTCTGGCGGTCGGTTATTACCTGCCACGGGCCTCCGCCGAACAGGCCATGGCCTTGCTGAACAAAGCGGCCACCGATCTGGCCAAGGACGAAAAGGGCACATTGACGGCGATCAATTCCCTCAAGGGCGGTTACCTGCAGGATGACCTGTATGTGTTTGTCGTCGACCTGGATACCCAGCGTTACGTGGCCCACGGCACCAACCTGCGGCTGATCAATACCGACTTCAGCAAGATCGCGGACCCGGAAGGTAAACCGGTGGGCGAGCCGATTCTGGCGTTGATGGCCCAACAGGATTACGGCGAATACGAATACCGCTGGAAAAACCCGGTGACGGGCAAGGTCGAGAACAAGCATGCCTACCTGAAGAAGGTCGGGCATTTTCTGGTGGCGGTCGGGTATTACAGCCCTTGAATTGTAGTGACTGTCAGATCGATTTCGCGAGCAGGTCTATCTATCGAACCTTGTCCTCGCGCCCGCGCAACAACATGTTCGGCATGGCAATCGCCGCCGCCAGCCCAAGCAATGAAACGGCCGCGCTGACCGTCAGCAAATGCCGGAACGTCAGTAACAATTCGGCACGCAGGGTGTTCTGCGCGTCACCTGGCGCGGCATTCAAACCGTCCAGCAATACATTCCCCGAGCTGCCTTCGGCAATCAGCGACGAACCGGCCAGGTGCGCGAAACTCGAATCCTGCAACAACGCCAACAGCAGCGCCGACATCAACGCCACACCCACGGCACCACCCAGCGAACGGAACAGGTTGGTGGTGCTGGTGGCTACACCGATGTCCCGCTGGTCCACCGAGTTCTGCGTGCCGACCAATGACGTCGGGAACTGCATGCCCGAGGATATCCCGCAGAGCAGCATGAACAGACTGCTCACGACGAACGCCTGTGGCGGGCTGAACGCCATGCCGATAATCGAGACAGGCATCAGCGCCGCACCGGTAAGGATCATCGGTTTGTAGCGCCCTGTGACCGAGGTGCGGCGGCCTGCGAAATACGCGCCAATCGGTAAACCCATTGCCAGGGGCAGCAGGTGCAGGGCGGCGCTGTCGGCACCGGCGCCGGTGACGCTCTGAAAGCGCAGCGGCATCAACACAATCAGCGAGATGGCCTGGAAACTGGTGAAGAAAATCGTGCACCAGCACAGGATTGCGTTGCGGTTGGCGAATAGATGCATGGGCAACAACGGTTCTCGCGCCCGCCGCTCGTGGACGACGAACAGCCCCAGCACCAGCACCGCACAAGCGAGCAGCGCCAGCACCTCGGCACTGCGCCACGAATGGCCCTGGCCGAACTGTGTGATGCCCAGCAACAATGCTGTCAGCCCGATGATCATCAGCACGGTACCCAGGTAGTCGATGATCGGTTTGCGTTGCGGAATCGGCAGGCCCACCAGCGTGCGATAGGCGACCAGCCAGGCACCCAGGCCCAGCGGCAGGTTGATCAGGAACACCCAGCGCCAGGACAGGTATTCGGTCATGTAGCCGCCAAGCACCGGGCCGGCCACGCTGGCCACGGCATACATGCTGCTGAAATAGCCCTGGTAACGGCCGCGCTCCCGTGGCGGCACGATGTCACCGATGATCGCCTGGCTCACCGAGATCATTCCGCCGGCCCCGATGCCCTGGAGAATTCGCGCCAGCACCAGTTGCTCCATGCTCTGGGCCATGCCGCAGAACACCGACGCCAGGGTGAACAGGCCCATGCCGAACAGCATCAGCTTGCGCCGCCCGTACAGGTCACCCAGTTTGCCGTAGATCGGCACCGCCACGGTCATGGCCACCATGTAGCCGGAAATCACCCAGGCCAGCAGGCTGACATCCTTGAATTGCGCGGAAATGGCCGGCATTGAAACGGCGACGATGGTCTGGTCCAACGCGCCGAGAAAGATCGCCAGCATCAGGGCGATCAGCACGCTGCGAATGGCCGGTTTGGGCGTTTCAGGCTGGTGGAGATTGGTCACGGGAAAACCTGCGGGCAGTGATTGACCCGCAAGAGGCAAGGCGAGCGGGGATGCTCGCCAGTGTAAGTCGATAGGAAGCTATTCGATAGCCTCATAAGGAAGCCCGACGTAGTTTTCTGCAATGGTTTTGCGACCCGCCTGCGAATCGACAAAATAGTCCAGTTCCGACTCGGCAATGCGCTGGCTAAAGGCATCGTGATCATCAAAGCGGTGCAGCATCGAGGTCATCCACCAGGAAAAACGCTCGGCTTTCCATACCCGGCGCAGGCAGATTTCCGAGTATTTCTCCAGCAGATCAAGGCGATCGTCGCGGTAAACCTTGACCAGGATGTTGAACAGCGTGCTGACGTCACTGGCCGCCAGGTTCAGGCCCTTGGCCCCGGTGGGCGGGACAATGTGCGCGGCATCACCGACGAGGAACATCCGCCCGTACTGCATGGGTTCGACGACGAAGCTGCGTAGCGGCGCGATGCTTTTCTCGATGGACGGGCCGGTTACCAGTTTTTGCGCAAGATCGACCGGCAGGCGCTTTTTGAGTTCTTCCCAGAACCGTTGATCGGACCAATCCTCGACATTTTCCTCTGCGGGCACTTGCAGGTAGTAACGGGTGCGCGTCGGCGAGCGCATGCTGCACAAGGCGAAACCACGCTCATGGCGGGCGTAGACCAGCTCTTCGTGGACCGGCGGGGTGTCGGCCAGGATCCCGAGCCAGCCGAACGGATAGATCCGTTCGAAGACTTTCAGGCTGTCGGCGGGAATCGATTGTCGCGCCACACCGTGGAAGCCGTCGCAACCGGCGATGTAGTCGCAATCGAGTCGATACGGCTCACCGTCCTTCTCAAAAGTGACAAACGCTTCATCGGTTTTCATGCCGTGGGGAACGACATTGCTGGCCTGGTAAATCGTCTGCGCGCCCACCTCCCGACGAGCGGCCATCAGGTCACGGGTGACCTCGGTCTGGCCGTAGATCATCACCGTCTTGCCGCCGGTCAACGCTTGCAGATCGATGTGTACCTGGCGCCCGTCGAGGGCCAGTTCGAAGCCACCATGGACCAGTCCTTCGGCGTCCATGCGCTGACTCACGCCGGCCTGACGCAACAGCTCTACCATGCCTTGCTCAAGCACGCCGGCGCGGATTCGACCGAGTACATAATCGGGGGTTTGACGTTCGAGAACGATGTTGTCGATGCCGGCGTTGTGCAGCAATTGGCCGAGCAGCAAGCCTGAGGGGCCAGCACCGATAATGGCAACTTGGGTTTTCAGCGTTTTCATTGTTCTTATGACTCGCAAGCTCCACACGACCTGGGCCGGTGAATGATTTTTATGGATCGAGTGCTTGCATTTTTCCCTTGCGAGTCTGTCAATTGAAGGTGAAAACTGAGCCGATAGCTGTACATTCTGCCAATCGGTGCGATTATCGCCCGAGATCAACCCCGAGGCCTGGATTGAAGTGATGAACAAGCCTGACCTGCCTTCGATTCCGGTGTTCAAGCTCTACGGTGAAAGCCTGGATTGGCCGACCCCGGACTTGCTGCACTAACGCAGTCGCGAACATCATTGGGAAATCAAACCTCACCGCCATGCTGACTTGTGCCAGTTGCTCTTCGTATTCAAAGGTCAGGCCGAGCTTGAAATCGAAGGCAAGCGAACACAACTGGTGGAGCCGGCAGTCCAGATCCTGCCACCGCTGTCGGTGCACGGCTTTCGTTTTTCCGAGGACGTGGAAGGGTTTGTCGTAACCCTGGCCGCGCCGCTGATCGCCCACCTGCAGATGCAGTTGGGGCAATCGGTCAATGCCCTGGCCCAGTCCGAAAGCTACCCGGCAGGCAAGGACGCCGAGTACCTCAACAGCCTGTTCAGCGCCTTGCAGAACGAATACACCAGCCATCAACCGGCGCGGGAAATGCTAATGCATTCGCTGGTCAGCGTGATCGTGGTGTGGATCAGCCGCCAGGTGATCCAGCGTCGCACCGCCATGGCGCGACCGCAGCGGGCCCGGGAATATCTCAACGGCTTTATTCAACTGGTGGAAGAGACGTATCGCCAGCACGTCAAGGTCGAGGATCTGGCACACCGGCTGGGAATTTCCGTGTCCCACCTCAACGGCACCTGCCGTGAGCTGGCGGGGCAACCGGCGTTGCAGATCGTGCACGAACGGCAATTGCTGGAGGCCAAGCGTTTGCTGACCTACACCAGCATGACCATTTATGAAATGTCCGACGTGTTGGGGTTTTCCGATCCGACCAACTTCACGCGCCTGTTCCGGCGTCGTGTGGGGATTTCGCCCAAAGCGTTTCGCGACCGCTTGAAGGCCGATCAGGACAACGAAGCCTGACTCCCTTCGTTACCGGAGGGCGTTGAGGGTGGCGTTGTGGGGGATGCAGCGCTCGAAGTTGCAGCTCGCGGCTTCACGGGGCAGGTTGCGCAGTTGCTCGACGCGCCAGGCCGCAGCGCCATAAAGCCCGAGCGTGACCGCACAGGTGATGAAAATAGCGAGGTATCTTCTTGTTCTGATGTTCATGGCGTTGACCTCTGAACGAATACCTTTCGGTATTACTTTGAGCATAGGTCAGCGCCGGTGAGTTACCAGCAATAGCGCGGTATTCAGAACACTGATCACCCCTGTGGGAGCGAGCAAGCTCGCTCCCACAGGTCTTCCATTTACAACCCGATGTCCCACTCCGGTTCTTGCGGAAACCTCACCACCAGAAAATCCAGCAAGCTGCGCAACGCCGCCGGCATGTGCTTGCGCGAGGCATACACCGCATACACGTTCATTTGCCGGGGTTCGGCCGTCGGCAGCAGGCGAATCAACTCACCGCTGTGGATGTGCACGCCGGCCTGGTAGGTGGGCAGCATCGCCACCCCGGCACCGGCGATCGTCGCACGCAACAGTGTGCTGGCCTCGTTGGCGCTGATGTTGCCTTGCACCGGTACTGAAACCTGCTCGCCGTCCTGTTCGAAATGCCACAGGCTTTTGCCGAAGTAGGAGTGGGTCAGGCAATTGTGCAGGCTCAAGTCTTCGACCCGTTGCGGCGCCGGGTGCTCGCGCAAGTAAGCGGGGGACGCGCAGATCACCGAGCGGCAAACCGTCAGGCGGCGGGCGATCAGGTTCGGGTCCAGGTCGTTGCTGGTGCGGATCGCCAGGTCGATGCGCTCATCCACCAGGTTCACGGTGCGGTCGAGCATCTGCATGTCGATGCTGACGCCGGGGTAGCGTCGGACATAGGCGGCCATGGCGTCGGCCAATTGCGCCTGGCCGAAGGAGGTGCTGACGCTGATCCGCAGCAGGCCGCGGGGTGCGTCATCCGGTTCGCTGACGGCGGCTTGCATGTCGGTGGATAAATCGAGCATCTGCCGACAGCGGGGCAGGATCTCGGTGCCGGCGGCGGTGAGGCTCAACTTGCGTGTGGTGCGATGCATCAGGCGCGCGCCGATCCAGTCTTCCAGCTCCGCCAGATACCGCGACACCACCGGCCGTGACAGCTCCAGATGATCGGCGGCGGCCGACTGGCTGCCGAGGTCGACCACCGTGACGAACACACGCATTGCTTGAAGACGATCCATGATTTGCCCGCTTTCAGAAACAAACTATGTTCAAGCATCGCATTTTTTGTACCGAGTCAGGCAACTAAGCTCTGTTCCTCTGTGTAGGAGCGAGCTTGCTCCGGGCGGCGTTCCGACGATGGTCGTTAACGATAACGCGGGATACCGGTTATACGCGGCGCCTTCAAGTCCATCGCGAGCAGGCTCGCTCCTACAAAAGGCATCGCCAAACATGGCATCGGGATCACGGAGCAACAGATGATCGGTTTCACCTCACTTAAGCGAGTTTTGCTGGCCACCACCTTCGGTTTTGCCGCCCACGCCAGCGCCTCGACCCTGACGCTGGATGTCTACAACCCCGGCGAAAAAGCCATCTTTCCGGTGACCTCGGTGCTGGTCAGTGGCGAGAAAGAAGCGATCCTGGTGGATGCGCAATTCGGCAAATCCCAGGCCGAACAGGTAGTGGAAAAAATCCGCACCAGCGGCAAGCAGTTGACCACCATCTACATCAGCCACGGTGACCCGGACTACTACTTCGGCCTCGATACCCTGACGGCCGCATTCCCCAAGGCCAAGGTCCTCGCCTCGCAGCCGACCGTCGACCACATCAAGCACACCGTCGACGGCAAACTGGCATTCTGGGGCCCGAAAATGGGGGCCGACGTGCCTGTAAAAACCATCGTGCCGGACGTGCTCAAGGGTGACAGCCTGATCCTCGAAGGGCAGAAGTTGCAGGTGGTGGGTCTTGAGGGCCCGCAGCCGGATCGCAGCTTTGTCTGGATTCCATCGATCAAGGCCGTGGTTGGTGGTGTCGTGGTGGCGCAAAACATCCACGTCTGGATGGCTGACACGCAAACTCCGCAGTCCCATGCCGATTGGCTGACTACGCTGCATGCCATTGAAACCCTGAAACCGCAGACCGTGGTGCCGGGTCATTACCTATTCATTGGCCTCAGTGCAGTTCACCGCCGACTACATCAAAGCCTTCGATGAAGAAACCGCCAAGGCCAAGGATTCTGCCGCACTGATCGCCGCCATGAAAAAACGCTTCCCGACCCTGGGCGATGAAAGCTCCCTGGAGCTGAGTGCCAAGGTCGCCAAGGGCGAGATGAAGTGGTAACCCATTGAGCTACCCACCCATTGGAGAACGTCATGAGTAAAATCGCAATCATCGGTGCCACCGGTCGTGCCGGTAGCCAACTGCTGGAAGAGGCCCTGCGTCGCGGTCACAGCGTTACCGCCATTGCCCGCGACACATCGAAAATCGACCCGCGTGAAGGTGTGGTCGGCAAGACCGTCGATGCCCTTGATGCCGCTGCGTTACAAGCTGCAATTGCGGGCCATGACGTAGTCATCAGCGCCGCACATTTCGCGACCCTGCCTGCCAGCGCAGTCGTTGGTCCGGTGAAAAAAGCCGGGGTCAAGCGTCTGCTGGTGGTGGGCGGGGCGGGTTCGCTGCTGTTGCCCGATGGTACTCGAGTGATTGATAGCGCAGGTTTCCCTGAGGCTTACAAGGCAGAGGCCAGCGCCGGTGCCGAATTCCTCGCAAACCTGCGTGAAGAGCGGGATCTGGACTGGACTTTCCTGTCGCCATCGGCCGAATTTGTCGAGGGCGAGCGCACTCGGTCAGGATGATTTGCTGGTGAGCAACGAAGGGCGCAGCTGGATCACGTTTGCCGATTATGCGATTGCGATGCTCGACGAAGTGGAAACGCCGAAGCATTCGCGACAGCGGTTTACCGTCGGTTATTGAGGTCACTGATCTCCTGTAGGAGCGAGCTCGCTCGCGATGATCGCCAACGATAACGCTGGGAACCTGATACCCCGCGGCGTTCTCAGGTTCATCGCGGGCAAGCTCGCTCCCACAGGGTGGTGCACCAGGATTTTGCGGTTTTACCGCGATTGCGCTTGTTCCACCAACCACCCCATCAATTCTCGCAACTTCGGCGAAGGCCCGGGTTTTTCGGGGAACACCAGGTAATAGGCCAGTCCCGTTGTCACCTTCAAATCGAATGGCATGACCAGCCGCCCGGCGTTCAGGTCATCGCCGATCAGCGACCAGTCGCCAATCGCCACACCCGTTCCCTGGGACGCCATCGACATCGCCAGGTCCAGGGTTTCGAAATGCTGGCCCTTGCCGACATTGGTCAAATGCACATTCGCGGCTTTCAACCAGGCCTTCCAGTCCCGTTCATCGCGGGTCGGATGCAGCAACAGGTGCTGTTGCAGATCGGCCGGATTTTGCAGGGGCATAGGGCCTTCGAGCATCGGCCTGGAACATACAGGCGTGAGTTGTTCGTCGAAGAGTTTTTGCGACATCAATGAATCATCCGGCGGTGCGCCGTACATCACCGCCGCATCGAACTGCTCGCGATGAAAATCC